>Ga0114946_10000858_pt1 | contig 20729 bp, 16 predicted proteins | sample WalLakDeSediment_FD_88676 | JGI IMG/M metagenome (GOLD analysis project Ga0114946, IMG submission 88676) | Lake sediment microbial communities from Walker lake, Nevada to study Microbial Dark Matter (Phase II) - Walker Lake 11/02/13 Deep Sediment | ecosystem: Environmental > Aquatic >...
CAGGATCCGCCCGCCCGACACCTGTCGCGCCAGCCGATCGGCCGCCACGCCAGCCAGCGGGGCACTCAGGGCGCTCGCGAGATGAATGAACAGCGTGCCGGTGAGGCCGGCCGTACCGAGTGAATAGCCGAACTTCTCCACGAGAAAGGTCGGCGTCCAGGCAAGGAAGATCGTGGCCACGAAGTTGGCACACAGAAATCCGAGCATCAGGAGCAGCGTGACCGGATTGCCGAACACGCTTGCGGCCGTGTCGGTGAGGCCCAGAGGCGCGAGCGTGCGTGCCGCGGTCGCCGGCGTCATCGCTTCCGCAGATGAGCCGGCCCCGTGCCCGTGGGCGGCCAGTGCCGCATCGAGCCGATCGGCGTTGCCCCGCTCCGGTTCCCGCAGAAAGAGATAGAGCACGGCCGCGACGACGAGCCCCGCCGTGCCGAACAGAAAGAAACCGGCCCGCCAGCCGTACCACTCCGCGAGCACGGCCCCGAGCCAGCTGCCGAGGATCGTGCCGATGTAGACGCTCGACTGATGGATGGCGAAGGCGCGGCTGCGGGTGTCGGGGCCGTGGTAGTCGGCCGTGAGCGACATCGAGGCGGGAAAATAAAACGTCTCTCCGAGCCCCTCGGCCGCCCGCACCGCGACGAAATGCCAGAGCTTCGAGCACCAGGCAGTGGCGACCGTGACGAAGCTCCAGAAGATGCAGCCGCCGAGGATGAGGTGCACCCGCTTCACGCGGTCGGCGATGAAGCCGGCGAATGGGGCGCCCCCCGCATAGACCCACATGAACGCGGAGCCGATCAGGCCAAGCTGCACCTTGTCGAACCCGAACTCCAAGCCGATGAGCGGAAAGACGGCGTAGATCGCCTGCCGATCGGCGTAGTTGAAGAAGCAGACGAGCCAGAGCATCGCCACGACCTGCCAGCGGTAGGTCGGGCTGACTTGTCCGGCGGCACGGTCAATCGGTGAGGGGGCGGCAGCCATGCGGCAGGAATCCTGTCACGCTCGTGAACAGGCCGGGCGAGGCTTGCGGGGGGCGGCGAGCCTATCCTCCGCGCGGCCGCCGGTGCCATGCACAAAGGAGTTGCCCCACATGAGTCTCGCGGCCATGACAGAGCGCTCGGAGCCCCGGACGGAAGTCCGGGGGTGCGTACGGCTGACGTCACCAACCGGTCGCCACGAGTCCCCACGATGCAGGATTCCCGCCGACTCGACGTCATGGACCACCACGTCAGCGCGTGTGTTTCAGCCCGCCCGCTCGGTCAGCACGTGGTAGTGCGGATCCTCGCTGATGTTCACCTCGATCAGATCGCCCGCCCGATCGAGCAGCCGCCGGCAATCCTCGCTCAAATGCCGGAGATGGAGCCGTTTGCCGACTCGCTCGTACCGCTCCGCCAGGGCGTTGATCGCCTCCAGGCCCGACTGGTCGTAGACACGGCTGAAGTAGAAGTCGATCACCACGTCGTCGGGATCCGTGGACGGCGCGAACAGATCCCGAAAGCGGCTCACGCTGCCGAAAAACAGCACCCCGTGCAGCTGGTAGATCTTGCTGCCGAACTCGTTGAACGAGATATCGGCGGCCATATGTTTGCTCTTGTTCCATGCGAAGACGACGGCCGACACCGCCACTCCCAGGATGACGGCGGTGGCGAGGTCGTGCATGAGCACCGTGTATCCGGCCACGAGCAGCATGGTCAGCACCTCGGCCACGGGCACCCGGCGCCAGGTTTGCAGCGTCGACCACTCGAAGGTGCCGATCACCACCATGAACATCACGCCCACGAGGGCCGCCATGGGTACCGCTTCGATGGACGACGACAGGAAGAGAATGAAGAGCAGCAGCATCACGGCCGCAGTGATGCCCGACAGGCGGCCGCGGCCACCGGATTTCACATTGATCAACGATTGGCCGATCATCGCGCAGCCGCCCATGCCTCCGAACAGCCCGCAGGCGACGTTCGCCATCCCCTGGCCGAGGCACTCGCGGTTGGCCTGACCGCGAGTTTCGGTGAGTTCGTCAACCAGCGTGAGCGTCATGAGTGATTCAATGAGCCCGACTCCTGCCAGGATGAGCGAATAGGGAAGGATCACCCGCAGCGTGGCGAGGCTCACCGGGGGCAGCTGGAAGTCCCACCACGCCGGCCGTGGCAGACCCCCGGCGATGCCCACGGCGGCCACATCCACCGACGCCCGAACGGCCGCGATCTCCCCGGCCGTAAGTGCCGGCGGGGGGGCGCCGTCGCGGGAGACGGCCGCGAGGCCCGCTGGCAGCGCCGCCGTGGCAGCGGTCAGAATCTCGGCGTATTTCTGCCGTTCCGCCGCTGTGATCGCGGCAGCCACGGTGCGGTCTACGAGCATGTCACGCACCGTGATAACTGTGTGCGGCTCCGCTCCACCCGGAGAGCCCGAGGTCGTCAGCGAGGTCGCGTTGATCGCCATGGCACACCCGGTGACGACCAGGATGGCGGCCAGCGACGAGGGCACGGCCCGTGTCAGGCGGGGCAGAAACGCGATGATCGCCATCGTGAGCGCGACCAAGCCGAGCATGATCCACAGCCGCTGTCCGGTCAGAAACTCCATCCGGCTGTCCGGTGCCAGCGTCTTGAAGCTGCCGAACTGGGCCACCAGGATCACCACGGCCAATCCGTTCACGAATCCCAGCATCACCGGGTGCGGCACGATGCGGATCAGCTTGCCCAGCCGCAGCAACCCGACGACGATCTGAAACAATCCGCAGAGCACGACGGCCGGAAACAAGTAACCGATCCCATGATCGGCGACGAGGGAAACGACGACCACGCCCATGGCGCCCGTCGCCCCCGAGATCATTCCCGGCCGACCGCCGCAGACGGATGTCAGAAGGCAGATGATGAACGCCGCGTACAGGCCGACGAGCGGCGAAACGCCGGCCAGAAAGGCGAAGGCGACAGCCTCCGGCACGAGGGCCAGCGCGACCGTGATGCCGGAGAGAATGTCGGCTCGCGGGGATCCGCTGAGGCCGGAACGCAAATCGAACACGCGGGAGGGCAGCGACAGAAACCGGGGCAGGCGAAAGGTGATTTCAGACACGTAGAATCCTGGATTCGAGGCGGGGCGGCACCGTGGATCCGCCCGGCGAGCAGATCGCCGCAACGAAATACACGCTGCCAGGCGCGAGGAGGGAGTGAGGCAGCAGACGGACCACAGGGCCAGCCGATTCTCGCAGTCACATCAGGGCGGCAGACCCGGCTGGAACATGAAAAAGGGTCCGGGAGAGGTAGCGTTTTCCGCCATCGCTTCGAAGTGTACCCCCAACGCTGTGACCCGCAAGCCGGACACAGAGCCGGTCAAAGTCGGGCCGGATGCGTCATACGCCTCGCGCCCATGCCAGTGCGCTACAAGTCCCGGACGGAAGTCCGAGGGTGCGCACGTCTGCCGTCACAAACCGGTCACCACGAATCCCCACGATGCAAGATTTCCGCCGACTCGACGTCATGAAACACCACGTCGGCGGGAATCAGTCATCAACTGGAATCGTGGTGAACCGATCACACGGCACCATCACCCCACCCCCGGACTCCCGTCCGGGGCTTCTATCAACCCAGGCGACTCCGAGCCTGCGGCCGTCGGGCCACTGCTCGACATTGATCTGTCGATCGAATCTATTCGGGAGCCCGCGTCCTTCCTGTTCGTTGCCCAGCACACTCTGGAGATCGTGAGATGAAGCGGCTATCGATCATGGGCCTCCTGCTGGTCTCCGTCGCGGCGCCTGTGCCAGCCGCCCGCGCGGCAGAGCCGGTGCCGGTCACGGTGCGGCTCTGGCCCGACGGGGCGCCCGGAGCCAAGGGCGACACCGACGCCGATCAGCCCTTCGTGCAGATCTGGCAGGCCGACCCGACGACGGCGAAGGGTTCGGCATTCGTCGTCTGCCCCGGCGGCGGCTACGGCGGGCTCGCCGCCGACCACGAGGGCAAGCAGGTGGCGGAGTGGTGCAACCGCCAGGGCATCACCGCCTTCGTGCTCCACTATCGGCTCGGCAGCAAGCGGCCCGGCAGTGAGGCCTACCACTACCCGACGCAACTCCTCGACGTGCAGCGGGCCATCCGCTTCGCGCGGGCCCACGCGCAGACCTACGGTGTCGATCCCGCGCGGATCGGCGTCTTCGGGTTTTCAGCCGGCGGGCATCTCGCCTCGATGGCGGCCACGCTCTTCGCCGAGCGGCCCGCCGGCGGCACGGACGACGCCATCGATCAGGTGAGCTGCCGCCCCGACCTCGCCGTGCTCGCCTACCCGGTGATCATGATGACCGCCCCCGCCACCCACGGCGGCTCCCGAAAGAATCTCCTCGGCCCCGACGGCGACGAGGCGCTGGCAGAGCAGCTGAGCACGAATCTCAGAGTCACCGCCGACACACCCCCCACGTTCATCTTCCAGACCGATGAAGACCCGGCGGTGCGGGCCGAGAACGCCGTCGCGTTCTACCTGGCCTGCCGGCAGCACAAGGTGCCCGCGGAGCTGCACGTCTACGAGCGGGGCCGCCACGGCGTGGGCCTCGCCCAGGGCGATCCCGTGCTCGCCACCTGGCCCGACCGGCTGCGGGATTGGCTCGGCATCCGCGGATTTCTCGATTGAGATCGTCCTTCGCTGACGGTTCCCGTCCAGGAACTGTCCCCTGCAGCGGAACGACCTTGCGGGGCAGCGGAGGGATTTCTAGAGTCCCGCCCCCAACTCCGGACGCTCCTCATGGCCCAGCCGCAGCCCTGCCCTCTCCGGCGGTCGATGCCCACGTGGTCTGTCGCGCTTGCGACTCTGGCCCTGGCCTGCGCCGGCGGCATACCCTGGAGCATTGTGGCCCGCGGTGACGAGGATCCCCGCGATCTGCTCAACCCACCGCTCACGCCCCACGTGCCGCAGACCATCTCTCGGCCCGCAGGCTGGCCCGGCGGCGTGGCCCGGGCCGGTGGCGACCCGGACGATGGCGGACTCTCCGCTCCTCCTCCCGCCCCCGCGGCCGCGGCGGCCCGCGCGGCACTCGCCGGCTCCCTCGGCACGCAAGCTGTCGATCGTGACAAGCACGTGCTCTCGAGCATTCGAGCCACGCCCGGCGCCGCACTCGACGTGATCCCCGTCGACGAGCCCGGTTTCGTCGGGTCAGGGGGCGCGGCGGAAAGCGACACCGGCGTCGTCCTGGCCGGCTACGAGGAGGCAGTGTCGCTCGAGACCGCGCTCATCGTCGCCCGCGTCGGCCCCGAGGTGGTGCTCGAGAGCGACCTACTCACCCCCAAGGCCCTCGACTGGCTGGCGAGTGTCTCGTCGGGGCTCAAGCCCGAGCAGATCCGGGAGCTGCGGATGCAGATCTGCAAGCAGGTGATCGATCAGCACATCGAGACCCTCCTCGTGTTCGTCGATGCCTGCCGCGAGATTCCGGCCGACAAACTGCCCGAAGTCCGGCAGAGCGTCGACAAGGCGTTCGACGAGCAGATGCTGCCGAACCTCATGAAGGAGGCAGGGGCGGCAAACTCGCTCGAATACGAACAGATGCTGCGGACCAAGGGACAGTCGCTCGACCGGATGAAGAAGCAGTTTTTCGAGCGGGGCCTGGCCCAGGAGTGGCTGCGGAAGAACGTGAAGGCCGACGGCGAAATCCCGCACGCCGACATGATCGCCTGGTATCACGGCCATCTGGCCGACTACGAGTTTCCCGCCCGGGCCAAGTTCGAGGCCCTCACCGTGAAGACCGGCCTGAAGCATTCGCGGCAGGAGGCCTGGGACATTCTCGCGTCGATGGGCAACGAGGTGCTCGCCGGCCGGCCGTTCGCGGAGGTGGCGAAGGCCCGCTCCGAAGGGCCGACGGCGGCGACGGGGGGCGGGTTCGACTGGACGGGCCAGGGCAGCCTCGCCTCGAAGCGGCTCGACGAGGCGCTCTTCTCGCTGCCCGTGGGTCAGTTGAGCACGATCATCGACGACGAATCGGCGCTCCACATCGTGCGGGTGACGGAGCGGCAGGCGGCGGGCCGCACGTCGTTCGTCGAGGTACAGGACGAAATCCGCAAGAACCTCCGCGACGAACGCCGCCAGAAGTCGATGGACGACTACCTCGCCCGGCTCCGCGAACGGACCCCGGTGTGGACGATTTTCGACGGCGCGGGTGGCGGTAGCCCCGACCTCCTCACCGCCGGCCGGCCCACCTCGGGCCCCACCCGCTGACCGCCCCCGCCGCCGCCCTCTGGCGACCGTGGCCAGACGCTTGACGCGACGAACCGAGGAGCATATTCTCGTGCGGTCGGGGACTTCACCAGGGAGCATTCAGCCATGCAGCGCTCAGCTTTCAACCGTACAAAGCCAGTTCGCCGTGCCGAATTCGAGCCGCTCGAAGATCGTCGGATGCTCTCAGCGGCCTATGCGGCCAATGAAATTCTCGTCCAGTTCGCAGCGAATGCCGCGCCGGCCGCCATGGCCGCGGCTCGGGCAGCGATCGGCGGCCGGGCCGTCGAGGCCATCCAAACGGCAGCGATGCGTGGGGCCGGCTCCGGCGTGCTCGAGCGGGTGGCCCTCGGCCGCGGCGTGAGCGTGGAGCGGGCTATCGCGGCGGTCGCCAACCGGCCCGGCGTCGTGTTCGCCGAGCCCAACTGGAAGCTCTCCAGGGCGGCGGTGAGCAACGATCCATATTACACGACGAGCAGCCGGCTCTGGGGCATGTATGGCGACGACCAGCCGACGGCGTCGGGCCCGACGGGCACGACCAACCAGTTCGGCAGCCAGGCCGAGAAGGCCTGGGATGCCGGGTTCACCGGCTCGAACTCGGTCTTCATCGGCATCGTCGACGAGGGGATCGACGTCAATCATCCCGATCTCAAGGCCAACATCTGGGTCAATCCCTACGACATCCCCGGCGATGGCATCGACAACGACGGCAACGGCTATGTCGACGACGTCAACGGCTGGGATTTCTATTCCAACGACGCCACGGTCTATGACGGCGGCACCGGCGACCGGCACGGCACGCACGTGGCGGGCACCGTCGGCGGCGTGGGGGGCAACGGAATCGGCGTGGCCGGCGTGAGCTGGAACGTGACGATGATCTCCACCAAGTTCCTGGGATCCGATGGCGGTTACATCTCGGCCGCGGTCAAGTCGCTCGATTACCTCACCGACCTCAAGGCCCGTCACGGCCTCAACATCGTGGCCAGCAACAACTCCTGGGGCGGCGGCGGCTATTCGACGGCGTTGCACGAGGCCATTCTCCGGGGCGCCAAGTCCGACATCTTGTTCGTCGCGGCTGCGGGCAACAGCGGAGTCGATACCGATGTGTCGGCCAACTACCCATCGAACTATTCCACCCTCGTGGGCACCCGGTCCGTGACGGCAGCCTCCTATGAGGCAGTGATCTCCGTGGCGGCGCTCACGTCGAGCGGCAGCCTGGCATCGTTCTCGAACTACGGTGCCACCACCGTCGATCTCGCGGCCCCGGGGGCGAGCATCAATTCCACGCTGCCGGGCAATACCTACGGGGGGATGAGCGGCACGTCGATGGCCGCGCCGCACGTCAGCGGGGCGATCGCCCTCTATGCGGCGGCCCATCCGACAGCCTCGGCGGCCCAAGTCCGTAGCTCGATCATGGGGAGCACGCGGGCCACGGCGTCCCTGGCGGGCAAGACCGTGACCGGCGGCCGGCTCGATGTGGCAGCCGCGCTCAACGCCGTGCCACCGGCACCGGCGCCCGTGCCGACGCTGTCGATCAATTCTGTCGCAGATCTCGAAAGTGCCGGCCGCCTCACGTTCACCGTGACGCTCTCGGCTGCCAGCACGAGCAGCGTCTCGGTGCGATTCGCGACCGCCAACGGCACGGCTACCGCGGGCAACAAGGGCGACTACACCGCCACCAGCGGCACGCTCACCTTTAACCCGGGAGAAACCACGAAGACCGTTTCTGTCTCAGTTCGCGACGACTCGACCGTGGAGCCAGACGAGACGTTCTTCGTGAACCTGTCGTCGGCCTCCGGGGCCACGATCGCGGTCGGCTCAGGAACCGGAACGATCCTCAACGACGACACGTCGTCGGGGGGCGGCGGTGGCGGCAAGGGTGGGCCGAAGACGAAGTCGCTGGGCTTGCTCGTTGCCGCGGCGGGCTTGGCAGACTAAACTGGCGGCCCCATGGCCGCTCCCGCCTCTTCCGCCACGTCCGCCGGATCCAAGCCCGCCACGCCCCCGTGGCCGGGCACGACTGCAGACGGCACGGCCCGCCTGGAGTTCAACGGGCACTCGGCCGAGCTTCCCGTCGTCGTCGGCACCGAGGGGGAGCGGGGGCTCGACATCTCCCGGCTGCGGTCGGCGACCGGCGCGATCACGCTCGACGAGGGCTTCGTCAACACCGGCTCGACCACGAGCGCCATCACGTTCCTCGACGGTGAGAACGGCATCCTGCGGTATCGCGGCTATCCGATCGAGGAACTGGCCGCGAAGTGCGACTTCGTCGAGGTGGCCTACCTCCTGATCTACGGCGAGCTGCCCACCGCGACCCAGCTCGACGAGTTCCGCACGTCGCTCTCGCGGCACACGATGATCCACGAGGACATGCGGACCTTCTACAACGGCTTCCCGCGCGACGCCCATCCGATGGCGACGCTCGGCAGCGTGGTTGGGGCCCTCTCCACCTTCTACCAGGATTCGCTCGACGTCCGCGATCCGCGGCAGGTGGAGGTGAGCGTGCACCGGCTGCTCGCCAAGCTCCCCACGATCGCGGCCTACAGCCACAAGAAGTCGTGCGGCCAGCCGCTGATGTATCCGCGCAACGACCTGGCTTACTGCGAAAACTTCCTCCACATGATGTTTGCGGTGCCGTGCGAGGACTACCACCTCGACCCCGACTTCGCCGAGGCCCTCGACATGCTCCTCATCGTGCATGCCGACCACGAGCAAAACTGCTCGACCTCGACCGTGCGGATGGTGGGGTCGAGCGACGCCAACCTCTTCGCCAGCATCTCCGCCGGCATCTCCGCCCTCTGGGGGCCGCTCCACGGTGGCGCCAACCAGGCCTGCGTGGAGATGCTCGAACGGATCGTGGCCGACGGCGGCAACGTGAAGAAATACGTCGAGCTGGCCAAGAAGAAGGATTCGGGCTTCCGCCTCATGGGCTTCGGCCATCGCGTCTACAAGAACTACGACCCGCGGGCCAAGCTCATCAAGACGACGTGCGACAAGCTGCTCGCCAAGATCTCCCGCCACGATCCGCTCTTCGACATCGCCCAGGAGCTCGAGCAGGCGGCGCTCGCCGACGACTATTTCATCGAGCGGAAGCTCTACCCCAACGTCGACTTCTACTCGGGCGTGATCTACCGGGCGATGGGGATTCCCGTGCAGATGTTCACGGTGCTCTTCGCGATGGGCCGGCTTCCGGGCTGGATCGCCCACTGGATCGAGATGCACCACTCGCCCACGAAGAAGATCTGCCGCCCCCGCCAGATCTACACGGGCCACACGCTCCGCGAGTTCGTGCCGATCACGAAGCGGTAGGGCGGGGCCAGTGTCCCAGTTGGCTTACCCGCATTGTCGGTGTCGGAGACACCGACCTACATGTCGTGCCGATCACGAAGCGTTAGGGCCAGGTGGGCCTTCGCGTCAGCGCTTGCCGCGGAAGAAGTCGCTGAGGATACGGCCGCAGTCGGGGGCCAGCACGCCGCCGACGTGTTCCACGCGATGGTTGAGCCGGGCATCCTCGAAGAGCCGGTAAAGCGATTCGACCGCGCCCGCCTTGGGATCGGCCGCCCCCCAGACGACGAACGGCACCCGCGCCTGAAGGATCGCCCCGGCACACATCGGACAGGGCTCGAGCGTCACGTAGAGCGTGCAGCCCTCGAGCCGCCACGATCCCAGATTCGCCGCCGCCTGCGTGAGCGCGATCATCTCGGCGTGGGCCGTGGGATCGTTGAGCTGCTCCCGCTGGTTGTGGCCGCTGGCGATCACGCGGCCGCCCGCCACGATCACGGCCCCCACCGGAACCTCGTCCTCCTCGGCCGCCACCCGCGCCTCCTCGAGCGCCAGCCGCATCCAGCGTTCGTGAGACTGGCTGCCGGAGAAAGGGCCGCCGGCGAGAAGATCGTCGAGTTCCATGATGTCTGACTCTAGCAGGCCCGGACCGCCGCCGCCCCCCGGCTCCGGACCGTCGCCTCCCCCGGCTGGATCGGGTAATCTGGCGGGCTCACAGCATCGCTCTCACCCACTCGCGCCGCGCCACCCAGCCACACCACCCACCAGCCACACCACCCAGAGAACTCCTCATGGATCCGACGCTTCTCCTCCTCCGCTGGGCCCACATCCTCGCCGCCATCGTGGCGCTCGGCGGGCTCGCCTTCGCCCGCTTCGCCCTCGTGCCGGCGCTGCGTGACCTCGACGAAACGACCCGCGACCGGGTTCACGAAGGCATCCGTCGCGGCTGGCTGCCCTGGGTGATCGGGGCCATCACGATCCTGCTCGCCAGCGGACTGGCCAACTTTCTGCTCTTCAACGCCCGCGTCAAGGCGGAGGGCTGGGCCGACGGCCAATGGATGCGGCAGACGAGCTACCACGCGCTGTTCGGTGCCAAATTTCTCCTCGCGCTTGTGGTCTTTTATCTGGCCAGCGGGCTCGTGGGCCGCGGCGAGGGCACCCGCTGGATTCGTGCCAATCGGGCCACTTGGCTCTCCGTCACGCTCGGCCTCGGCCTGGCGGTGGTGATGCTGTCGGGCTGGATGCGGCAGCTGCATACGGGCCCGAACGTCGGCGGCCTGGCCGATGCGGACGGCGGCGTGCGGATCAGCGCGCCTGCGGAGGTGCCGCCCGCCGCAGACCTCGAGGAGTGAGACCGGTGGACAAGAAAGACAAAAAACGGATGGAAGTGCTCCACCAGAAGATCGCCAAACTGCAGCAGCAGCTCGCCGGGGCGAAGCAACAGCCCGACGATCCGGCCGAGGTGCCCCGGCTGGAGCAGGCCCTCGCGGCGGCCCACGCCGAACTGGCCACCCTCAAGAAGGCGTGAGCGACGGGCGGCGAACGGCCGCGAAGCGATCGGGATTTGCAGCACTGTCGACATTGCAGCCTTGGGGAGCACGGCGATGGGAGTCGGGGGATTCTTTTCCGGATTGTTCGGCCCACCGCGGGTCGATCTCTGGCAGCGGTACGAACGCCTCCGCGAGAGCACGTCGGGCACCATGTCGGCCTTCTACAAGGTCAAAGACAAGAAGACCGGTGAGGTCCGGGGCCTCAAGATCATCGACCAGGCGAAGATTGCCCCCGTGGAAGCCCGCTACAAGGGGCTCGGCAAGCCGAGCGAGGGGGAGATCGGGCGCACGATCACCGGCCCCAACATCGGCCGCACCATCGAGTCGGGCATCTCGAAGGAGGGCGATCCGTTCATCGTGCAGGAGTTCATCGAGGGGCAGCTCCTGCACTCACTGCTCGCCGCCAAGAAGGCCCTGCCGCCCGCCCAGCGGGTCGATCTCATCCGCCAGGCGGCCACGGCGATCGCCGCGGTGCATGCGGCCGGTTTCGTCCATCGCGACATCTGTCCGCGGAATTTCATGCTCCGGCCCGACGGCCGGCTCGTACTCTTCGACTTCGGCCTGACTGTGCCCGACAAGCCGGTGTTTCTCCAGCCGGGCAACCGGATCGGCACGCCCAACTACATGGCCCCTGAGGTCGTGCGGCGCCGCCAGGCCGACAAGCGGCTCGACGTGTTCTCCTTCGGCGTCACCGCCTACGAGATCGGCACGCTCGCCTCTCCCTGGCCGCGGGGCTCGACCGGGGCGGCCGCCCTCGCCCACGACACCCCCCCGGCCGACATCCGGGTCGGCTGGCCCGACATCCCGCCCGCGCTCGCCGACGCCATCATGGCCTGCCTGGCCGCCGATCCCGCCAAGCGGCCGCCCTCGATGGACGCGTTTCTGAAGGCCATCGCCAAGGTCGCGGCCTGACGATCACCGCTGCGAGACGCGGGGGATAGACACTGGCCCTTGAACCACCGCCGGCCGGCTTCTACCCTCATGGGCTCGCCTGTTTCGAACCCCTGAGCCCCGACCCCCGACGAGGATCGCCCCGATGACGATGGACAAGAGCCTGAAGGTACGCAAGGGAGCCGGCAGCGTGCGGGGCGTGCTCACACGGGCGGAACGGATCGCCAAACTCTCCGAGTTAGATAGCTTCCCCGCCGGCCGCAGCCCGATCGGGCTGCCGAAGGTCCGCGTGCAGAAGGTGGCGATGAAGAAAAAGAAGAAGACGCCGGAAGACGCCGGCGCCGCCAAGCCGGGCGAGAAGCCGGCCGCCGGCGCGAAGAAGAAGTAGTTTCGAGTCGTCGCATCTACGCGACGCCGAAGCACCGCGCGGCAGCCGTCTGCCCCGAGGCGATCACCTGCGGAATGCCGACGCCCGTGTAGGCGTTGCCGGCCAGCGCAAGCCCGGGGTGTGCGGCGAGTGCCAGTTCGATTCGCTGCATCCGGACGAGATGCCCGACGTGATACTGCGGCATCGCGCCCGCCCAGCGGGCCACCTGCACGAGCCGCGGTCGCCCCCGGGCCCCTACGAGGATGGCGGCCTCCTCGTAGGCGAGTGCCACGAGCGCGTCGTCGTCGCGGTCGAGCGCCTCGGGATCGAGGGCGCCTCCCAGAAACACCCGCATGAGCACGCAGCCCGCCGGCGCGCGGCCGAGGAACTTCGAACTGGAGAAGCTCACGGCCAGGGCCCGGCGGCCCGCCACCCGCGGCACGACCAGCCCGGCCGCATCGAGCGGATGCGCGACATCGTCGCGCGCGAACCCGAGCGACACGATGGCCGAGCCTGCGTATTCGATGGCTGCGAGGTCGGCCGCCAGCGCTCCATCGAGCCCCGCGAATAATCCCGCCGCCGCCGGAGCGGGCACCGCCACGACGACGGCATCCGCGGCGAGCCGCGCGAGCCCGGTGGCGCCGGCCGCGAGCGGGATTTCCCAGCCGCCGGTCGGCCCCGGAACGATGCCGGAGGCGCGGGCCTGCACGAACGTCGCGCCGCGGTCGCGAAGGTGCTCGGCCAGCCGGGCCGGAAGCGACTCCATGCCACGGGCAAGGCTGAGGAACTGGCCGTAGCGGGCGCCCGCGGCTACCGCGTGGGCTTTGGCCCGCAGCCGCCGGTGCTCGCCGGCCCAGAGGCTGCCATCCGACCGTTCCATCTCCAGAAACTCCGGGCAGGCGGCCGCCATGCTCAGCCGCGCCGGATCGGCCGTCCAGATGCCCGAAGCGAGCGGCTGCACGAGCCGTTCGAACGCCTCCCGTCCCAGCCGGCGGACCGCGAATGATTCGAGTGATTCATCGGCGGTGGCGTCCTCCGCGGGCGGCCGGCGGGGCGGCACGAAGCGTTCCACCAGCACCCGTAGCCGGCCGGCTGGCGACAAAAGCGGCGTCGAGAGGATGCCGGTGAGGAGGCCGGGCGCGAGCAGGCGAAACCCGTCCGGCGCGGGCACGGTGCGGCCGGCATGCCAGACGAGCGCCCGCCGCACCCGGGGCTCGATGCCGATCAACTCCGATGTGAGACCGAGCCGTTCGACGAGGGCCACACCCTCCGGCCTGGCCCCCAGAAAACTGTCGGCCGAGCGTTCCACGAGCCAGCCGCCATCCCTCACCGTCTCGAGCACGCCCCCCGGGCGGCCGGTCGGCTCCACGATCGTGATCCGCACGCCGGGCACGCGGTTGAGAGCCGCCTCGGCAGCCGTCAGTCCCGCCAGGCCGCCGCCGAGCACTACCAGGTGCGGAGCCGACGCGGTGCGGGAATCCTCGGTGGTCACGATGACGTCAGGATGGAAGGAGAAAATCCCGCAGGTATGAGGGGCATACGCTAGCGAATTGCCCTGTCGAGTGTAGCCGGTGAAACCGGGATGGCTGGGCTGGCTGCGGGGCCGTCTGTTTTTGGAACCGTTGATCTGGACCGCGAGCAACGCGGCCCCTACTGTCGCCCCCGTTCGGGGCTCGGTTCGCCTCGGCATTGCCCTTGGGTTCCTTTCTGGAGACCTCCGTCGTGGCCACGCTGCGATTTTCCCGTTCGTCCGCGGTTGTTCCGCTCCTCGTGAGTGTTGCAGTGGCCTCGTGGTCGGTGGCGACTCGAGCCACTGAGTTGCCGAGCCCGCCGAGCCCGCCGAGCCCGACAAGCCCACCGAGCCCGACAAGCCCGCCAAGCCCGCTGCGGCAGTCAGCCCAAGGTTCATCCCCGCAGGCTTCGGCTCCAGCGAGTCAGCCCCCCCGGCAAGCGATGCCCTGGCTGCAACGCCTTCGGCCCGATCGCATCGGCCTGCTCTCACGATTCGGCGGTGACGATGACAACGGCCGCGCACAGCAGCCTGCCGAAGTGCGGCAGCCCCTCCCCCGCCAACCGTTGCCGGAGAGCCGGCGGCCGCTGACCAATTCAGATGACGACGAGTATGCGCCGCAGCCTGCGCAGGTCGCCGACCGGGTAGCGGCTGAGGCCACGGCCGTCGAACCGGAATCCGAGGTGCCTGCAGCCGACGTGTCCACCGCAGCGCCGCCTGTCCCGCTCGCCACGTCCGAGCCCGTGCCGAATGCCGAGTCGGCGAAAGCTGGCCGAGTGGCCGAGCGGCAGGCCGCCGTCGAGGAGATGCCCACGCTCGCGATCGACGCCGCGAGCTTCCGGGGCGCCCTGCCTGGCACCACGACCCGCCAGGGACTGGAAGCCGACTGGGGACCGGGCGAGTCCTATCAGGATGACGACGGCACGACCGGAATGGCCTGGTCGATCGAGCCCTTCGAGCGGGTCGAGGTCTCGTTCACCGGCGACGTCGTCCGGTCGATCCGCATACGCCTCTCCGAGCCGGTGGCGGTGGCGGATCTCGCCGAGCAACTCGAAATCTCCGACTTGCGAACGGTGGCCGTGCTCGATGAACAGGGGGCGGCGATCGGCGAGATCTATCCCGAACGCGGCGTGATCCTCACGCTCAAGGCCGGTACGAATGCGGCCAACGCAATCATGATCGAACCGCTCGATCCCGACGCCTTCGTGCTTCGCGCCGAAGGCGAGATCGGCAGCTGTGCGGCCAACGCCGTCGCCGACCTGCTGTATGCCATCGAGATCGACCCGGGCCATCTCCGGGCCCACCGCCTCCTGCTCGCCCTGCACACGGAAGACGGCCAGTGGCAGACCGCGCTCCGGCTCGCAGAGGCCGCCGGTACGCTCGATTCGGAGGATGTCTGGACGCTCGTCAAGCAGGCGAGCATCCTCGTCACGCTCGAGCGGACGGCCGAGGCCCGCGACGTGCTCGAGACGCTCCAGGCCCGTGCCCAGTTGCCGCCGCTCGCCGCCGCGCAGGTTCAGCGGCTGCTCGGCCGCGCGGCCCTCGCCGACGCGGAACCCGATTACCAGGCGGCCGTCGAGCACTTCGCCGAGGCCATCCGCCGGAGCGTCCCGCTCGCGGCGGGCAAGACGGGACCGATGCATGCGGTGGCCACGGAGGTGCTGCTCGATGCCCATCTGGGCACGGCACTGGCGATCGCCCGGGGTACATGGCAGCAGAAGCCGCGGGTGATTCCCAAGTGGATCGCCCGCAGCGAGGCCCTCGTGACGGACTTCAGGGGCACCCCCGACGAGAAGACCGTGCTCGAACTGCAGCTCTGCCGGGGTGTGCTCGCGGCGGCGGCCGGCACGGCCGAGGCGATCGACCCTGTGCCGTGGGTGAAGCGGGTGCTCGAATACCGGGAGTCGATCGACGGCTCGATCGTCGACCCCTGGCGGCGGCGGCAGATCGACTGGCAGGTGGGGCTCGCGCTCGGCGACGCGCTCGCCGCGGCCCAAAAGCGCGGCGACGCCGAGGACATGCTCGACAATGCGACGCTCACGGCCGCCTACCTCGAACGGGGCGCGAAGCGGCGGGATCTCACGCCATCGGAACACCGCGACATGGGCGAGCTCATGTTTCGCATCGGCATCCTCTACAGCCTCCAGAAGGGCGACCATGCGACGGCCGTGACCTGGTTCGACCGGGTGGTGCCGTTGTGGGAGGAGGAGAGCGGGCTCGCCGGCAGTGATCCGGGCCGCATGGGCGAGTCCTACGTGAGCATGGCGATTTCATACTGGCAGGTCGATCGCCGCGACGACGCACTCGCACTGAGCCGGCGCGGCGTCGAGTTGATGGTGGCGGCCGTCGACGCCAAGACGCTCGAGGAGCGGTCGCTCGCGGTGGCCTATGGCAACCTGGCGACGATGTATGCCGAACAGGGCGACGACCGGCAGGCCCGCACCTATGCGGAGATGGCCACTCGCGCCGAAGCCTCGGGCACGACACTACGGTAGACCATCCGGGCTAGACCATCCGGTTCCGGTCGTTCAAAGCAAACTCTCGAGCAAGAGCCGCATCTTGCGGAGCTCGGCGATCTGGTCGACGCCCTCGAGCGGCGGCATGTGGGCGCACAAGGCCCGCTTGTATCCCACCCGCTCGAGCGACGACACGAGCTTGCCGTATTCGACGCCCCCCTGCCCGACCCGCACCTGCGGCACGTCGGGCTTCGTATCGCGGAGGTGCACGTGGCAGACGTACTCGAGGATCTTCTCCCACGAGGCCGCCTTCTTGTGGCCGTAGATGAACTGGCTGGGATCGAGCGTGACGCCCAGCCCGGGCACGTTCCGGCAGAGCGAGGCCGTCGTCTCGGCATCCTGGGTCATGCGGTCGGCCGATGTCTTCACGCCCACGACGGCGCCGAGATTGCCCGCGATGGCGACGAGCTTCCGCAGCCGCTCGATCTCCCCGTTGAACGGCGTGCCCAGCTCCGATGATTCCACCACCATCGTGACGACGCCGAGCGACTTGGCCAGCCGGCAGCAGGCGACGAAATGGTCGTAGACCTCGGGGGTTTCCGGGGCGGCGAATGACACGGCCACCGGCCGCAGCCGCTGGAGATCGCTGCAGGCGGCGATGGCCGCCTCGGGATCGGCGGCCACGGCGACCGGATCGAGGTGGCCGCCGCCGGCGTGGACATCGAGCTCCACGGCCGTGAATTCGAGCTCCGCCAGTCGCTCCATGGCCGCCGCCAGCGGCATGTCGGGCAGGCATTCCGTGCTGACGCAGACGAACACGATGGGCGGACTCCGAGGACGAACGGGACGAAACCGGATCGTAGCGGCCGCGGCGGAAACCTGGCAACCCGACGACGACGCGTTCGCCTACAATCGTGTCATCTCCAGGAGCCCATCCGTCATGACGATCAGTGAAACCGACCGCACGCCGCCCACCCGGGTGATTCTCGAACAGGGAAGCCTCTGGGGCCGCTGGGGCACTCGCGTGGCCTGGCTGGTGGCCGGCATCGCCGTGCTCTCGGCGCTCGGCAGCGCGGGGGCCTTCGCACAGTATTTCCAGAAAGACGCCCGCGTCGTCGAGAAGTATCACTCGCTCTCGAAGACCGCCTCGAAGAAGGTGGCGATCATGAGCCTCACCGGGCCGATCATGGGGGGCGACGGCTTCGCCCGGGCCCAGCTCGATCGCATCGCCGACGACGACTCGGTGAAGGCGATCGTGCTCCGCGTCGACTCGCCCGGCGGCACCGTCAGCGGCAGCGACGAATTGCACTACCGCCTCGCCGACCTCGCGAAGAAGCGCGACCTCCCCGTCGTCGTGAGCATGGGAGGCATCGCGGCCAGCGGCGGCTACTACGTGGCGATGGCCAACGGCGGCCGCGACGACGTGATCTTCGCGGAGCCGGCCACGCTCACCGGCTCGATCGGTGTGATCATCCCGCATTTCGACCTCTCGAAGATGCTCAAGCGGTTCGACATCGCCGACGACTCGGTGGCCAGCGGCCCCCTCAAGCAGATGCTCAGCCCCACGAAGGATCGCGACCCGCAGGTGGCCCTCGAGGAGCGGAAGGTGCTCGAGAGCCTCGTCAACGACATGTTCGAGCGGTTCAAGCAGATCGTCCGCGAGGGGCGGCCCAAGCTCGACGCGGCGGCGGTCGACACGGTGGCCACCGGCCAGATCTTCACCGCCGAGCAGGCCCGCGCGGCGGGGCTCGTCGACCGCATCGGCTTCCTGGAAGACGCGATCGCCCGCGCCACGGAACTGGCCGGCCTCACCGACACGACGGCCCGCGCGGTGCGCTACACGAAACCCAAGGGCCTGCTCGACGAGGTGCTCGGCGGCGATTTCAGCGCCGGCAGCCGCACGTCGCTCGAGGCCTTCGCGGAGCTGACCTCGCCGAGGCTCTGGTATCTCTGCAGCTGGTGGCCGGCGCTGGTCAGCAGTCGCTGAGCGAGCCAGTGTCGGTGGAAGGTCGGCGGGGATCTGGCATCGTGGGGATTCGTGGTGCCCGTGATGGTTCGGCCACACCACCACACCTCCGGACTTCCGTCCGGGGCTTCTATGATTTCTGGTCACGCCGGGCCGAAGACGCGGGGCTGGCCGGTGGCCTCGAGCACGGCCAGCCACAGATCGCCGTCGGGGGCCACCTGATTGCGGTGGCTCACCGCCAGCGGCATCGGGATGTGCACGTAGCGGCCATGCCAGCGGCCCACCACGCAGGCGGTGCGGCCGGCCATGGCAGCATGCACGGCGTTCTGCGCGAGCCGCAGGCAAAAGACGCTGTCGTAGGGATTGGCCGCCACGCTGCGGATGATGTAGCTCGGGTCGATGTACTTGAGATTCATCTCCGCGCCGACCTCCCGGAAATGCGCGGCGATCCGGTCGCGGAGATGGAGGCCGATGTCGTCGAGCTTGAGGTTGCCCGAGGCGTCGCGGTCTTCGACCCCGTCGCCGCACAGATCCTGCCCGGCCCCCTCGGCCGCCACGATCACGGCATGGCCCCGCCGGCGCACCCGTTCCAGGAGGTGCTCGAGCAACCCCCCGGGGCCGTCGAGCGTGAACGGCACTTCGGGAATCAGCACGTAGTTGGCGTCGGATTCGGCGAGCGCGGCGTAGCAGGCGATGAAGCCGGAGTGGCGGCCCATGAGCTTGACGAGCCCGATGCAGTTGGGTGCCGCCTTGGCCTCCACGTGGGCCGCCCGGATCGACCGCGTGGCCTCGGCGAAGGCCGTCTGGAAGCCGAACGAATGGTCCATGTAGGGAATGTCGTTGTCGATCGTCTTGGGCACGCCGACGACGGCGATCTTGAGATTCCGCTCGGCGATCACCCGGGCGATGTCCATGGCCCCGCGGAGCGTGCCGTCGCCACCGATCACGAACAGGGCGCCGATGCTCATCCGCTCCAGGCAGTCGACGATGGCGCCGGAATCCTGCCCGCCGCGGGAGGTGCCGAGCATCGTGCCCCCCGACTCGTCGATCGCGACGACGACCTCGGGCGTGAGGTCGACCACGTCGTGGCCGTATTTCGGGATGAAACCCTGAAAGCCGTTCTTGAAGCCGTGGATGCGCTGCACGCCGTAGTGAAATGAGGCCTCCATCACGATGCCGCGGATCACGTCGTTGATGCCGGGACAGAGACCGCCGCAGGTGACGATGCCGATCCGCATCTTCGCCGGCTCGAAGAAGATCTGGCGGCGGGGGCCGGCCGGCTCGAAGCCCGGCAGGTCGGCGAGCGGCACGCCCGCGCTCCCCACGAGCTGCACCGTGTCGTGGAAGAGCACGCGGTCGTCCTCGGCGACGTAGTGCTTCGTCGTCTGCCGCGACTCGATGAGAGACCTGAGGGGCGAATCGATCCGGCAGGGGCCGAGCGATTGCACGGCGAGATCAGCGGCATTCATGGGCGGGGCCTCCGGCGGGCGGGGCGGCGGGCGGATTCGCAGTGTAGCATTCCGAATTCCGTGGCATTTCGGGTAGCCCGCCGGCCTGCCTGCGGTTTACACTCCCCGCTCACGGCCCGCACGAATCGCATCCTCGCAGGGGGCACTCATGCTCTTTCGATCCGCCCGCTTCGGCTCCGCCTGTCTCGCCTTCGTGGCCGTGCTATCCGCCATGAGTCCGGTCATGGCCCAGCTGCCCGCCGAGCGATTCGAGCGGCTCGCCGCGGAGTCCCTCACCGCCTCCGAGTCGTTCGCGCCGCCGAGCCCCGCGACCCTCGACGCCGACGCCGGCCTGCTGCGGCGTGCGCTCCAGCCGCTCGCCCGGCTGCTCGATCGGAGTCAGAGCGGTGCCGACTGGCGGACGTATCTCGACTGGCCGACGCTCGAGGCCCAGGCCACCTCCGGTGCGGCTGCCGACCCGAAGGCGCTCCGCCGCATCGAAGACCTTCTCAACGCCACCGAAACCGGCCTCGACATGCCCTCGTTCGTGGGCGTGCGCAAGGCGGTGACCCGCTACGCCGAGGCGGCCGACGCGGCTCTCGGCACTGGCGGCCAGCGGTACACCCAGCGTCTGCAGACGCTCGCGAACGCCCTCTCGACGGCGGCGGAGACCGGCTCGGCCGAAGCCCTCGCCCCGGTGCCGACACTGCTCGAGCGACTCACCGAGTCGGGCCAGGCGGCCGGCCTCGTCCGCGATGTCCGCGCGGCCAACGCACGGCCGAACATGCTCTTCGACATCCACGAAAACCTGTTCGCCCGCACGGTGAATCGGCCCGTCGATCAGGTGCAGCCGGTGGACGAGATGATCCTCGGCACCCGCATCCGCGGCACGGGCCACACCACCGGCGATGTCCGGCTCGACTTCGTGCCGGCCCACGACCGGGCCGCCTTCGACATCGTGTTCGCCGCCCGCAACGTGTCGAGCACGCGGGGCTCGCAGGGGCCCGTCACCGTGCACTCCTGCGGCGTCACCGACCTCTCCGCCCGCCGCCGGATCTTCCTCACGCCCGAGTCCGTAACGTCGG
>Ga0114946_10000859_pt1 | contig 20714 bp, 16 predicted proteins | sample WalLakDeSediment_FD_88676 | JGI IMG/M metagenome (GOLD analysis project Ga0114946, IMG submission 88676) | Lake sediment microbial communities from Walker lake, Nevada to study Microbial Dark Matter (Phase II) - Walker Lake 11/02/13 Deep Sediment | ecosystem: Environmental > Aquatic >...
ACCGGCACTCTAGAGGCATATTGCCCCAACATCCTCCACGTTGCATGCGGTAACGGAGATCCCCTCCAGACACCCAGGCGCTCTCGTCCGTCGGCGCGAAACTATAGTCGGGATGGAACGTATCCAGACACCATTCCCACACGTTTCCCAGACAATCGTACAAATTCCACGGATTCGGTAGTTTCTGTCCCACGTTCTGTGGAGAGTCAAAGGAATTGCGCGCGATGATGGCATATTCATGCAGTTGATCCTGTTCCTCTCCGAAATAGAAAGCAGTGGAAGTTCCTGCCCGGCAGGCATATTCCCACTGCGCTTCTGAAGGAAGAAGGAGTCCGGCCCATTCACAGAAAGCCATAGCATTCTTCCAACTGACAAAGATCACGGGCGTCTCGTCCTCCGTTGAGAAGGACGTATCTCCTTTGAAATGACTGAGATAATTGGAATCGGCATCCCATCTGCCTTGATACGAAGCATCCTCAACGAACACATCGTACAATCCATTGGTCACGGGATATTTTGCCATGTAAAAGGGTTTTTTCACGATGACGTTGCGCTGAGGTCCCTCAGTCTCCTCACGTCCCCGCTCCGAAGGTGGCGATCCCATGATAAATTCTCCCGCCGGGATGAAAAGCATGGACTGCCCGGTCCGAACATGTCGAACCTCACGCGCCCAATGCGTCCCAGTATAGGTTTCACGAAAAGGGGTCTCCGAATGAACACATCCATCCGGCACTCTGGGAGATCTCTCGGACTGCCTCAAGGTCTCTTCCTCTGTCCCTGTTGAAGATACAGCCACGGAGACCGTTCTTTTGGGCGCGTTGACCGGCTTTCCCTCCAGGTATCGATCCAAATCTGTCACCAGTTCTCCGGCTGATTGGTACCTCTTTTGTCTGTCTTTTTGAAGAACCTTGAGCAATATAGCCTCGAGATTCATATCCACCCTGTCGTTCACTTCCGTGGGTAAAGGGGGCTCACAATCCACAACCTGCCTCAGCACCGCCAAAGGGGTAGCCCCCCGGAACGGTTTTTGTCCAGTGACCAGCTCGTAAAGAACAGCACCCAAGGAATATATATCGCTTCGTCTGTCCGCCTTGCCCACTGTACCCAAAGCCTGCTCCGGACTCATATAGGCTGGTGTGCCCACAACGATATCCGTGCCCGTCATGGTCTGACCCGATTTTTCCGGCCGGGCCAATCCGAAATCCATGACCACAACCCTTGTCCCATGTTCCAGCATGATATTGGCAGGCTTGAGATCGCGATGGATGATTCCAATTCCATGGGCATAATCCAAAGCCTTGGCCACGGACCGAACAATCTCAACAACATGAGGAATATCAAGTGGCGCGTCTTTGATCTCGTCCTTGACCGTCATACCAACGATATATTCCATAACGAGATAGGGGAGCCCCTGGACTTCCCCGAAGGAGAAAAGACGCACGATATTCGGATGTCGAAGCCTGGCGGCCATGGTGGCTTCTCTCCTGAAACGCCGAACATATTCCTGGGATTCAACAAATTGAGGTTTCAGGATCTTGAGCGCCACGGGACGTCGTATCTGGTCTCCTTGGGCCAGATAAACGATTCCATAGCCACCTTGCCCGAGTTCCGAGAGAATCTTATATCCTGGGATCTCGAAATCCAGGCGTAGAGACTTCTCGTCCGAAGGTCCAGGAAGCACCCGTTCCGTCCCTGCCCTTGGATCCACGTCCTTTCCAAGGACCCAAGTGGGCGCTTCTTCTTTGTCCACATCTCTATCAGGACGACCTTCCTCCATACTCATGTCCCCTATTCTACATGACCCAAGAGATCAGGCAAACCAACCAAGAAGTGAATATTCAACGTAAATATTCAACGAACCCGACCCCCGCTTGGATCATGGCCTGCCGGCAAGGAATGAAAAAGCCGACGCGTGCAGTATTGCGGTTATGGGATCAGAAAAGATAGAGTAGGATGCGAAGGACTTAGCTTCATGGCGCACTACCAGCAGTTTCCGTGAGATCAGACCAACCAAGGAGAAGAGAACCATGGCACAGGCAGTCAACGCCGGATACGATGACACCCCATTTTTACCTGAACAACCCTGGCGTGTTCATGATGGAAGACGTCCCCAACCAAGAGTGGTAACCCCAGGAACTTCTAGCACGCAGGGGGGGCCGGGATCTGCGCCCTCGGATGCCATCCTTCTTTTCGACGGAACGGATCTTTCGCAATGGGAAGGAAACGATGGCGTCCCCAAGTGGAAGGTAGAACATGGATATATGGAAGTGGTCAAGGGAACAGGAGGAATCCAGACCAAAGAACATTTTGGGGATTGTCAACTCCATCTGGAATTTGCCTGCCCGGCAGAGGTTGTAGGCGAAAGCCAGGGAAGAGGAAACAGTGGCGTCTTTCTCATGGGAAGATACGAAATCCAGGTCTTGGACGGCTATGACAATATCACCTACGCAGACGGAATCACGGCAGCCATCTATGGCCAGTGGCCCCCTCTGGTAAATGCCTGCAGAAAACCTGGCCTGTGGCAAACCTATGATATCGTCTGGGAGACACCTCGTTGGGACGGGTCCTGCCTGGTCAAGCCAGCCTACGTCACCGTGATCCACAATGGTGTGGTGGTCCATCATCGCAAGGAACTGTTGAGCCATACCGGTCATCGAAACGTCTATAGTTACGAATACCATCCCCCCAAAGGCCCCCTGCACCTGCAGGACCATGGGGATCCTGTCCGTTATAGAAACATCTGGCTCAGACCCCTGACCGAGTATGATGAAACGCCTTAATCCTTTGGGCCACGATCTCTGCATCATTGCTTTCGAGGGTATGGGGCTGAATTCGTATCTCAGGAAGGATAAAATCCGCCCCTTCCTCCTCCTCGGGATGAACCAGATGAACCGCGATCGAGGGAGTTCCTTCACGTAACGCTTGGACCAAGTCCCTGCAGGTTACGCCCAGTTCCTCCTCCTTCCATCGGAGAACCACATGGGGCACCTTTTGTCCCGGTCCACGAGGCATCTGTCTTGCGATCCTGATTCCTGGTATATCTCGCAGGATCTCTATCATCCGCGAGACCCGCTTCTCCCAAAGCTCCATTTCAGAATCATGATCTCTTGCCACATAGAGTTCTACCGCTTTGACCAAACCCGCGATCTCCTCCTTGCTCACCTTCATGGATCGTCCAATGGCCATGTGTGGGCTATCATTCAAACGGCAAGCCTCTACCAGATCAGGACGTCCCACGATCAGGCCTGTTCCTTGCGGTCCCCGCATGGCCTTTCCCCCGCTGAAAACCACCAGGTCCGCGCCCAGTTCCAGAAAGGCCCGCAAATTGCGCGCAGGCGGCAACTCGGCCGCAGCATCCACGATCACAGGCAAACCGTACCTGTGAGAAATCTCCGCCACGTGCTCCAGGGCCAAGGCCTGACGGGAACAAAACCAGGCCTCTGTGTGAAAAAGTCCAGCGATCCCTTCTTTTCCCAAGGCCTGTTCCAGATCCTTTTCCTTCGGCAAAACCTCCAAAAAACAGCCTCCTGCAAGAAGGATCGCTCTGTCGAAGGGACTCCGATGGGCCTTCTGCACCGCAAAGCAATTCCTCATACCCGCAGCATTCGGCAAACAACGTATCTTCGACGGAGTTCCTCCCGTCATACAAGCGCAGGCCATCAAGGCCATGCCTGCCGAGGCTCCTCCGCAGACATGGGCTGCCGGCACACCCACGTAGTCCGCGATTCTACGCCCCGCGGCCAGGTGCAGTTCGTGCATGTCCACAAAGGATCGACTGGCTGAAGCCATGACCTCCAACACCTCTGGCGACATCAAGGATCCGCCCAGCTCGGTCATGGTCCCCGCGGCATTGATGATCTTCTTCACGCCCAGTTCTTCAAAGATATCGATGGTCTCTCCCATGTTGTACTGAGACTTTCATGGCTTGGCTTCAAACAATTTCAAAGATGGCTTCAATCTCCACGGAAATGTTGTTGGGAAGAGATCCCACGCCCACTGCGCTTCGCGCCCCAATCCCATGTTCCCTACCAAACACCTCGGCCATCAATTCGCTGAAACCATTGATCACTGTCGGGTGGTCCGTGAATTCCTGAGCACAGTTGACCATGCCTAAGGTTTTGACAAGCCGTTTCACGCGGTCCAGGCTGCCCAGTTCCTCACGAAGGGAAGCCAGAACAGCGAGTCCTGCCTGACGAGCCGCATCATAGCCAGCCTTTAGATCCACTTCACTTCCTACGCGTCCCTTCATCAGGCTACCATCCGGTTTCAAGGGACCATGCCCGGAAATATAAGCCATATTGCCGGAAAGGACCACCGGACAATAAACACCTATGGGCTTGGCCGGCGCGGGCAAATCCAGGTTCAAATCTCTCACTTTTTCTTCCCAGCTCATATATGGGTCTCCTTTCGACCACCCCATGACCATGGAATCACGGCAAAGCACACCCACGACAGGGAGCCGACGACCTCCAAGAGGCCTGTCGGCTCCCTGTCACTATGCGGGATACAGGCAAGCATTCAGCGGACCCGACACAGAGAGTCGCCGATGCCTTGTTTGGTTCGGGCTCACTGAATATTTACGGATACAGCACTCAACCCAGCTTTATGCGATATAGGTTGAAGCCGAGGTGTCGCCACCTTCCCCTGTCCAGTTCGTGTGAAAGAACTCTCCTCTGGGCTTGTCCAGACGCTCGTAGGTATGAGCCCCGAAGTAGTCCCTCTGTGCCTGAAGTAGATTCGCAGGCAATCTTTCCGTACGGTACCCATCGTAATAACAGAGCGCCGTGGTCAGGCAAGGGACGGGAATTCCATGGCTCAAGGCAGTGGAAGTCACCTTGCGCAAACTATCCTGGGACGACTGAACCTTGTCACTGAAGAAAGGGTCCAGAAGCAGATTGGACAAATCCTTGTTCTTATCAAAAGCCTCCTTGATCTTGCCCAGGAACACCGAGCGGATGATACACCCTCCTCTCCACATCAGAGCGATGCCACCGTAGTTCAGATTCCAACCATATTCCTCGGCCGCCGCCCGAAGCAGAGTATATCCTTGGGCGTAGGAAATGATCTTTGACGCGTACAAGGCCTTTCGCAAATCCTCGACAAAAGCATTCTTGTCTCCATCGAACTTGTCCCTGGGTCCGGACAAGACCCTGGCCGCTTGTACCCGCTGATCCTTCATGGCGGACAGACAACGCGCAAAGACCGATTCCCCGATCAAGGTCAAGGGAATCCCAAGATCCAGGGCAGCGATCCCTGTCCACTTGCCTGTACCTTTCTGTCCCGCCGTATCCAGTATCCTCTCCACTAGGGGAGATCCATCTTCGTCCTTGTAGGCCAGAATATCCCGCGTAATTTGGATAAGATAGCTATCCAGCTCCCCCTCATTCCACTGATGGAAGACCTGGTGCATTTCATCGCAAGATAGTCCCAAAAGATCCTTCATGATCTGATAAGCCTCGCAGATAAGCTGCATGTCACCGTATTCGATTCCGTTATGCACCATCTTGACAAAATGTCCAGCTCCGCCTTCCCCAACCCATTCACAGCAAGGCGAACCATCTTCCACCTTGGCCGCGATCGCCTGCAAGATGGGTTTCACATGCTGCCAGGCCGATGGAGAACCGCCAGGCATGATCGAGGGACCTTTCAAGGCCCCCTCTTCGCCCCCGGAAACCCCGGTCCCGATGTATAACTTGCCGGCATCTTCCACTTTCTTGGCTCGCCGTATCGTATCAGGGAAATGGGAGTTCCCCCCGTCGATCAGGATATCCCCATTCTGAAGATATGGCAGAATCTGATCGATGAACTCATCCACAGCAGCGCCAGCTTTGACCATCAGCATGAGCTTTCTGGGAGATTTTAACGAATCCACGAGTTCTTCTATGGAACGCGTGCCTATGATGTTCTTGTCCCTGCCTCGGCCCTGGATGAACTTGTCCACCTTCTCCACAGTGCGATTGAACACAGCCACGGTAAAACCCTTGCTCTCCATGTTCAAAACAAGATTCTCACCCATGACAGCGAGCCCCACGAGACCCATATCCGCTTTACACATGTCGAAACGCCTCCTTTCAATCAAATGGCGTGATACAATCCTTGCGGTTGTATTAGCCCATAAATCTCTCTCTGGCACTCCACAGACCCACGGCTGGATTCGAGATAAAGTAGATCTCTTCCCCGTCCTTTAAGACATTGAACCCATCCTGAAGCCGACCTGGATCATATCGTTTCATCATTTCATTCAGATCCGCGTATGCGAAATGAACTGCCTCGATTTCCTCCCTGCTCAGATGTCCAGGACAGTAGGTGATCGAGAAACGACCTTCACTGGAACCATGAATAAGATGCGCCGCGGCACTGAGATTCTCTCTCAAATCAGCATTGCTGTGAACCGATTCCAGGGTTGCGGGGGTTCCCCTGTACCCATATTTCCTGATCAGTTTGTCGATCTGAGGATCCTCCCCGAACTCTCGAAGTCCAGGGGCCAAGACGATCAATTCTCCATGGTCGGCCAAGGCCATGCGGGACCGGTATACGCTCTTGTTTCCCAACCAGGTACTCTTGAATTCCCGAGGATCCAGCCAAACCACCACCTTACGCAACGGGGCATCGAGCATCTCGAAATTGACCTTCAAGGAAAGCTCTGATGCCTTCGCAAAACACTCCAGATCCTTCCCGATAAATAAACCACGCGTCTTGAGTTTCCCGTCCTCCCCACGCCCAACCACGGTGAGAACATACACGATGGGAAGATGATACGCAAACCGCTCGGACGCATAATTCAGCACCTTACGCACCGGGGTATCGGCACGTCCCATCATACGTTCCATTCCATAGGCAGCGCCCAGAAAATGGCTCTTGTTGATCCCCTCCGGACCACCGGTTCCCACGAAGATGTTCTTGTTGAAATTGGCCATGCCTGTCACCTCGTGCGGGACCACCTGACCGATGGACAGGATCAGATCATGACCCCCCTCGACAAGAAGACGATTGACCTGGGCAGGCCAGGTATAGTCCACTGCTCCCTCGGAGACCTCGCTTACGAAATCGGACGGAACTTCGCCCAGGGTCTTCACATCCTTTCTCCAGTCATGTACCCGGAACAACTCCTGCGGAACACCGGGGAACATGGACTGGATTTCTTCCAAAGTCATAGGAAAATGAGTCCCCAAGGCAGGAAGAATATCCGTCAGGTTCTCATCATAGTACTCGTGGACGCCACAGGTCAGCACGCCCGCCTGACTGTGAAGTCGGGTATAGTCCGGTGGAATGGCCAAAACCTTGCGGCGATCTCCAAGATGCTCCAAGGCTTTTTTGAGACCTTGCTTCAAATCCTCAGATGATAGTTCTGAGCTGACAGAGCCTGTCGAGTAAAGCAACATCAAAATGTCTCACTTACCAGGACGGATTTTCCGGCAGGTACCTTTCAAATTCCTTGAGGATCGTCTCCTGATACTCGCCCGCGAAGGTTCCTGTGAAGAAACGGTCCAATCCCTCCATGTAAAAATGCTCCCAAGAAGCCTCCTCGTGTCCCGGATTGATAGGAAAGAAAAGCACGCCATTGGAATCAGCGGCCTTGCGGTCCCCCGGGGCATCACCGATCATCAAGATCTTGTGGTCAGGGACCTTGCCCTTACCACCGTATTGGAGGTGTTCAGACTTCTTTCCATATTCCTGCCCACAGATCATTCTGACAAAACCCTGCATCTCATTCTCTGCCCACTCCCGGGTCAGGGCCTCTCCAGGCGTCTGAGAAACCACAATACAATCGGCCTTTTTAACCATTTTCTCCAAAGATTCCTTGACCAGGGGGAACGGAGGGATTCCGAAAACCATGTCAGCTATGCTGGCGTTGACCGCCACAGACCACTTCAACGCCCTGGCCATTTCCTCGTTCTTAGGATTCTCGGCACAGAATTTTTCCAGCGCGGGATTCCCCAACTTGCTCTCTTTCTGCGTCCACGCCCGCACCTCCGCGAGCTCGGGCACATGAACACCGCGATCCTTGACTTCTTTTCTGGCAGACAAAAGGTCCACGAAACGGGTCAACGCCAGGAAACGATTGCAGCCACGTGTCGTGGAATAGAGATTGACAAACTCCCACGTCTCTCGAGCGTACTTGGATACAGCCTGAAGGTTCCAGTGTTGGATCACATTGGGACAAAAACACTCCTTTTGTTTGATCTCCATGGTATCGAAGACACAACCGTCCGAATCGATCCCAATGAAGAATTCCTTTGTTACCTTCAGGTCCTTCAATTCCTGTACTAGATCCATCTCACTCTTCCCTTTCCTGGTTTAGGGTCAATACGCTTCCGGTTCGTATGCAGGCAGCTTCTTTTCAGCGAACAAAGGCTTCATCCTGGCAAATCGTTGACGTCCATGGATCATGGGCACACTCACCCAATCCTCGCCGATCAACGGTCGCGCATAATCAAGAAATTCATCGCTGACATCGATACGATTCTCGAGAATCCATGGCTTTGGAAAAAACCTCTCCGAAAGCGCCACCTTTTCTAAAGGAACTTTGTCGTACTTGACATTGTAGATCAAACCCGGTTCGCGGAGAATCGTCGCCATCCATCCGTTGCCATCCTTCATGGCGATCTCCACCGCCTTCTGTCCCACCTTATAGGCCTCATCCAGATCCACAGTGGAGGCATACACCATGGTGTCCCTCTGATCACATCCGGACACCTGTCCTCTGGCCTTGCCCTTGGCCTTGAGTCCGGCTTCGTTCAAGAAATTAACCACCGCTTGAAAAACAGACATTTTGCTGGAAGCAAACGAGGTATGGCCAAAGGAGTCCTTGACCTCACCGATGTTGCCGATATCAAAGCCCTCGCTGACCACCACAATGCAACGTCCATCCCTCTTGAGCTGATCGTTGACCAGATCGGCCATTTCCATCAGACTGACTCCTGATTCCGTCATATAGATCTGCAACGGGAATTCACGGCTCGGATCCGCTAGACGTGCCGCGGCAGGAATAAACCCGATCTTTCTGCCCATGGCTTGCAGCACAAGGACTGGATCAGCGGGACAAGATCCCATATTCTCTTCATTGGCATTCTGAACGATATGGGACCAGTATCTGGCCACGCTTCCGTATCCCGGCGTATGATCGATCAGCTTGAACTCAGAATCGCCCACATCATTGTCAATGGTCTTAGGCACACCTATGCCAATGACCTCCAAGTCCTTCTCTTGGGCCAGTTCGCTCACCTTGAACGCGGTGTGCTGGGAATCGTTGCCCCCGATATAAAAGAAAAAGCCAATGTCGTGTGCCCGAAAGATCTCCATAATTCGTGCGAAATCCTTCTCCTGTCGATCCTTCAGCTTGTATCGGCAGGTCCCAATGCTCCCGGCAGCCGGGGTGGTACGAAGCAACGCGATTTCCTCCTGGTCCTGCGCGCTCAGATTCATCAACTCTTCCTTCAATACCCCCTCGATTCCATGCCAGCCACCGTACACCTTTCCAAAGATTTCAGGGAACTTTCCACAGGTCTCCACAAGGGCTCTGAGAGAATTGTTGATCACCGGCGAGGGCCCGCCAGACTGTGCAACGATGACATTTTTAGGCATACTATTCTCCTTCTAGACTCCACTGTAGGCGCTGAACCCACCATCCACCGGAATGACCACGCCTGTGACGAATTTCGCCATATCCGAGAGAAGGTAGAGCACGGTCCCTTGCAGCTCTTCAGGTTCCCCGTAGCGCCCCATGGGCGTACCACAAATGATCTTTTGTCCCCTGGCCGTGGGTTCTCCCGTCTTCTCATCCAAGAGTAGAAAGCGATTTTGCTGGGTCAGAAAAAATCCAGGTGCAATGGCGTTGATGCGAATGTTCAAAGGGGCCAGATGGACCGCCAACCATTGGGTGAAATTATTGATGGACGCCTTGGCCGCGGAATAAGCGGGAATCTTGGTCAAAGGACGATAGGAATTCATGGAGGAGATGTTCAATACAGAGCCAGATCCCAAGGAATGCATGTCCGTGGTAAAGACCATGCTGGGAAGCAAGGTGCCCATGAAATTCAGGTCGAAGACCTTGGTAAAACCCTGTACATCGAGCCCATAAAAGGTCTTGTCCAGGTCTTTCAGGTCCTGCTCTGTCATCTGCTCCACCTGGGTGGTGGCCGAAGGAGCGTTCCCTCCTGCTCCGTTAATGAGAAGAGCAATGGGGCCCAAGGAATCATTGACCTCTCGCTTGGCATGGACAAGGGAGTCCTTGTCGAGCACGTTGGCCTTTACGCCGATGATTTGGGCTCCAGTCTCCCTGGCAATATCCGAAGCCACCTCTTGCGCGGCCTCAAGGTTGATATCGAGAATGGCGATCTTCACGCCCACAGAAGCCAGGGCCCGAACCAAGGCGGTTCCAATGACGCCTGCGCCCCCCGTAACAACACACACCTTTCCTTTAAGATCGTCAAATCCCAAATTCATAAGGACTCCTTCGTCTGTGGTCTTCTCTTACTTGTCCTCGAATCTTCCCCTCAAGAAGAGAAAGGATCCCAAACAGTTCTCCACAACCAACCCTCTTTGGCTCCACTTGCCGATGATCGGGCCACAAACCCACCGTGACCCAGACATCGATCAAAGACTCGAACCCAGCCAATGCCTCACGCTAGGCGTCAAACTGGGATTCTACCCCGATGCCCAAGCTCCTGCAAACCAAGTCCGCAAGTAAATATTCAGTGAACCCGATCTGATCTTAGATTATAGAGGGCTGGCGAGGAGTGCGTGAATCGTCTGGCCGGGTTCAGGGGCGGGCCGACCCCCGAGCATGAGCCAAGACGATTCACGCACTCCTCGCCTTGCTGAGTTCAAGCCCTCGATCAGATCGGGTTCACTGAATATTTACGTCCGTAAGGATTGCCCATCTCGTTCGAAAAGTCTTCAGCGCCCTACCTTGCTAGAGTCCTCCGGTCCTTCACGATATTTCAGAAGGAGGTCCAACATCTTGCGGTCCAACTGGTGGCCTTCGAACTCCTCATATTCGACATCCTGCCGGCCGCTGTCCAGGACTCCGAACGCGCCGCGTAGATTCCACAACGCCCACCCCCATTCGGCCTCCTGCCAGTTCCGCAGGCAATCCTCCATCCAGGCCAGAGCAACACCATGAGGCGTCCTGTTGTGACATCCAAACTCTCCCACCATCACACCGACACCTTGTTCTTGCGCTTCTTTCCAGGGAACGATCGTTGTTTCCCACAGCCAGCGTCGATCCTCCATTGTCTTTCCGACCAGGGAACCCCCGGTGGGAGATGGAAGAAATGTCACATCGGCCGGGGAACGGTCCCAGTCCGAGCGGAGCGTCAAGACAACCTCAGGCAATCCCTCCTGTTTCAGACCGATTTCGCTGATCTGCAGCCAATCGCCTGCCCCCAGCATCACTTCGACTCGATCCGTTCCCTCCGGAATCGTGGTCTCGTAATCGCGGTCATAGACATTCTGATAAACCTTCCATTCTTCGCGGAACTCCGATATTTTCCACTCCCCCTCTCCTGGACCACAAACCAAGGATCTCTCCCAAATGGGTTGGTCATCGGCATAGACCATCAAATCGGCGCGAGCCGATACGGTCATGACGTGCAGGCGAAGGGTGGTTGCCTCATCGAAAGGTCCTCGTATTGTCAAAGGAGTGCGGGACTCCGGCTTCAAATCCGCCTTGTCCCGCGCGTACAGGGTGCCATAAGCCTGCACGCGCGGCCAAACAGGCGTGGGAAACCTGTCCGCTCCGGACATCCAACTGGCCTGATAATGGGTGATATCCGAAGGCGTATATCCTCGCGTGGCTTGAGCTAGTCCCAGGTCTGCCAACTCCAGAATAGGCTTTTGTCCCCACTGTAAACCATCCGAGATGATCAGGCGTTTCGAATCTTCGGCACGGATGGCAGCCACAATGGGTTTCACCACCTGCACATAGACCTCGGGTTCCACATCTGCTGGTTCATTGAACAGATTGAAACTCAGGCGCTCGTTGGGAACACCCTGATATCGCCTAGCGAACATGGCCCAATGCATCGCGCAGACCCGCTGCGCCTCCGCGTCGGTCCAAAGGCACTTCGATTCCCCGGGACGAGCTACCGTATAGCCTGGAGCACGATGAAAGTTGATACTGACATGGATCCCGTATGTTTCTCCCCAAGCCAGCGCTTCATCGATCTCTCGCAAGGATTGTTCATCGAACCGGGTCCAATCGTTGTCGAGAATCCAAGTCCGATAATCCATGGGTAGCCGGACAAAATTGAAGCCAAACTGCTGGATGATTCGAAAATCGGATTCGAGAAATCCACCGGTGTTTTCGGCCCGGTTGAATTTCTCGAGCAGGTTGAAGCCGTACCACAACGGCAACTGGTTCGCCGATGCTTTGGGCAAAGATGAAGAAGTTTCCGCAAAAGCCTTGTGGATCGCGATAGAAAGACCCATAGCGACCGCCGCAGGCACGATCGTTAAGAACAAGATGCCCTTCATGCTTCTGTTCCTTTCTGGATGATGGCACTCCAAATGACCGCAAAAATGATCCTTATCAAGAAAAACGAAAGATGCGTCCCATCGGATTTCCTGGTTGCAGTGTATCCTGTGACCCTAAAGATGTATGAGGAACTCGTGGGAGGAAAAGCCCACTCTCAGGAGGGGGCCACCTATGTAAAGAAATGCACATGGAAGCAAGAAATCCTGTTCTGCAACCTCTTAAGCAAAACCCAAGGATACCCGGTATCATACCACGAACACTCTGGAGTTCTTGTCAATGAAGCAGGAAAACCAGCCAAGGAGATCGATGAGGTAAAGGGGTTCAGACTTCCCACTTCCAGCCCTCCTGCCAAACACATACAAGTAAATATTCAGTGAACCCGATGCGCCCTTGTTTTTCGGCGGTGTAATCGTCGCACTGGCCATAGGCAACCTGGGTGGCGGCATGGCGGGATATTGGGCGTATCGTTGCTGACCCAATCATGGCCGCACTGCCGTGTCACGGGTTTCGATGGGAATCGGAATACCTGTCATGTGGCATCTGGGCAATCGCGTTCCTCGTGACCCCCTTGTATTCTCTTGTCTATCCCAAGGACACGAGACATCTGCATATCCAGATGCAGCAACGGTACGAGATGATTGCTTCCGGCATCAAGGAAGAGCAGAAAGCTGCCACAAATCGAAGGTGTCTTGAGCATAAGACAAAACAGGATCCTGCCAGTTCATCCACGTTCCGCTGAGATCGGGGCAGGCTCATCCTGCGAGGCATCCCAGGGTCGAATTGACACACAGGATTGGAATGCCTAGCATAGCCACCAAGATGAACATCACAGCTGTCGAAAACATCCCCTACACGGTTCAGGCCTTTTCCCAACTTGGAGAGGTCACGGTCATCCCGGACAAGGACCTGATACCAGGTAGCGTAGACAACACGGACATTCTCCTGGTTCGTTCCACCATGCCTGTGAATGAAGCCTTGCTGGAAAACAGCCGCGTGCGGTTCGTGGGCACGGCCACGATCGGCTTCGATCACGTGGACCTGGCCTATCTTTCCAAGCGCGGCATCACCTTCGCCTCGGCGCCGGGCAGCAATGCGAATTCTGTCTCAGAATACATCACCGCGGTACTACTGGAGTTGGCCACCGCGTTTGACTTTGCTTTGAAGGATTTCACCTTGGGAATCATCGGATATGGCAACGTGGGCAGCCAAGTCCATCGCAAGGCCTTGGCCCTGGGCATGAACGTGTTGGTAAATGATCCTCCTTTGAAAGACCAGACCGGGGATGAACTTTTCAGGCCTTTGGAGGCACTCTTCGACGCGGACATTATCACGGCGCACGTTCCCCTGATCCAAGAGGGCCTTTATCCCACTTTGCATCTCATCGACGAGCGCTTCCTCTCCAAGATGAAGCCGAATTCCTTTCTGCTGAATTCCTCGAGGGGAGCCGTGGCGGACACGTTGGCCTTGCATCGGGCTTTGGACTCGAAAAAGCTCCGCGGCATGGTCCTGGACGTGTGGGAAAACGAGCCCAATATCGATCTTTCCCTACGGGAGAAGGTATTCATCGGCACACATCACATCGCAGGCCATTCCTTTGACGGAAAGGTCAATGGGACCCGGATACTCTTCGAGTCTGTATGCTCGCATTTGGGTGTGACGTCCTCCTGGGATCCAGCCTCTTTATTGCCGGCCCCCTACTGTTCGAGAATCGAAATCGGTGAGGATCGAGGCCAAAACTCCCTCAGGGAGATCGTCCAACAGGTCTACAACCCCTGGCGAGACCACCAGGATCTCGCCAAAATGAAGGAACTTCCGGAACAGGATCGAGGCCCCTGTTTCAAGAGACTGCGCAGGGATTATCCCATGCGCAGGGAATTTCAACACACAAGGGTCATCGTGCCCAGTCCGTCGGCTGGCCTGAAGGCATCCTTAGAGGGATTGGGCTTTCAGATCTGATAGGGGCTCTTCGATAGTTCTATCCGGTTTTATTGAGGACCACCGAATACACCGCATGGAGGCAAGAAACGACAAAAATTACCTTGGTCATCCTTCTTCTCTGTTCGACTGCCATGTGTGAACAGGAAGGGGCTATCCTGTTGCGCCAGTGGGGCATAGACACCCTTTCCATGATCCGCGCCGATTTCCACGATCCGGCGACCGGGCTTTACGCCAATGAATTGGACGTTCAAGGGAATCGCAAGGGCCCCGCGTTTCTCTGGGGCGGTGGCGTTCATCTCTCCGCCCTTGTGGCCGCGGCCCAATGCCATCCCAAATATCGATCATGGCTGGAAGAGTACCGGGTCCGATTGCGTCTTTATTGGAACGACGAGGAACCTGTCCCCGGATACGATGTGTTGCCCTGTCCAAAACCCAGGGATCGTTATTATGATGACAATGTGTGGCTTGTGTTGGCTTATCTGGAAGCTTACGAATCTCTCAGAGATAATAGGTATTTACATTTGGCGGAAGAGACCATGATCTTCGTCCTCAGCGGCATGGATCATCTCCTGGGTGGTGGCATCTACTGGAAGGAAAACAACAAGGAATCCAAGCACACCTGCTCCAACGCTCCAAGCGCCTTGGCCTGTTATCGCCTCTATCATCACACCAGGGACAGGAAGTTCAGGAATACCGGAAACGATCTGTTGGCTTGGCTTTTAGACAACTTGCAGGATCCATCCGATCTCTTGATGTGGGACAACATTCGCGTAGCCAACGGAGAAATCGAGCGAACCAAGTGGTCCTACAACACAGCCCTTACATTTCATGCCATGGCTATGAAAGCCAATGTGAGCAAGAGCAGGAGACAACAGGAATATTGGCTAAAACAAGCCCACGACATGGCACAGGCAGCCCTGATGAGATGGTGGGATCCAGAGACAGGCAGCTTCACGAACGGTCTGCGTTTTGACCACCTCTTGGCCGACGCCTTGCTCTTCCTGGACCGCGTGGAAGAGAGGATGGAATATACACCCAAAGTGATAAGAGCCCTGGACTTCCTCCACACAAACGGCCCAGATGATCGTGGCCATTATTCGGGTTCATGGAATTCGAAGACCCAAGGCACACTGGAAAAAGCAGAGCTGATCGATCAAGCCAGCGCCGCGAGAGCCTATCTGTCCTGCGCCAACCATCTCATGCAACTGCAACGAACCCCTGAATAGAGAATGACAAAGAAACCATGGAGCCAAAGGCCATGCAGAACGACACTATACCTTTTCTCCTGGACCAAACAGGTTTCCATGAACTGGAACAGGATGGTGGTGAACTTTTCAGGACAGGGAAAAATCAGGTCATCCGAATCCTTGCGCCCCGGGATCGCAAGGTGGAATTCATTTTTTTTGAGACTGGACAGGTCCTGACTTACATCAAGTCAGGCACGGGATACCCGGCCTACTACCCTTTTTATCCAGCCTCTGTGCAAAGGCCAATTCGAGCTGTCTTGATGGATCTGGACGGCACCAGCGTACGAAGCGAATCCTTTTGGATCTGGATCATTGAACGATCCATAGCCAGCCTCTTAAACGATCCCTCGTTCAAACTTTCCGACAGAGACTTCCCCCACGTGTCCGGGCATAGCGTGTCCGAACACCTGCAATATTGTATCAACACCTATTGTCCCGAAGCCCGTTTGGAGCGAGCCAGGCAATATTATTTCGAACACACCCATCGAGAAATGAAGGAGATCCTGGAAGGACGCGGAAAAAAGGACGCCTTCACTCCGACACCGGGATTGAAGGACTTTCTTCTCGCGCTAAAAAAGAGAGGCATCCTGATCGGTCTGGTCACCTCGGGACTCCACGAAAAGGCCTGGCCAGAAATCATGTCCGCGTTTCACGTCCTGGACATGGGAGATCCCGTGGATTTTTATGACGCCATCATCACGGCCGGGTTTCCCATGCGTCAAGGCTTGTCCCCGGGCACGCTCGGGGAGCTCTCGCCCAAGCCTCATCCATGGCTATACGCCGAGATCTCTCGCGTAGGATTGGGTATCCCCTTCGAAGATCGAGGCCATGTGATTGGAATCGAGGATAGCGGTGCCGGGGTTTGTTCCATACGATTGGCGGGATTCGCGGCCGTGGGTTTAGCGGAAGGGAACATCCTTCAGAGTGGGACCCGAGGTCTATGTCATCATTTCTGCGAGACCCTGGGGGACATTCTGAACATCATTGATGGATAGAGAAAAAGGGAGGCTTCCATGTCACAGAACAAGAAAAAATACACCGTCCACGTCCTTTGCGGAACGCACTGGGACCGCGAATGGCGATACACAGCCGAACAATCCAAGCTACGATTGAGCCTGCTCATGGACAACCTTCTCGACATCCTGGAAAAGGAACCCCGTTACAAATGCTTCCACATCGATGGAGGCGCAGTGGTCCTGGATGACTATCTGGATGCGCGACCGGAAAACAGAGAACGACTCGAAAAGCATATTCGGGATGGCCGTATCTCCCTGGTGAATTGGTTCACCCTGCCAGACACCTACACCGTGGCCCCGGAAGCGCTCATTCGCAATCTCCTGGTGGGCAAGCGCAAAGCCGATGTGTTTGGTGGATCCATGAGAGCGGGATACACAGCCACATCCTATGGACAAACCAGCCAACTTCCCCAGATTTACAGGGGTTTTGGGATCGAATCGGCCCTTTTCTATCGTGGAACCAACAAACACAAGACTCCCCCCATCTGTCACTGGCAGGGACGAGACGGATCCAGGCTCTATCTGATCCGCTGCTTCGATGAAGTCACAAGGACAAACTGGTTCTTCTACGTTCACCAACCGGTGGTACTGGGCAAAGGCGCCAGGGATCTGTCCTACACCTACTCCAAAAAGGATCTTCCGGTCCGTATGGCCGATGAAATCATGTATATGTCCGATTTCCAGGTTACCCATGAAGAAAATGCCTTTGACGATACTCCAGAGACCCTCAAAAAGGGAGAGGCCCTCTTGAGAGAGCAAGCCTACAAACAAGCCATCGGCCGTCATGTTTTGGCACTGGACATGGAAGACAATGCCAAGCCCTACCCCCTGTTGCCTGACATGCTCGAACAAATGAACGCCCTTTCCGAGGACAGCGAGTACGTTCAGAACACCCTGGACGAATACGTGGACACGGTCATCGCCGAAGTCAAAGAAGATCCCAACCTGTTCGTGCATGAGGGCGAATTGAGATACACGGCCATTGAGCCAGGATTCAACGGGCTTCTGGGTTCCACACACGCCTCCAGGATGATTCTCAAGCTCAAGAACGAGGAGGCCGAGACCGAGCTAATCATGGTTGCCGAGCCTCTCGCTTCCTGGGCCTCCATGCTGGGGTGGTCCTATCCCAGGACCCTTCTGGATCGCGCATGGGTCAATCTGCTTCTCAACCACGCCCATGACAACATCTGCGGGGCTGCCATTGATCAGGCCCATGAGGATATGCTGCCTCGTTTTGCCGCTGCGTTGACCCTGGGACGCGAGATCGGGAGACGCGCCTGCGAAGAACTCTGGAAAGGAATCGATCTGAGTGGATTTGGCAAGGACGATCAAACCTTGACCATTTTCAACACGCTTCCCACACCTCGCAAGGGCGTGGCCCTGGTGGTCGTCGATCTTCCACGGGACATGAGAAAAGAAACAGCCGTGGACGCTTCGGCAGGGGTGGGAGAGGATACGGGAGAACAGGAGGTATGGACAGGTTATGAGTTCTTCGATCTGGTGGATGAGAAGGGACATCCTGTCGAGCATGCGATCCTGAGCAGGGAAGGCATTCGAAACAGGGTAGAAAGGGAACTCGATACGGCCGTGGGTTTCCCGGTCGACCGCGTCAGGATTCTCATGAACATGGAGGTAGCCGGCCTTGGATACCGTACCTACGCGATACGTCCCCGAGGCCCCCGATACGAAAAGGCCCTGCCAACTGGAGGAGAACGCCACCTCATCGCCCAACCCAACGGACGCATGGCAAACCAGCACCTGGAGATTCAAATCCTTTCCAATGGAAGCTTTGACTTGACGAACAGAGCCACAGGGAAACGGTTTCATGGTCTCCATCTTTTCCAGGATAATGGGTCCGTGGGCAACGCTCATATCAGCCATTGGCCCACCAGAGACTTCGAGATCACGAGCCTGGGTTGTCAGCCGCGAATCGTGTGCGAAGAAGCCACCCAGTTGCGCGGGATCTATAGGATCGATCTGATCCTACAGGTTCCAAGCGAAGCCACCAGGGACGGGAAGGAACGGTTGCGCGATTGGGTGGACATTCCCATCACCACCAGACTGATCCTGAGGAAAGATTCACCCAGACTCGACATTCGCACGCGGGTCTTAAACACGGCCAGGGATCACCGCCTCAGGATTCTTTTCCCCACGGACATCCGGACAGACCACGTGGACGTGGAAAGCGCTTTTACCGTGGAACGACGCTGTTTTCTTTGGACCAGGACCGGAGACAATACCGAGGGACACTACCCCTTTCAGCCCATGCAGAACTTTATTGACCTTTCAGATGGCCACGAAGGCCTCGCCTTCCTGAGCAAAGGGATCCGAGAATACGAGGTCATGGATGACGATCGAAGGACCATGGCCCTGACCCTGTTCCGCACCCATCGCGCCTACATGACGAGTACAGATGATATGACTCGGGAGGAGCTGGACAAGCAGCGTGGCATGCAGGCCCTGGGGGAGCTGGAATATCAATACGCCCTCTTCCCCCACTGTGGGGATTGGCGTCAAGGCCATGTTCTACAAGAAGCCTATGATCACAAGGTACCCATTCGCATCCTCCAGGGGGTCTCCAAGCCTGGACAACTTCCCTGCACGGCATCGCTCTTCACAGTGGATCCGAATGACAAGATCTCTCTTTCTGCCTGTTGCCAGAGCGAGGACGGCAAGGCCTATATGTTACGTCTCTGGAATAACACTGACGAGGATATCAAAGGCAAGCTGAACACGCTTCTACCCATAGGATCCATCACCAAGGTTCGTATGGATGAAACGGAAAGATTCGAAACCCTGTCCCATCAAGGACCCACATGGACGCTGCCCCTTCGAAAGGGTGAGATCGCTACATTACGCCTGGAGGTCAACAGGTAAACACCTTCAATCCCGATCTGGGCGATCCCATCCTCCTCGCCAACCACCCATGCTCTTAGCCCAGGAAGGGTTCACTGAGAGTTTGTGACAGCAGAAAAAGAAAGGTTCGACGGAGGTTGAAAAGACTCCCCTAAACGTCGAATCCAATATGCTTTTTGCATGTGCTCCTTGGATATGTTATTATTATATGTATTCAATCATTGCTCTTGGAGGATGTATTTTGCGTACGACCTTAGACATACCGGATAACCTAATAACTGAAATCGCTCGCCTCAGCGGTAAAACCAAAAAGACGGAAATCGTCATCAGCGCATTACAGGCCTATGAAAAGACTCTACGAACACGCAAACTCTTATCGATGCGTGGCAAATCTGATCTATTTGCTGACGATTTCGATCCGATTGCCTATAGGAAGCTCGAACGCTGATGTCCAAGGTGCTTGTCGATACATCTGCTTGGATTGAGTTCTTCCGGACAAGTTCGACTCAAGTCGGTGATAGAGTACAGGAGTTGATCGAGCAGAATCGGGCCACATGTTCCGGAATCATTCTGACTGAACTGTTAAGCGGCACTCGAAGTCAACGCGAGTTCACCGAAGTCCTGGACATGATGATGGGACTCGAAATATTCTATGACACACCGGAGATCTGTGTCGAGGCAGGTCGAATCGCCTTTTCTTTACGAAGACAAGGGATGACGATTCCGCTTGCCGACACACTCATAGCAGCTCAAGCCACAGTACATCACCTTGCCATCCTCAGTCTGGATCAACACTTCCGCGAGATCAACGGCATCCTTGATCTGAAACTTGTCAAGATCTAATGGATTGACGACCTCTCCCTTGGAAGCTATCCATTGAAAAGGGATATACAATCTTTCAAGCATGATACGCAAACTCATTCGAACCATCACACACGAGCCTCTGGCTTTGTGCATGGGCATATCGGCCGCAGCTCATTTGGCACTGATTCCCTTGATGGTCCGTTGGCGTATTGAGGAAGAACAACAGAGAACGGACCTGCCTCTTTCTGTTCTTCTTCTACAACCCCAAGTCGAGCAAGAACCTGACTCGACACCGAGATCTTCTCCCCTGCCGATCCCCAAGATCACGCCTCAACCCATCCCCCAACCTGCCGTCCGACCTACCCCCAAAGCCAC
>Ga0114946_10000860_pt1 | contig 20710 bp, 14 predicted proteins | sample WalLakDeSediment_FD_88676 | JGI IMG/M metagenome (GOLD analysis project Ga0114946, IMG submission 88676) | Lake sediment microbial communities from Walker lake, Nevada to study Microbial Dark Matter (Phase II) - Walker Lake 11/02/13 Deep Sediment | ecosystem: Environmental > Aquatic >...
AGGATCGTCGCCAGACGGTCCGCAAACCGGCCCACCTCCCCCGCCGCTGAACGGGCTTTGGCCCAACGCTCACGGGCCGCATCCAGGTCACCGCCGACGGCCGCCAGCAACCGGCGCAAGCTCCCCTCGCGAAGCTGGTCCACTTGGGCGGCGGCGGTCTTCTGCCGGGACACCACATCGCTCAGGGCCCGCTCGGCCAGCTCCAGAGCGTGAGCCACCAATCCGGCCTGGCGTGTTGTTTCTTGCCATGCTGCCAGTCGCGCCCTCAGGAGATTGCGAGACGTCGTCTCGTCAAAAGGTGCGATCAGTTTGCGCAAGCGGGATATCTCGGCCAGACACCAGGCTTCTGAACCGGACTCCCGGGACTCCTCGGCGCGTATCAGCTCTGCTTGGCGCCCGTCAAGCTCACTTACTCGCCTCCGGAGGTCTTCCCAGGCCGCGGCGGCGGCTTCAAGCTCCAACCAGGATTCGTCGCTGAGCTCGCCAAGCCACGCCACGAGTCCGTCCGGCGCGGTAGCCGGACAGCCGGCCAAGGCGGCAAGGCGGGCCAGCGCCTCCCAAGGCCCGGCCGTGGGTTGGCCCCGGACGTCGACGTCTAGTTGCCCGGCCAGGAAGGTCTGGTTTCGTTGCGCCTCCCGGCGGCGCGACGCCAGGTCGCGCAGCAACGCTAGGGCCGCGGCTCGATCGGCCAGCGACGCCAGCTGCCCGGGCAGGCGGGTCGTGAGCTCCGATATCTCCTGCTCCAGGCGTTCTGGATCCAGAGCGCGCCGACGGGCGACGAACTCAGCCAGGCGGGCTTCCGCGTTGCCCAACTCGTGAGCCTCCCTGGCCAGCCAGTCAGCCGGCAGCCCCAGCTCAGCAGCTATCTCAGCAGCAAACCGGTCCTGCCTGCGCTGCTCTAGGCGAGCTAAGGCGGTCCACACCAGGCCACCGACGCCGGTGCCAACCAGCGCCAGCGCAACCGCTCCGGCCGCCAGCAACGGCCGGCCCGTCAAGAACCACGCCAACCAGCCGAGAACGCCACCACTGAACATGAAGGCAGCTCCGGCGGCCAGGCGCCAGGCTCCTACCCCTTCGCGACCACCGGGCAAGCGCCGCGACGGAAAGGCCAACAACCGCCTCAGACCCTCCAGAACCTCTTCCGGTTGCGGCAAGGACGCCTCGTCAGCAAACTCACGTCGCAGCGCCCGCCACCGAGCCTGCTCCCCCTCCAGGACGCCCAACCGGCCCAACGCGTCCAAGAGCCGCTCAAGCTCTGGTGGTTCCGGAAACTCCAGGCTGCTAAAGGCCGCAGCCCACTGATCCTCAGCGAGAGACAACTCCAAGGCGGCCTCCTGCCAGTTTGCCCAATTGCGGCACAGGGAAGGCGCTTCACGCCGCAACCTGCGAACCTCGGCCACGGGGGTGTCGGACAGCTCCCGCCAGTCCTTGGCCTGGGCGAGCTCAGCGGCGGCCTCGCACCGCGCCTGCGCCAACTGCGCGCGTCGGCGGGCGAGGTCTTCCTTGGTCTCGGTGGCTGTCAACAGCCTATCGTACACGGAAAGCAGATCAGGCTGGGTTGCCAGCACCGGGGGATACTCCGATAGCTCATCCTTGGCCCCGGCTAGTCGCTCCTGCAGCGCCGCAATCTCCTCTCTGGCCTGCGCGCGGCGCCGGGCCAGCTCACCGGCATCTGCCTCCAGTCCCGCTAGTTGAGCCAGCAATCGCTCGGTCTCCGGCGGCAGCTCCGGATACTCAGGGTACTCGCCCAGCATCCCCTGGGCTTCTTTGAGGTTGACGGTGGTGGTCCGGGCTTCGGCGACCGCCGTGGCCAACGAGCGTTGCGCAGTTAGTGCCGCTTCGTAGGCGGCCCGCAGACTCCTCCACCGGCCCCAGGCCTCCTCAAGCCGGCGCGCTGCCAGAAGCTGCGCGCGTGCCGCTTCCTCGGCGGCCCGCGCCCCAGACAAGCTACTCTGCAGACCCTCCAGCGAATCGACCCGCTGTTTCTGTTCGGCCATCTCGGTCTCAAGACGGGTCCGCTGGGCCCAGACCTCTTCCAGCCGGCGTTCGTCACGCGCATCCCGGCTTGTGACTCCCAAAACGGCGGTATACCGGGTAACCTCGCGTAACTGCTCGTGCAGAGCTTTGAGGGCGCCTTCCAGGGCTCCGCCTCCGCCCGACAGCAGCACCTGCACCGCAGTGGCCAGCTCCTTGGCTCCAGGCAATGGCTGGGTGAGGTAGAATGTCTGCTCCATCAACTCGCGGTCGCTCATGCCGATCAAATCGACCACAGCTGACTGGTAGCTGTGTCCCCGCCGGTGAGCCCCGGCATGATGCGACTCATCGAGCAGGACACGCCAAGAAGCACCCTCAGCCGTGAGCAAGCGTACCTTGCGCGCGGCGAAGTCCCGCTCAATCAAGTACCGCCGGTCGCCTCGGGTGAACAGCAAGGCTCCCCGGTACGCATCGTGCCGGTGCCACGCCCGGAATCGCGCCTCCGAGAAGCCGATCGGGACTGTGCCGCCGGTCAGCCCGAACAAAATGGCTGGTACCGATGCGGCGAGGGTTGACTTACCGCTCTCATTGGCGGCAACGAGAACATTGGCGCCGGGCGCCAAGTCCAGGCGAGCCGGCCGGTTGAACAGGCCAAAACCCTCCAGAATCACGGCATCCCACCGCAGCTCACCTTCTTGGCCCGGATTCTTGGAACCCGTCACGCCCGCCGCTCCTTGGTCAAGGCCTCGATGCCGTACCCCAAGGCCCGGTGCGCCAACGCCTCGGCCGCCGCATCTCCCTCCCGGCGAGCTGCGTCAATCTTGTCCGCCAGTCGCCGCACAAAGAAGCCCCGCACCGTACGCTCCGCCGCCAAGGCCTCCAGGCGGTCGGCGTCGACCATAATCGTGTCATCAACCACCTCAACGTACCCCAACTGACCCCGAGTCGCCAAAGCCGCGGCCAGAGCAGGCCCGTCGAGGGGGAACGAGGCGACTCCGGCCACCAGCAGGCGGACCAGCTCCCCTGGGCCGAGCCCGGCGACCTTGCTTCCTGCCGCGGCCAAGAGCGCCGCTTGGTCGGCGCAACCCGCGACATCCAGGCTCAACCGGTGGTATCCGGTGACTGCCACTTCGGGCTCGACCACCTTGACGCCACCCTCCGCTCGACCGGCAATCTCAGCCACCACGAACCGGCCGGAGCCGGGATCGTCGAAACCGCGGCCGGCCACCAGGCCGCCATAACGGCAGGGCGACCAGATTGCCGGCCAGCCAGCCGGCGCACCGGATCGGTGGATGTGACCAAGCGCAATGTAATCGTAACCCGCTCTTCCGAGGTCCTCGGCATCCAACGGCAGGCTGCGTTCATCGGCCGCCCAGGCCTCGGGCAGGCCGCCCGCACCGACAACCGTACCGTGAGCCAAAGCGACGTGCAGACCAGGCCCGTCGGGTCGTGGCCAACCCTTGAGCGGCGCCGTGGCCGTACTGATACCACCGACATAGGCTACGCCGTATATGCTGACCATGGTCCCAGCAGCATCAACCGTCCCAACCAACGCCGGTTGGGGTGCAGTCACCAGCAATCCCGGCCAACGTGGTCCATAGTACCTGAAGACGGAATCTGCATAGGTGAGCTCATCATGATTGCCGGGCACCGTGGCCACGAGCAACCCTGCGGCGCTGGCCCGGCCGAGCAGGCCGAGGACCTGCTCCACCAGTTCGGTGGGCGGACGATGATCATCGAAGATGTCACCGCCCAACAGGAGGCCGCAAACCCTGTTTTGTGGAGCCAGGGCGTAGTCAACGGCCGCGCTGAGAACCTTGACCCGCTCCGCGGCGAGCCTACCCGCCACATCGTCCGGCGCAAATCGAGGGCGCCAACCCAGGTGCAGATCGGCGAGGTGCACCAGGCGAACCAACCAATACCACCTGCTCTCCCGGTTGATGTGCTGCATGTGCTTCTACGATGAGCCGAGGCAAACCTCCCGGCGCAACTGCTCAAAGGAAGAAGTTGCCATTCAAGCGGCTGACGATCGAGCAACACCGGCCGCTTGGACCGCAAGAAGACGCGGCAGGACTTGCCCGCCATGGGGCATAAGCTTAGTCCCACAGTGACCAGCGAATCGTGCAGCAGAGGCTTTTTGGGGGTGTGACCCGATGGACATCAACCAACCGCTATCCCGCGCCGACCTTGTCGAGCTGGACCGGCTGTTCGCAGGTGATGACCGTGAAGGCCCAAGCAAGGTGCTCAGTATCTACCTCGAGCTTGAACCCGATGTTCGCCACGAGCGGCGGCGCTGGCCCGCGATGCTCAACTCCGGCTTGCGCGAGCTGCAGGCCAAGCACCCTGGGGATCGTGAACTCGAGCGCCTAGCGCAGGGGGCTTCACATGAGGTCCGGCAGCTGTCCCCGGAGAGGCGCGGGCGCAGCTTGGCCTGGTTCTCGAGCCCCCAGGGCGGCCAGTGGCACCGGAGCCTGCAGCTATCCACCGGCACCCAGTTTGCCTGGCACGACCGACCGGTAATGCGCCCGCTGGTTTCGATAGTGGAGTCGGCACCGACCACGGGGCTGTTGGTGGTTGCGCAGGACCGGGCCCGGCTGCTGACGTGGCGCCAGGGCATCATCCGCGAAGAACTGCAGTTGCAGGCTGATCTGGACACCTCCGATTGGCGCCGCTTCTCCGGCGGCGCGGTGCCCACCTCCAGCCAGCAATCGGCGACGCACTCTGAGGATTTCCAGTCGCGATTTGACGAGCAAGTTGAGCGGTTCGTTCGCGGGCTGTCTCGCCAGGCCACAGCTCACTGGCAGGAACAGCGATGCGATCTGGCCGTGGTCGCCGCTGCTCCGAAGTTGACTGACGTTCTCGGGACCACCCTGCCGTCCGAGTGGCGCGACCGCGTGCTCTCGGCGGGCGACATCAACCTCATCAGGGCCGGCTTGTCGGAACTGGCCGAGCACGTTACGGGCGCGGTTTCGTCCTGGAACGACCAACGCCAGACGAGGCTGGCCGAGAGCGTGCTGAGCATGGCCTCGTCTCGCGGCGCGGCCGCAAGCGGGCCGCAGGAATGCCTGGACCTGCTCGCGCAGTATCGCGTGGCCCAGCTGCTCATCGCGGGGGATTTGGAGCTTGCCGGGTATCGACGGGATGATGGGGCCTACAACCTCTATCCGGCGCCGGGTGAGGAGTCCGCACCCGAGCCTCACCTAGTCGAGTGGATGCTACGCCTGTGCCTTGAGAGCGGCGTCCAGGTGGTTGTGGCGAAGAATCGTGCCGCCGACATGTTGCACGAGGTCGGTGGCGTGGCGGCGATGCTGCGGTACTAATCCAGTCCAGCTCCAAGCCAGCGTGTCTTGCCCACCGCGGCCCGGCGACGCCCGCAAGACGGCGTCACCGGGCCAAGCCCTCTGCGGCAGAGGACCCGGATCCAAACGGGGCGCGGCTAGGACTTGCGATTTCCCCCATCCGCTGGCCCCTTGTCGTATGGAACAGGGATGTACTGGATGGACGGCCGGCGTTGTGACGGCTGCGGGTACAAGTCCATAAGCTGGTAAATCTCCGTCGGCAGGGGATGGCAGACCATCAGTCCCATGTCGTTGAGCTGCTCGCTGGTGATAGGGTAGTCGTGCGTCCACCGCCCCTCGGTCAGCACGTCGGCCAACTGCTCGGCCGGGGCGGAGCTCATCTTGCCAGCCAGGATTGACCTGATGCGCTCGCGAACCTGGCTCTGCGCCTTCTCCGCGATGTCCGCCAGAATCAGGGTCGCATCGTCGATCTCATTGCGGTCCTTGGTGGCCAGGACCCGCAGCACGGATGCTGCGGGATACTGACCGACTTGGGGATCGACCGGCCCAAGAACCGCGTTCTCGTCCATGCATATTTCATCGGCCGCCAGAGCAATCATGGTGCCACCGGACATGGCATAGTGCGGCACGAACACCGTTACCTTGGCCGGGTGGCGCTGAATCGCGTGAGCGATCTGCTCGGCGGCCAGAACCAGGCCGCCCGGCGTGTGGAGCAAGATGTCGATTGGCATGCTGTCCGGGGTCATCCGGATGGCGCGCAATACCTGCTCGGAGTCTTCGATGTTGATGAACCGGGAGATCGGCACGCCGAGAAACGCCAGCGCCTCTTGCCGGTAGATCATCGTAATAAGCCGTGAGCCCCTCTTCTGTTCGAATTTGCGCATCAGTTTGAGACGCTCCGACTCCAACCACCGTTGGCGCACAGCGGGTGTCAAAAACGAGAGTATGAAGAAGAGCCAGATCAGATCAGAGAAGTTCACCACACATACCCCCTAACGTTGCCCTTCATTCCGTCGACGGAGCCGATACTCCTCTCCTGATGCCGGCGCCTCTCATCGCTGCCACCTTGTCGACCAGCGGTTCGCCGGGGTCGGTCACAAAGAGCCGGAGGATAATGCGTGTTCGTCCCAGAATCACGTGCCTATTAGCTATTGGGCGGAGGTGCGCGAGATTTGTACGACGTGACCATCACCGGCGGCAGGCTGCTCGATGGCTCGGGCAACCCATGGTATTGGGCGGACTTGGGCATCAAGGACGGTCGAATCGCCGCACTGGCCCGGGTCAGCCCCGGAGTTGCGAGCCCACTGACAGGCCTAGCCCAGGCCACCATCGACGCCAGCGGCAAGGTGGTCTGTCCCGGATTCATCGACATGCACTCGCACTCGGATATGCCGCTGCTCGTCAACCCCACCGCAGACAGCAAGGTCAGGCAAGGTGTGACGACCGAGGTCATCGGCCATTGCGGTGCCAGCCTGGCACCACTGACCGAGTCATCGCTGCCGGTTCTGCAGTCTGCGATGCGCGGCCTGCTTGAGGGTGAGTCTGAATGGAGTTGGCGGTCTTATGGGCAGTATTTGGACCGGCTGGGCAAGCAGGGTACTGCGCTCAATGTGGCGGGTCTGGTGGGACACACTCCGGTGAGGGTCGCGGCGATGGGTTTTGCCCAACGTGCTCCGGAGCCCGCCGAGTTGCAGGTGATGTGTGACCTGGTCCAGGAGGCGATCTCCGAGGGCGCCTTCGGCTGGAGCACGGGTCTGATCTACTCACCGGGTTCCTACGCCGAGTTGCCTGAGCTGACGGCCCTCGGCCGGGCCGCGGCCGAGCGAGGCGGAATCTACTTCACGCATATGCGCAGCGAAGGCGAAGGCATATTCGCCGCGGTCGACGAGGCGCTGGCGATTGGTAGAGAGGCCGGCATACCAGTGCATATCGCGCACCTCAAAGCCGCCGGCTGGGCCCAGGGCCGGGCCGACCGGCTCCTGGCAGCGCTGGAGACGGCGCGCGCGGATGGGGTCGACGTCACTGCCGACCAGTACCCATACATTGCCGGCAGCACCGGCTTGGCGGCTCTACTGCCACCTTGGGCCCACGAGGGCGGCCGCGAGACGATGGTTGCCAGGCTCAAGTCCGAGGACGATCGCCGGCGGATGCGACAGGACATGCAAGGGCGCCTCCCGGGATGGGACAACGACTTTCGCTGCGTGCCGTGGACCAACGTTCTCATCTCCCGCTGTGACGACCCGGCCTACGAGGGTCGGAGCGTCCAGGAGATAGCGGATGAGCTGGGCCGTGACCCGTATGAGACCATCTTCGATCTCCTTGCGCAGGTTGACGCGGGCACGGGCATGGTGGTGTTCATGATGCGCGAGGACGAAGTGGCGCTGATGATGGGCCATGATCTGGTCATGGTGGGCACGGACGGGAGCGCGATCAGGCCGGACGGTCCCCTGGGCCACGGCAAGCCGCATCCACGCAGTTACGGCACCTTCCCACGCATCTTGGGCCGCTATGTCCGCGACCAAGGGGTGCTATCCCTGCAGCAGGCAGTGCGCAAGATGACCTCGATCGCGGCCAACCGCCTGGGCTTGGCCGACCGGGGCCAGATTCGTGAGGGCTGGTGGGCCGATGTGGTCGTCTTCGATCCTGCGACCGTCATCGACACAGCGACCTTCGCACAACCGCACCAGTTTCCGGCCGGCATCGAGCATGTGCTGGTCAACGGGGTCGTCGTCGTCGATAGAGGCAGACACACCGGCCGGTTGCCCGGCACGGTACTGCGCCACAAGGGGTCCTGACGGACTGGGCATAGACCGGGGACACCGACAAGGCAACGCGTCCGTCCTCCCAACCGCCTACCGATACTTTTGCCTGCCACAAGGGAACTCGGCCCCAGGGAAGAAACAATATTGCAATAATCGCGCTGCAAAGCAGAATGGAGTGCAACTATGCTGTCAGAAGACTGTGACCGCATCGCCGACTTCGTCAAGGCGTTGACCAACCCGCTGCGCTTGCGGATCCTCTGTGAGCTGCAAAAGGGAGAGCGATCGGTAACCGAGATCGTCAACCTGACTTCCGCGAAGCAGGCCAACGTCTCCATCCAACTGGGCATCTTGCGTTCGCGGGGCATAGTCACACCTCGTCGCTCAGAGAACAATGTCTTTTACCGGATAGCCGATCCGCGGGTAATCCAGGTTCTGGACCTGATGTGCCGCATCTCCAAGGACGCAAGGGCCTGACGCCTTCGGCGTCAGTAGGAAGGATGGTATGAATGTCACTCACCCTGGATGATGGAGCTCTGCTCAACCAGCGGATCGAGGAGCTCGTTGCTGAGCACCTTCCGGCCATCACGTCGCTGAGAAGACGGCTGCACGCCCAGCCTGAAACAGCTTTCGAAGAGGTCCAGACCGCGCGCGAGTTGGCTGAGTTCTTGCAGCCACTGGAGCTTACCACCCGGTTTGGCGTCGGCGGCGAGGGCATCGTGGCCCTCATCGAGGGCGGCGCCCCAGCGGTCGAGGGCGCCTGGCCGGGGCGTCCGGTGGTCGCGCTCAGAGCCGACCTTGATGCTCTGGACGTCACTGAGCAAACCGGGCTGCCGTACGCATCCAAGATCGAGGGCAAGATGCACGCATGTGGTCACGACATGCACATGGCGATTGTGGCGGGCGCGACCTTCGTGCTGGCGGCCCTGCGAGATGTCCTACCCGGCACGGTCAAGATCATCTTCCAGCCGGCGGAGGAGTCGGCCAGTCGCATGGTGCCCGGGGTTGATCCCTTCCGGGAGTTCCGGCGGGGCCTGACCGGTGCGCAGCGGATGCTGGAGGAGGGCGTACTCGAGCAGCCCAGGGTGGACGCAATCGTCGGTCTCCACTGCTGGCCGGACCTCCAGGTCGGTACGATTGGTCTTGACCCGCGGGCAGCGATGGCCGGCAACGGGGTGCTGCGGGTGAGAGTACTTGGCAAAGGTGGTCATGGAGCGACGCCGCATCAGACGGTTGACCCGGTACCGGTGGCGGCAACGATGATCCTCGCGCTGCAGACGATGGTCAGCCGGTTCAACAACCCGGCCGACCCGCTGGTTCTGAGCATCACGACGCTAAGGGCAGGCACAGCGGTGAACGTGATTCCGGAAAAGGTCGAGTTTCAGGCGACGATTCGGAGCCTCAAGCCAGGCTACATCGAAGGTGAGCTGGGAGAGCGGATCACGGGCATGGTGCGGTCGATAGCCGAGGCTTACGGAGCCGGGGTCGATGTCACGTGTGGTGCCGGCCTGCCGGTGACGGTCAACGACCCTCGCATGGTTGCTGCCGCCGGGCGAGGCGCGGCCGCCATTCTCGGTCCGGCGAACGTGGTGACCATGGACTCACAGGCCATGACCTCCGAGGACTTCGCTTACTTCGCCCAAGAAGTGCCTGGAGTCTACATCAAGGTAGGGGTAGCCGGATCCGAAGGCTGCCCGCCGCTGCACAATCCAGGATTCGCTCCTGACGAAGGCGCCCTGGCCGTCGGCATCAAGGCCCTGGTCAGGCTGGCATTGGATCTCTGTCGCACGGGACTTGACCAATCTTAGATGATCAGCTTCAGGTGCCTCGGTGCGATGTCCGCTTGCGCACCGCCCGTTCGCGCTAGGTGACTTGGCGACGGCGATGAGCAGGTCGCCCCTGCCCGGCCAACACCACGACCAGCAGGAGCACGGCCGCGAAGGTAACGACAAACGGAGTTAGATAGCCCATACGCTGCTGCAGCCAGGCGGCCAAGGGCGGTCCAAGCGCGGCGACCGTGCCCGTCAGCGCTCCGAGAATGCCCAGCGCCAATCCCCTGCCCTGCCCATCGACCAAGCCTGCCCGGAGCGTGTCATACGCAATCACCGAAACCTGCAGGAACACGTACGCCGCTGCGAACAGCCATGCGCCAACCACGAAGCTGGGCGAGCCCAGCCAGGCTGCCAGGAACGGCCCGAAGGCGGCCACGGCTCCCAGCAGGACCACCCGCGGCCCGTGCCGGCTGATGAGGCGGCCGGCCAGCAAGCTGACGCCGATCGCCACGAGCGGGCCCGCGGAGAACATCAAGTTGACCTGAGCCTTATCCATGCCGAGCCGGTCCCTGGCGTACAGAGGGATGAAGGGGCCCTGCACGGTCATCGTCATGATCAGGACAAACAGGGTCCCGGTGATGAGGATGGCCCGGCCGGGCGGCGCCATCACCGCGGCCCAGACCAGCCTGGCCGACGCCCGGGTGTCCCTCCAGCCGGTCGGAGCGGCCCCGTTGGACACCGCGCCGGAGCCCCAGGCGGTTTCGTCAAGCCAGAGCCAGCGTACCAGAGTGGCGACGGCCAGGGCGTACCCGTTGACCTGCATCAGCAGCTGGATGGTGTAGGTCTCCATCAAGAAAGCCCCAATCACCGGACCGATGGTGTAGCCAAGACCGGTGGCGACTTGGAAGACGGCAAAGGCCATGGCCCTTCGTTCGCGCGGCACCGACTCGGCCAGGATCGCGGCGAACGACGGTGCTTGGATGGCACCCATGATTTGCTTGACCAGGAAGAGCCCGGCCACAGCCAGCCAGTTGCGCGTCAAGCCCATCAGCAGATAGGCCACGACCGCCACGAGACCAGGCAGGACAATGGCCACTTTGCGCCCCCAGCGGTCGGCGACTATGCCTCCTAGGACCTGCGGCAGGGCGTGTCCGATGCTAAACAGCCCCACTGCGATCCCGACACCCACGTCGGTGGCGCCGTAATCGCGCAAGATCAGGGGCGTAAGACGCTGCCAGGTGAAACTTGCGCTGAGCAGCAGCAGCAATGTCGACGACATGACAACGACGTTGCGCTCCAGGGCTAGGGCGCTAGACCAGCTGGCGCGGCGGCGGCCGGGTGTGGCAGCGATCAGCAGCACCTCCAATCGCCCAATGTTCGCGGCGTCGGTCGGCTGACCTGCTAGGCGGGCTTAAGCCTCGCCTCTCAGCTGACGCCCTCAGCCACGGTACTGTCGAGGGCATCTTGCACATCCCGCCCCGTCAGCAATGAGCCGCCAAGGGTCAGGAAAGCCTCAAGCAAACCGCCACCCGGACCCATCGTGGGCCGGGTGGCGGTCCGACCGGGGCTTGCTTCCCGGCTCTGCGCTTGGCGAGTCTATGCCGGAAGATGCCCTGCTTGTCTAGCCTTACTCCTTGATGGCCCTAGCGACCTTCCGACCAAACTCACGGCAGGCGACCAACTCGGCCTCATCAGGCACCCATTTGAGCCCCAACGGCTCGCTGGCGATAGACGCCTTGAGCTTCTCGAGCCCGGAGTTGAGCTCGGCCGGCGCTTCGCCGCTCCACCCGAACGACCCGAATGCCGCCCCGACCTTGCCGGCCGGCCGCAGTGCGACGAGCTCATGCACGAGCTTGCCGACGGAGGGCAGCACGGTGCGATTGACGGTAGGCGAGCCAAGCAGCAAACCCTTGGCCTTGGCCACCTCAGCAATCAGGTCGTTCATGTCGGTGGTCGAAGTGCGCAGCATCTTGACGGGGACGCCCTCATCGACGAGCCCCTGGGCAATCTCGTCGGCCATCCGCTGGGTGGAGCCCCACATCGTGTCGTACGCGATTACGCAGGAGTTGTCACCGCCCGGCTGCGCCCACTGGGCATAGGCGTTGACAATCCGCCCCGGGTCCTGGCGCCAGATGATGCCGTGGCTGGGCGCAATCATCTTGATGGGCAGGTTGAGCTTCGTGACCTCGTCAAGCTTGCGGGTGACGAGCGGGCTAAACGGCAGCAGGATGTTAGCGTAGTACTTCTGCGCCTCTTCCATCACCTCATCCATGTTGACCTGGTCGTCAAAGCGAAAGCTCGTCGCGATGTGCTGCCCGAAGGCGTCGTTGGGCATCAGAATCTGGTCCTCTACGAGGTACGTGAACATGCTGTCGGGCCAGTGCAGCATGGGGGCCTGAATGAAGGACAATGTCCGCTGACCGATGCTGATGCTGTCACCCGTCTTCACGACCTTGTAGCGCCAGTCGCCCCGGTAGTGCTTTTGCAGCCCTTCCTTACCTTGCGGGCTGCAGATCAGGTCAGCCTGCGGGGCCTTGGCCATGACGGCCGGAAGCGAGCCGGAGTGGTCGACCTCGACGTGGTTGGCCACCACCACTTCCAGCTTGGCCGGGTCGACGATCTCGCCGATGTTGCGCATCAGCTCGCGGGTGAAAGGCGGCCAGACGGTGTCCACGAGCGTCGGCCGCTCGTCCATAATCAGGTAGGCGTTGTAGCTACTGCCGCGGTGGGTGGACAGGGCTTGGCCGTGAAACGTGCGCAGGTCCCAGTCGACCGCTCCCACCCAGTAGATGTCCTTGGCTAGCTCCACGGGATGCATAGTAGACCTCCTTGGTAAGATGAGAGACCAAGCAGTTATTTAACCGTTGGGGCGCGCTTCACCTGTCAGAGCGATAGGCCGAGCGGCGAGTCCGGCCAAGCAGGTTTTGGGGCGACAAGAGCCAATACCTTTCGTCATGCGTAACGGCCGCCCGCGCTCCAACATCATAGTCATGGCCGTGACCAGCGGCCTCAATGTGGGTGCCATGATGATGTGGGCGCCTGTCTTGTCCCTGCACCTGCGGGACCTTGGCGCGACCGACCTGATCATCGGGGTGGCAACGGCCAGTTGGCTGGTGTTGGCCGCGGCGGGCCAGTTCGCCGGCGGCCGGCTCTCCGACCAACTGGGCCGCGTGCCCACGATTTCGTGGCCGGGGATCATCCAGGCCGTGGCGATCATCCTTTGCTCATTGGCGCCCTCCTGGCCGAGCTTTGTCGTGCTGTATGCCCTCTATTACGGGGGACACGCCATCCAGGGGCCGGTGTTCTCGTCAGTGGTCGGTGAGTCGGTGCCGCCCGCCGAGCGAGGACGGGCCTTCGGCCGCGTGGAACTGGCGATTGGCGTGGGCGTAATCAGCGGCCCACTGATCGGCTCGGTGCTCATGCCGGTGCTCGGCATCAGATGGCTCCTCGGAATCTCCGGCGTCCTGTTTGCCCTGGCAGCGGTGTTGCGACTGACCTTTCTTGTCGAAACCAAGCCCGCCACAACCGCTGCAGCCTCCTTCGCCCCACGCCAGGTCCTGCGGCAACCCCTGGTATGGGTGCTCGCGGTGCTGGTGGGGTTCAACTCGCTGTTGGCCCTGACCCTTTGGGGGCCGTTCATCTCGCTGCATGCCACCGATGCCATGGGGCTCAGCCGACCGGCCATCAACCAGCTGGCGGCTGCCGGCTCCGCCTTCGGTATCCTGATGAGCATCGTTGCCGGCAACGCCGTGTCCCGCTGGGGCTTCGTCCCCGTGTTGCGGGTCGGTCTGCCGGGCCTCGCCGGACTGGCCGTGCTGTGGTCGCTGCAGCGAACCGTGCCGGCCATCGTCGGCACCTATATGTTGATGTACGCCGCCTTTCAGCTGGCGATGATCTCGTCGGACACTTTCAAGATCTCCGCGCTCCCCGACGAAACCCGGGGACGAGCCCTCGGGACGATCGGAATGTCCAGCAGCCTGCTTACGGCGCCGATGGTACCGGTGGCCAGCTGGCTGCGTTCGGTCTGGGGCAGTGGCGCGCCTTTCGTCGTGGCCCTGGTTCCGGCGACGATCGGCCTTGTGAGCCTGACGATCTGGCAGCGGCAGCAGGTGACGGCTGTCACGACCGCCCCTCCCACCCCCGCCGGCGAAGGCCCGGGCGGGCTCGCCGCGCAGAACGAGCCGGTCCCGTCCGGCCGCGCCCAAGTAACGGACGATGGAGGTAGATCGACATGGCAGCAAACCTAGTGTTCACAAACGCCAAGATTGCAACGGTCAACGCGGGTGACGAGTTCGTCACGGCGGTGGCCATCAGCGGCGAGCGGTTCTTGGCGGTCGGCGGCGATGCCGAGGTGCGGCAGCATGTCGACCGCCAGACGCGAGTCGTCGACCTGGGTGGGCGCACGGTGATTCCGGGGATCATCGACTCGCACAATCACATCGTCCAAGGCGGTACGCTGCTTGAAGGGGTGATGCTGTTCGATGCTCGGGACCTGGATGAACTGCGCGAGCTGGTGGCGATGCGGGTCGCGGAGTCGCTACCCGGCGAGTGGGTTGAAGGCGGCGGCTGGATCGAGAGCCAGTTTGCCGAGTACCGCATGCCGACCCGTCATGACCTGGACCCGGTGTCCGGCGCGAACCCAGTCATCCTCGACCGGCTGTTCGGTGCCAGCGTAGTGAACTCCAAGGCTCTCGAGCTGGCGGGCATCGATCGCAACACACCGGACCCGGTGCAGGGGACCATCGACCGTGACCCCCAGACCGGTGAGCCCACGGGGATCTTGCGCAATGGAGCCCAGGCTTTGGTCAAAGCCATCCTCGCCGCGAGACCGGCCGCAGGCCGTCTCGAACGACTGCGGCACCTGATCGACCTGGCCTGCCGGGAGTACCTGAGGTGGGGCATCACGAGCATCATCGACCCGGGCGTGCCGCCGGTGCTGATGCAGGCTTACCAGCAGATGCGCGATGCGGACCGCCTCCCGCTGCGTCTCAATGCCATGCCGGTCTGGCATGGCCTGTATGCGGCGCTGATGGAGCAGGCCAACTTGGACGGCAAGCCGCAGGCCCTAGGCACCCGGACCGGCTTCGGTGACGACTGGCTGCGTCTGGGCGCGCTCAAGATGGCGATTGACGGCGGCCTCGGCAGTCGCACGGCTCTCACCAACCAGCCCTTCAAGGATGGGAGCACCAGCCAGGTCCCGCTGCGCCTGGATGTGACCAAGCTGGATGAGTACTTCAGGCTCGGCATGCATCATGATTGGTCGATCGGCATCCACTGCTGCGGCGACAAGGCGCAGGATCTGGCGTGCGAGGCCTTTGCCCGGGCCCTCGAGGCCACGGGGCGCCGCCCGGCCAGGCACAACATCATCCACGGCTACCTGCCGACACCACGCTCGTTGGAGCTGATGGCCAAGTACGACATCGGCGTCTCGGTCCAGCCCGGTTTCATGTGGGTGGAGGGCGACATCTACTTCGATGTGGTTGAGCAGGAGCGCCTTGATCACTTCAAGCCACTCGTGACGTACCTCAAACATGGCATCAGGGTGGCCGCCAACTCGGACATGGCATCGGCGCACTACAACCCGTTCCTGGGCATGTACGCCGCGGTGGCTCGTCGCACGAGCCAGGGGCGCAGCCTTGGCGATGCCGAGCGGTTGCGCGACCGCAACCAGATGATCCGGCTGTTCACGGCCAATGGGGCCTGGCTCAGCGGCGAGGAGGAACGCAAGGGAACGATCGAGCCCGGCAAGCTGGCCGACTTGGCGGTTCTGTCCGGTGACCTCTTTAGCCTGCCGGATGAGGCGATTCGCGAGTTGAGGGTGGACCTGACGGTGGTCGGTGGCAAGATAGTGCACCATCGTGCTGTCTAGCCTGCGCAGCTAGACCGGCGGGCGCTGGGTATCGTCCATCTCCGGTCGAATGTCCTGCTCCGAGCGCAGCCTGTTGATTTCGTCATCGATGATCTTGACGCCGACGATGCCGCGGTTGTCCCTCGGCAAGCGGTTGGCGTACTCGGCCTCCTCCTGCAACACCCGGCGGCGGCGCCACAGGAGCACGTAGGCGGCGACCAGCCCGGCCAGCAGCCAGCCCAGAACGCCGACGGCCGAGCGCAGGCCGATGGTCTGCAGGCGGGCCACAGTGCTGGAATCGAAGCGGCCGACAGCGAGAAAGCCCAGGGTTAAGGCGTAGATAACGAACGCCAAACGTACGGGGAGACTGCCCACAGGCTCACCTCCTGCGCAGAGTATTCTAACCGCTCGGCCGGAACACCTCCAACATCACGGTAGGCAGCGGATGCCTAAAGCTTGGCCCGGCAGGGCCTACTCCACGATGATGTTGAGCAGCCGGTCTGGAACGAAAAAGCGCTGTTTGACACTCTTGCCCTCCAGCTGCGCCGCAATCCTAGGCAACCCAACGGCCCGAGCCGCGATCACATCTTCGGGTGTGCCAGGGTCAGCCGTCAGCCGGTCGCGCACCCGACCGTTGATCTGCACTACCACGGTTACCTGCTGGGCAGCCAGCAGAGCGGCATCATAAGCCGGCCAAGGCTGATTGTGGACGGAGTAGCCGCCGCCCAAGCGCTCCCAAAGCTCCTCGGCGGTCATCGGCCCGAACGGCGCCAGCAGCAAGGCCATCGTGCGGGCGATTTCTTGCCGTTGGGCCGGCGTCAGTTGGTTGGCAACCGAGTAGGCCCAGTTGGTCAGCTCCATGATGGCGGCGATCGCCGTGTGATAGGACAAGGATTCCAGATCCTCGGTAACCTTCTTGATCGCCTTGTGCAGCGGGACCAGTTCGGGCACACCCGGGCCGTGAGGGGGATGTGGCTCCAGCGCAAAATGCCACACACGATGATAGAAGCGTGCCACACCCTGGATGCCCTGGTCGCTAAAGTCGTTCTCATCCTCGTACGGGCCGATGAACAGCAGGTAGCTCCGGAACACGTCAGCCCCGTAGCGCTTGATGTAGGTATCGGGGTTGACGACGTTGCCCCGGGACTTGGACATCTTGGCGCCGTCCTTGATCAGCAGCCCGTGCAGGCGCAGGCGTCGGAAGGGCTCTTCGAAGCCGATGTGCCCGAGGTCGTAGAGCACCATGTTCACAAAGCGCGCGTAGAGGTGGTGCATGCACACGTGCTCGATGCCCCCCATGTACTGGTCAACCGGCAACCACTTGGCCGTCATCGCCGGATCGAACGGCACATCATCGTGGCCGACCGACGGGTACCGCAGGAAGTACCAGGCGGAGTCGAGGAAGGTGTCGGACACGTCGGTCTCCCGCTCGGCCGGCCCGCCGCACGTTGGGCAGGTCGTATGGACAAAGTCTGGCACCGCCGCGAGGGGGCCCCTGCCGGTACCGGACGGCCTGAACTCCTCGATGTCCGGCAACAGCACCGGCAAGTGCTCCTCAGGTACCGGCACCTCGCCGCAGGCCGGGCAGTAGACAATCGGAATGGGCGGGCCCCAGTAGCGCTGCCGGCTGATGCACCAGTCGCGCAGGCGATAGGTCACGCTCGCCTGGCCGGCCCCTCGCTCCTCCAGCCAGCCGGTCACCGCCGGCCGGCCCGCGTCCGAAGGAGTGCCGTCGAACGGGCCCGAGTTGACCATCAGGCCCTCACCCGTGTACGCCATCTCGGCGATCCCCTGCTCGCTCTGGATCACCTCGACTATCGGGAGGTCAAACTTAGTGGCAAACTCGAAGTCGCGCTGGTCGTGCCCGGGCACCCCCATCACCGCGCCCGTTCCGTAATGCAGCAGAACGTAGTCGGCGATCCAAATCGCCACCGACTGGCCGTTGGCGGGGTTGATGGCATAACCGCCGGTGAACACCCCGGTCTTCTCCCGGTCCGTGGCCAGCCGGTCAATCTCCTTGACCCGCCTGACCGCCTCCAAGTAGGCCCCTACCTCCGGACGACGCTCATCGCTGGTCACTTTGTGCACGAGCGGATGCTCGGGAGCCAACACCATGTAGGTCACGCCGAAAAGCGTGTCCGGCCTGGTGGTGAAGACCGTGAACTCCTCACCGGGCAGACCGTCCACGGCAAAGGTTATCTCGGCGCCCTCGCTGCGGCCGATCCAGTTGCCCTGGAGCTTCTTGCTGGTTTCCGGCCAGTCGAGGTCAGCCAGCCCGTCCAAAAGACGGTCCGCGTAGGCAGTTATCCGGAAGAACCACTGGACCATCTCCTGCTGCACGACGTCGGTGTTGCAGCGCTCGCAGGCATTATCGACGACCTGCTCGTTGGCCAGAACAGTCAGGCATGACGGGCACCAGTTGACCGGCGCGCGCTTGCGCACCGCAAGGCCGGCCTTGTACATCTGCAGGAACATCCACTGCGTCCAACGATAGTAATCGGGCTCGGACGTGTTGACCTCGCGCGACCAGTCAAACATCGCCCCAAGCCGCTTCATCTGGTTTTCCCGGTAGTGATGGGTGGTCTGCGCCGTCAGCACCCGGGGGTTGATGCCCTGTCTGATGGCGTAGTTTTCGGAATGGATGCCAAACGCGTCGAAACCCATCGGCTCAAAAACGTCGTAGCCCTGCATGCGCCGGAACCGGCCGAAAGTGTCCGACCCGCAATAGGTGAAGACGTGCCCAACGTGCAGTCCCTCAGCCGACGGGTAAGGAAACTCCATCAGGTTGTAAAACTTGCGCTCCGCCCGCTCAAGGTCGAGGTAGTACAGCCGGTCCTCCTGCCAGCGCCGCAGCCATTTGGGCTCAAGCGTCGCTGGGTCGTACCGGTCGGCTCCGCCCGCCGCCTCGCCCGCTCTACCAGCCATGATATCCCCTCCATCGCACGCAAACGCAAGCTCCCGCCCCAAAGAGGACGGGATGCCGGCCACGAACCCTTGGCCACCACAGCCAGGACACCGGTCCGGGGCCGTTTTGACCCATTGTAGCATATCTGCAGCCCCAGCGCTTAGAGGACCCCGAGTCCCGATGGACGAAACCTGCGAGAAGCAGAGGAGGACCGGATGTGAGGCTGCGCGCAGTACTGTTTGACCTGCACGGGGTGATATCCGATGGCGGACCGGCCGACCGGCACGGCCGTTTTGCCGAGCGCGAAGGCTGCGGCGATCTGGTGCGCGGCCTCGCCCGGGCGGGAGTGACCATGGCGGTGGGCACCTCTGACCGGGCCGGCGCCGCCTTGGCTATCCTTGAGGATCTCGGTCTGCGGCTGTTCTTTGCCGGGGCGGTCGGAGCTGAGGAGGTCAAGCGCCTCAAACCCAGCCCGGAGGTGTACCAGAAGGCCCTGGCGCTCACCGGAGCCCGGCTCGACGAAGCCGTGGTAATCGATGACACACCCCACGGGGTTGAGGCCGGGCGCGCAGCCGGTCTAGTGGTGGTCGCCGCGCCCCAGCCGGGCGAATGGCCGGCTTGGCGCCTGCGAGGGGCAGCGCACCTGCGAGTGGATTCACTGCGCGAGCTCGACGTCCGTGTGCTCAACGCCCTGCTTCACCGGGTCCGCGGCGCCGCCGATGGTCGCGAGCCCTCCTGAAGGTCCGAGCTTAGCCGCGCTTGACCGCCATATCGGTGAGGAGCATGTCGGCGTAGGTCTCACGCCGTACGGCAAGGCGGGACTCACCATTGCGCACAAAGACGACCGGTGGACGCTCTAGCCGGTTGTAGTTGCTGGCCATGGAATGGTTGTATGCTCCGGTCGCGAAGACGGCCACGATATCGCCGGGCGCCGGGCCGGGCAATGGCAGTTCCCTGATCAGGACATCACCCGACTCACACGCCTTGCCGACCAAAGTGTAGGTCCGCTCGCCAGGCTCAGCCGGACGGTCGGCCAGAACCGCATGATACCTGGCGCCATACAGGGCCGGCCGAGGGTTGTCGTTCATCCCCCCATCGACCAGGACGTAGGCGTCAAAGCCAGGAACGGGCTTGACCGCGCCCACGGTGTACAGAGTGATGCCGGCTTCGGCCACGATCGACCGCCCCGGCTCGATGTACAGCGTGGGCCAGGCGTACCGACCGGAACCGGAAGGTAAGCTGCGCCCGCCGGCACCTGTGACGGCAGGGTCTGCTGGTCCCAAAGGCACTCCCGGCACCCCGCAACGCCGCCAGGCGGCCTTGAAGGACCGCGCCACCGCAGCAACGTATGCGCCGATTGTGTCCAGCGGCTGTCCGGGCAATAGCCCAGCCGCCCAGCCGCCACCGACGTTGACCTCTTCGGGCAGGTAACCTGTTTCGCGCCAGATCTCCCAGGCCAGTTGCGCCGCAGCGCGGGCTGCCGTGCGGAAGGGGTGGACCTCACTAATCTGCGAGCCGATGTGCAGGTGAACACCGCGCAACCGGATGCCGGGTGCGGCGATGGCCGCCTTGGCCGCGGCTAGCGCGGCTCCGCCAGTCACCGGCAGACCGAACTTGGAGTCGACCTGGCCCGTCTGCACCGCTCGATGGGTGCGCGGGGAGATCCCCGGCGTCACCCGGAGGAGTACGTCCTGCGGCAGTCCGCGCGAGCTGGCCTGCGAGGACAACCTGCTCAGCTCGGCCAGGTTGTCCACGACGAAGCGGCCCACTCCGGACTCCAGGCCGTAGGCTATCTCGGCTTGGCTCTTGTTGTTGCCGTGGAAGAACACCCGCCGCGCATCAAAGCCCGCCGCCAGAGCCAGGTGCAGCTCCCCGCCGGACACGACGTCAAGCCACAAGCCTTTGGCCTCCAGCAACTGGACCAGCATCCCGCAAAGGAACGCCTTGCCCGCATAGGCGACACGGAGGTCCGGGTAGACTTGGCCGGCGACGGATAGATACTGCTCAATCCGGTCCTCGATGACACCCTCGTCCATGATGTAGGCGGGAGTGCCATACTTGCCGGCTAGCTCGACGGCGTCACAGCCGCCCCACGTCAGGTACCTCGCATCGCGTTCCACTCTAGCCACCACTCCCCCACTTCACTTCGGCTC
>Ga0114946_10000861_pt1 | contig 20706 bp, 32 predicted proteins | sample WalLakDeSediment_FD_88676 | JGI IMG/M metagenome (GOLD analysis project Ga0114946, IMG submission 88676) | Lake sediment microbial communities from Walker lake, Nevada to study Microbial Dark Matter (Phase II) - Walker Lake 11/02/13 Deep Sediment | ecosystem: Environmental > Aquatic >...
CTTTCTAGGTTTGGTGGAACCATCGAATTAGAAAGTGCATTTGGTGGAAGGTTAATAGATTACAGCTTAGTTGATGGAGTGGTAACAGCTTAATGTTTGATATCAACTTAAATTCCAAAGACGCATTTAACCTGAAAATGCAAGACATAATCTTCAATGAAACTGCAACTGGCGGTATTGTTGCCGGTGGCAATGCCAATGATGATTACACAGTCAATGTAAATGGAATTGGCGGTATTGTTGCCGGTGGCAATGCCAATGATGATTACACAATTAACGAAACCGGGACTGGTGGATTAGTTGCTGGTGGTACTGCCACAGAGGTTTACACAAGCAATGTAAATGGAATTGGCGGTATTGTTGCTGGTGGCATAGTCTTGCCCCTTCTGGCGGATTACATTTCAGTGGCATGGCATCCATTGCAACGTATTACGTCATTACTGAAGGTGGTTTTGAGTTAACTGGAACCAGCGATGCTGCAACAACTTCATTTCAGATGGTTCCAATCGGTGGAATATTTTTTGCCAGAGCAGATCAAGAAGAAGAATTTGGTGGCAAGTCAATTGGAACAAGCATCTTTGATGGCACGTTGCTTTTCCACTGTCACCATAGAGGAAAGGTAACTTTAAAAAGTAAAATTGATGGCGTAATAACTACATGTTAATGATATGGAAGAACAAACAAACAGAGGAAAACCGCAACGATACATTGAGTACCGTGGCGAACAACGCAAGTTAAGTGAGCTTGCCAAGCAACATGGCATCGACCCAAGGACACTTGCAACCCGTATTGACCGCTATGGCTGGACCATTGAAAAAGCAGTTAATGAACCGGTAAAAAATGGCGGCATCCGTAAAGTAATCAAAGGCAGGAAGGTGCCAGTTGAAAGCCGAAGTTATGGGATACGCACCCAGATTGTAAACAGGCTTATGGAAACCTTTTTTAATGATCCAAGACAGTTTGAAGAATGGATTCAAGGCGAAATGAAAAGTGATTATGGAAGCTTTTACAAGACTTACATCATGCCATTCTTGCCAAAGGATTCCAATCCATTACTTGATGGTGGCAAAGAAAAAGCAACAATTTCAGTGGAGTTTAACATAGATGGAAGACCTCAATCCCCGCCTACGATTGATATTACCGAGCAGTGAAATAGGTCATGTTGCCTTTAAATTGAAGCATGACCATTCCCCGCAGATAACCACAGTTGAATTAGAAGGCTGGTTAACCTTGATTGATAGAGCAGACCGGTTTTTGCTAGAGAAATACAGAAATGGTCCAAATAATTGGAAAGAAGAAGGGTTTTGATATGAACACCAAGGGGGAAACTTGTCGAAGAAATGGGGAGATTTTTACAGAGATAATGACGGTTCATTAAAGAAGCATGTGCCAATTCACATTGGCCAACATGACGTATTACAAAGCAAAGCACGATTTAGGGCAATTATCTCTGGTGTGTCTGCTGGCAAAACAACTTGTGGTGCAATTGACTTAGCCCAGAAAATACAAGCAAATCCAACTGGGAAGTTTTTGATTGTTGCACCAACATTCAAAATTCTTACAGCAGCAACCTTGCCCACATGGAAGACCCTAGTGGGAGGCACAGCACTTGAAGGGAGGCACAAGGTTGCTGATTTTGAATACCACCTACCAACCGGTGGCATCATTTATCTTCGTTCTGGTGAAAAGCCAGACAGCTTTGAAGGCTTACAACTTGATGGGGCAGCTTGGCTTGATGAAGGTGGACAAGTCTCAATTAAAGTTTGGCACGCTATTCAAAGAAGAACCGGGTTTCACAAAGCACCGGTTCTGATTACCACCACACCTTACCCACAATACACTTGGCTAAAAGCTGAGTTTATTGAGCGGTTCAAAGCTGGTAATGAAAATTATTTTGTCCGCCAATTTCCATCCACCTTAAACCCTTCCTATGACAAGGATGAGTTTGAGAGAGCCAAAAGGGAGCTTCCTGATTGGAAGTTCCAAATGTTCTACATGGGGGAATACGTTGGTGCTCTTGGTTTGGTATTTCCAGACATGCCAAAATGCTTTGTGGACATGCCCGAAGATGGCTTGCCACCGGGCAGATTGTTTGGGGCAATTGACTGGGGTGGCGGCACAGAAACGGCTGACCCCTTTTGTGCTTTGGTTGGTGTGCTTGATGACGATGATGTTCTGTGGGTTTTTTATGAAAGATATGTAACTGGCAGAGAAAATGACCTATTGCAGAATGCACACATCTTAAAGGAGTGGCATGAAGCTTTGAAGAAAACGACAGGGGAAGATGTAAGGATGTGGTTTGCTGACGCTTCCCGCCCAAACTCAATCAGCCTTTTCAGGAAGCTGGCAGGCTTTGCTGTAAGAAAAGCCAATAACCAAGCTGGTTCCATAGCTTCTGGGATTGATTTAGTAACAGCCAGAATCAGAACCGGCAGGCTGAAGATTATCAAAGACAGCGTTAAGGGCTTAATACATGAAAGTGAGTTGTATCGTTACAGCACTGGTGAGGATGAAGAAGCCCATGGCGACACACCAAAAGACGCAAATAATCACGCAATGGATGCCCTGAGATACTTGGTCATGGGTATTGATAGGAAGCGTTCATTGTATGAAGTATAAGAAAAGCCGGTTTATCAACTACATAACGTATGGAAAACGACAGCACAAACAAAGGCAGTTTTGAAGTTATCAACGCTATCGGCAAGGGTAAGAGAAAACCCATGCAAGCTGAGCCAGAGCAGCCGCAACTGGTAAGAAGGCTTGTTGACGTAAAAGACGATGCCGAATTAGATGAAATGCAAGAGCGGTATCTTTGGGAATGCACATTTGAGGTAATTTAATGCGGGTAATATCTACAGACGACATCACGTTAAAGTCAGCTAATGGGCGTTACGGCAGACCGTATGAAATCAACAGTGTTGGATTGCCCGATAACTTTTTGGATTCATGGAAAAAGCAGAAAGCTCCAACACCACATGATTTGATTGCATCTTATGAACGCATTGCGTTTACATGTGCAAACATGAATGTTTCAGGTGTCTTAAACGCTAAGCTGAGACTCTACACAAATAAAAAGAGAGGCAGAAAAACTGCTTCAATTGATTATACAAAACGTCACAAACTGGTTTCAAATCCAAGGCTTAAGCTGCACATGGCAAGCCAAGCTGACATTGATGAAGTAATGGACCACCCGTTTCTTGACCTTTGGTACAACCCCAATGAATGGCATGACTCTTGTGATTTCTTGGGTTATTACCAACTTTATCAAGAAGTGGTGGGAACCACTTATATTAAACTCGTTCCTAATAAGCTGGGCCAAATACAAGATTGGTGGATTCTGCCATCACAGCATGTGAAGCCAGTAAGGGACGGAAAAACCAATGCAGTTGTGGGTTTCGATTTTGACGGTGTTAAGTATTCAATGACGCCAAATGGTTCACAGCCGTACATAAAAGCATTTCCAAGGCTAAACCCTGCTGACCCTTATGGCGGAATTGGGCTTTCACCATTAACAGCTTCGTTTGAATCCATCAACCTTGACCAAAAGATGATGGCAACTTCAGCAGCAATATTGGATAACCAAGGCAGACCTAGTGGCATTTTGTCACCTAAAGAGCCAATCGGTGATTCAGAAGCAAGACGTTGGGAACATAGATTTAACGCAAAGTTTCAACGTGCTGGTAGTGGTGATGTCATGGTCAGTGAAGAAGATGTCACTTTTACCCCGTTAACTTTCCCACCAAGTGACCTTGCCTCATTGCAGGTTGCACAAGCCACCAAGGCAGAAGTTGCTTTGGCTTTTGGCATTCCAGTGGCATTGCTTGAATCTAACCAATTCAACCGGGCAACACTTGAAGCAAGTATTTTGCAACATGTTCGCCAAGCTATTTGGCCCCGGTTACGAGATATCGAAGGCAAGCTGAACAAGCACATTGTCAGCCTGTATGGGGATGACTTGTTTGTTGCATTTGATGACCCATCACCAGAAAGCAAAGACCTACAGGCTGCTTATTTGCGTCAACTCGTTGACGGTGGAATCATCACACCCAATGAAGCCAGACTTGAACTTGATTACAAAGCAAAACCAGAAGGTGAAGACCTAAGAGGTTTGCCCGGTAGTTTTGCTGTTGATGGAAATGGAAGTGGTTCATCTTCAGAAGAATCAGAAGAAGATGAAGATTCTGAAGGCTTTCAAGAAGGAGAAACCAATGCAGACGTTACTCCTGAAACCACAAGTCAAGACCATCAGGCAAGTGAACTGTTAGGCAGAGTTGGTGGTATCACTGGAATGCTGGACCTTTTCAACCAAAGAAAAGAAGGCACCATTGGGGACGAAACACTTACAGAGCTTCTTGTGTTGTTTTATCGCATTGAAAGAAGCGAAGCAGAACGGATTGTTGGCACACTTCCTTCAAAAGAGGAAATGCCTGAGCCGCAACCATCGCCCATCGTTTTACCGGGGCAGGAAGCCCCAGCGATGGGTGAACAAGATGAAGTGGTTGAAGAGGATGATAAGCAAAAGTCTTTAGTCATCTTGGACCACACCGGCACACCTATCAAAAAGAATGTGGATACCCGTTGGAAAGAGCCACCGGTAAGCCCAGAGCTTGAAAAGGTTGTTTCAAAATACTTTGAGAAATACCAAGCATCTGCACTGGAACAAATCAAAAAGGATTTAAACACCAACATTGTAAGAAAAGAGTTTGTTCCTTTGGCAAGAGCAAGAGATGAGTTGGTTAAGGATTCCAGACCATTCATTGAAATCATGGTAAACCGTGGTGCAAAGACGTTGTTGCAACGAGTTGGTTTAGACACTGACATCTTTTCTGTAACCAACCCAAACACTCGGAAGGCAATTGACAAAGCAGCATTTGAGTTTGCTGAGAGTACAAACCAAAGTACCACGCAAAAACTTAATGATGCAATCGAAGCTATCAGGGCAGAGTTGGGTGAAGGGTTAAGCACAGGTGAAAGACTGGCAAAGATTTCAAAGCGTATCAATGAAATCTTTGATGGCTTAACCAAGAACCATGCTCATTTGATTGCACAGACGGAATCAAGCCGGGCACACCATGAAGGGCTTAGGGAAGCTGCGAAACAAAGTGGTGTGGTAAAGGGTTTTGAACTGTTGTTGTCACCAGATGCTTGTGATGTTTGCCAAGGTGTGGAGAAGAACAACAAGCGAATTGACCTTGACGGTTACTTTGTTTATGGGGAAGGCACCTATGGCAATCGGTTAGTTCCAATTCACCCAAATTGTAGATGCACAATGTTAGAAATTCTGGATATAGGGTAATGGCAAGTTATTTAAGCAAGTGGATGGGTGGCGAATTTCTCAGGAAGTTTGAGAAAGAGTATGCCAACAATTTAAAACGGGCAGCGGTTCATTTAAGCAATGAGACAAAGAAAGCGTTGTCTGACCCATACCCACCTGCTTCAACTGGTGGTGAAGAGCCACACCGCAGAACAGGTGAATTAAGACGGTCAATCACATGGGAAGTAGATGAAAGATTGCTGAAAGGCAGAGTTGGAACAAATAAGATTTATGGGCGATTTCTTGAACTTGGAACATCTGAGATGGAGAAACGCCCATTTTTGGTGCCAACGCTTACGAAGGAGCGGCGTACCATTCGGGCGATACTGTCTAAGAAAACGGATGTCAAGTAATAAATAGGGTTAACATGATACACGAAAAATTTAAGAAAAAAGGTTTGTGCGTTGGTCCAATGGGTTTCCCCCAGAAGGAAGAATCAGCACGCATTCTTGAGGAAAAAATAAAGAGAGCCGAGAAGGATGGGCTTTCTTACAAACGCAACTTTGTTACCCGTGCTCCTTTGGAATTAGAAGAAGGTGAACGGGCAGACATCTCAATCATCAACACCATTGATGTTGACCGAGACAGAGAAGTTGTTGTTGCTAATGGTGCTGATTTAAGTCAGTTCCAGAAGAACCCTGTTGTTACCTTTGGCCACAAATACGATATCCCACCGGTTGGAAGAGCGATGTGGGTTAAGTTTGAGCCAACAAGAGCAACAGCAAAGCATATCAAAGCAAAAACCGAATATGCCCCAGAGGGTCTGTATGAACTTGCAGATACAACTTGGGGCTTGGTTAAGGCTGGTTTTCTTGTTGGTAAAAGCGTTGGATTCATGCCTGAAGAGGTTGGACCACCGACACAAAAGGAAGTTGACCAGTCAGAAGGAAAGTGGGCAAATGCTGACCGCATTATCAGAAAATGGTCATTGTTTGAATATGCAGTGGCAACTGTGCCTGCTAACGGTCACGCTCTTGTAGAAGCTGTGGCCAAAGGCGAACTTAACTTGCCAGAAGTAATGGTTAAGAGTATGGGGCTTTTACTGCCATCATCAGATGATACCATAATTACTGACCTTTGGGCTTGGGATGATCCTGAGCCACAAACACCAAAATACAGTAAATCTCTGAAGGCAATTGAGCAAAGCATAATCAAACAATTTGGTTTTTGACTAACCCTTACTAAATATATTTAATACAACCCTTTGCAAAGGAAAATAAAACATGGCACTTGTAACACCAAATGCTGGCGAACTAGAACTTCTGGACAAGATGTTAAAGGACGCATTAACAGCAGATGAGAATTATCTTCTCAAACTTTATCAAAACAATGTCACACCAAATGACAACTCTGTTACCAACTCGTTCACCCAAGCTAACTTTACAAGTTATGCAGCACGAACACTGACCCGAGCCGGATGGTCTTCTGCTTCTGATTCTGCTGGCAAGGCTTCAACCGCCTATGCTCAACAGTCTTGGACATGTGGGGCTACTGGCAACACCGTTTATGGCTACTACGTTGAAGCTGCTACTTCGGGTGTAACGCTGTGGGCAGAACGATTTGCCACCAGCCGTGTTCTGGCTGACGGCGACGTTTTGAACCTTTCTCTTAATTTTACCCTAAATAAAGAGTAAGCTTAAAGTTTATTCTTTAGAAAAACTACGCCTCCATACTATATTAGTATGGAGGTTTTTTTATGAACATACACAAATGCAAATATTGCAAATCAGAAATTAAAGACATTAGCCGCAGACTATATTGCTCAAATGAGTGCTCTAATCAGCAGAAGTGTTCAGACCAATCAGACAGCCGTGTAAAAAACAAAAAAGAAAAGCAGGTTGCTTGTAACTGTAAATGGTGTGGCAATACTTACTTTCCAGAAAGGTTCTTTAGCTCAGATCGGCAAAAATGGTGCAGCCATGAATGCAGAATGGAAGCATACAAGCAGAGAGTTAAAGACAAATATGCAGAGCCAAAACGGCAGGCTAAAGTCTGCAAAGGATGTGGGCTTCTGTTCTTTCCTTCTGTTTCTGTACGCCGATGCTACTGCACAAGAGCCTGCCAGATTGAGGCAAAAAAAGCAGAGTGGAGAGAGGAAACACAGAAAGCCAGAGATATCACTACGCATATTTGCCCAGCATGTGATAAAGGATTTACACCTGAAAAATCACTTAAGCAAGTTTATTGCTCAAGGAGATGCAGGGAAAAGATCCCAAAGAAGATGTACAAGATGCTTCAAACAATTTACAAGCGAAGTGGCACCGACAAAGAGCATGATACATATGAAGCACTTGGTTACTCTGCCCAAGATCTTGCAAAGCATCTTGAGACATTCCCAGATTGGAATAGACTGAAAGCAGGCGATTGGCATTTAGATCATAAATTTCCGGTTATCGCTTTTTTGAAAGAGGGGATTACTGACCCAAAAATTATTTGTGGATTAGAAAATCTCCAACCGTTGAGTGCAAAAGATAACATAGTAAAAAACGACAGGTACGATGAATCATCGTTTAAATTTTTTGTTAGAGCATATATAAAGTGAAAGATTGATTGTCTTTTGCTCCAGATCTAAAAAACCCAATGGTGTAACAGCCATTGGGTTTTTTTATTGATAGAAAAAATTATCAGTGGGGCAATAGATAATTCAAGCCAGAGCTAATCAGGCAAACAGTTTCAGCTTGTGCAGGGACAACCAGAGCATAGGGGCAGCTTAGTAGTCGGCGATTGGTGGCAAATAAACACCAATTAAGCATAAGGATAATAACATGGACACAATGTTTGTTATGATGCTCAAAGACTTCGGCAAAGATTATAAAGCCAATGAAGTTTATGAGCTTGATGGTGAGACCGCTAAAAGCTGGGTTGTAGCTGGTCTTGCAGAAGAAAGAGATCCACAAGGGGACTTGGTTTCCAAGTTTTCAAAAGCCCTTGAGGAAAGAGACACAGCTTTGCTAAAGGCGATCAAAGAATCCGCCAAAATTGAAAGCAAAGCTCCTTCGGTTCGAGTTGTCGAATCTGAAGATGATCGGCAAAAGGGCCTTGGACACTTTTTCCAAAGTGTTCACAAAGCTCTTGCCGATAATGTTGAGGCAGATGTAAAGGCTGAAGCCAAGAACATTCTTAATGGAATGTACAAAGCATCTCTTCAAGTATCCAGCGGTATCGTTGGTGGTTACACTGTTCCTGAGCAGTTCATCAATCAATTGGTTGAAGTGCCGGAATACTCCAACAGCTTCGGACAACGTGCAATTCGTCTTCCGATTGAGGGCGAAAGTGGCCCAATTAAGTTGCCTGCCTTGGACCAAAGCGTCACCCCTGCTGGTGATGGACAAAGTGCTTGGGGTGCTGGCGTCAATGTTTTCTGGGACAGTGAAGGCGACGATGCACAGGAAGTTAATCCTAAGTTCCGTCAAATCGAACTTAACCCCAACCGCATGAGTGCTTACATTCCTGTAAGCAACCACCTGTTGAGAAGTTCGGCACAAGGTGTTGAAAGCATCATTCGCCGATTGTTCCAACAGCAAGTTAACAGCAAGCTCGAATACTCTTGGTTGATGGGTGATGGTGTTGGCAAGCCTCTTGGAATGTTAGACTTAAACAATGGTTTGGTACAGTCCGTAACCCGTGATACTGCCTCTGTCATTAAGTTTGCAGACGTTTGCGAAATGTGGGAAGAACTACCTGCATCATCGCAAGCAACCTCAATTTGGATGGTTGGTCAGAAAGCAATTGCTGGTCTTCTCCAAATGGTTGATGCTGCTGGTAACGCAGTATTCCACCCATCGGCACAAAGTGGCATTGACTTGCGATTGTTTAATCGTCCGGTCTTCGTTAGCGAATTCTTGCCAGCCGTTGGAACACCAAGAGATCTTTGTTTGGTTGATCCAAGCATGTACTACGCTGCATTGACTTACAGCCCCACTATCTCCTTGTCGGAGCATGTGCGATTCTTGAAAGGCGAAACCGTCTTCAAGATGGAATTGTGGGCAGACGGACAACCCGCAATTAACTATAAGCCTAAGTTGGCTAATGGTGCAACAATTTCACCAGCCATCTACTTAAACTAAGGAGGTATACTATGGCTTCTAAACTTTCTGAAGATATGGCAGTTGTGGCGATCATTAACCCGCAGCTTGCCGATAATACAACCGTCAGTTCATCCCTTGTTGATATGAGCAGATTCCAAAAGCTAATGTTCATTGTAAACATTGGTGCTACTGACACAACGGTTAACGCAAAATTGCGTCAAGCACAGGACTCTAGCGGAACCGCTGAAGAAGATATCACCGGCAAAGCGATTGTCGCTTTAACCGGCACTGATGACAACAAACAAGTAATCATTGAAATCGATGCTTCGGAACTATCCGATGGCTTTGACCATGTTTCTTGTGACGTAATCGTTGGCGATGGAGCAACCGGTGCTCATATTTCTTGTGTTGGCCTAGCCGGTCATGCAAGATACGCACCAGGAAGCAATAACGATTTAGCCTCAGTGGCCGAAATTGTTGCTTAACAAATCTCCTTCATTTTAATGAAGTAAAAGCTCTGGCTCGAAAGGGTCAGGGCTTTTTTTATGTCTGTAACTCTAAATAACTTTACCATGAAAAAAGATATTCCAAATAAAGCTGTGCAAATGCCGCACAGCATGAAAGACGCATCAGTAATTATTTTCAATGAAAATGATGTAACGATTATTAGTGACTTAGAAATCAAGCAGCAAATCAAGGACGATGAATTGCGGGATTACCAGAAAGATGGCATGGCATGGATAAGATATCCTGAAAAAAGATATGACCATCTAAGAAAGAATTTAACAAGACAGCAAAGGCTGGCATTAAAGCGTAGAGGTATCCAAGTTGATTGATTTACGATACATGTGTATTAACAGAGTAAAGGAGCAATAATGATAGATCTTTCGTCTTCAACAATTATCGAATGGTCAAACATGACCAGTAACGCTGACGGTTCTTATGTCAACGATGCCATTGTAACCGGGGCACTTAAAGATTCTAGTTCCATTACCCTTGGAACATTCAGCTTAACTTACGTCACTGGTTCAAATGGCAAGTACCAAGGCTACATCACACCAGCCATGATAAGTGCTGTCTCACCTTGTGATGAACTGACAATTGAGCTTACTGCCACCAGTGGCGGTGCAACCAGCTTCCGTACATTCACCGAAGTTGCTAATTACCGTGGAAAGCGATAAGGAGAAACAATGACTTGCAAACTAATCAATTATGACAGCCCTTATCTGGATTCTCTTAATATTTCAGAAAGTGAAATCTCAAAAGTTAATGCTTACATCGAAGCTGCAACCACTGCCATTGAAAAGGCAACACACCGAAGCTTTGGCAAATCAGAACGAGATGAGGCTTACAAGGCTGACCAAGATGGTTCTATTGTGCTTGATGTTTTCCCGGTTAAGCATGTTGACCGTCTCTATTCAACCACCAGAGAGTGTTTGAAAATCCAGAACACAGACAGCACTGTAACCAATGCCAGTTACAACACCACTGAAAGCAGCCTCAGGCTATCCCATACAGCCGGTGGTTCCAACACAACCACCGAACTTCTCTTTGCAGATAACTTAACCATCAACGCTTTGAAAACAGCCATTGATGCTATTGGCTCTGGTTGGACTGCTATTGTTCAAGGCGATTATGGACCCTTTGCCACCTCTGACTTAGTTAGAAGCCAATACGGTGAAGCCAAGTATGGTGCAACATCCCTGAGAATGTGGGCACAAACTGGTGCCAGATGGACCCTTGTTGAATCAAAAGAGGGTTTGATTGTAGGTGAATTTAGCCGTGGTCAAGAAGTAAGAGTTGTGTACACCGCAGGTTTTGCTGCTTCAGCTATACCAGAAGACATCAAACAAGTTTGTGCCGAATTGGTAGCAGAAATGATGGGTGATGGTGATGCAAGCTTACAAAGCGAAAGTCTTGGTGGTTACAGCTATTCATTGGCCACAGGTGCTTTGAGCCGTCTGCCAAGGTCATCAAGGGAAATCATCGGCTCTTACAAAGACCGATTGGTTTAAGGGGGTTAAATGCCAAGAACAAGAGTACCAAGAAAGTTAATGATACATCGTGCTGATTTTTACACCAGCACAGTAACCAAGGTTGGTGGGGCAATTGAAAAGACCTACTCATTGGCACATGAAGAAGTGCCTTGCATGGTCCAACCAGCCCTTTCTGAACTGATTGAAGAATATGGCAGAAGAGATGAAATCATCTCTCACAGCATCTTTTTGATTGTCAAACCACCTTTTGATGCAATCGGTGTTGAAGATCGGATTGTCTATGACTCTGTTAACTATGAGATTGTTGGCAAAAAAAACCTCATTAACCTAAATCGAGTGTTTCGTATTGACGTTAAGGAGGCAATCCAATGATTGAAAAACAACAGGAACAATTGGCAACAATGCTCAAAATGCTCAATAACAGTCTTGAATCATACATTGAAGTGATGACTGAAGTTCTAACCCAAGAAGAAGGGAAAGACCAATGCAAGAATTAAACCATGGCAACTTGGAAGATTATGTTTATGACCCAGTTGCAAATATAGAAGAAACGCAAGTAAAGACAATTGATATGCCGAGCTTCAATGATGGTGAAGATGTCAAAGCATCTGACCTAAACACATTGGTTAACGGAATTTTATTGGTCAACATGAAATTAGATATGTTGAGCATGGCACTTAAAGAGAAGGGGATTTTGGAATGAATCAAGACAATAACGTACCACCACACATCACAGACCCAGTAATGCACCAGCGGTTAAAGCTGGACAAGCCATTTACGCTCCACAAGAAATACAAGTCACTTGATGAAGTTGCAGAACTGGGAAGCCAAGTACAAGAAGCTGTTAAAACCGCTTTGTCTGATCCAAAATTTGGACTGGAATTGGATTATGGCAGAGCCTTTGTAACGGTAGAACTTGAAATCACAGTTGACCCATCAAACATGCCAACGAAGAGCGAATACAACTTTTCTGCCCCGATTCCGGTGGTTAGTGAACAGCCTGCCACTGGATTGATGGAGGGTTAATGAGCATAACAGCCGCAATTGTTGCCAGATACGATGACCATGTTGATTCAGATGCCACAGCAATGCGTGCTGAATTGGGAACAGATAAGCTGTGGGTTGATAAAGCACCAGAGGAAGTTGGATTGCCTTATGCCACCGTAACCCACATCAGCAGTTCCCAAGAGTCTGAAAGAAAATCCCAAGATGCCCGTTGGGAAGAAGCAATCATTCAAATTGATGTCTGGTCTGAAAAGAAATCCAAGGTGGAAGTAGTCATGGATAAATTTGAAGATGCTTACATTGGTTACAGGATGACCATTAGCAACAGAAGGCATCTGGCAACCTACTTTGATAACCGTCTTGTGATGCAAGATAAGATCAATCTTTGGCATGGTGTTTTACAACTACGAGTAAACGTAGAGAAATCATAACCAGCTTCCTAAATACCTCAGTCAGCAATTTTGCAAAATGAGGTATAAAAATGGCATTTGTTTCAGGACAGGCAGGAGATGTAACCATTGGCGGCACAGCCGCAAAGGTTAAATCATGGACCGGTAACTTGGTTCAAGAAGAAATTGACGTTACTCGTAAAGGGGACCAAGGTTGGAGAAACCTAACCACCGGTTTGCGGCACATGGAAGGCTCTTTTGAGTTTGACTATGACACCGCTATTCACGCAACCGGTACTTTCCCATTCCCATTTGCCACCAGTTCAGCAGCTTTTTCTCTCAGCATGAGCGATGGCGACAACAATGGCGGTAGCTTTGGGTTTGATGGGTTTGTTTTCAACCTTGAATTCTCATCACCGGTTGAAGGTGTTATCAGTGTCAGTGGCTCTTACAAGTCAAGTGGTATTGTAACTTACAATGCACCAGCTTAAAATTAGGTTAAAGGTACTAAACTAAAACATGGATAAAGTAACAAAAACGTACCCAGCGAATGGGAAAGAATATGTGCTGTCAGAGCTTTCATATGCCGATTGGCAGAGTTTGGCTAAGTACATGCAGTATCGTCCTTACTATCAGATGAAGAAGGATGCCCAAGACATTCCAGAGCTTGAGTCACTTCTTCCTGAAACGCTAAAGGAATGTGCCAACAACAAAGTTAGCCTGATGGACATTGACGGCAAAGACTTTGGGCCAGACATCGTTACTGAAATGGTTTATCTGAGTTTAAGGAAGTATCACCAAAGCATCAGCAGAGAAGATGTTGATGGGTTGGTTTCACTCAAGAACCAAGAAGAGTTGCTGACAATTGTGATGGAATTAAGTGGAATTCCCGAAGGGGATGATAACCCAAACCCCACCAAAGCCGTAGAGGCAAATCAGTAAGCGATAATGAACTATATCGAATACTGGCTACCGACTACGGCTTTACACCGACACAAGTAGATGGTTTTTCAATGCGTCATATTCGTGCTCTCTTTGGGCATGAAGAGAAGAAAAAAGATAAACCATCTGGAACAGGGGAAAAACTGACCCATGCTCAAGCCATGGCGTTGTGGCGGCAATGGGGTGGCAAAGTAAAAAACTAACACTTTTCGATACAGTAAGAAACCCTTGGTGCTTTGTTGGTGCCAAGGGTTTTTTATTTGGATTCATACATATTGTTAGGTGTGTTGTTAAGAGGTAAGTAATGAGTTTCAAGATTCAAAGTGTTTTCGTCGATATCTCAGCCAAGTTGGACAAGCTGAAATCCGGCTTAGCCAAAGCAAGAACGATGATTGTTAGTGGCATTAAAACAGCCATGACTGCTGCTATTAAGGTTGCTGCTGTTGGTGCTGCTGGCATCACTGCTGCCCTAGTTGGTGGCATCAAACTTGTAAGCCTTGCCTCTGACCTTGAGGAGATGGAATCAAAGTTTGATGCTGTCTTCAAAGAAGAAGCTAGTGCTGCTAACGCATTTGCAACAAATTTAGCAAATGGTGTGGGCAGGGCACAATCTGAAATAAAAGGCTTCATGGCAGGGTTACAAGACCTTTTTGTACCCATGGGATTTGCCAGAGATGATGCCCGTAACTTGTCACAGACAGTTACACAATTGGGTGTTGACCTTGCTTCTTTCAACAACATGACCGATGCAGAAGCCATTGAAACTCTTAACGCCGGTTTGACTGGTTCCCATGAAGTATTAAAAAAGTTTGGTGTGTTTGTCAATGACAACACCTTAAGCTTGAAACTTCAGGAAATGGGTCTTGCCAAAAATGCCCAGTCAGCAACCGAGCAAGCCAAAGCTCTTGCCCGTCTGCAAATCATCATGGAAAGCACCACCGATGCCCAAGGTGATGCACTTAAAACCTCGGATGGTTTGGCTAACCAATGGAAGCGGTTACAAGGGCAATTGCTTACTCTTGGTCAATCAATCGGCAAAACGCTTATTCCAGCAGCCAAGCAAGTTGTAAGTGTGTTCCAGAACATTGTGAGTTGGCTTCAAAGCAACCAAGGGGCACTTACCGGTGTTTGGGACATGATGCAAGAAAAAGTCATGGCTTTTGTTGCTTACGTTAGACCAACAGTTGAAGCAATGATTGCAGCTTTAATCAATGCGTTTGTGGTTTTTGGCCCGATAGTGATGAAGGTTATTTATGGCATTGCAAGTGTGTATGCCAAATTCGTCATGGGATTCTATGAAGGTGCTGCCAAAGTCATTCAGTGGTTTTCAAAGTTATCCGCAGCAGCCATGGCATTTGGTGCAAGAACTGGCGGCATCTTCTCTTGGGTTACACAAGTAACCGACTTGTTGGGGAAAGCATGGCAGAAACTTAAGGAGATTGCCACATCTGCTTTTGGTTGGATTCGTCAACTCGTTGAAGACATGGTTTTCATGTTCCTCAACTGGGATTTGGTGGTTCAAACCGTTGGCCTCAAAATGGCTGAATCTTTTGAGAACATGAAATTGCGAATTCAGAATCTCTGGAGAAACGCAGTAATACTTGTGGAATGGGGTATGCGTAACTGGAAAGATATTTTGGCTGATTACATCAACCTTTATGTCACCATGTTCAAAAACCTTGGCAAGAACATTAAATCGATCTGGACTGGAATTTTAAACTTCATCAAAGGCAAGGGCTTCAAGGTTGATTTCACGCCAATTACAGAAGGATTTAAATCTCAAATTAAAGAGATGCCAGCATTAGAAGAATTTGTTGCCACCGACAAATATAAAGACGCTATGCAAGAACTAAACAATAACTGGGGAAAGCGTAGAGAAGAGTTTGAAAAAACCATGAAAGAAAATGCACCAACTGCTGGTGAAGATGTAGTGAATGCGGTAAGCGATGCACTGAAAAACAAGGGCAAACCACCAAAGGTTGAAATTCCAAAACTTGAATTCAATCCTGATGATTTCAAGATCAATGGTGAAATTGACAATGGCAAAGAATCTGAGAAATCGTCTGCTGGCAGCTTCAGAGATGTTGCCTCTGTTTGGAAAGAAATGCAATCCTCCATTCTGAAGAATGAAGATAAGTTGCAACAGAAACAAGTGGCACTGGCAGAACAACAATTAGCTGAACAAAAGAAAGGTAACGAGATGTTGGCAAGAAATAGAGGACCAGCAGCCTTCGCTGTATAAGGAGAAAAATGGTAGCAACCGTAAACGAAAATCTTAATCATGATGACCCAACTGTTGAAGTAACTGATTATGTCAACTGGAATAACAGACTCAGAGTTGCCATCTCTTTGCTTGGTGGCTGGGTTAACCTTGGTGGCTTCATTACCTATGTTCCACCAGCCTCTTACGTCTACATACCCTCTCTTGTTTGTAAGAATGTAACCACCTCTTGGAAAGGCGACATTGACCCTGTTACAAACGATTGGAAAACCGCAGAAATCGGTGTCAGTTACGGCAAGTATGAAACGCAAGTTGTTGACTTTGGTGAAATCAGCATTGATGTTTCTGCTGATAGCCTTGCCATTCCCGGTGGCTCATTCCAATGGTCAACTGGACCTGATTCTGGAAAGAAACTGGGCGATAACGATATTACACCACAAGTGGTTATACCCGGTGTAACCATCAGGCTCAAACGATTAGCACCATTTCTGTACCTTTCGCCAATTGTTTCAATGATTGGCAAAATCAACAGCAGTGACTTGTTTGTTGCTGGCTTCGGTTTCGCTGCTGAAAGCGTTCTATTTGCCGGTGCTCAAGCAACCAGAAAAATTACATCAGAAGGCAATGAACTTTGGGAATATGATTTTAGCTTTGTTGCTAGACCCTTTAGCTGGAATCAGTTTTTTCATAAAAGTGGTTCAGTCCATTATGTTGCTCCACAAATTTATGGCGGAGCAAACCTAGCTTTCTTCTTTACTTAATCAGGGGTTATATGCCATTACAAAAATTTGAAGTAAAACCCGGTGATCCAATCAGTGCAAAAGAGTACACAGAGCTTCTCAAAGAAGTTAGAAGGCTGGGTAATCTAACCGTTGCTGCACCTCTGCAAATGAGCAATGGACCCGGTGGTTACACAATATGCCTTGGCACTGATGTAATTCCCGTTGCTATCGTCAAAATGGAAGCACACCAAAGTAGCACTTATCCATTGCCTGCACAAAATTGCGTTTTCTTCCCCGCTAAAAAGTATCCAGATATATCTTTTGATGAAGACCTAAACTGTAACACACTTTCTTCACCCGGACAAGCTGGTGACGAAATCTTCGTTTATAACATTAAACAAAAATACATTCCCAATGGACGTTTCTTAATTGCTTACAAAGTAAATGGCTTATGGTGGGTGGACTTCGTAAGACCCAAAGTAAGAGGCACGCTAAACAATGATATCTTAGCTGGCGGAAATGCTGAAATGACCGTTGCAGAATCATCACCCACAGAAACGATAACTGTACATGACTGGCTACTCGATAATGGACAAAAAATTACGGCAAATGAAAAAATCACTGCCTTCTATGACTTTTACGCTGATAAGTATTACATTGATGGTTTCAATCAAAGAATAGTTCTAGCCGGAACAACCTCTGGTTCGATTTCTTCAGGTGGCACAGGAGGTGTAATCACATCAATCGGACTCTTAATTGTAAGAAACAATTATTCACAAGCTGCCCCTAGTAACCTAGCATGTCATATAGCTAGAGTTGGTAGTGAATGGCATTTGATTTCACTGGACTGTGGGAATTAACTATGGCATTTCGTCGATGGAATCCTTGCAAGCCTTGTTGTACACAGCCTTGTTGCCAATTCACCGATTGTGATACACCTGATGATGGCACCTTTGGTGAAGCCAGAGGTACGCCACGATTGACCATAAGCGATTGCCCCAATGAAGTATCAGTAACAGCTAGAGAAATTTGGTATCAGTGCTCCAGTCAGACCCCGCCAGATGCTTATCCATGCTGGGCTGAAGGCGATCTTGAAAACATTACAACATGGAAATGGATAGGAATGGCAGCACTTAATGGTTCATACTCACCTGTCCCTTACTATGTTGGACAGGATGGAAAAGGAACTACAAACATTAATAATGCCGTTTCCCCATGTGGATTCTGGATGTATCCAATTATTGATATCAATCTAACCTTTCAGACTACGAGATATAGAGAGCTACAATTCCAAGGCGGGTCGGTTTTAGGCTGCATACCTACCAGTACAGTAGAGGAAACTGTTTTTCCAATGAAGCTCCGAACGATATGGGCGAATTTAGACTTACTGCCTGCCCCTAGCTTACTGCCCCATATCCCAAATGGGCCAACACTAACAATAACGAAAACATCAGCCTTTACTTCATGTACCGAACCACCATTAGATGCCGGGGTAGAGACAACCCTAAGTGATTCAAATGACCCATTATTGTATGAAAATTTTTATAGAGGCAAAATTGGTTCACTCTACTCATCTCGTTACTTCACAGTAGATTTAAACAGACGATCATTCTGGTCAATCGGTTTCAGTAATAATGGCATGAATTCCCCAATTGATGGGTTTCCGAGCGGCTTTGATATCGTAGGAATGAATGACTGTAGGCATGGTATGCTGTTTTCAAACTTCTCATCACCAAGTCACTACACCTTTTATTATGATAGCGGTGCCATAGGTGGCACAGACAATCCAAATAACTGTAGGAACACACAAGAACAATGGCTTTCCCCATGGGAAATCACCAGACAATTTGACATAATACCCCCTTAATAATTAAAAAGGAGAACCATGGACTGTTGCGAACTAAGATCAATTCCATCCGGTGGCTTCCATTGTATCGTCTGTGGTTACAAAACTTGGAATCAAGACGAAATAATCGTTTGCAAAGGTTTACCCGCAATTTCGAAATTAAATGAAACGATTGAGCCAATTGAGCCAATTGAGCCGATTGTTCAAGCACAGGTTGCTGGCTCAATTGCACCACAACGTAAGCCTTGTGGCTGTGGTAAGAAAAACTTGCCGCCAATCAATGCGTCACAAGTAAAAAATCAACAACAAAAAAAATGACGGATTACTCAGGTAAATTATGAAACCAACCTTCTATGCCAACAAAGTTGATGTCCAACTCGGACCAACAGAACTGATTCTTGACTACAAGCTGAAAGCATCAGGACGGCCCACAGAAACTTGCAGAGTTATCTTGCCAATCGAAATCGGCCTGAAACTTGGCTATGTACTAACCACCACACTTGAACCTGAACCAGAGGATAGGAACGAAAATGAACCTGAAAGAAGCAACACCCAAGCAAATGATGGCTGAACTTGACCGAAGAGGATTAGCCTTCGTCTTCGCCTGTGTCGGAAGACCAGATAAGCCAGAACAACCTACAATCCTTGCCGTGGGGGAATCCATCTCACACAGACAGGCTATCTGGATGTTCGAAGCTGCTCATGATTTCTTACATGATGTTGAGGAAAATACCATCAGACAGACCCAGACAGCCTAAATTGGCCCTAAATTGGCCCTAGAAGCCCTCTTTACCCCAATCATGGGTGATTTGCCGTTGCCTCGCTGAAAGTGCTTCAAGATGGCTTACAGAGCCTTCATAGGGCAAATCAAAGTCCTGATTTGATAGTTCTTCAAATAAATCAGCCATGGCATCCCAATAATCAATTAAATCTGGGGATATTTCAAATAAATCACGCATTTGTTACTCCAATAGAATGAAGAAAATTCTTTGTTCCTTGATAAACCGTCTTGTAGCTTGTTGTTACAAGACGGTTTTTTTTGTGCCCAAAAGTTACTGACCCAGTTTCTTAACACGTTCTTCCAAATCAGCCCATGATGGCGGACTCAATGGGTCATAACATGACCGGCCATGTATGAACTCGTGGCAATCGCAACACAGAAGTTGCAGATACATCGGGTGACAGTCCCAACCAGCAGGCCATTTGGTGTCAGGATTGTCAGAATGACCTTTGTAATGCTTGTGATGCACCGCACTGCAATGCTCTGCTAAACAACCACATCTCTCACAGTGGCTACAAGCTCTCACCCTTACGAATGATGCCTTCTTCTTCCACTCGGGGCTTTTCAAAAACATTTGATAAAGCTCTCTTCTGCTCAGTCCCATTGATACCTCCTTTGGTTCGGAAATATCTATGCGGCTAAATAAAATATTTGCCAAAAAATAATTTTTTTGGTAGAAATCCTATCAGCAACACTATTTAAAGATGACCAAACACAAAGGAGTCAAAAAATGAATAACAGAAGAATAGCAGAAATTAGAAGATCGCTTGGGTTTCTTAACCAATCAGAGGTTGCCGAGATGCTGGGGATACCCATTGCTTCTTTGAGGAACATGGTAAGGCTCGGATTGATTAACGAGCCAAACACCTCTTATGGAAGCAGCAAGCAAAAGTATTATTCAAAGGAATACTTTGAGTCAATCAAAGAAAAAATGGGCGTAGCCTAATGCCAATAAAAAAGGCTTACCAGCAACGGAACTGGTAAGCCTTATCTTTGCTCTGCCACCCAAACATCAAAGGGAATCAGTAAGCAACAAAATCAAAATCAAACTTTCATGTCCATAGGAGGACACGCAATGACAATCTTAACCCCAATACAGGAGCAAGAGTCACACACCGACAAAGGAGCATCAGTGAATCCACAAAACAACCAAAAAGGAGTATCAGTGAACCATGATAATATAGTTAATCACGCTAAGAAAATCAAACCTAATTTTGAGTCTATTCCAGATGATTTAAAGGAAAACCAGTTTTGGGTCAATTGGGCTTACTTTAAGAACTCAAAAGGCGAATCAAGAAAAAGCCCAGCAGACCCTTTTAACGAGTGCTGCCTAAAAGACTGGAACAACCCAGAAAAACATAAGACTTTTGATTATGTTGCGCATAATCGAAAAGATTGGATCGGGGTTGGTGCAATCCTTAACGGTCAATTCATTGTCATTGACCTTGACGATTGCATTGA
>Ga0114946_10000862_pt1 | contig 20705 bp, 16 predicted proteins | sample WalLakDeSediment_FD_88676 | JGI IMG/M metagenome (GOLD analysis project Ga0114946, IMG submission 88676) | Lake sediment microbial communities from Walker lake, Nevada to study Microbial Dark Matter (Phase II) - Walker Lake 11/02/13 Deep Sediment | ecosystem: Environmental > Aquatic >...
ACCACCGCATGATTCACGAGGACAAGCTGTTCACCGAGATCCGGGACGGCAAATTCGTCTTCCTCGATCAACAACGCCGCGAGATCCCCCATGCGCCACCCAGCGCCGCGACCGGGCACGAACTCGAAGAGCTCGACCACTTCCTAGAGGACACGAATCTGCACATCGACCCGAGCACCAACTATCCAAAGTGGGACGGCACGCCGATGCGGCTCGGCGAGACCCTCGATTGGATGCTGATGGCCCGCTCGTGAGGCTGACCGCCCTGCGTTCGCCGGCGCCCGAGGTCGAGTTGCGAACGGCGCGCTCAGGCGGGCGGCTCACCCTCATCGACGCTGCCGACCTTGAGCTTGAACTCCAAAGCCGTCTCTCGGACAAACTCACATTCATCGTCGACGAGGACCGCCACCGCCCGCCGGAGCAGCCGCAGCCGACGCGAATCATCGTTGACCGCCTGGGCCTCCTCGAAGGCCGACTCTCGGACATAGGGATCCTCGTCCGACAGCAACGCGAAATGGACGACATCGCCCAATTCGGACCCGCGCAAGATCAATGCATGTTGCGCGGCGGCCCGGACATCGTCCTCGTCGCTCCCGAACGCGGCGCGAACGAACGCAGCCAACACTCGCGCGGACTCCACGGACTCCGAGGCGGACTCAGCGGGGAGCGTTGTGGCCGCGAGCGCCGCGCTCTCGCGGACGTACTTGGCGACCGAAAACATCGGGACGACTCCCTCGTCCCCGGTCCCCTCTGCATGGGCCGTTCGACGTAAAAGCATCGCTACAACCTCATCGATTTCATCATCACGCATCACTCAGGTCTCCTTGTCGTAGGGTCTGGCTTCAATCAGCCGCGAGGTCGGCGACGACCTCCTCGAGCTCCAAGGTCGCGATCTCCCAGCGCCCGCTCAGATCCTCGAGCTTGCTGGCGGCGTCTTGGTACTCGTCGAGCAGCTTCGAGCGCCGGGCTTCATCCTGGTAGACCGCCGGACTCGCGAGCTCGATGGAGCGCTGGCTCTGCGCGGCTTCGAGCTCGGCGATGCGGCCTTCGAGCTCGGCGACCTTGCGCTGGAGCGGCTTTAGCTTCTTGGAGCGGACCGCCCGATCGAGCGCCTCTTGCCGCTTGCGATCGCGCCGATCGGGCGCGCTTGGCTCGGGCGCAGGCGCAGGCGCAGACTTGGCCACGGGCTTGGCCGCCGGCGCCGCCGACTTGGGCTGCTTGGTCGGCCCGGCCTTGCCGTCGGCGACGGCCTCGAGCGCGCTGCCGCGCTCGCGCGCGCTCGCGAGGTACTCGTCGAGGGTGCCCGGGTAGATGTCGACGGCGCCGTCGTGGACGTTCCAGATCTTGGTCGCGAGCCGGCGAATGAAGCTGCGGTTGTGGCTGACGAACAGCACGGTGCCGTCGTAGGTCGTGAGCGACTCGGCGAGGCTCTCGCTCGACTCGAGGTCGAGGTGGTTGGTGGGCTCATCCATCAACAACAAATTGCCGGGCTTGATCAGCAGCTTGGCGAGGGCCACGCGGGCCCGCTCCCCGCCGGACAGCACGGCGATCTTTTTGTCGACGTCGTCGCCCGAGTACAAGAACGCGCCGAGGATCGAGCGGACCCGGGTCTGGCCCGCGTGCGGGTCTTGCTGGGCGACCTCGGCGAGCACGGTCAGCTCGCGATTGAGCGACTCGGCGTGGTGCTGGGCGTAATAGCCGGGCTTGACGTTGTGACCGAGCTCGAGCTCGCCCGCGTCGTAGGGGATCTCGCCGGCGATCATCCGCAGCAAGGTGGTCTTGCCGGCGCCGTTGATGCCAATGATGCCGATCTTGTCGCCACGCGAGACCGTGAGATCGAGGCCCGGGAACACCACGTGATCGCCGTAGGCCTTCTTCAACCCGCGGATCGTGACGCTCTCGGCCCCGGACCGATCGCAAGGCGGGAAGTTGAAGTGCATGACCCTGCGCTTCTCGAATAAGGCCACGTCCTCGAGTTTGGCGAGCGCCTTGACCCGGCTTTGCACGGCCTTGGCCTTGTTGGCCTGGGCGCGGAAGCGATTGATGAATTCCTCGGCCTTCTCGCGCTCGCGCCCGAGGTTGCGGGCCTTGTTCTCGAGCACGATCTCCTCTTCCTCGCGCTGCTTGCGATAGTTGAGGTAGTTGCCGCGATATTGGCGGACGCCCTCGGGCTCGAAGCTGACCACCCGATCGATCTGCTCGTCGAGGAATTCACGATCGTGGCAGATCAGGATGAAGCTCCGGCGGTAGCGCTGGAGGAAGTCGCCGAACCACGCGACTGAGGGCATGTCGAGGTGGTTGGTGGGCTCGTCGAGGAGCATCAGATCGGGGCGCTGAAACAGCAGCGAGCCGAGCACCGCGCGCATCTTCCAGCCACCGCTGAACTCGCCGAGATCGCGGCTGTGATCGGTCGGCGCGAACCCGAGGCCCGAGAGGATCCCGAGCGCCTCGTGCTCCGAGTAGTGCATCTCGAAGTGGGTCAGGCGCTCGTGCAGCTCGGCGATGCGGATCGCTAGATCCATCAGCTCGGGGTCGTCGAGCGGGCGCTGGCCGGACTCGACCTCGGCTTGGACCTCGTTTAACTGGGCCTCGGTCTCGGCGATGATGGCGTCGAGCTGCTCGCGCCCCGGCACGCTCGCGAGCACGAACTCGATCAGCGTGCGCCCGCCGGTCAGGGCGATGTCCTGGGGTAACCAGCCGATCTCGAGGCCGCGGGCCGAGGTGATCCGGCCGCTGTCGGGCTTGGCGTCGCCCGACAGCAGCTTGAGCAGCGTCGATTTCCCCGAGCCGTTGGGACCGATCAGACCAATGCGCTCGCCCTCGCCGATGCGAAGGTCGAGCTCGTTGACGATGGTCTTTTGGCCGAAGCCAAGCGAGACCTTCTCAAAGACGACGAGACTCACGGCCGCGGTTGATAGCACCCACCACGGCGAACTGCGAGCCGCGGGCGGCGAACGGCGCCGCGATGCTCGGGCGACGCGGCCGACGCGGCCGCCTTGGTCCACACGCGGCTGCGCGATCAGCCGGAACAACGCTGCTATGATCCAAGCATGGCGCGCGATGGTGACACCCCGCTCAGCTCCGGCCTGGCACAGCTCGCTCCCGAGGCTCTAGAGAAGCTTCGCCGCGGGTTTCCGCTGCACATGGATCGCCAGGGCAACTTTAGCTTCGAGGGCGATCCGCTCACGCACCCGGGCATCGTCCAGCTGTTCCGCGCGAGCCTCGACGCGACCGAGGCCGGCGAGGTCACGCTGGGCCTCGACAACAAATGGGTCTATCTCCAGCTCGACGATCTCCCGCTCCGGGCGCTGCGGGTCGACGGGCCCCGCGACCATCAAGCCGGGGAGACCGGGCCGCAGCTGCTGCTCGACGACGGCCGGCGCGTGGAGCTGGATCCGCGCACGCTGTGGGAGGAGCCCGGGGTCGGGCTGCGGTGCACGGTGCCCGCGCGCGCGAGCGGGCGCCCGCTCGGGGTCCGGTTTGCGAACCCAGCGCTGATCGATCTCGCTGAGTTCTTTGTATGGGATGACGGCGACGACGACGCGCGGCCGGAGCTGGCGTTCGGGGGCCAGCAATGGCCGATCCCCGAGCGCCCGACCGGCGGCTGACGGATCATTGGCAGTCGATGCGGACCGAGCCGGGGCCCGCGACTTGGGTCTCGACGTTCAACGGCAAATTGTTGCCGGTCCCGAACTTGCCCTGATCGTTGTCGCCAATGCACCACACCGAGCCGTCGTCGTAGGCGGCGCACATCGAATTGCTGTAGACGCTGCCGGTCGCCAGGGCGATCACCCGACCGTCCTCGAAGTAGTCGTTCTTGTTGTTGCCGCTGCAGCTCACGCGCTTGGCCTTGGTCAGCCAGCAGACCGCGTCGCCGACGTTGCCGCCCTGCACGATGTCGCCGGGCGGGCCGTAGCTTTGGCCCCCGCACACGAGCCCGCTGGCTTGCAGGCGGCAGGTCGCGCGCACCGGCGACACCCGCCAAACGTCGGTGTCGTCGCTGACGACCTGGCCGAAGGTGTTGATATAAAACCGCGTGACGTTCGACTCGACCAGGATCGGCGAGCTGCCGTAGCCCGAGCCCGAACAATAGACGCTGCCGTCGTTGCGCAGCGCACAAAACGAGTCGCCGGTGCCCGTGGCGATCGCAACGAGGTTCGAGAGGTTGCCCCACTGCGACCAATTGGCGACGTTGAAGGTGCCGCCGACCCCATACTGGCCGCTGTTGTTGTTGGCGCCCATGCAGTACATGCGGCTGTTACGTAAGATGCAGCCGCCGTTGCCATCGGGTTGATTGAAGGTCGGGCGGAGCAAGATCTGCTCGACGCCCGGGAGGCTGGTCGCTTGAAAGTTGGTGCCGTAGACCGTCTCGTAGAGGCGCCCGGCGCAGCGCATGTCGTTGTCCGAGCCGACGTAGCAAAACACCTGATCGCTGATCCCCATGGTCACGTGGCCTTCGCACGCCACGCCCTGCTCGTCTCGGTAGCGGACCTGGCGGCTTTGCCACTCGAAGTAGTCAGCGTTTGGGGGGACCGGGAACAGCTCGCTCTCGCCGTCGCCGTCGCCGTCGCCGGTATCGCCGTCGCCGGTATCGCCGTCGCCGTCGCCGTCGCCAGTCTCGTCGCCGTCGCCGTCACCGGTATCGCCGTCGCCGTCGCCGTTCCCATCGCCGTCACCGTCGCCGTCGCCGTCGCCGTCGCCGACCGTGGTTTCACCGGCGACTTCGCCCTCGCAGATCCCAGCCGAGCAGATCAGCCCGTCATTGCAGGTGGCGTTGGCGAAGCACTCGCACCCGAGCGCCCCCTCGACGCACTGGACGCCGCCTGGATCGTTAAAACATCCGCCTACGAAGGCCGCACCAAAGCCGAGCGCGAGGAGCCACGAGTTGAATCGCATGACGCGATCTCTATCACAGCGCGAAAATCACAGTCTACTGTCGGTCGCTCGCGCGCTGGCGCACGGCCTCGGGGGTCTGCTGCTCGGGGCCGAGCTCCGGGTTGGACAAGCTGCGGACGTGACCAATGAGCAGCTCGAGCTCGGGCTCGGAGAACTGGTTGCCGAACGCGGGCATGACCTGCTGATCGGGCGGCGCTCCAGCGGGGCGGCCGGCCATGATCGCGATTTTGACGCCCTTGTTGCCGAGGCTCTCGATGTAGCTGCGGTTGCTGAGATCCCGGGCCCCGGGCGCGGCCTTGGTCGGGCTGCCATCGACGCCGTGGCAGCGGGCGCAGTGGCGGTCGTAGAGCTGCTTGCCAGACATGGGCTGCTCGGGGCCCGCGGCGTTGGAGCAACCGCTGGCGAGGCTGATCAGCAAGATCGCGCTCGCAAACGCGGCTCGGGTTCGTCGCTGCACGGTCGCGATGATTACCCACACACGACACAGGTCAAGCCCGCCGCTCACGGTGCCCCACGCGAAGGGCCGACGAGGCCCGCCGTAGCCGGACCCACCGCCCGGTTGGGGGGCTGCTCGTCGAGCGGCGCGGGCCCCTCGGACGCGGGCTCCTCGGGCGCGGGCTCGGGCTCGGCTGGCGGCGCGGGAACGAGTGCGGGAACCGGCGCGGGCACGGGCCCCTGTTGCAGCTCGGGGACCAACAGCTCCTTTTGATCGAGGATCATGAAGCCGTCCTCGTCGATGAGCAGGTTGTCGGGGACCTTGAAATTGCCGTCGGCGTCGGTGATCCCGAGCCGCAGCGAGAGGCTGTCGTTGTAGAGCGGGACCGCGTCCTCGTAGCCGGCCTTGGCTTGGCCCCAGACCACGCCGCTCGCGATGCCGAACCCGACCGCGGACGCGCCACCGGCCAGCAAGATCGCGCCGGTGCCGTTGAGCCGCGTGAGATCGAGGCCCTCGCGGGCCGAGGCGGCGATGCCCCCGAGCAGCACGATGCCGCTCGCGACCAAGAGCCCGGTCAGCACCCGCGCGGTGCGGATCTTCTTCTCGGGCAGGGCCGCGGCGGAGTTGCGATCGGAGCGCAAGATCAAGTCGAGGGACTGCCAGCTCCGCGGCCGCGCGCCCATGCGCTGGCCCTTGACGTAGCGGGTCCCGCGAGCGTCGGAGCGGCGGTAGATCGCGTTGTCGTTGTAGGCCTGGTTGCGCTCGTCGAAGTCCTCGAGCTGCTCGAGCGCCCGGATGTCCGTGGGGTGCAGCTGCGACGTGACGCCCAAGCAGCCGGTCGCGCTCACGGCCAACCCGAGGGCACCGACGCCGGCCACCAGCCTGCGAGCTCTGGACTGTTTGGGTGAATCGGCCACGGGCGCGGCAACGTAGCACGAGCCAGCGGATCAGCGGAGCAAGCGGTAGCGGACACCCGCACCGGACTCGGATTCCTCGCCGCGCGTGAGCAGCTCCGGCCCTGGACCGGGGCGTGGCTTGGGCGCCGACGCCCGCGCGACCGTCCGCTGCAAGCGATCCTCGAGCCGGGTGATCCGCTGATCGCAGGGCAAGCGCGACGCCCGAGCGACCCGCAGGGCCTGGGCGAAGTCGCCGGTGTAGTGCTCGAGGTGCTTGGCCCAGGCCTCGCTCGCGTCCGGGCAGCCTGGATCGGCGAGCCACGCGGCGCGCCAGAGCTGGGCGGCGCGCTCCCGATCACCCGCCCGCCGCTCGTGGCTCGCGAGCTCGAGGGCCGCGGCTTGCCAGCGAGCGCCGGACGGCCCGCGAGGCTCGGCGTCGACCCAGCGGGCAAGCAGCATCCGGGCCTGATCGGGGGCGCCGAGCTTGTCGAGGTGCCGGGCGACTCGCAGGGCTTGATCGAGATCGGCGGGCTCGCGGACCACCTCGGCGAGCCAGCCGGCGAGCGCGGGCAGGCTCGCGAGATCGACGATGTTGTGATCGCGGACCGCCTGCAAGCGAGCCCGCGCCCGGGCGTCGTTGGGCGACTGCACCCAGGACCAAAACACCTCGGGGATCTCCGCCGAGTCGATGTCGCCCCGGCGGTGCAGCCCAAGCAGGTCGCGCTCGAGCGTGCCGAGCTTGCAATCGCGGCTGCGCCCGCGCTGCAGCCTTCGGGCCGGGTGGAGGAGGTCGATGTGCTCGGCCTCGAGGGCCCGCGCCGAGAGGCCGTAGCGCCGGGCTCGCAAGCGCAGCAGCGGCAGATCGAAGCTCGCGCCGTTGAAGCTGACCAGCGGCGCGGGGCCGAGGGCCTCGAGCTGCGCGAGCGTGTCGGCGAGCAGCTCGGCCTCGCCGCCGCAGCGCGAGAGCGTCCACTGGACACAGCGCAGCTCGGTCTCCTGGACCCACGCGAGGCCAATGACGAAGGCCATCGCGGCCCCGCTCAGGCCCGTGGTCTCGGTGTCGAGGAACACCGCACGACCCGCCGCGCGGGCGCCAAGGCACACGAGATCGCGGGCCAGCGCCGGCCCGCTCGGCAGCGCCACCGGGGCGAGGCAGCCCCCCAACAAGCTCGCGCGTGGATGCGTGGCGTGCCGCTCCGGCGCGAGCGCGATGGTCAGCTCGCGCCGCTCGAACGCGACGCTGGAGCCGCCGAGGCTGACCACCGGCGGCGGATCCACGCGGGCGCTCGGGCGCGGGGCCAGGCGATCCAAGGCGCGGGTGTGAGCGAGACGATCGAGCATCCTCATGTCGGTGACAGCCCGTCCGCGAGCGCCTCTAGGGTTGCGATGAGATCGGCGCGAGCGTGGCGCCGGGCGACGAACTCGGGATCGGCGTGGGCCTCGGCGACCACGCCGCTGGGATCGAGGATCTGCGCGCTGGAGTGGGGCGTGAGCGCGACCTCGGTGCCGATGCACGTGGGGCAGCCGTGGCTGCATCGGCAGCCCCGCACGACCGCGAGCACGCCCGCGAACAACGAGCGACCGAGGGCCTGCGTGCGCGTGGCCAAGCCGACCCCGCCGGGCGTCTTGTCGTATAGGTAGATGGTCGGGCGGCCGCCCGCGAGCATCGAGGCCTCGGTCGAGGGCCGGTTGTTGCCGACCGGCGCGAACGCAGCGACGCCCTCGGGGCCGGGGGTGCCCGAAGCGACGGCGTGGCACAGATCGCCGACTTCGCACATCAAGGTCATGGCGGCGACGTGATGGATCGCGTGGGCCGCTGCGAGGGCCGCGTTGCTGCGCCGGTAGGGATCGGCGAGCCACGCGAGCAGCTGATCGGGGAAGCCCCAATACGCCGCGACCGTGTGCAGCTCGAGATCGGGCAGGTTGATCGGACCGAAGCCGACGTTCTCGTGGGTGCGAAAGCGCAGCTTCTTGAAGCCCGGGACGGCGCGCACGACGTGGGCGTAGCCGGTGCCCGTGGGCGTCTCGCTCGACCCCCTGGCCCCCGACCCGCTGCCCTCGAGCATGCGGACGCGCAGGTTGGAGACGGCCTCGGTGTAGTAGGTGACCTGGGCCTCGCGGACGTAGGCCTTGCGCTGATCCCAGTCGAGCCGCCGGACCTCGAAGGTCTTGCCTTCGAGGGGATAGATCGCGCCGGGATGGAGGTAGAGCGGGCCGTCTTCGAAGTCGACCTCGGCGAGGACGCGGCCGTGCTCGGCCCGGCCGGGGAGCTCCTCGATGACGGTGAAGTTCTCTTCGATCGAGCCGCGCAGATCGACGCCGTCGGCCGGGAACGCCGAGCCGATCGCGTAGTAGCGCTGGTCCTCGCGCAACAGCACGGCGCGCTCGGCGAGGTACTCGAGCGCGTCGCGGAGCTCCTCGGGCTCGAGCCCGCCCCAGCTCGACCACCAACCCTGGCCGTTCTCGAACCCAAACGGCAGCTCATAGGCGGCGCAGCGCAGGTGCGGGATCAGGATCTCGGGGTTGAGGGGGTCGACGCGGGCGTGCTCCGGCGGCTCGCCAAACAAGAACTCGGGCGCGGCCGCGACGAACTGATCGAGGGGCCGCGACGAGAGCACCATGAGCGTCAGCGCGGGCTCCTGCCGGCGCCCCGCCCGACCCGATCGCTGCCAGGTCGCGGCCCGGGTGCCCGGGTAGCCAGCGAGGACCACGGCGTCGAGGCCCCCGATGTCCATGCCGAGCTCCAAGGCGTTGGTCGAGGCCACGATCTTGGCCTCGCCGCGGCGCAGCGCGGCCTCGATCTCGCGGCGATGCTCGGGCAGGTAGCCGCCGCGGTAGCCCCGAATGCTGCGCTCGGCCCGATCGACGGCGCCGCGATCGACGGGCCCCGTCCGCTCCGGCGCCCGGCGAAATTCGCTGCGCTCCCCGCCGCCACCGCTCGCGCGACCTTGCATGCGTGCCCAGGGACCGACGGCGCCCTGCGGTGAGCCAGGCAAGTCGAGCGGCGAGCGGCCTTGCTCGACGACGCCGACCTCGTCCTCTCGCAGGTAGCGGGTCAGCAGCTCGACCGCCTTGCGCGTGCGGCAAAACGCCAGGGTGGTCACGTCGGCGGCGCGCAGCTTGCCGAGCACCGCCCGCGTGCACTTGAGGTAGTCCCGGCGCACGCCCGTGAGCGGATCGACGACCCGCGGGTTGAGCACGACGAAGGTCCGCGAACCAACCGGAGCGGTGCTCTGATCAATGAGCTCGAACTCGCGCCGGGCACACAGCGACTCGGCGAGCTCGACGGGGTTGGCGATGGTGGCCGAGCACGCGATGATCTGCGGCCGCGATCCATGAAACGCGCAGACCCGCCACAGCCGCCGCAAGACGTTGGCGACGTGACTCCCAAACACGCCGCGGTAGCTGTGCAGCTCGTCGATCACGACGTAGCGAAGGCCGGCCAAGAAGCTCGCCCAGCGATCGTGATGCGGGAGCACGGCGCGATGCAGCATGTCGGGGTTGGTGGCGATCACGTGTGCGCGCGCACGGGCTGCACGACGTTGATCGGGCGGGGTGTCGCCGTCGTAGGTTCCCGCGCCCACGCAGCCGGCGAGCGGCGTGCGTTCATCGACCAAGCTGCGCAGCGCCTCGACCTGATCGCGTGCGAGCGCCTTGGTCGGGAACAAGAACAGCGCACGCGCGGCCGGATCGGCGAGCGCCGCCTGCAACACCGGCGCTTGGTAGCAAAGCGACTTGCCCGAAGCGGTCGCGGTCGCGAGCACCAAGTCGCGCCCGCGATGCAGCGCCTCGAGCCCGCGCTGTTGATGCAGCCACGGTTGCTCGACGCCGATCCGCGCGAAGCAAGCACGCACGCGGGCCTCGATCCAAGCAGGCCACTCGCCGGTCGCACCTGCGGCCGCAGGGGTCTGCCGGACGGTCACCGCCTCGACTTCGTCGAGAGCCGTGATCGCCGCCAGCAGACTCTGATGGTGGCCGTAATCGGGGCCTTGATGGGGGCTAAAAAAAGAATCAGGCCTCCCCGCGCACGCAGAAACACCTGAAAGTGAAGGAGGATCCTGTGTTTCTGGAAGGAGGGTCCGTGCGCGGGGAAAGCCTGATGGGTGCTCTAGCATCGAACGGAATTCTCGCCTGCACTGAACAGGTGAGCTTGACCTAACACTCGTTCAGGCATGCCGTCAAGAGCCTACCGAACGCGCAACGAGGCGGTTTCGCGTTCCACGCGATCGGCACCAAAACCGGCGCCATATCCGCCCACGCGGGCTCGTGCGGTGCGCGCCTACCCTGCGCAGCGGTTTCGGCCCACCGGCCGGTGCGGTCCTAAGCTGTTGTGATCGCCTCGCTTTTCGATGCGTCCCGCAGCTCGGTTGCGAGTGCGATCGACAGCTTGCGCGCGCGCGTGATCGCGTGCTCCCTTGCGTCGGTGAGCGCCGAGCCATCGATCGATCCGAAGTTCGCCCAGCTGGTGCGCTTCATGGAGGAACAAATTCCCTTCAACAAGCTGCTCGGCGTGCGGATCGAGCTCCTGCGAGCGGGCGAGTGTGTCCTGCGGATCCCGTGGATCGACGCGCTGATCGGCGACCCGTCGCGACCGGCCGTGCACGGCGGCGTGATCTCGATGCTCGCGGACACGGCCGGCGGCGCGGCGTGCTTCTCGATGTTGGGCAACAGCCGTGACCGGCTCTCGACCGTCGACATGCGCGTCGACTACCTGCGCCCAGGGCCGTCGCTGGACTTGCTGTGCCACGCGCGGACCATTCGCATGGGCAACCGAGTCGCGGTCGCGCGCATGGAGGTGTTCGCCGGCACCCTGCCCGACCCCGCGACGCGCCAGATCGACACGCTCGAGGCCATCGCCACGGCGCAAGCGGTCTACAACGTGGTCCGCCACGAAATTGCCTAAAACTGTGGCCGATCGGTCGCACCGCGTAAGCTGACTCGGTGGCTAATCTGCGCAGGCGGGAGCGTGTGGCCGTGCACTACCGGCTGCTCGTGCGCCATCAGGGGCGCGAGGGCCGAGGCAGCACGGAGAACCTCAGCGAGCGCGGCGCGATGCTGTCGGTCGACATCGACCCGGCCTTGAGCGCCAGCGACGAGCTCGAGCTCGAGCTCGAGCTCCCGCAGGTTGGCTCGCTCACCGTCCGCGCCACGGTCCGCTGGGCGTCGGCTGTGCTCCCGGGGATGATCGGCGTGGAGTTCGACGCGCCGATCCAAGCTGAGCTGCTCGCCCACTTCGCGATGCTCGTCATGCAACTCGAGCTCGACGACGCCCAGGGGTTCTAGCCCTACCAGACCGGCTCGCTGCGCCAGTCGTCGGGCCAGCGCTCGCCGCGGTTGCCGGGGATCTCGATGCCCTTGTCGTCGCGCACGAAGTTGTCGACGTCCGCAAACGCGCGCTCGCGGTTGTGCTTGCCGTTGCGCGAGCGCAGCGGCTCGAGCCGGCCGTGCTTGGCGACGCTGACCAGCTCATGCGGGGCGCCGCGTAGATCGACCAGGGCGCCCTTGCGGCCGGGGTTGAGCAGCTGCTCCTCGTTGCCGATCGGGTCGGCCACGGTCTTGGCTTTGAAGGTCCAGACCAGCAGCGAGGTTGGGTCGCGCTTGGCGAAGTCCGGGTTGTCGGTCAGCAGGTCGGGCATGCCGTAGTGGGTCTTGCCGATGTCGTCCTGGTTGACCGGCCCGGCCATCATGCAGACCCCGGCGAGCAGATCGCAGTCGTCCGGCAGGTCGACGACGCCCATCAGCTCGGCGTAGAGGCTCCCGCGGCAAGCGGCGGCGCCGACGGCCCGGACCGCGAGGTCCCAATCGAGCCCGGCCGCCTCGACCTCCCGGGCCGAGAGCCCGGTCAGGTAGATGCGCTGACCGGCCAACGCGAACGCCTTGCGCCCGCGCTCGGCGTTGCGCGAGAGCGCCTTGCCGAGCGGCAGGTCGGCCCACTTGGGGATCGTCGCGACGACCCGATCGGTGATCGCCTCGAGCTTGTCTCGGATCTTGCGCAGGCGCTCCTTGCCGCCATCGGTCAGCACGTCGATGCGATCGAGCAGCAGCAGCTCCTTGGCCCGCTCGCGGTCGAAGCCGGTCCAGCGCGCGAACGCGTTGTAGGCCGCGCGCCCAGCTTGGACCGTGAATTCCTCGGACACGTCCATGGTCTGCGGCTCGCGGTACTGCGCCGGCGCCTTGTCCTCGAAGTTGACCCCGGGATGGATCCGCTCGCTGCGAAACGCGAGCAGGTCGGCGCCGAGCGTGCGCCACAGCTGCTCATCCTCGAACACCACGCGCTCCTCGGGCAGCGCGGTCCCGACCTGCACGACCATCGCAACCTCCCAGCCGTGCTGCCGGTGCTCGACGCCAAACTTGCACATGCGCTCGAGCTGGGCGATCGCCGCCGCGTTGCGCTTGCGGTGCTTCCCACAAAAGGGCGCTTGCACGATCTGCGCGCGGCGCTGGCCCTGCGAGGCGATCACGACCGCGCGCTCGAGGGTGTCGGCGAGGATCCCCAGGTGCAGCTGCTGCAGGTAGCCGATCGTCGGGATGTCGCTGCCGTGAAACAAGCGCTTGCTCAGCGCGCGGCGAGGCACGCTCATCAGGCTGCGGACCGGCTTGTGGCCGACGAAGGTCAGCAGCAAGGTGAACGCCGTGCGATACGGCCGCGAGAGGATCACGTGGGTGTAGGACGCGTCGTCGAGCACCGGGCCCTCGCCGGGGCCGTCGATGCCCGAGAGCCCGCGCAGCACCCCGGCGATGATCGCCGAGTCCTCGGGGCCAAAGCTGAGCTGCTGGTGGCCGCGGTAGTTGGTCGACTGCCGCGAGCTGAGCACCCCGAGCGCCGCCTCTTCAAACAGCTCGCCCTCGGGCACGGGCTTGGGCGCGGCGAAGCCCGTCGGCGGCTCGAGCGAGAGCAAGCCCAGCGCCGCTTGGCCCTGCTCGCGGGTCAGCCCGACGCGGGTGCGGTAGCCAACCGGCGAGCCCGACTCGATCGCCGTTGGCAGCGAATAGCGGCTGCGCTTCTCACCGGGGAGCGCGAACCGAGCGTTGCGACGGGCTCGCTCGGCGACCGGAGGGGGCGCGACCGGGACGAGCTCGAGGGACTTGGGCTTCGCCATATCGCGCAAGGTAACCGATGCGCCGCCCGTCGTCGTGGGCCCTACTCGAACTCGTGGCGGCGGCCGTCGTAGGTCTCGTTGATCACCCGCTCGAGCTCCTCGCACGCCTTGTCCGCCCCGAGCTGCTTGGGGTCGATCGGCGGGAGGATGACCATGTGCAGCCGGCAGCCCGTGGTGATCACCCGGGCGTTCTTGCCGAGCGCCTTGTAGGTGCCGAACAGCACGATCGGCAGGAGCTCGAGGCCCTGGTCGGCGAGGATCCGGATGCCCGCCCGCCGAAACGGCTGGAGCTCGCCGTCGGGGCTGCGCGTGCCCTCTGGGAAGATCAGCAGCGGCCAGGCGCTGTTGCCCGCCGCCCCGCGGATCACCGAGCGCGCCGTCTGGCCCTTGCGCCGATCGATCAGCACGCCGCGGTTGCGCAGGTACGAGCCGAACACCGGCATCAAGGTCACCGCCTGCTTGGCGATGAAGCTGACCGAGTTCGGGAACTCGGCGAGGATCAGCACCCAATCGAGGTAGCTCAGGTGGTTGCTCGCGACCGCGTAGTGGTTGCTCGCAACCGCTTGGTTCTCGATCGCGCGGGCGTGCTCTTGGCCCTCGACGCTGACCTTCATGTCGAGCACCTCGAGGATCCGGCGGCTCATCAGCCTCGCGATCCGCTGCTCGATCACGCCGTCGCGTCGATCGATCAGGTTGCCCGCGATCTTGAACCAGTGAAACCAACTGATCAGGGCGAACAGCCGCACGCCCTGCCACAGGCGGCGAAACTCGTCAGCGATGCGCATGGTCGGCTCAGCGTCGGTGGTGGTTTCGCGCAAGGGCGGGCGAGTTTCAAGCCCCACCGTCCAACTCGGCCGCCTTGGCCTCGAACTGCGATGCGCGCAGCCCCGCGGGCGCACGCGCCGAGCCCGTCACGGCTCGGTTTGAGGGGCGCTGGCGCTCGCCTATGCTGCGCCCGTCCATGGCCAGTTCGTCCAGCTACACGATCGTCGAGCTCCACGGTGACGGCATCGCCCGCGAGCTCTCGCAGTGCGTCCACGCCGTCGCCGACGCGCTCCCCTTCTCGCTCCGCTTCATCCCCGTCGACATGTCCGACGAGAACCGCCGCGCCCGTGGGCCCGTGCTGTTCGACGAGGCCGAGGCCAAGATGCGCGAGCACCAGGTCTCGCTCAAGTACCCCACGGCCACGACCGCCGAGAGCCCCAACCGGATCCTGCGCGAGCGCTGCCACTTCGCCGTGATCCACCGGCCGGTCTGCACGATCCCCGGCATCCAGACCAACTTCACCAAGACCATCGACATCGAGATCGTCCGCATCGCCACGGGCGGCACCTACGAGGACGTCGGCCGCCGGATCAACCGCGACACCGCCGTCTCGCTCCGCGTGATCGAGCGCCGGCCCTCGATGCTCGCCGCCCGGTTCGGCTTCCGCCTCGCCCAAATCCGCGGCTGCAGCGTGGTCGCCACCTCCAAGTACACGATCCAGCAAGCGACCGACGGCCTGTTCCAAGAGGCCGCGCGGCTCGTCTCCGAGGACTACCCGGCCACCGAATTCCGCGAGGAGCTGTTCGACGCCCTGCTCGCCGGCATCGTCATGCGACCCGAGCGCTACGGCGTGATCGTGTGCCCCAACGAATACGGCGACTTCTTGTCGGACTCGGCCTATGGCCTGATCGGCTCGATCGGCCTGGGCGACAGCGCGTCCTATGCCTTCGATGACCAGGGCCAGATCACCATCTCCATGTTCGACCCCGCCGGCGGCACCGCCCCGGACATCGCCGGGCAAAACAAGGCCAACCCAACCGCCACGCTGTTCGCGATGGCCAACATGCTGCGCCACCTCCACGAGCCAAAAGCTGGGACCGCGCTGCGCAAGGCCGTGCTCGACTCGATTGGGGCCGGCGACAAGACCCCCGATATCGGCGGGAGCTTGTCGACGACCGAGTTCACCGGGGTCGTGATCGACCGAATGAAGGACGCGCTCGGCTAGAGCACAGAGAAGCTCGAGCTGACCGCCATCTCCGGGCCGTTGAAGGCCGGAAACCGGTGGCCATACACCACCTTGCGCACACACGGCACGATCCCGCCGGCGAGCAAGTTCGCCGGCGCGCTCGCGTTGACCCCGGTCACCTTGCCCGAGCCCGCGACCCCAAACCCATACTTCACGCGGCCGGTCCCAAGCTCGTCGACGCGCTCGTTCGCGTCCCGGACGCAGCCTTGAAACTGCTTGTCGAGCTTCGCTAGCTCCCGGTCGATGACCGCGTCACTCAAGCGCTCGCTCCCATCGGCCGCCCCGATCGCCTGATCTTTGTTTGGGTCAAAGCGTGGGACCGCGCCGTCTTGATCCAGCGCCGGGCCACCGCGGGCTTCATCGCTGTCGCTGGCCTCATCGCCCGCGCGGGGCTTCCCTCGACGCTTGCGCTTGGCCCGGGTCGGCGCCTCGGGCTCGGCCTGCTCGGCCTCCGGCTCGACTGCGGCCGCGGGCGCTTGGCCGCTGTCCTCACAGTCCGACGCTGGCGACCACACGAAGGTCTGCACGCCATAGAGGCCCGCAGCCCCAAGCGCCACGCCAAACACGAGCCCACCGAAAAAATTCTTCACCACAGGCTCCTAGTGATCCGGCGAGTCATCGTCGGGTTCGAGCGCGAGCTCGGGTTCGACCGCGAGCTCGCGCTCGCGCTCGCGCTTGGCCGCTCGCGCGGCCTCGAGCCGAGCGGCTTGCTCGTCCGCGAGCCGCTCGCGCCTCTCGACCTGGGCAGCCTCGCGCTTGGCGGCGGCCTCGATCCGCTTGCGCTCCTTCTCTTGGATGTCCCACCAGCTCCGCCCGGGGGCCTCGCGGAGGTACTTGTCCTCATCGATGGGATCGAGGCCGTAGCGCTCGCGCAGCTCGTTGGGCAGGGTCCCGTGGACCACCGTCTTGCAGGTCACCGTCTCTTGGTCGACGACCTTCGACGGCGCGTTCCACTGGTTCCAGCCCCCGGCCTCGAGCACGACCTCCGGGTGCGGGACCTTGGTCCAGCGCTTGACGAAGCTGACGGACTTGGCGGGCACGCCAGCGTGGGCCCGCTCCCATTCGCGGCAGACCCAAGCCCCGTAGATCCGTTGGTAGCCCTTCTTGTTGTCGATCCGCCGGTTAACCTTGCCGCGTCGGTCGTACCAAATGTAGGGGTAGCGATCGATCTCCCAGATGTCTTGACCAAGGTCCCAGCGCGCGCCGTCGGCGTCCTCGACGAACACCTTCACGAACGCGTTGGCGCGGTTGGGGTTGGGCGCGAACATGCCCCAGCTTTGGGTGTTGCGCGTGCCCAAGAAGTACGCGTCGCCCTTGGTCCCCTTCAAGAACGACGAGTGAAAGGTCTTGCTCAGGCCCTTGCTCGGCAGATTCCAGATCAGCAGCACGCTGGCGTGGAAGAGCACGAACACGCTGACGATCAGCATCGCCCACAGCGGGTACGACCAGCGCCGCGTCGGTCGGCGCTCCGACGAGACGGGCGCGCCGTGAAGCAGGCTCTCGTGGAGCGGAGGATCAGGCGGCGCGCCGGGCATCGCTGGGATGGTGCCACATCCGGCCGAGCCTCAATACTCCGGCGAGTCCTCCTCTTGCGAAGCCGCCGGCTCCGGCTCGATGAAGCGCACCGGCGGCGCGCTAGCCGGCGGCGCGTCGCGCTTGGCCGCCTTCTCCGCCCGCTTGCGCTCGGCCTCCTGCTTGTCCCACCAGGTGTGGCTGACGAGCTTGGGCGGCCGCCGGCCCGCGGTCTCCCTGCCCGCTGTCGTGTCATCCATCAGCTCGAGCCCGTAGCGCTCGCGCAGCTCGTTGGGCAAGGTCCCGTGGACGGCCGTCTTGCAGGTCACGGTCTCCTGCTCGACCTGCTTGGCGTCCGCCGCCCACTGATCCCAGCCGCCCGCCGCGATGACCGTCTCGGCCGCCGGGACCCGGGTCATGCGCCGGACAAACTGGACCGACTTGGGCGCCTCGCCAGCGTGGGAGCGCTCCCACTCCCGGCACACCCAGGCCCCGTAGATCCGCTGGAACGACTTGTTGTTGTCGATCCGCCGGTTGATCTTACCGCGCCGACTGTACCAAATGTACGGGTAGCGGTCCTGCTCCCAGATGTCCTGATTGAAGTCCCACACCTCGCCTTCGGCGTCCTCGACGAACACCCGCACGAATACGTTGGTCCGGTTGGGGTTGGGCGCGAACATGGCCCAGCTCTGGGTGTTGCGGGTGCCTTGGAAGTACTCGTAGCCCCTGACCTGCTTGAGGAAGCCCGAATGAAACTCCTTGGCCAAGCCCGTGCCCGGCGTGTTCCAGACCAGCAGCACCGCGGTGTGGTAGAGCACGAACACGCTGACCGCCAAGATCGCCCACAGCGGGTAGGCCCAGCGCTTGGCAGGCCGGCGCTCCGAGGGGACGCAAACACCGCGAAGCAGGGTCTCGTGCAGCGGAGCCATCACGCGGAGCTTGCCAGCGCCCGCGCGAGCGTGCGCCGGCAGTTTGTGCGGGCCCGATCGTCGGCCGCAGGCTCAGCTCAGATCGGCCGGCGCGTCTATTCAGCAGGATCGTCGCTGAGGACCGCGCGGATGGCCGAGAACTCGACGGGCTTGGTCAGGTGGAAGTCGAAGCCGGCCGCTTTGGTGCGCTGCTTATCCTCCTCGCCACCCCAGCCCGTGAGCGCGACCAAGGTGACGCCGGCGAGCGCGGGATCGGCCCGGAATCGCTTGGCGACCTCGTAGCCGCTCATTCCGGGCATCCCGATGTCGAGAAATACGATGTCGGGCGCGAACGCAGCGGCCGCGGCCAGGGCCCGGGGGCCGTCCTCGGCGGTGCGCGTCTGGTGGCCGTGCAGGTCGAGGACGGTCGCGAGCATCGCGGCGGCGTCCTCGTTGTCGTCGACCACGAGCACGCGCTTGCTTGGCGAACCCGCTCGGGGACGCTCGGGGTCGAGCGCGCGGACCGGCCCTCGATCGACGGCGATCAGCGGGAGCCCGACGGTGAAGGTGCTGCCCTGTCCAATGCCGGGGCTTTGCGCCGTGACCGTGCCGCCGTGCATTTCGGCGATTCTGTGGACCAAAGACAGGCCGATACCCAGGCCGCCTTGGGCCCGAGCGCAATCATCGGACTGCGCGAACAGATCGAACACCCGGGGTAAGACATCCGGCGAGATGCCGATCCCGTTGTCGGCCACTTGGATCACGGCCTGATCGCGCTCGGCGGACACGGTCAATTCGATGTGACCGCCCTCGGGCGTATACTTCGCGGAGTTGTTGAGCAGGTTGCCGACGACCTGCGCGAGCCGGGTCAGATCACCGTTGACCCATAGCGGCGGGTCGGGGGTGTGGACCGTGAGCTGGTGTCCGCCTGCCTCGATCAACGGGCGACTGGTCTCGACGGCGTGCTCGACGACCAGCTCGAGCGAGACCGGCTCACGCTTCAATCGGATCTTTCCCCGTCCGATCCGAGAGACATCGAGCAGATCGTCGATCAGCCGGACCATGTGCCCGAGCTGTCGCTGCATCATCTCCCGGGCTCGCTCGCGGGTCGCCGGGTCCGTCGACAGCTTCATCACGTCGAGCCCGGTCCGCAGCGGCGCGAGCGGGTTGCGGAGCTCGTGGGCCAAGGTCGCGAGGAAATCGTCTTTGTGGCGATCGGACGTTTTTAGCGCCTCCTCTGCGTGCTTCCGATCGGTGATGTCGACCGCCGAGGGGATCAGAAATTGCAGTTCGTCGCCGTCAAACACCGGCTGGACCATGAGATCGATGACGATGCGGCCGTCGTTGGCGGTTCGGACCGTCTCGTCGTAGCGAACGATCTCCCCGTCGACAGCGCGTTGGTACGCCGTCCGCAGCCGCTCGCGCACGCCCTCATCATAGTTGAACCACCCCGTGTCCCAGACCTTTTTGCCGAGCACGTCCGCTCGGGTGACGCCGAGGACCGCGACCGGAGCTCGGTTGGCCTCGGTCAGCGTGCCGTCCGGCGCGAGCACCCCGACGAACGCAAACATCGAATCGATGACCTTGCGCAGCCGCTCCTCGCTCTCGCGGAGGGCCTGCTGAGCCTGCTTGAGCGCCGTGATGTCGAGGTTGACGCCGCTAAAGCGCGCCGGCCGTCCCTCGCCGTCGCGGCGCACCAGGCCATTGCCGCTGAGCCAGCGCAGCCCCCGGGTCGGGTGCTGGATGCGAAAGTCGATTGTGTATTCGGTGCCATGGGCGAACACCTCGCGGCTGTAGGCCTCGACCCGTTCGCGGTCTTGGCCATGGATGAGCTCGAGCCAGCGCTCATAGGTCACGGGCTCGTCCCCCGAGACGCCATAAAGCTCGCGGTACTCCGCCGATACAAAGGGCGCCTGGCCGTCCTTCAGGTCCCAGTCCCACAGGCCTGCTTGCCCGGCTCGCTGCGCGAGCGAGAGCCGCTCGTGGGCCTGGCGTAGCTGCTCTTCGGCGTCCTTGCGGGTCGTCACGTCCTGAATCACGCCAAGCGCGCGGCGGGCGTCACCATTCGCGTCACGATGAATTTCGGCGCGGGAGAACACCCACCTGAGCTCTTCGGCTTCGCCCAATACCCGGTATTCGAGGGTCAGGTTTTCGGCCGATCCCGCGAGCGCGGCCCGGGTCTGCGCGACCACGCGAGCACGATCGTCGGGGTGCACCCACGCGCGCCATTCGGCGAGGGTGAGCCTCCCCTCCGGAGGTGGCGTATGCCCGATGACGTCAAAAAAATAGTTTGAGCAGCGGGCCTCGTGGGTGCTGAGATCGAGATCGAATACGCCCACTCCGCCGCCGGTCTGCGCCAAGCGCAGCCGCTCTTCGTTCTCGCGCAGCGCCGCCTCGGCCCGCTTGCGCGCGCTGATGTCCTCGACCACGGCGATCGCATAATCGGGCTGTCCTGAAGGCTTGCGGACCACGGAGGCGGTCAGGTTCGCCCAAAAGACCTCGCCGTTCTTGCGGACGTAGCGCTTCTCGAGCGTGTAGTTGGCAATTTCGCCCGCGAGCAGCCGCTCGACTTGCTCGAGGTCCGTCGGCAGATCGTCGGGGTGGGTGAGCTCTTGAAAGGTCATCGTCAGCAGCTCCTCCCGGGAGTACCCAAAGGTCTCGCAGAGCCGCTCGTTGACGCGCAGCCAGCGGCCGTGCTCGCCCACGCTGACGTGGTCGCCGACCCTGACGTGGGCGAGTCCAATCGTGACCTTCTCAAAGGTGTGCCGAAACACCGTCGCGCTCTCGCGCAGGCGTTGCTCCCGGCGCCGCAAGTGGGTCACGTCGAGCACGAACCCCTCGAACGCGACTAGCCCGCCCGCGTTGTCATAGACGAACTCCCCGCGGTCGAGGACGCAGCGAACCTCGCCTGAGCTGTGCACGATCCGGTGGACCAGCGAGAAGCTC
>Ga0114946_10000863_pt1 | contig 20704 bp, 17 predicted proteins | sample WalLakDeSediment_FD_88676 | JGI IMG/M metagenome (GOLD analysis project Ga0114946, IMG submission 88676) | Lake sediment microbial communities from Walker lake, Nevada to study Microbial Dark Matter (Phase II) - Walker Lake 11/02/13 Deep Sediment | ecosystem: Environmental > Aquatic >...
ATCTATAATTTCGTATTTAAGGGATGTAGTGATTTTTGTATCTCTAAGTTTTTCTAAAAGTAAACTTTCAAGTTTAGGCATGCTTCTTTTTTTAAAATTATGAATGATAATATCGCAAATATCTCTGTCTAAATAAAAATTTTCTCCCAAATTTTCTATAATATTTATCAGATCACTTTCATCCGTAAGATTAAATTGTTTAACTTTATAAAGGTTTTTAATGGAATTTATCAAATTAGAAAAAATCACTTTTTCATTTTCTGTAACATCCTTATTAAAAAAATCTAAATAAAATACATAAAAAGGAGTAGAGTCATAATTTGTTTTTTCTTTTAAAAAAAATTTACGTACTTTTATGAAGTCATTCAAGTTCTTACCCCTCTCTGTTGATAATTTTTTAGCAATGCGATTAGTGATATAAGTTTAAACAAATGTAATCTAGAAAACAAAAGGGAAGGATATGTATGTATAACCTAAATTCCATGTCAAATCAAAAATTCCCTTTTTTGAGCATTTTTTGTGAGGAAACCAGGTAGTATGTAATTAGAGTGCAGGATACCTATATATGTAAGCTGGGATTAACATTGGCTTTATTGTTTGCTTCATGCAGGGAATAATTTAAAGGAAACGAAAAAGGTATTATTATTTATTGATCTCTAAATGTTATGGTAACAGTCTTAAGAAGCTGGTCGGTACTTATAGTAATGTTATTGACAATTAAGAAAGCGGGATTTCCTTTAAATAACAAAAACAAACGATGAATTATTAAGACTATCCAACGAAACTATAGACCTTTCTTCCTGTATTGCTGTATTAAAAAGAAAAGAAATAGAGTCAAGGATGAATCAGAAAAAGAAAGATTAACTCATGAAATTAAAATGTGGCAGTATCAGGCATTGTTCTATTTGGAGAGGATGGAGAATCTTCAATAGGAGATCGAAAGCGAGGGTAAAAAGATTGCAACATACAAACAGATTCAGGATTACGTAAGAGAAAAGGATGGTTAATGATAACTACCGATGCCCATGGAAAGGTTAAGTATTTTAAAAATTAGTTTTGCATTATAACCTTGTAAATGATTTAGAAATAACGGACTGGAAGTCTACTGGAGCTTGTGCAATTAGAGTTGTCTAATATTTATTTATAATGGGAGGTTTTTATATGTCTGCGGTAATCAGTGAAAAGGAAGGATTGTACCACCTGGTCAAACTTAAGCTGTTCAGAAAGACCCCCGGGGTAGTATTCGATCTTTACCCCCTGGAAACAATTCCCCACATCGATGCAATAGACAGGGTTCTGCATGAGAGGAGTGCGGTCTCGCCCGGCCCGATAGGTGAAGTTGAGCGTCCCTGGTATATGCACACTCACCAGACTGACAACCTGATTGTGCTTTATGGTCAGCGAACCGTTGAGCTCTTTAGTAAAAGTCATGGAAAGATTGAAACTTTCGTAGTAACGCCGAACAAAATTTACCATAACGATAACCTTTTATTTGATGGAGGGGCGGTGCTTGGCTGGTCCCCTTTAGTATTTCACCGGATTGTCAGCGGAGAGCATGGTTCTGCTTCGATAAACCTTGCTGTTCACTCCGAGGGGTTCGATATTCGCAATAATTTCAATGTCTATGACTTAGATGTTGCTACCGGTAAATTCAGGATTGTCCGGAAAGGATTCGAAGATCAGTTTTAAGCGAGGCTAAGAATCTCAATCGATAAGTTGCGTACTGCTGCATCAGATGATTATCACTTTAAATATTTGTAGTTTGAACTAAAGTATAATCGGTCAATTTTGACTGTGCTTTGATTAAAGCCTTGCTTTGCAGCTTTTCACACGGTCATTAATAGAAATTTTTCAGAGCTCAGTGAATAACTGAGTTAGGTGAAAACATGGCTTGGTTGATTAAGAAAATAAGGTAAAACAGTTTTAATAAAAGCTGAATTGGAGTGATAATAGATAATGCTAACGCAAAGAATGAAAGTATCACTTATCACGGGAGCCATCCTCGGTGTGGTTTGTATTGTTGGTGCCTCTATAAGGTCAGGGTTTGACCTAAATGTGACTTACTTATTTGCGTTCTGGTATAACCGTTTGCTGATGGGTTTTGTAATCGGGTTATTAGATGGAAGACTTGGCATGCCCAAAGTTTTATACCGTGGCGCAGGCATTGGCTTGCTTGTTTCCTTTGCTTTCTATAGTTCCACAGGTTTTGGTGATCCAGTCGGCTTTATTGCGGGAATTATCTATGGGGTCATTATTGAATATGTTGCAATTAAGTATGGGAATTAGGAGCGAAGACAATGAAAAATGAACTATTGCCCATGCTCGTCAATCCCTATAGCAGTAATGATTTAAAAAAGGAAAAAGACTTTTTGGTTGATGTAATTACTGGCGAAAAGTTTGCAATTAAAAATAGTATTCCTGTATTACTAAGAGAAGAAGAAGTAACTGGACTTAACCGCTTATATCAAAAAAGATATGACTGGCTTGTTTATATCTATGACTTCATGATGTTAACTTTATCACCCCTGGTTGGAGGTAAAGAGGCTTTTCAAGGCATTGCTGAAATAATCGAGATTAATAGTGATGACCGTGTCTTAGAAACATCAGTTGGGACAGGGATTGAAATAAAAAACCTTGTTGATCACGGCAAGCAAGCGGACTATTACGGTTTGGATATTTCATACGGTATGCTGAAAAAATGCCACCGCAATTCTCTTAAATGGAACATTGATATTAAACTGGTGCAGGGCAATGCTGAAGATATCCCTTTTAAAGATGAGTTCTTTGATGTGGTGTTCCATATTGGAGGCATAAACTTTTTCAATAATAAAGAAAAAGCAATCCAGGAAATGATTCGGGTAGCTAGACCAGGTGCAATAATATATATAGGAGATGAAACGGTAAAGCAGATCGAAGAACAACCTGGTTTTATCTCAAAGTTTTATCAAAAGCCTGATCCTGAAATATATGATCCTCCATTGAAATTTGTTCCACAGAATATGATTAATGTTCAGAATCACCTGCTGTGGGGTGAGAAGCTCTACCTGATTTCTTTTCAGAAGCCTGAGAGATGATTTGATTATTTGTTCAAAAAAATAAAGGGTTATTAATTTTTGCATTAACCCTCAAATACCCTTTAAAATCAATGGTGCGGGCGAGAGGATTTGAACCTCCATGGGTATACCCCACTGGATCCTAAGTCCAGCGCGTCTGCCAGTTCCGCCACGCCCGCCTGTTCTTTAACCGCCCTTATTATAATAGCTTTTACTCATTTATTCAACTATTACCCGTTTTTAGTACACTACCTCCGTCCCTGTGTACTAAATCTTTGTCTGATTGTGGATTTGGAGTACGATTTGCCAGTGTTCTAAGAATTAAAGTAGAAACAGGAGATATAAAGCAGGATTTCTTCTAATATTTACGAATATTCTAAGATGAGGAAAGGGGGCGGGTTTTACCTCTTGATCAAAACAGCATTGGTGGTAAAAGGAAGGCGAGGGGCGGACTTATTCCGCCTCCTGAAGCAGTGCAGTGAAATTGACCTGGTCGGATTAGCTTGTCCTGATGGAAAATTTGACTGGCTGACGGAAGCAGAACGGAAACAGTATTTTGTGACCGCTGATCTCGATAAAATAACTGCTCTTCCAGAACTGGAAACGGTAATTAACGGAACAGGTGAACCTTCAGTGGGAGATTACCTACAGAATAAATTGAGAAGTGGAGTTAAGCTGGAACAGTTAACACCACCTTCGATATTAAAAGCGGTGCTAAATTCCCGAGAACAGCTTTTTGAGACACGGCTGGTAAAAGGTGAACTGCTGGCTATATTGAATTCGGTCCAGGACGCAATCGAAGTGGTTGATGCCAGGGGTATAGTCAAGTATGTCAATCCGGCATTTACAAGGGTTACCGGTATTCCCGAAAGCAAGCGGGTTAACTGCAGCATATTTGAAGTTTCACCACACGGAGCCCTGGCGCAGTCACTTATACAACAGAAACCGGTAACCGGCTACCGGACCTATGTCGGCGGCTCAGATGCCGACGTCATTTCAAATGCTTCGCCGATTATTGTAGACGGAGACCTTATGGGTGCAGTTGTAGTTTTTCAGCCGGTAGGTGATATCCTAAAGTTAATGGATGAATTAAAACACAGTAACGATATTATTGATAACCTTTATGCTCAGATCGATCAAATATCAGGCAGCCGTTTTACCTTTGAATCGCTGACTGGTAAATGCAACAACTACCTTGCTACCATTGAAAAAGGTCGAAAAGCTGCCCGCAGCGAATCTGCAGTATTGATAAGCGGTGAAAGCGGAACCGGCAAAAGTCTTTTTGCCCAGGCTATCCACAATAGCAGTTCCCGCAAAAAAAGACCTTTGATAGTTATTGATTGTTCAGCAGTTCCCGATTCACTGCAGGAAATTGAAATTTTTGGCTGTGAAAAAGGCGCAATGCCGGGAGTTTTACGCACGCGCATTGGTAAAATTGAATTGGCTGAAGGAAGTACCCTGTTTATCAAAGAAATTAATTCGCTGAATCCGTATCTTCAGAAAAAGGTATTAAGAGTTTTGGACGAATACTGTTTTTGCCGTATCGGCGGCGATCAACCAATTCCAATCGATGTCAGAATAATTGCATCGGCCAGCGATAACTTATTAAATGCTTCGCTCCAGGGTCATTTTTCCGAAGAATTATACCGTAAACTCAGCTCAGTTACGGTTAATTTGCCTCCACTGCGCAAGCGATCTGAAGACATACCTATGCTGGCTTCTGCACTGATGGACCGCTTGAACCGAAAACTGGGTAAAAAGGTCCAGGAAATATCTCCCCGGGCGTTGCAGGAACTTGCCGAGTACGACTGGCCGGGCAATATCAGCGAGCTTAAAAGCGCCATTGAGCGTTCGATGGCCGTTGCCGAAGGCCCGGTTATCGAACATCATCACCTGTCGCCATATATAGGGCGCCTGGGTAGCCAGGAAGCACCTGCCTTTGATGAAATAATTCCCCTGGATAAGATGGAGGAAATTATGCTTAAACTGGCTTTGACAAGGTATGGAGAAACCCTTGAAGGTAAAAAAAAGGCGGCCCAGGCCTTGAATATATCGCTTGCAACTCTATATAATAAATTAAAAAAATACGGTGACTAAACGAATATATTACCGAATGGAGGATTAACATTGAAGCTTTATGAATACCTGGGAAAAGAACTATTTGACCGTTACGATATTCCGATTCCCCGCGGTAAAGTGGTAAAAAGTGCCGATGAAGCAGCGCAAGCCACGGAAGAACTGGGTGAAGTAGTTATAAAGTTGCAGGTCCTGACCGGCAAAAGAGGCAAGTCAGGAGGGATTGCTTTTGCTTCAAGTCCCGCTGAGGCGAAAGTTGAAGCAGAGCGTATTCTTAAAATGGAACTTGGCGGTTTTACTGCTGAAAACCTGTTAGTTGAAGAAAAGATTCAGATTGAACAGGAACTTTACCTGGCCCTAACTGTCGATGGAGCTGCCCAACGTCCTGTGGTACTCGCCTCTCTGGATGGTGGTATGGATGTTGAAGATGTTGCCGAAGATCGAATGATCAGATGGACGGTTGATGTCACCGTCGGGCTTCAGCCTTATATGGTCCGGGAAATATGCCGCCAACTGGGAGTAGGTGGTAAACTGCAAAAAGAATTCGTCAAATTCCTGCCTAAACTATACCGCCTTTTCAGAGAGCTCGATGCTGAATTGGCAGAAATAAACCCCCTGGCCGTGACACCAGATGGCCTTATCGCCGCTGATGCCAAGGTCACTATTGATGATGATGCCCTTTATCGTCATCCTCAACTGCCGCGGATAAAAGAAAAAACGGACCTGGAACTGAAAGCGGAAGAACTCGACCTGGCTTATGTTGAACTCGAAGGGGATATTGCGGTTATGGCAAATGGTGCCGGGATAACCATGGCTACTCTCGACATGGTTCAGCATTATGGCGGAGCGCCCGCGAACTTTCTTGATTTCGGCGGTGGAGCTGATGTTGGAAAAACAGCCCAGGCCCTGGAATTACTTCTGGGAACCAATCCAAAAGTGCTTTTGATAAATATATTTGGCGGAATTACCCGCTGTGATGTTGTTGCGGAAGCTTTTGTAAGAGTCAAGGAAAGCAAGGGCATTGATCTTCCGGTATCGTTTCGCCTGGTAGGTACCAACGAAGCAGAAGGACGGACAATCCTTGAAAAGGTAGGCATAAAAACATTCAACACCATGGACGATGCTGTGAGTCATGCCGTTGAATTGACCGGCACATCCTGATCAAGGCAAGGTTTTTTGCATAGAAGAAAGGAGAATACAAAATGTCAATATATATAAATGAAAACACGCGTGTCCTGGTCCAGGGCATAACCGGAAATCAGGGGACATTTCATACTGCCCAGATGCTTTCCTATGGAACGAAAATAGTCGGCGGGGTTACCCCCGGCAAGGGTGGGCAAACCGTCGAAAAAGTTCCTGTATACGATACAGTTTTCGAAGCAATGGAAAAAGAGCCTGCCGAAGCGAGTATCCTTTTCATCCCGGCTCCATTTGCCAAAGACGCTGCCCTGGAAGCTCTAGATGCTGGTGTGAAAATTCTAGTTCTGATCCCGGAACATATCCCTCTGCACGATGCCATGGATATTATGGCCCATGCCCGGCAGAAAGATGCTGTTGTTGTCGGGCCAAACACTTTCGGCCTGGTCTCTTCGGGAAGTTCAAAAATTGGCATCATGCCCAGTCAGTATTTTATACCCGGCCCGGTGGGAGTTGTTTCACGAAGCGGCACTCTTTGTTACGAAATTATAGGCCATCTGACAGACAACGGAGTGGGGACCACTACAGTTGTGGGCCTTGGAGGCGATCGTGTCGTCGGGCTGCACTTTATAGATGTACTGAAAAAATTTGAAGAAGATCCTGCCACCGAAGCAATTATCCTGGTTGGTGAAATTGGAGGAAGCTCCGAAGAAGAAGCAGCATCCTTTATAAAAAAATCGATTAGCAAGCCGGTTTTTGCATATCTGGCCGGGCGCAGTGCGCCGCCGGGTAAAAGGATGGGGCATGCAGGAGCAATCATCGAACGGGGCAGGGGCACCTTCGATAGCAAGGTCAAAGCGCTTACAGAAGCAGGTGTTGATATAGCTGATTTGCCGGCGGCACTGCCCCGGATGATTAAGCCTGTATTGGCTTAAGGTTAGCCTGCAAATCGCTGCTGCAATAAATGGTACTAAAAGTTAGAGATTAAGTTAAGTAATGAGAGGAGGCTGTGGTACAAATTGAATGATCGGGGAAAAAAAGATAAACTTGTACAGGCTAAAGCGGCCTGGCAGGAAAAAGTAAATAAGGTGATCGAAAAACATCCCGAACGCAGGCAATTCAAACTTGACTCGGATCTTGAAATAGAGGGAATCTACGATCCGCTTAACCTGGAAGATTATGACTATATGGAAAAGCTGAATTGGCCTGGCGAGTATCCCTATACTCGGGGGATACAGCCGACAATGTATCGGGGTCGCCTATGGACAATGCGCCAGTATGCTGGTTTTGGAAGCGCCGAAGAAACCAATAAGCGTTTTCTTTACCTGTTGGAGCAGGGACAAACCGGCCTGAGCGTCGCTTTTGACCTGCCGACTCAGATCGGTTACGATTCCGATCACCCCCTTGCCCGGGGTGAGGTAGGCAAGGTAGGAGTTGCCATCGATACCCTGGCTGATATGGAAATACTGATGAATCAGATTCCGCTTGACCAGGTCAGCACATCGATGACTATCAATTCACCGGCCGCAGTTTTGCTGGCCATGTATATGGCGGTAGCAGAAAAACAGGGCATCTCGATGGATAAAATTAATGGAACAATTCAAAACGATATTCTAAAAGAATATGTGGCACGGGGTACTTATATCTTTCCCCCCCGGGAATCGATGCGCCTGATCGTCGATACTTTTGCCTTTGCCGGAGAAAAATTACCCACCTGGAATACGATCAGTATCAGCGGATACCATATCAGAGAGGCGGGTTCAACCGCTGTTCAGGAAGTGGCTTTTACTTTAAGCAACGCAATAGCTTATGTCGAAGCGGCTATAGAAGCAGGTATGGAAGTAGATCAATTCGCCCCGCGCCTGTCATTCTTTTTCAATGCCCACTCAAATTTCTTTGAAGAAGTTGCCAAGTTCAGGGCTGCCAGGCGAATATGGGCCAGCTTAATGAAAGATCGGTTCGGGGCGACTAACCCGCGCTCGATGATGCTGCGTTTTCACACCCAAACAGCGGGGTCGACCCTGACAGCCCAGCAGCCTGATGTTAACATCATGCGTGTTGCTTTCCAGGCGCTAAGCGCAGTATTGGGCGGGACCCAGTCGCTGCATACCAACTCACGCGACGAAGCCCTGGCCCTGCCCAGTGAACATTCTGTCCTTCTGGCGTTGCGGACACAACAAGTGATAGGTTATGAAATAGGTGCCGCAGACACGGCTGACCCCCTGGGCGGATCATATTTTATTGAAAAATTAACCGATCAAATCGAAGAAGAGGTGCTTCGCTATATAGATCGTATAGATGAAATTGGTGGGGCAGTCGAAGCTATAGAAAAAGGATTTATTCAAAAAGAGATCCAGGCCAGTGCTTACCAGTACCAGAAAGATATAGAATCCCAGGAACGGGTAGTTGTCGGTGTAAACCGTTTTACAACCAGCGGAGAACAGCCGATTGATTTACTGAAAATGGATCCGGCAACCAGTCAGCGCCAGGTGGAGAGAATAAAAGAGGTACGCCTTAGCCGCAACCAGGGCAAGGTGGCGGAGTCCCTGCAGGAGCTGCGCAGGGCTGCCCAATCTGATGATAACCTTATGCCTTATATCTTAAGTGTGGTAAAAGCTTATGCTACTTTGGGAGAAATCTGTGGCGTTTTAAGAGATGTTTTCGGCGAGTATCAGCAGCAGATTACCCTTTAAATAATGATCACATTTGAGGAGGAATATATAAATGGCCGATAAACCGGTACGAGTGCTCGTCGGCAAGGTAGGCCTTGATGGACATGACCGTGGGGCAAAAGTAGTGGCTCAGGCATTGCGTGATGCCGGTATGGAAGTGATCTACACAGGCCTTAGGCAAACCCCCGAACAAATTGTTGAAGCAGCGCTCCAGGAAGATGTCCAGGTAATCGGTTTAAGCATACTTTCCGGGGCGCACATGCAGCTTCTTCCCCCGATTATGGAAATGCTGCGCGAGCAGGAAAGCAGTGATATAGTTGTTGTTGTCGGAGGAATTATTCCGAGAGAAGATATTACGTATCTGAAAGAAAACGGGGTGGCGGAAGTTTTTACACCCGGATCGACGACTAAAGATATAATAGGTTTTATCAAAAAAAAGGTTGAGCAAAACCAATAGGACAGGAGCGCTGACCGTGTTCGAAAAGATTGATCATATCGGTATAGCTGTATCTGATCTCGAAAAAGCGATCAGTTTTTACCGGGACCAGATTGGCCTGGAGTTTAAAGGAACTGAAGTGGTCGATGAACAAAAGGTTAAGGTTGCCTTTTTCCCTGTAGGTGAAAGCAAAATCGAACTTTTAGAATCGACTGAACCCTCCGGGCCCGTAGGTGTATTTATAGAAAAAAAGGGTGAAGGGATCCACCACCTGTCATTCAGGGTCACAAATATTGAGGAAAAGCTGAAAGAGTTAAAGGAGAAGGGGATCGCCCTGATCGATGAAAAACCCCGCTATGGGGCGGGAGGAGCTAAAATAGCCTTTCTCCATCCTAAGTCAACCGGCGGAGTGTTAATCGAAATTTGCGAGCGATGAGCTAATTAAAGAAAATTGTAGAAAGTGGTGAAAGCAATGGATGATAAGTTAAAGCACCTTGAAGAGAGGCGAAATCGGACCCTTGCCGGCGGCGGCGATGAGCGTGTTGAAGCCCAGCATGAAAAAGGGAAATTAACAGCCAGGGAAAGGTTGAATAAGCTGCTCGATGAGGGAAGCTTTGTCGAGATTGGCACCTTTGCTCAGACCGGATTAGAAGATGCCAGCAGCCTTGATTACCCTAACCCGGGGGAAGGTGTTGTTACCGGGTACGGAACGGTATCCGGCAGACGCATTTATGTATATGCCCAGGACTTTACTGTGGCCGGTGGTTCTCTTGGTGAAGTACATGCTGATAAAATATGCCGTGTACTCGACCTGGCGGCTCAAAATGGGACTCCTGTAATCGGTTTAAATGATTCAGGAGGGGCCCGGATCCAGGAGGGCGTTTACTCTCTGAATGGGTTTGGATCAATTTTCTACAGGAATACTCTCTGCTCGGGGGTAATCCCCCAGCTGTCAATAATCATGGGGCCTTGTGCCGGGGGTGCAGTTTATTCACCCGCTATAACCGACTTTGTATTCATGGTTAGCGGAATCGGAAATATGTTCATAACCGGGCCGCAGGTAATCAAAGCTGTAACCGGTGAATCAGTTACAGCAGAGGAGCTGGGGGGTGCCGCTACCCACAACCAGACCAGTGGTGTGGCCCACTTTTTTGCTGAAGATGAAGAAGACTGTTTTTCGCAGATTCGCAGGCTCTTAAGTTTCCTGCCTTCCAATAATATTGATGATCCTCCACAGGCTGAACCGCGTGATCCGGAGCTGAACGGTGAAGATTTGGCTACACTGCTGCCTGATAACCCCAACCGCTCATATGATGTCCGTGAAGTGATCAAGCGGGTGGTAGATGGCAGTGACCTGATGGAGGTTCATCAGGGTTATGCCCAGAATGCGTTGGTCGGGTTTGCCCGCATTAACGGGCGTGCGGTAGGCATTATCGCTAACCAGCCCCTGGTTAAGGCAGGTTGCCTGGATGTTAATTCTTCGGATAAAATTGCCCGCTTTGTTCGTTTCTGCGACAGTTTTAATCTGCCCCTGGTAACCTTTGTCGATGTTCCCGGTTACCTGCCCGGTGTGGAACAGGAATGGGGCGGGGTAATTCGCCACGGGGCCAAAGTTCTCTACGCATATTCTGAGGCAACGGTGCCGCAACTCTCGATCATTTTACGCAAAGCCTACGGAGGCGCTTATATTGCCATGAATTCTCGTTCTCTGGGCGCAGATGTCTGCCTGGCCTGGCCCACCGCCGAGATTGCTGTCATGGGTCCGGAAGGCGCTGTAAATATTGTCAACAGACGTGAACTGGAAGCTGCCGATGACAAGGAACTGAAACGGCAGGAGCTGGTTCAGGAGTATCGTGAGAGGTATGCCAACCCTTACATTGCTGCAGCACGGGGATGGATTGATGAGGTTATCGATCCGCGTGAAACCCGCGCTTATGTAATTCGCGGGCTGGAAATGGTCGGGACCAAGCGGGAACAGCGCCTGATGCGCAAGCACGGCAATATTCCGTTATAAAAACCCTTGACATATTATTTCAGTGTGTTAGAATCAAAAACAATATTACAAATCCCGTGATGGGGAGAGTAGCCATTTTGTGGCGGTAGCAGCGAGCCGGAGTTGGTGAAAGTCCGGACCTGAAGCAGATGGTGAAGCGCACCCCGGAGGTGGCGGTTGAAGCCGGACTAAAAGCCGGTGGGTAGGCCGACCCGGTTTTATACCGTTATCAAGGCCGTTTTTCATGAAAACGGTTTGAGAGGATCGGCTAATTATTTGCCGATCAATAAAGGTGGTACCGCGAGCCTCTCGTCCTTTAATGGATGAGGGGCTTTTTATATTGTAGGAGGAACAACCATGTTCAAACCCCGTTAACAATTTCAGCGATGAGCTCGAGGAAGGATTTGAGATTATTAAAGATATTTTAGATAAAAACTTTAGGAGGAGATTTTGATGGCGAAAGAAAAAGTTGTACTGGCTTATTCAGGTGGGTTGGACACATCTGTTATCGTAAGGTGGCTCCAGGAAAAGTACGATTATGATATTGTAGCTCTGACGGCTGATGTCGGGCAGGGAGAAACTGAATTGAATGGTCTTGAAGAAAAGGCCTTAAAGACAGGGGCATCCGAGATATTTGTTGAAGATATCCGTGAAGAGCTGGTTACAGACTACATTTTCCCCATGGTCCAGTCGGGTGCGGTTTATGAGGGCAAGTATTTGCTTGGTACGGCTATCGCCCGCCCCCTGATTGGGAAAAAACTGGTTGAAACAGCTGAAAAAGTAGGGGCTACTGCAGTAGCTCACGGTGCCACGGGCAAAGGTAACGACCAGGTCCGTTTCGAATTTGCGGTTAAAGCGCTCAATCCCCATCTGAAGATAATTGCCCCGTGGCGGGAATGGGAACTAAAATCGCGCACCGACTGTATCAATTATGCCTGTAAATATAATATTCCCATTCCGGTAACTGCAGAGAAACCGTACAGTATCGATCGTAATATTTGGCATATCAGCTTCGAGGGCGGTATATTAGAGGATCCGGCCAGAGAACCAGACCGTGACATGTTCAGGTTAACCTGCGACCCCCTGGATGCTCCGGATGAACCTGAAGCGCTCTCTATCAGCTGGCTGAAAGGGATTCCATGTGCCGTAAACGGTAAAAACCTCGGACCGTTGGAGTTGGTCGAAGAACTGAATCGGATCGCCGGCAAACATGGGGTTGGCCGGGTCGACCTGGTGGAAAACCGCCTGCTGGGCATGAAGTCACGCGGTATTTACGAAACCCCGGGCGGCACCCTGCTGGCATTTGCTCACCGCGAACTTGAGCAGTATACTTTAGATCGGGAAACTTATCATTACAAGGAAGTCATAGCATTAAAATATGCCGAAATGATCTATTACGGCCTGTGGTTTACCCCCCTGCGCGAAGCGCTGGATGCATTTGTTCGCACAACCCAGGAAAAAGTAACGGGAACGGTGAATATGAAACTTTACAAGGGGAACATAGTTGTAACCGGGAGAGAATCGGAATATACTCTTTACAACCCTGATATGGCTACATTCGAAGCTGACGAGCTTTACAATCAGAAAGACGCCCAGGGCTTTATAAACCTTTACGGGCTTCCGCTGACGATTCAAGGTTTGTTGGACTGCAAGGAAAAGTGGCAATTGCGGGAGGTGAAAAAAAGCTGAAAAAACCGTGGCAGGGACGTTTTACAAAAGATACCACTGATGCTGTTTTGAAATTCACGGCATCACTGCCTTATGATCGGCGTTTGGCTTTCTGCGATATCAGGGGCAGCATTGCTCATGTTGAAATGTTGGCGGAAAAGAAAATCATTAATGTAGATGAGGCGGGGCAGATTATAAGCGGCCTGGAAAAGATCAGGGGTGAAATTGCAGACGACTGCTTCCCTTACGATCTCAGCTTCGAAGATATCCATATGAATATTGAAAAACGGCTTACAGAGATGCTTGGTTCCCTGGGAGGCAAGCTGCACACTGCGCGAAGCCGTAACGACCAGGTAGCGCTGGATATGCACCTCTACGTGAAAGAAGAGATCGAAACAGTTGACCGATTCTTAAAACAGCTTCAGGAAACCTTACTGGTTCTGGCCGAACGTTTTGAAGGGGTGCTCATTCCGGGTTATACACATCTGCAGAGAGCCCAGCCCGTATTACTGGCCCATCACCTGCTGGCCTATTTTTGGATGCTGCAGCGGGATCGGGAACGCCTGGAAGGGGCTCTGCGCCGTGCAGACCTGATGCCCCTTGGCGCAGGGGCGCTTGCCGGAACAGGTTTCACTATTGACCGCCAGCTGGTTGCCGATAAGCTTGGTTTTAAAAAACTTTACGAAAACAGCATCGATGCTGTAAGCGATCGGGATTATATAATTGATTTTTTATCATTCTCTTCCGTCCTGATAATGCATTTAAGCCGTCTTTGCGAAGAGTTGGTCATCTGGTCTTCTGCTGAATTCGGATTCATCGAACTTGATGATGCTTATACTACCGGCAGCAGTATGATGCCGCAAAAAAAGAACCCTGATGTGGCTGAACTGATTCGGGGCAAAACCGGCCGGATCTACGGAAGTTTGATGTCGATACTGACGGTGATGAAAGGGCTCCCATTGGCCTATAACAAGGATATGCAGGAAGATAAAGAAGGGCTTTTCGATACTATTGATACCTTAAAAGCCTTGCTGCCGGTGTTGTCGGAGATGCTGCAGACACTTACTATTGACCGTTCGCGTTTGGCAGCGGCGGTAGATGATGACTATCTATGCGCAACTGATTTAGCCGACTACCTGGTCCGCCGGGGAGTTGCCTTCAGGGATTCACATCATATTGTCGGCAATATGATTGCATTTTGTAAAGAGGAAGGCATTCGATTGCGTGAACTTGATTCTGAGAAGCGCAGCCGGTTTCATCCAGCTTTTTCCGAAGATATTTCAGCATTACTTGACCCGGCAAAGGTGGCTGAAGCTCGCGTAAGCCGGGGGGGCACCGCTCCGTCAGCGGTCAGGGAACAGCTGCAGCTCGCCCGGAAAGAACTTGCTTTATAGCCGTACGGACTAACTGTATTTTCGATGGCTTCTCTTCCGGTTTCAGATCTACTGCCCCTTGTTGCTAAAATCAAGAGGCGTAAACAGCCGGTCCCGGCAGGCTTAGAAGATAAGTGGGTAACCCTTCGACGGGTCACTGTCGGTAAAAAACTGGGCCAGCTGATGCAGAGTGTTTACATTCTTCCTTTTAAGTTCAGGAAGCAGCTTTAGAAATAGCGAAGCAGCAATGCGGGCGTCAGATAAGGCATGGTGTCTTCCTTCCAGGTCTAGTTTAAATCGTGACGACAGGCTCTCCAGTGAGTAGTCACCGAAAGAATAGTACAGTGCTGATGTAAGCAGTACGGTATCGATAACCGGGTTAAGAATGCGCCGGCCAATGGACTCGGAAAGCTTGCTATTTATAAAGGCCAGGTCAAAAGGAGCGTTATGGGCTACCAGGATCCGCGGGCCGGTGAATTTTAGAAATTCGAGCAGAACTTTCCCAATTTCCGGTTTATCCCGGAGCATTTCATCGGTAAGGCCGGTTAATCTCTGCGATTGGGCTGAAACCTGGCGCTTTGGGTTAACCAGGCGGTAGAAGGTCGGTTGATTTAAAATTTGGCCGCCTTCTATAATAACTGCACCGAGAGATATAATTTCATCTCCCTTAAAAGGGTTAAGGCCGGTTGTTTCAGTGTCGAAAACAACATATGAAGCACTGAAAAGATTCTGCTCCCAGTTGATTGTCTGCTTGATCCCGGTAATCGTGTCTGACAGCTGTTTGAGCAGCTCAGTGTCTTCTTTAATCGGTTCAGCCTTCATATTCCGCGGCAGTAAACGGGAAAGCAGTTCCCCGGGCTGATTATCGATTCCGTTTGAAGAACAAATTTTTGCTTTACGGTTAAGCTGTTGGTAATCAGGTTGAAAATACTTGTTTTTTTTCATTTTTCCCTTCCTGCCAATCAGGCCTTATGCACGTGAAAAGCATGCGCTGTTAATGACTGAAGGTGATTGACGATTGCCAGGGACTCTTTTAAGAGGGCTTTATCTTTTTTAGTCAGGCTTCCCGGATCAATAAAATTATCTGGCTGACTGCCCGCCTTCATTTTTTCAGCCGCATCTCTGATGCGAAACATCAGTAGTGCCTCATATGCCGCTTCAATAGATTCTGCATCGTCAGGCTTGAAAACTCCACGCTCTTTTAACCGGTGAATTCGCTCAAAACTATTGGTTTCCTGTAATCCTTCCCGCAGAGAGAAAATCCGGATGCAGTCAACGAGATGGACCATCACGGAGTTCTTCAGGTTAAGCACTTTCTCGCTACTGCGCGATTTTTCTGTAATGAACTTGCCGAACATATTTAGAGGGACCCTATGCTTGAGATCATCTTCGGCCATGAAGAGGAGGGCATGTTTCGAATCACGAAAAAGTCTGGTTGTAAATCTTTTTAAATCTTCGAATAGCGCTGCATCTCCTGCCAGGTTACGGTAATCAAGAAATATTGTCATGTTTCTGATATTCCTGCCATCCAACCTGTCAACCCAAATTTTTAAATTGTTTTTCCACATAGATATGGGGAGGCACCAGCGGGGATTATCGGCCATGACTTCACCGATACAGCGCCTGAAGCCGCATTCCTCCAGCCCCAAAACAATTCTTTTACCAAGGGCTAAAAAATAGTTTGCTGCCATAGCAGCCGATTCTTCTTTTGAATCCTCAAAAATGATACCGTTATCCTGGTCGGTACGTGAAAATTGTTCTTTGCGGCCGGCGCTGCCCATGTTGATAAAACAGTATTTTGCCGGGGGAGCGCCCCAACCTTCGGAAACCAGCTGCTCTTCTGCAAGTTGAATTACTTTACGTGTGCCCCGATCGTAAAGCTCATTGATCAAAGCGCAAATCTCTGAAGCATATGCCCTTTCCGAAAGTAAAGCCCGCTGGACCTGGTCGGTTTCATTGATTAACGCGGCCAACCCGCTAAAATTATCTTGTTGCTCGATTTGCCCGACGATCGAGATGGCGCCATTTCTACGTGTCCGAATCAAATCCTTTATCGTAACAATACCATCTAAAACATCGTGATCGCTTGTTGCCACGATATGACTGATATTATGCCTGACCATCATTAAAAGGGCCTGATAGGTGAAATCGTCCGGGCGGACGGTAACTAACCGGGGAGACATAATTTCATGCGCTTTTCTTTCAAGGTCGGGGACTTCGGCCGATAATACTTTTCTAACCAGGTCTTTTTCAGTAATGATACCGATCGGTTTTCCGTTAAACGCTTTAACCACAACCGAGCTTACTTTGGCTTCGATCATTTTTTTAGCGAGGTCGCGGATACTGTCCATGGGTAAACAGGTTACGACTTTCTTAGTATAGATATCAGAAACTTTTTGCCTGAGGGTCTGGCCGTCAGTTAAATTTTCCCTGGATAACGTTGTCATTTTATTTAACTCCACTATAATATTGTTAATAGTAAATTATTTTGTTACAAACTTACTGTTTGTCTTGCGCTTTTTTTTCTTCCTCATCCCTCAGCATTCGGCGGAGGACTTTTCCAATCTTCGTTTTCGGAAGCTCTTTCCTGAATTCAACCAATTTGGGAATTTTGTAAGCGGCCAGGTTAGTTTTGCAGTAACCGATAACTTCTTCCGCGGTCATAGCTTCCCCTTCATTGATGACAATATAGGCTTTCAGGGTCTCTCCGCGGTGGGGATCATTGATTCCCGTCACTGCAGCTTCGCTAATTTTCGGATGTGAGTAGAGAACTTCTTCAACATCTCGCGGGTAGATATTGAAGCCGCCGGTGATAATCATATCCTTTTTACGGTCGACTATATAAGTATAGCCATCTTCGTCAGCCCTGGCGATATCGCCGGTATAAAACCAACCGTTACGGATGCTCTGGGCCGTTTCATCAGGCATATCCAGGTAACCTTCCATAAGCTGGGGCCCGCGAATGCAGAGTTCTCCTATATCACCGATAGGCAGTTCTTTCTCACCTGTTTCAATATCGACAATTTTAAACTCCGTGTCAGGCATCGGTAAGCCAATACTGCCAGGCTTTCGCTTACCGTATACCGGGTTGGCATGTGTAACTGGTGAAGTTTCCGAGAGGCCATAACCCTCAACCAGCCTTCCGCCTGTATTTTTCTCGAATTGCTGCTGGACCTCGACAGGAAGAGGAGCAGCTCCACTTATGCAGATTCTGATTGAATCGATATTATACTTGTGTAATTCGGCAGCATTGTTTATTGCAACATAGATAGTCGGAACGCCGGGAAAAAGGGTTGGTTTTTGTTTTTCGATTGTACTCAATATATCTGCGAGGGCAAAACGCGGCAGTAATACCAGCTTGGCGCCGTTTAACAATCCTAAAGTCAGAATTGTCGTTAAGCCGTAACTGTGAATGAACGGCAGTACACCGAGAATAACTTCTTTGCCATCCTGGTAATCGGTACACCAGGATTTTACCTGGTAACAGTTGGCAACGAGATTGCGATGCAGAAGGACTGCTCCTTTTGACACACCTGTTGTACCCCCGGTATAAAAAAAGACTGCCCGGTTATCAGGCGAGATATCGACTGCGGGTGGAGTCTTTCCGGTATATTTTCCGATAAGCTCATTGAAAGAATAATCTTCACCTGCCAGTTCAACCCGGTCCCCTTCTTTTTTCTCCCTGGCTACACTATAGAGGAAGCTTAAAAAGCCGGGGAAGTAATCTTTTAGGTTGGAAACTATAACATTTTTAATATTTGTATTCGGTTGGATTTCTTTTATCATTTTGTAGAAGCGGGTCAGGGTAATAATTGTTTCTGCTCCGGAATCCTTAAGCTGATATTCCATTTCCCTGGCTACATAAAGCGGGTTGCAGGGAACCACGACTGCTCCGATAGCAAGTGCTGCGAAGAAGGCTATGGGAAACTGGGTGCAGTTCGGAAGGTGAATAGCTACCCTGTCCCCCTTTTTCACACCAAGATCAGCCAGGGCACAGGACATACATTCGACATGTGATGCCAGCTCGCTATAGCTGATATCACGTCCCATAAAATGGATAGCAGTTTGTTGGCTATATTTCTGTGCTGATTTCTGGAAAAGCGGATAAAGTGATAGTGAGGGGTAATCGATGCTGTGCGGTACCCCCGGTTCATAATGCGCGAGCCAAACTTTTTCCATCTAAATTGTCCTCCTTGTGCATTGTTGACAATTAGCAAAGAAATCTCGCATTTATAATTGTTCTATGCTGTTTTTTCGTTTCCTTTTTATTTAAACAAACATAAATAAATCAGCTTTGAAAATTAATTAATTCTAAGAATAAACCAAATTATCATTAGCGTTTCCAGGGCTAATTTTATAGGCAGGGCACTCCAAAAGCCAAGTGTAGCGCCGAAGCCGGATTTTACAGCCCTGCCTGCGTGACGCCTGAAGATTAGGTCAAAAAGGACCGCTCCCAGGAAGGGGCCGATTAAGAGTCCGATTGGAAAAAAGAAAAGGCCCAGGAGTAAACCGGCTGCAGCTCCCCACAGGGCAGCTTTCGTGCCGCCGAAATAGTGGGTGCCTGCAGCGGCGAAGAGGTAATCAACCCCCATTACGGCCAGCGCAAGCACAGCCTGGGCCAGGAAAAAATATAGTCCCAGGTTTTCGAACCCGGCTATAAACCCGTAAACGAGCATACCAAGCCAGATAACCGGGGCACCCGGCAGTATCGGGAAGAGCGTACCAACGAGCCCGATTAAAAACAACAGCGAGGCAACAACCAGAGCAATTATTTGGGTCATTTTCCGATATCCTCACTTTAAATAATAAATTAAATCGACTTATCACTATCATAGCATATTAAGAAAACCAGGAATATAAAGGTTGTTGCCTCAATGATTTACATTACAGAAAAGAAGGAAAAAACAACTGAAAGTAGAATATTAAAAGGCATAGGTTTTAGAAAAATGTAAAATGGGCGAGAGGAGGTAAAATATTAAAGAAGTTTTAATATATGAACAATAGGCGCATATTATTCTGGTAAGGAGGTGATAGCATAATGAAGGATTACAAGCTGGAGGTATGGGTAACCGCAATTTGTTTTTTCATTGTCGCCGTTACCGGTGGTTTTTTCAGCTCTTTTGTAGTTATCCTGAATGAAAGATTCTTTGACCAGGTCCCAACTCCTGAAGCTCTGGTTGCTTTTTATGGCGAATCCATGTTTGTTGTAAAAGAACACCTCTCAGTATTAGGATTTCCTCTTCATTATTTTTTGCTGATTATGTTTAGCTGGATCGGCGTAACCATTATCGGTGCGATCTGGTGCGTGATTATGGACAGGCTCGAAGAAAGGCAAAAGGCTTGAATCTAAGTGAAAGGAGGGATTAATTACTTATGGAACCAAGAGGCGAAGTTTTTGTATTGGGTTTAGTTCTCAGTATTATTGTTCTTGTAATATCCGTATTAATCAGTATATGGGCCCGCCGTTTTACGCGCACTTTAGGTGATTATTATGTAGCCGGCCGCAGTATCGGTGCAATTAATAACGGTTTGGCGATGGTGTCGCTGGCGCTTAGTTTAACTACTTTTATCGGTCTAACTGCCCTTATTATCCAGGGTGTTTATATTGCCGTTGCTGTGTATGCTTCATTTACCGCTGCTTTTATTGGCCTGATGATTCTGGCAGCGCCATATTTAAGACGCCACAAATCATTTACGACCATGGCCTTTATTTCGGAAAGGTATGGCAGTAAAACACTGCGTTATATGTCTGTTATCGTAATGATGATTGTCAGCGTTCTTTACCTTGCCGGTAACCTCAAAGGGATTGGGATTGTTTTCTTCTTCCTCCTGGGCGTCCCCGAAGTAGTAGGTATCGTGGTCGGAGGCCTGGTGGTAACGCTCTACGTTACCCTCGGAGGGATGTATGGTGTTACTTATAACCAGACTTTCCAGACCATTGTTCTTCTGTTCTGTCTGATGTTCCCGGTGGCCATTGTGCTAAGAACGCTGGGAGCTTCGGGGTGGTATTTCCCACCGCTGGGTTACGGTGACATGGTCCCACAGATTATTGAGGCTGTGCCCCATTATTTTTGGCCGATGCTGGTGCATCCGGTTGTTTATATCGCCATTTTTCTCGGTTCTTTTTTCGGCATCATCGGGCTGCCGCACTTCGTGATGCGGTTCTTTACCGTCCGTGATGCCAAGGAGGCCCGCTGGAGCACGGTTCTCTGCGTGTTCCTGGTTGGCTTGGTTAACACAACAGTTTATGCGACCGGTTTTGCTGCTGTCTATTACATGCAAACCCAGGGTGTTGA
>Ga0114946_10000864_pt1 | contig 20696 bp, 11 predicted proteins | sample WalLakDeSediment_FD_88676 | JGI IMG/M metagenome (GOLD analysis project Ga0114946, IMG submission 88676) | Lake sediment microbial communities from Walker lake, Nevada to study Microbial Dark Matter (Phase II) - Walker Lake 11/02/13 Deep Sediment | ecosystem: Environmental > Aquatic >...
ATCCATCTTTTTTACGTTTAATAAAACAATGAGCTGTCAATTTACCTTTTATAAATAAAAGAGAATTAGCACATAATGAAGAACATATTAATTACAGGAGGATCCGGACTACTAGGAAAAAAGATTACTCTTTTATTGGAAAGAAAGGGATATGAAGTTGCCTGGCTCAGTCGTAATCCGGAAAAATACAAGCAAAAATCCTTTGCTTGGGATGTAGAAAAACAGTCCCTTGACCCTGAAGCTTTGCAATGGTCTGATGGCATCATTCACCTGGCAGGTGAAGGGGTGGCTGATAAAAGGTGGTCCGCAAGTAGAAAAACCGCCATTCTCGAAAGCAGGACCCAATCCACCGGGTTACTCTATCGAGCCATTCAACAATCTGATAAAAAACCTGAAGTCTTTGTGTCGGCTTCGGCAGTGGGCTTTTATGGATTCCAAACCGGGGATGACTGGGTGGATGAATCCAGTCCGGCCGGAAAAGATTTTTTGGCCCAAGTGGTCATTGCCTGGGAAAAGGAGGTGGAGAAAATGACCGATTTGGGAATAAGGACGGTCATATTACGGATAGGAATCGTACTTGATAATAAGGGAGGTGCCCTGGTCGAAATGCTAAAACCACCGGTTACTGCTCCCCTTGGCAAAGGACAGCAATGGATGAGTTGGATAGCCATTGATGATCTGGCAAGAATGTTTCATTTCTCCTTGGAAAACCAGCCGCTTTCAGGAATATACAATGCAGTAGGCCCTAAACCGGCTACCAATGCCGAGCTGACCGAAAAAGCTGCAAAAAAAGTGGGAAAATTATTTGTGAGTTTAGGAGTACCTGGGTTTTTATTGAAACTCATATTAGGAGAAATGGCCCAGATGGTATTGGGAGGAAACAAGGTTTCTTCAAAAAAAATACTGGAAGCAGGATTTTCTTTCAGATATCCCAATTTGGATGAAGCCCTGGAAAAAATTTATAATTCCTAAATAAGACCATTCTTGTTTTCGGAAATATACAGGGATCAAAGCGTTGTTTTCTTTCCCATCAAAAACCAAAGAATTGTTCCTAATAGGGGTAAAAACAAAACTATCAAAACCCATACAATTTTATCATTATTCCCTCCAAATTTACTGCTGACCACATCATAGATCGTGTAAGCATAAATCAATAAACCTATTACACCAAGTCCAAACATTACTTTTCTAATTTTAATCCCTAAATTATTAAATAATTGTTCTGTTGCCCGATTCTTTAATCATACTTTTCCTTTGCCTATTCTTAAAAAAAAGGAAACTCACAATAATGGATTGCTTTGAATGAAGGATTTATATAAACCTTTTGACAAGAATTTTTATCTATACCCCGAATTAATTGCCTGAAGATTCTCCTCTCCTGGACATAATTCAGATTCATCCATTTTATTCAAAGGTTTGGAATGTGTACTCAAGGTTTCATGGAGATCTTTCCATTCGGTGTTTACATATAATAAGCCTGTCAATATCTCATGTTTTACCCTTGCCTGTTGTAGGGCATTGACCGCAGAAATCCTGTCTTCCGGATCCCAATCCGTTTCAAGTTTATTGAGTTGCAATAAAGAACCATCGTGCAATGCAATTTTGGTGGATTTACCTTCACCATATGACGCTTTGATTTCAGGCATTTCAGGAACAAAATCCAGGGTTGAAGTAGCTTCAATATGTTCCCGGACATAATCATAGGATTTGGTGGATCCGGGATTGTTGTTGAAAGTAACACAGGGGGAAACTACATTTAAAAAGGCAAAGCCTTTGTGGTGCATGGCAGCTTTTATCAAGGGTACAAGTTGTTGCTTGTCCCCGCTGAAACTTTGGGCCACAAATGAGGCACCCAGTTCAATGGCCAAACTTGCCAGATCAATGGCCTGAAAAGGATTGATGGATCCTGCTTTGCTTTTGGAACCCTGATCTGCGGTTGCAGAGTCCTGCCCCTTGGTCAAACCATAACAGCCATTATTCATGACTATATATACCATGTTGAGGTTTCTCCGTATGACATGAACAAATTGTCCCATTCCGATGGAAGCAGAATCCCCGTCTCCTGAAACCCCAAAATACACCATATCTTTATTGGCCATATTGGCTCCGGTGGCTACAGATGGCATCCTGCCGTGCACTGAATTAAACCCGTGGGAGTTACCAAGGAAATAAGTCGGTGTTTTGGAAGAACATCCGATTCCGGAAATCTTAGCTACTTTATGCGGTTCAACTGACATTTCAAAACATGCCTGAACAATGGCTGCACTGATGCTATCATGACCACAGCCCGCACAAAGCGTGGAAAGTGAACCCTCATATTCCTTAAGCGTATAGCCTAACTTGTTCTTGGGCAGTTTTGGATGTCTAAAGAGCGGTTTTAGATAACTCATGGTGCTGGGTTTTTTCTTTATTGAGGAAATTTGTTATTTGATTCTTAATGGAATCTGCCGTGATCGGCATACCATCATAGTTCAGTACAGGAATAAGTTTGGAGGGATCAGTACCAAATTCCATGATCATCATGTTTCTCATCTGTCCATCCCGGTTTTGTTCAATTACAAAAATAACCCGATGGGATTCCACAAAATCAACTACTTCTTGACCGAAAGGAAATGCTCTGATCCTAATGGCATCTACAAATGTTCCCTCTTCTGCCAATAAGTCTTTAGCTTCCTCTGCAGAAAACTGTGAGGTTCCAAAGAACAGGATTCCAACATCTGATTGCTTTGTTTTTTGATATAGTTGGGCAAGAGGAACCAGTTTCTTCGCAGTTTCCCACTTTTTCAATAGGCGATCCATATTTCTTTTATAAGCAGCTCCATCTTCGGTATAAGCCGCATACTCATCCTTGGAAGTCCCTCTGGTAAAGAAAGAACCCTTGGTGGGATGCGTTCCTGGGTAAGTACGGTAAGGAATACCATCCCCGTCCACATCCAAATACCGGCCAAAACGGCCTACATGCTCAAGTTCTTCTGTATTGAGGACTTTTCCTCTGTCATATTTTCTCTCGTCAGTCCAATGAAATGGCTCTGAAATATGATCATTCATCCCCAAATCCAAATCTGTCATGACCATGATGGGGGTTTGTAACCTTTCTGCCAGGTCAAAACTTTGGGCAGTCATATCAAAACACTCCCTTGGGGTAGAAGGAAGCAATAGTACGTGCTTGGTGTCTCCATGAGATGCATAAGCTGCCAAAAGCAGATCCGGTTGCTGGGTTCTTGTTGGCATCCCTGTGCTCGGGCCTGCCCTTTGGACATCAACCAACACTGCAGGTACCTCTGCAAAATAGGCCAGTCCAAGAAATTCATTCATCAAAGAAACTCCGGGACCACTGGTAGCAGTGAATGCCCGTGCGCCATTCCAATTGGCTCCAATCACCATTCCCATAGCAGCCAGCTCATCCTCTGCCTGAATAATGGCAAATTTATGGGCTCCTGTCTCCGGATCAATCCGATATTCTTTACAGTAATGCTCAAATGCCTCTGCCACTGAAGTGGATGGGGTAATAGGATACCAGGCCATAACGGTTGCCCCTCCATAAACCGCTCCCAGTCCACAGGCTGTATTTCCATCTACGATTATCTTATCCCCAATAAGATCTCTTCTTTCAAGATGAAAGGAAAGAGGATACTCAAAATTGGCCTCCACGTAATCAATTCCCAGTTTCAAGGCTACCATGTTGGCCTCAATCAGTTGGGCCTTCCCCTCAAATTGCTCCCCTATCAGTTTTTTTATCTCCTCCACATCCATATTCAACAATTTTGACAGGGCCCCAACATAAATGATGTTTTTAAGCAACTGTCTTTTCCTTGGATCTGAGAAAGCCTGATTTGACATCTCCATCATGGGAACTCCCAGGTAATGAATATCATCCCTTAAATAGTTGTCAGGGAGCTTCTTGGTGCTGTCATACATAAAATATCCGCCCGGTTTCACATTATTGACATCCTGGGCCATGCTTTGCGGATTGACACATACCATTAAGTCTATACCTTCCCTTCTCCCTAAATAACCTTTCTCACTTACCCGGACCTCATACCATGTAGGCAGACCCTGGATATTGGAAGGGAAAATATTTTTGGGTGTTACAGGAATACCCATACGGAAGATGGTTTTGGCAAATAGGTAGTTGGCACTTGCTGATCCGGTACCGTTGACATTGGCAAACCGGACTATAAAATCGTTAATGGCTTTATTCATTTCTGTATCTGGGGAAGTGGTGCTGGCATTTGATGGGCTTTGGTCACGGAATAGAAGAATTTCTGCATATCCCAAGCGGAGGTCGGACACCTTTCTGCGCATAAGCCGCAATGCAAACATACATCTTCATCTTTTACCATAACACGTCCGGTTTTAAGTTCCTTGGAAACCAAAATATCCTGGTCAGGATTTTCTGCCGGAACGAGCAAATTTTGACGGAGGTCTGATTCTTCGGCATTCGCTGTAAAGGTGATGCAGGAAGTCGGGCAAACATCCATACAGGCATCACATTCTATGCAACGGTCCTCCGTAAATACAGTCTGTACATCACAGTTAAGGCATCTTTGGGTCTCTTTATAGGCAGTAGATATATCAAAACCTAATTCAACCTCTTTTTTTCTATCTTTAAGGGTAATTTTTTTGGAGGCTTGCGGTACTATATAGCGATTATCTATCGCCACACTGCTGTCATAACTCCATTCATGGATACCCATTTTTTGGCTTACCAAATTGGTGTAAGGTGAAGGTCTTTTCCTTAAGTCCTGACCTTCACAAAATAAATGGATCGATACTGCAGCCTGATGCCCATGGGCAACCGCTGTAATTACATTTTTTGGCCCAAATGCAGAATCACCGCCAAAAAACACCTTTGACAACGTAGACTGGAAAGTCAGTTCATCCACAACAGGCATACCCCATTGATCAAATTCCAACCCTAAATCTCTTTCTATCCATGGAAAGCTATTTTCCTGACCAATGGCAATTAACACTTCATCTGCTTCAATGAAAACATCCGGTTCTGGGGTAGGCAGTAATTGCCTCTTCCCATTTTCATCATACACGGCTTTCACCTTTTGAAACTTCATTCCAATCAGTTTCCCGTTTTCCACTTCAAAGCTCAAAGGAACGTGGTTGTCAATGATTTCTATATCTTCATGTAAAGCATCTTCCTTTTCCCAAGGTGAGGCCTTCATTTCCTCAAATGGACTCCTCACAACCACTTTCACCTTATTTCCTCCCAATCTTCTTGAGGTTCTGCAACAATCCATCGCAGTGTTACCCCCTCCGAGCACAATCACTTTCTTGGCAATGGACTTGGTATGTTCAAAAGCCACATTGGCCAACCACTCTATTCCTATATGAATGGATTTATCTCCTTCTTTTCTACCTGGCAGCTTAGGTAGATCTCTTCCTTTAGGCGCACCTGTTCCTACAAACACCGCATCATACCCCTTTTCCATGACATCCCTAAGACTGTTTACATAAGTTAAAAATTGGGTATGTATCCCCAAATCCAAAATAAAATTCACCTCCTCGTTCAGCACTTCCTCCGGTAGTCTAAATGATGGGATCTGGCTTCTCATCATTCCGCCTCCGGCCACTTGCTCATCAAAAAGGTGTATTTCATATCCCAAAGGCGCCAAATCCCTGGCAACAGTTAAGGAAGCAGGACCGCCTCCTATTAGGGCAATTTTCTTTCCATTCGGTACAAAAGGTCCTTGGGGCATAAGTTTCCTGACATCCCCCTTGTTATCGGCAGCCACCCTTTTCAGTCGGCATATGGCTACAGGTTCTTCTTCTACCCTTACTCTCCGACATGCGGGTTCACAGGGTCTGTCGCAGGTTCTTCCCAACACGCCCGGAAAAACGTTGGATTCCCAGTTGATCATATATGCCTCGGTAAATCTCTCAGCAGCTATCAATCTGATATATTCAGGAACGGGGGTATGTGCAGGACATGCATATTGGCAATCCACTACCTTATGGTAGTATTCTGGATCTTGGGTATTGGTAGGCTTCATGGTTATGCAGGATTATTGCTCCAAGACTATTGTTATTAGTTTTTAAATCTAATAATTTTCAGAATTTAATGCCGTTTCTTATGTAATAAAATTAGAATTAATTTTGATAGTATATATTTAGGCAAAATATCGCGCATTCAATCCTTCTGTTTTTGTAGTTTTTTAGAACCAATGGACAAAAAGCTTATCCACAAAACTTATATAATTACCGGTGCCAGCAGCGGCATGGGAAGAGCCAGTGCCATCCGATTGGCACATGAAGGTGCCAACCTGATTCTCAGTGGCAGAGATGAACTCAGGGGTCAGCTACTTTTAGATGAGATTTTTGCCTTAAACGGAAATGCTGTTTTTTTCCCCGGAGACGTGAGTGATCTGAATTACAATAAAGCATTGGTAGAACTGGCTATTTCAAACTTTGGCCAACTGGATGGCCTTATCACCAATGCGGGTATCCTCGGGCTGGGTTCCATCACAGAACTGGACACCCAACTTTGGCATAAAACGTTTGAAGTGAATGTGGATTCCGTATTTTACCTACTTAAATTTGCCATTCCTGAAATGTTAAAAAGGCCTTCTGCATCGGTTGTGATAAATTCTTCCATCGCAGCATTTAAGTCATTCCCAAACCACCCTGCATATTGCGCATCCAAAGCAGCTTTGGTAGCTTTGGCCAAACAAGCTGCAGTGGAATATGGACCAAGTATCCGAATAAATTGTATCTGCCCGGGACCGGTTGACACCCCTCTGATCCATGCTTCTGCCGTAGCCTTCCCTGACCCGGGAAAGGCAGTAGAAAATGCCGGGAAAAATACCCTCATTGGAAGACTTGGAACACCGGAAGACATTGCCAACCTGGTCTTTTTTTTAATCTCAGAAGATTCTTCCTGGATTACAGGAAGTGTTTATACCATTGATGGAGGAATTATGGCCAAAGGGTGAATCTACTTTTAAATATTTAAACTAATTGGATTGAAAAATCAATATTTCCCCGTTTTTGTTCCAGGTTGATCCAAACCAACAATTGATTTTACTTCAAAATCCCATGATTTTTTGATTTAATAATGTAAATTGAATTTAAAGAAAATATTCAAACCCATACTGGTATTCAAAATGGCATCATGTTAAAAAGTCTTTTCAAGCTCCTTTTCCTTTTTTACTGGCCCACCCTAATTTATGCGCAACAAAGTAACCTTGAAGCTTTGCATGAGGATGTGAAAAACGCTTCAACAGACTCGGCAAAATACCAAGCATATTCAAGGCTTGTAAGTGCGTTTTATCCAGCAGATTTTGATTCCTCTCTTTTTTATTTGAAAAAAAGGTTGATGATAGCGCAAGCAAATCATAAAAAAATTGAGGAAGGTTCAAATTATGGCTCGCTAGCTTTTATTTTTATGAATTCCGGAAAATATGGCCTATCCCTTGAAAATTACCTCTCGGCCTTCGAAATCCTGGAAAATCCTGATTCCGAAAAACATTATTGGAACCTGACTTCCGGGTCTGATCCTAGAGAAAACCGGCTTAAAATCCTATCCAATTTTTACTTTAATTTTGGACACTTGATGAGGTTGACCGAAAACAGAGACCTTCAAAAAGCCTACTACGAAAAAGTGGTGAAATTGGCTGGTGAAAACAATGACCTGGAAAATCTCTCCTATGCCAATGATGGTCTTGCATATTATTACCTTCATCTTAATGAAATTGATTCCGTTTTATACCACATCAATACCTCTCTCAAAATTGCTGAATCAGTGGAAAGGAAAAACAATCTGACTTTTTCCAAATACATCCACGGACTTATTTTAAGTTCCTTAAATGAAAACGAAAAAGCAATAGCGGAATTCAGGGAAGGCCTGGATGTAGGAAAAGCTTATAATAATTTTCAAGGTGAGGTTTTAAATTCCCTAGGCTTATCCCAGGTCTTTTTAAAGGAAGAATTCCAGGATTCGAGCTTATACTATGGTTATTTAGCACTACAAGGTTTTAAAATCATCAGGGATTTTGACGCACTCGATCTGAATTTGGGATCAGCCTATGAAAACCTTTTCAACATTTACCAAAGACTGGACCAACCTGACAGCGCATTCAAATACCTCTATCTGGCCAAAATTAATTCCGACAGTCTATACCAGGAAAAGGTAAAAAACCTGGGGGAATTCCAGCATCTACAGTTAAGCGAGCAATTGAGGATCAAAGAGCTTGAAAAGGAAAGCATCAATTTTCAAAACAAAATCCGGAATTATAGTCTACTTTCAGGATTGTTGGTGGCCCTGTTATTTAGCTTTATTTTTTACAGAAATTATAGAATCAAATTAGCAGCTAACAACAAACTTGAAGAAACCCTCGATAATCTGAAATCTACCCAGGCCCAATTGATTCATTCAGAAAAAATGGCTTCATTGGGCAGCCTGACCGCTGGTATTGCCCATGAGATCCAAAATCCCCTGAATTTTGTCAATAATTTTTCTGAGTTGAACCAGGAACTGGTGGCAGAACTTGAAATGGAAGCTGATAATGGAAATATCGAAGAAATAAAAGCCTTGGCCAAAGACATTAAAGAAAACGAAATTAAAATACACCATCATGGAAAACGGGCAGATTCCATTGTGAAAGGCATGCTCCTGCACAGTAGAGGAAGTTCCGGCCAAAAAGAGTGGACTGACATCAATTCATTGGTAGATGAATACGGAAAGTTGGCATATCACGGCATGCGGGCCAAGGATAAATCCCAGTCTACCGGAGAGGCAGGTTTTGATCTAAAATTAGAAACACAATATGACACCAGCATTCCAAAAATAAATGTGGCGCCTCAGGAAATTGGTAGAGTTTTGCTGAATATCATTAACAATGCTTTTTATGCCTGTGCTGAGCGTAGCCGAAGTACCTGTGCTGAGCGTAGCCGAAGTACCTGTACTGAGCAAAAAAATGAAGCATTGAGAATGAATGACAAAGAATTTTACCAACCCATAGTTAGTTTGAAGACCCAAAGGCAGGGGGATCAGATTATTATTTCAGTTTCCGACAACGGGCCCGGCATTCCAGATGCGATCAAAAACAAAATCTTCCAGCCCTTCTTTACTACCAAACCGACAGGACAGGGCACAGGATTGGGATTGTCTTTAAGTTATGATATCGTAAAAGCACATGGAGGGGAATTGACGGTAACAAGTTTTACTGAAGAAAAAGGAGAAAACCATCCAAAAGGAACAGTTTTTTCAATTATTTTACCTTTTTAGAAAAAATCAACATAAATTAAGGAAAAAAGTCTATGCGAACGAACTTTATATTTGATGATAATCATCGAAGACTCCTGGGTAACCTTTTTGGGGAGATGGAAGAAATCAGTCTGAAACAGATTTTTGAAAGTGGGAGAAAGATCGAACTTGAGGCGGGTGAATATTTATTCAAACAAGGAGACAAAAAAAATGAACTTTATATTGTTCTTTCCGGAAGGCTAAGAGTCATTAATCAAGATAAAAGCAATACGGTGGTTTTGGGAGATATAGCCGAAGGGGAACCTGTAGGAGAAATAGCCCTTTTTACCAACGAACCAAGAATGGCAGGCGTATTGGCTATCAGAAAATCTACTGTTCTAGAGATTGACAAGGACCTTTACCATGCAGTTGTCTCCCAAAACCCCGGGTTTGCATCAGCACTGACCAGGTTTGTCATAAAAAGAATGCGGAGGAATGAGCTAGAAAAGAAAGTGGAGTCCGCACCTAGAAATATTGTGATCCTACCATTACAGGAGGACCTGGAAATCAGCCATTGGACGGCTGAATTAAAAAATAATCTGGCTGCATCTTACATTCCTGCACAGGTACTGGACAGAGACTCCGAGATAAATGATCCTTCAAAATCTTTTTCGGAAATTCTGGAATCCTTCCAGGGATTGAATATTTTGGTTTGCAATGATAAGGATGCAGATTGGACAAAAAAATGTCTTTTGAGTGCTGATCTGATCATCCTCGCCACAGATTTTTATGCAGATCCAAGCCTTTATCCTGTAGAAATACAGCATAATTTGTATGAAAACAGCATCTTGAAAAGAAAAAAATACCTGCTTTTGCTCCATCCTGAAAATGCCGGATTACCCGAAGATACAGGACGTTGGTTTAAAGACAGGAATCTTTCCTTACATATTCATGCCAGGAAAAGCAACGCTATGGATTTGCGGAGACTTTGTAGGATAATTTCCAATCAGGCGGTTGGACTTGTCCTTGGGGGGAGCAGTTCAAAAGGATATGCCCATATTGGCGCTGTTAAAGCACTCCTGGAATCCGGCCTTGAGATAGACTTTGTGGGAGGCTCAAGCGCAGGAGCACTATATGGAATAAGCATGACTTTTTCGGACTTTGAATTTGACAAAATCGATAGCATCTGTCATGATTCAGCATCCAGCGAATCTGGAATCAATGACTTCATCACCAGTTATTTTGCCAAAAACAATCAAAAGAAAATTGAGGATTTTACCAAGAAGATTTTTGGAAAATACAGTTTGGAGGACCTCTGGATCACCTCATATTGCGTTTCAACAGACATTTCGAATACCGAAGTCAAAGTCCATAGTACCGGTTTGGCTTGGCAAAAAGTTCAGGAAAGTTTTACCTCACCAGGTATTTTCCCCCCTGTTGTGATTGATGATCAAATTTATGTGGATGGAGGACTTTCAGAAAACATCCCCATTGACCCCATGTATCGCTATCCCGTCAAACATATTATTGCTGTTTCCTTGAGCGGTTCAGAACCGGAAAAAGTTGATTTCAATTCCAATCCTTCGGTTTGGGAACAGATTAAAGGAAAATTTTCAAAGAAAAAAGTGTATGACAATCCTGTTATCACCACTGTTATGGTCAATTCAATGACACTTAATCCCCGACAAAGAAATGAAATCAACAAATCAAAAGTTTCCTTGCTGTTTGAAATCAATTTAAGAGCCGTTAGCCTATTGGATGACAGCCAATGGAAAAAAGTAGTGAAAAAGGGACATGATCAAACCAAGTCCTATTTGGAAAAACTGGAAGATGAAGAGAAATTTTGGTTGAAGCCATCTGAATAAGTAATCAGCTAACACTATCATTGTAAGTGTATTACAATTGGGTCAGGTTTTATTCCTAAAAGTATAATAGCCCAGCTAGGTTGAAATTCAATCTTACCTATAAACTGCTTAATCATGGGTATAGAAAATATCGCTTCCTTAGTTTTCTTATTCTATTTGCGAAGACAGGCAAATAAGGGGGAAATTCCATCCTATTGGAAAAAACAGATAAATATTGGTCTTATTGTTGTCATTTGTCTGATTGCAATACAGGGTGCTGGCTTGGCAGGAGGATTAATAGCCAAAACATCAAGCATCTTATTGATTTCTTATATTGTTTATACCATTCTTAACAATGAGGAATTTTTAAATACCAAATCCTTGGTTTATGCTGCTCTTCCATTAATTGGAATATCCATTTTTGAGGACATTCTTGAGATGGCATGGCCAAGTATGTACAAATCCTGGGAAAATCTATTCAATGTTGCCTCTTTCTTTGCCTTTTTCTGGATGATTTCCATGTACATTACCTACAGAAAGCAAAAGAAAGCACTGGAAAGAGAGAAATTAATAGCAGAGGAAAAAGAAAAAGAACTTCAGATAACAGAAGCGCTTAAAGCTAAGCTGGAAGTGGAGGTAGCAGAAAGAACTTCTGATTTGAGGCAACAAAAAGAGGAATTGGAAAAAACTTTGGTAGAATTAAAAGCTGCCCAGGCACAATTGATACAAGCTGAAAAAATGGCCTCATTAGGAGAGCTTACAGCGGGGATTGCCCACGAAATCCAAAATCCTTTGAATTTTGTGACCAACTTTTCTGAAGTGAGCAATGAACTGATCCAGGAAATTTTGGATCTTAGGTCCAAAAAACAGGAATCTGAGGAACCCGTGGAGGACGAAATTGAAGTTGATGAAATATTGGGAGATATCAGACAAAACCTTGAAAAAATACATCATCACGGAAAGAGGGCAGACTCTATTGTTAAGGGTATGCTTGAGCACAGCCGGAATAACAGTGGTGAAAAAGTCCCAACTGACATCAATGCCCTTGCCGATGAATATCTTAAACTTTCATATCATGGCTATAGGTCCAAGGACAAAACTTTTAATTCCGATTTCAAATCGGAATTAGACCCTACTATTCCTTTGGTCAATATTGTTCCGCAGGACCTTGGAAGGGTATTATTGAATTTGTTCAACAATGCATTCTATGCCTGCCATGAACGATCCAAAAAAGAAATCATTGGTGCTGAAGGAGATATTTCTGATCCGGACATTTATAAAGGAAAAGGCACTAAACCTTTTTCTCCTCTGGTCAAGGTTTTCACAAAAAATCTGAGCAACAAAATAGAAATCAAGGTATCTGACAATGGATCCGGAATCCCTGAAAATATTAAGGAAAAAATATTCCAACCCTTTTTTACCACCAAACCAACTGGCCATGGAACTGGCTTGGGTTTATCACTCACGTATGATATTGTAAAAGCCCATGGGGGAGAAATATCATTGAACTCCAAAGCAGGTAAAGGCACGGAATTTATTATTTCCTTGCCTATCCAATAAGATATTCAATCAGACCAATGGAATGTGAATGACAAATGTTGTTCCTTTACCTGCTTCTGTTTCTACTTCTAATTTTCCGTTATGGCTTTGGGTAATGATGTCATAACTCAAACTTAACCCAAGACCGGTTCCTTCCCCCGTAGGCTTAGTAGTGAAAAAAGGTTCAAAAATACGTTCCTTGATTTCTTCCGGGATACCAGGTCCATTATCTCCTACTTTGATTTCAAAATGATTTTCAACCAAATGCGTGGAAATAGTCAGCTCTGGTTGATAATTATCTTTCTCCTTCTTTTTTTGATCCCAGACTGCATCCAATGCATTTCCCAAAATATTGACCAAAGCCTGTCCAAATTGCTGGCCATAAAGTTTGACCTTCTCCATATTGGGTTGTAATTCCCAGTTTATTTTTACTGCCAGATCCGGTACTTTGGTTTTTTTGGTATTGAATGCAATATCCAGGTAATTTTGGACAAGGGTATTCAGATCAAAAAGATCTGTGGAAGCATCAGATGCCTTTGCGTGTTGTGTCATGGAATGGACAATGGCATCGGCTCTTTTCCCATGCTTTTCAATTCGTAAGGTATTGTCCTTCAGACTATCCATCAAATAATCCACTTCCTCCATATCCCCTGATTTGATGGCCGCAGAAAGTTCATCCAAAAGTTCTACGGATACTCCTGCAAAGTTGTTGATAAAGTTCAAAGGGTTTTTGATCTCATGGGCTATACCGGTGGCCAATCTACCGAGGGAGGCCAATTTCTCTGCCTGGACCAGTTGGTTTTGGGCCTGCTTCAATTCTGTATAGGCTTTTTCCAATACCTCTACTTTTTCCAATTCAAGTGCTTTCTTCTCCACTTCAGCCTGCAAAGCCTTGGATTCAGATTCTGCTGCCCTGGATCTTGCCATGGCTGTTTCGGCATGAAGTTCAGCTTCCCTCAAACGGGCCGCATCCCTTTCTTTTTTAATCAATTTCTGTCTCTGATACTTTCCGATAATCAAAAATGCTACGACCAAAATGCTCAAGTAAATAAAGAAAGCCCACCATCGTAACCACAAAACCGGTCTTATTAAAAAAGAAAAGCTGATGGGTTGTTCGGACACTACACCGCTCTCATTGATGGCCATCACCTCCAATGTATATTCCTTTGCCCAAAAATAAGCCGGTAAATTGGTGTACCTCAATCTCCTGATGTTGGTAGGTTCTGACCAATCGTCCTCATAGCCAACAAGCCGGGTACGGTATCTAACACCCGGTACATCCGCAAAACTCATGGCTGCATATTCAAAGGTAATTTCATTCCGGTTTTCAGACCTATCAGGTCTTTCTATTGCCATAAATTGAAGAATGGGAGGACGGGTGTTTATCCTATCAAAATAGGGATGATAAATGGAAATCCCATTTGCATTTCCAAAATACACTTGCCCACTATTATCTATTTTTACTGACCCAAATAACCAAACCTCATTCCCTATTAATCCATCTCTCTGTGAAACAGTCTTTAATACCTTGCCGGTATTGGGATCAAATTCGGTCAATCCCATATTAGTCCCTATCCAAAAATTACCATCAATCGGCGATACTGCAAAACTGATAGGATTATCTGCAGGAAAACCCGATTCTGTATTGAATATTGATAAAACCTTAGCGCTTTTATGATCTAAACTTACCAACCCATGTTGGGTACCGACCCACATCTTTCCATTACTCCATAGCAGTTTTTCAATATTGTTTGTCGGAGCACCATTTTCCAAAGACCAAAACAAACTGAATTTGATGGAAGAAGAAAGTTCATTCTCTTTAAGTTTCTCATACGTTATAGGGACAGTGCTTCGGAATAAGCCTTTGTCCCTAGTTCCTACCCAAAGGTATCCATCAGCATCAAAGGCTACCGAATTATAAACAGTCTGGGGTAAACCTGATTTTTCACCCAGCGAAAAAGAATTTTGGCCAATTATTCCGTATAAAGCCCTTGATCCTGGAAACCATATACTTTCTACAGACTGATTCAATTGCACACTGTAAATTGCCAATTTTTCGGAAGCAATGATAGGGGGACTATCAGGCATGGTAAACAAATACGCTTTTCTTCCTCTAATGCTGATTTCCTTAATATCCTGGGCATCTTTAAAAATTAATTTCAGGTCAAATACCAAAGCACTTAATCCATAAATGGAAGCTATCCAAATTCGGCCCTCTCTATCCTCTTCCATTCCGTTGATCCAGTCCCCATATAGACCGTCCGCTTCTGTAAAGACAGTTGAAAGACCATCGTTATGGATACATGCCAAACCTCCTTCAGTACCCACCCAAAACCTACACAGGGCTGAATTTATTTCCGGTACAAGGATAGTATTGACCTTTGGATTTGGCAAAATGGGTTTTTCCCCTGCATTGGGTTCGGCTCCAAAATTTTCAAATGCCATATAATTAAATCGGAGCTTAGAGACCCCCCCGGATTGGGCAATCCAAATATTACCCTCTCTATCTTGGTAAACATCGTAAATATGGTTGCTCAACAGACCGTTTGCCCTGGTATAAACCCCTAAAACCTGGAAATTTTCTTTGTCTATTCTGGTGATCCCGGACTCTGAATTGGAAGTCCAAATGACCCCTTCTTCAAAAGTGTAAATCCCAAAATAATTGGTCTGAGGCTGCTTTGAAATGAAAATCGGTAAAGAACTTTTATCCTTAAAAAGTAATAACTCCCCGTTTTGTTTAAAAGCCCAAATCTGACCTTTTTCATCTTCAAACAAAGAATTGAAATTTTGCTCATTGGAAGAAATTTTCGGGGTGTAAAGAATGGTCAAATTCTTGTCATCAGATTCCACCAAAATACCACCTTCCAGAGCGGCAAACAAGGTTCCGGTTTTACCTGCAAACACGGAACTTACAAATAGGTCAATGTTTGTATCCAGTTTGGTGGAAACCGTGTCCACCATCAACCTGGAATCCTCTGTGGTCTGATAACCTATCAATCCATGGGTAACGGTAGCTACCCAGATTTTCCCGGATTTGTCCACAGCCAACCTGTTTTCTGTCATTCCCTCATCACTCAGGTTTACTCCTCCCAACTGATTGGTGAATTTCAATCTTCTCCCGTTTTTATAGGCAGAAACAGGTTCCTCTGAAACAACAACCCCGGCATTGGAAGATATCCATAGGTATCCTTGTCCATCTTCCAATATTTGCCAGACTCCCAAGTCGGTCAAGCCATCTTTGCTGGAATAAAGATCCATCTTTGCCCCATCATACCTGACCAATCCGGAGGAAAAAACACCCATCCAAAGGAAGCCCTCAGAGTCCTGAAAAATATTGGTAACCATGGAGGAGGGCAAAGAGTAACTCTCATTACCCGAAGCGGTAAAATGAGTAAGCGGAAGCTCTTGAGCTTCCGCTTTGAATACTGAAATTAATATAATAAAATAGGCGCAAAGTATTCTATTAATCATCAGACCAATATACGTAATTAATCTGATTATCTTTTAATACCTCCTGATCCATTAAAGGAACTCAGAACAGTTGTTCCGTCAGATACGGTAAAGGCATTAATGTAATCATAGGTTTTAACCCTTGACCCTGATACTGGAGTAGTTGGACATTTCCCCAATGCTGTACAGGCCAATGGCTCTGTTAAGCGAATCAAAGCCGTGTTGAATTCATCATCATTGGTTCCATCTGCCTTTTTAGCTCCCCTGCCGCTGACTATATTCAATTCTGCGGTCAATAATTGTTGTAAAAACAAATCAAGATCACTTCTGATGGGCCTCGTAATGATATCTAAAGCTGTTGCGAATTTATCACTTCCAAACTGGAATGGTTCAACTAAATATAATCCCTCAATTTGATTTAAGAATCCTAATAACTGATTCCTGTTATAAACTGATTTGCCCTTTCCCTGAGACCTTAATTCCTGAGTCCAGAATTTCGAATCCCTGGTTTCCAGATTATAAACCCCTGATTCAATTTTCTGAATCATGGCTTTGCTGTCCACTGAATACCCAAAATCCAGGCCTTTTATGTCCTCTTTTACCAAACCAATATCTTCCGAAATCCTTCCATCGTTTGGCAAATAGTTGGAGGTAACAAGATTTTCTACAACTTCAACTTTATAAGTTCCTTCAAAAACATAAAAAGTAAATAATCCAAGATCATCGGTTTTTGTTTTAGCAATAACTGTATTTCTTATCTTATCTGTCAATTCAATATTAAAACCCCCAAGTCCGGCTTCGGAGGCTTGCTTAATGTCATCTCCATTGGAATCAATATAAATGCTACCTTGGATTTTATATATTCCTTTACAGGGTCCAAGAACTTCTCCTTTTGAAGTTATATTCCCTGTTACCACAATTGCTTCGATGAAGCCCAAACCCACTAAACCGGGATAGGTAACAGAGTAGTTTGCCTCACTGTTTTGCGGAACGCTACTGTTCCATCTGATATAACCTCCGTCAATAGTGGAAGAATTTGTTGGCGTTCTTGAAACAGGGTTTACAGTACAGTCAGGAATCTGAAGGGAAAAATTGTCCAAACTCGGAGGGACATTAGTTCCTTTGACATTGTAAAAGAAAGTAGTGGTATTATTTGGATTTTCTACCATATCCACAAAAGTAACATCATAGTTACCTATCCTTACTGTTCTCCTATCCTTGATCAACTCCTCCAACTGAGGATCCAGTTTCATGGAGGAATTCAGCCCAAGTTCCTGAAGGTCAAAAAGGCCCTGGTTTTGGGCATCTTTCATTAATTCCTCTTCGGCATTCAGTAAATCGTCATCCTGAACTAGGGATTCAAATTCACAACCTATCAGGATTAATCCTGCCAACATAAATAATCCAATTGAAAATAATAAGCGTTTCATAGTAAATACATTTTTGTGTTTATGTGAGTATAAAAATTTATATAAATCTTTTTCGGTCTACTAAGATTTCATAAAGAGAACCATTAAATTAGCCAAAAACGGTTTTTAAAATGGTTTTTTTTAGATGTAAAATTGTTTTTTCTTGGTACAAGATAAAAAAACTGACTCTAAAATACATACTTTTTTTCTTTGTATACAATTTTTTACAAAACTATTTTTTTGAGAATCAATGAAATAGGAAAATTAAAGAAGAAATTGAATATTTACCGGGCACTAATTTTCTACCAATTTTTCTTTATTTATAAAAAAAAATATACTTTATTTAATATATAATAATATTTTTTTCCTATACAAATTACCAAAGAATTTTTGTTTTCAATTATTTGATCCATTGAAAAAAATCCATTTTAAAAACATGGAAAGGAACATAGATTGAAAAGTTTTTAAATTTATTCTGTTCCAAAGTGGTTATATTTCAATAAGTTTTAATATTTTACGTGTCACTAAAACTCCATATGTCGGCTTACAGATTGAATTCGGAAAGGAAAATAGCCTGGGCCAGGATTGGCTTCATGCCTATTTTTTTCTTTTTGGTTTTTTTTTCAGTTATTAAAAGCTTTGCTCAGATCAACGCAAGTCTTGGTTTGCCGACAATCAAAAATTATTCTCCAAGGGATTATAAAGGTCATAACCAGATTTGGAACATTATCCAGGATGACAGGGGTTTGATGTATTTTGGTACCAGTGGAGGGATTATTGAATATGACGGGGTAAACTGGAATAAACTCAAATTCCCAATTTCTGCCACTCAAGTAAGCAATAGGGCATTTTTCAAAGATGAAGAGGGCAAGGTTTTTTATGGTGCTTTGGGTGACTTTGGCTATTTCGATCAGGATCAAAAAGGAAATACCGTCCTTATTTCTCTCATTCCCTTTCTTTCAAAAGAAGACCAGATATTCAACGATATTTGGACAATCCACAAATTAGATGGAAAATTCTTCTTCCAGGCCAGAGATGTCATCTTTATTTATGACTTCAACAAAGGCTTTGAAAATCCTGAAATTGAGGTTTGGAGGCCTGATACTGCATTTATGTACGCCTTTTCCCATAATGGCACTTATTATGTTCACCAACAGGAACTCGGTCTTTTCAGGATGATCAATGGAAGATTGGAATTGCTTCCAGGAAGTGAATTTTTGGGGACGGAAAGGCTCCAGGTCCTATTGCCTTATGGGAATAAGGATGAATTTTTGGTTGGCATGTTTGCCAGCGGTTTCTTTCACTTTGACGGTAAGAATTTTAAAAGATTCCAATCCAATGCCTACCAACCAGGGGAAAGTAATAGACTCTATAAAAGCATCCCATTGGGAGAAGATAAATATATTTTGGCTTATGCAGGCAAAGGAATCTATATCATAGATAAAAAAGGAAATGTTTTAAATGTAATAAACGTAGCCAATGGTATTCCAGATGACTCCATTTATTCTGTTTATCTGGACAATTCGGGTCAGTTATGGGCAGGTACTGAAAACGGGCTGGCAAAAATAGACATCTCTTCACCGCTAAGCAGGTTTATTTTTTCCACCACTGCAAATACCAACATTCTTTCTCTCAATAGTGTAAATGGAGATCTTTACATAGGTACAGCTGTGGAAGTATTGAAACTTGATAAGGAAACCGGACGGATAAATAATGTTCCAGGTGTTCCTTTTTCCCAGATTTTTAAAATGACCGTTGATGGAAATGATTTATTGATAGCAACAGAAGGGCTGGTTGCAATAAGAGGGAATCGCGTGATCTCAATTAAAGAATCCATCGGCGGGAATTTCCAACTTTTAGATGTAATTGTGTCTTCAAAATATCCCGATTTAATGTATTGCAGCGGATCTAGTGGGATTTCCGTTTTTACCAGGAAGGAAACTACTCCCGGAAGCGGAAAATACGGAGATTGGGAATTTGTCGGCAATCTGATCGGAACTTCCATGGATGTTTACAACTTGGTAGAAGATGAGGAAGGGGATTTATGGGGGGGTACCCAGGCGGGATTTGTTTACAGGATCAAACTGGCCAGAACGGCAAGTAATGAAATTGACCTAAAAAATACCACTCTGGAACTTATCGGACCGGACCAAGGCTTGGTTGGATCTCCAGGGAACGTGACAAAAGTAAATAAGAAAGCATATTTCCCAACTATATCTGGGTTTTATACTTTCAATAAGACCTCCAATCAGTTTGAGAAAGATACCATATTAAGCTTTTCATCTGAAAAAGTAGATATAAGCGTTGAAAACACCAATCTTTTTGAAGATGATCTGGGAAGGGTTTTGATTCTGTTTGGAAATGATAAGAAATTAGCTATTCCAATACCTGATGGGGGATATAAGATCTCAGATTATCCCATCAATTTGTTTACAGGTGAAGTCATAACCGCATTTTTTTCAGAACCAAACGGGGTCATTTGGTTAGGGACTGAGGAGGGATTGATCAGAATTGATGGCCGGAATACCATCGGACAAAGAAAGGAGCTGCCAATTTATTTTACCCAGATCATCGCAGGAAAGGATACGCTAAGTCACAGAAAACAGATAGAGGATATTGATTTCCCTGAATTGCCCTATTCAAGTAATTCATTAAGGATTTTATTTGCAAGTCCATTTTTCGAACATGAAAATCTGACCGAATACCGGACATTCTTAGAAGGATTTGACAAGGATTGGTCCTCTTGGAATAAAAGTACATTTAAGGAATATAATTACCTGCCTGCTGGCAAATATACATTCAGGGTTAAGTCAAGAAATATTTTTGGGGACGAGAGTGAGGAAATCAACTATTCGTTTGTAATACTTCCCCCTTGGTATTTTTCAAAATGGGCTTATCTGTTTTATTTTATTGCACTTGCATTTATAGTTTATTTAGTTGATAAATTTCAAAGGACGCGTTTGTTGGCAAGGGAAAAGAATATTGCCAGGGAACGTGAACTTGCTCATGCCAAGGAAATTGAAAAAGCATACAACGAGCTGAAAGCTACACAGCAACAACTTTTACAACAGGAAAAACTGGCCAGTCTTGGACAATTGACTGCAGGCATTGCCCACGAAATCAAAAACCCCTTGAATTTTGTGAACAATTTCTCTGAGCTCAGCTTGGAATACATGGATGAAATCAATGAGCTTTTGGAGAAGTTGGACAATAAGGAAGTGACAGAGGAGATAAAGGCCCTAATGGAGGATGTCAAAT
>Ga0114946_10000865_pt1 | contig 20688 bp, 18 predicted proteins | sample WalLakDeSediment_FD_88676 | JGI IMG/M metagenome (GOLD analysis project Ga0114946, IMG submission 88676) | Lake sediment microbial communities from Walker lake, Nevada to study Microbial Dark Matter (Phase II) - Walker Lake 11/02/13 Deep Sediment | ecosystem: Environmental > Aquatic >...
AGAAGGCGCGGAGCAGCGCAGAGCAAGGGGAGGTGATGTGCGTCATCCTGCTTTAGCTGCGGGGCCGGCTAACGGCCGTAAACGACCAATTATGCGCCTGTCCGTTCACCTCAATGTATACCGTGTACGTCTTACCCACCTCCAGCGGCTTGAACGGGATCAGCACGACCGCATCCCGCTCGTTCAGGATGGTGCGTCCTTGCTGCTGTGCGTAAGGATTGGGGTTCAGGTAGGTCGTTTCGTCGAAAATACAGCTTTCCAGCACGACGCTACCCTGCAAAAAGCGGTAATTTGTCACGCGCGGCGTCGTCTCTCCACTGCCAAGCTGGAGGACAATCGTTGGGCCGGAAGGCGGCTCGTTGCTGTAGCCGGGACAGTTGCCATATGATTCCGGCCACTCGTACAGACTGAGACGTAAAATCCAGGTTTCGCCCCCATCGGCCGGAAAGTAAAGCGGAAAGACATCAGGCGCGAGCCTGGCGCGGGGCGCCAGCGCAACGTCCAGTACACCCGCCATCTGCACGCTGCCGTTGGTATCACGGAACTGGCCATAACCCACCGTTTGTAGTTCGGGATCGATCACCTGCAAAATATGAAAAGGCGCCGACACCCAAAAGTTCATGGACCAATCATAGTTCCCTGTAGGCAGCGAGGTGGCAAACAAGTTGGCTTTGGGCGCTACGCGCGCCGCTTCCTTGTTGTAGTGTGGATTGTTAACATCCTGCCTGTGGGCAATGGGGTCGTCGTTCAGAACCATGTAAGCGGCATGCGCGCGACTCGCTTCGGATAAGAACACGTCATCAGTCAGGTGGTGTAATCCACCAATGTCGCGCAGGCTGTTGAGGTAAATCAACCATTCCGGCTCCGGTAGCGGCGTAGGCGATGGCTCAGCCGTGGGCAAAAGCGTGGCCGTGGGCAAAGGCGTGGCCGTGGGCAAGAGCGTCGCGGTGGGCGCAGGCGTAGCTGTCGGCGGCGCTGCGGTGGGCGATGGGGTTACAGCAGGCTCAAGCGTCGCGATGGGCGGCGGTTCTTCGGGAACCACCGTTGCTTTGGCCGCTTCCGGCTGTTGCGCGCCTGCGGCTGGTTCAGTAGTGGGTGAGATGGCAGCGGTTGGGACCATCTCAGCCACATTCGCGGGAAGTTGTACGACCTGGGTGGCAATAGGCGCAGCCTCCTGCTGACTTGTACAACTGACAAACAACAAAGCCAAAAAAATTAACGTGGCGCGCAGAACAACCTTCATCGCACATTCTCCTTACTGCCGCTAGATTATGTTGATTTATTGTAGCAGGTTTTTCAATTATGTAAATAGAGTAAAAACGCTGTCATGCCGACTTGCATACGGTCAGGACTAGGCTGCTTTACGGTGTTGATTGTGATAAGAGGGCGTCCAGCAGTTCATCGAGGGGAGCCAGAAGAGCCACGGCCGTTTCCGTCCACGCCCCATCCACCACCCCGGCCGGGCCGCGCACCAGCAGGCGCGCGCGCGGCGCGGGCGCATCCGGCTGCGGGCTGTCCAGCCGGAACGAGGCCAGTTCCGGGCTAAGCTGGTCACTGGCGAGCAGCGGGGCCGTGAGACTGATGACCTGCGTGGCGGCCAGCGTGGTGGTGATGGTCGTCCCGCCCTGAACGGCCGTGGTGAAGCCGCCCTGGTAGATCGTCAAGCGCGCTTCGTCGGCGTCGCCCAGCTCACGCCGATAATCAAGGAGGGCGTTGAGCGGGAAGGCCGCCGGGGGGCGCAGGGGCGCATCCAGCCCGGCCAGGGCCTCTTCCAGCAGCCCATCCAGCGCCAGGTAGAGGGGCAGCAGCGTGGTGGGCAGGGCAAACTCCGGGCAGACGACGTTGAGGCGGCGCTGGACAGCGGCCGTTTGCAGCAGCAACTGCTCCAGCGGCAAACCGCCCGTACAGACCACGACGTAATTGTCGGCCAGCGCGTCCAGGGGCAGCGCGGCGGCCAGCCCGGCCAGGCCCGGCGCCGCGACGGCGGCCGCCGCCGGATCGGGAATACGGCCGTCAATCGCCAGCCAACGCCACAGCAGGCCGTCGGCGGTGAGGGCCACGGTGTGGGCCGGGGCGTAGGGGGAGGCGCTGCGGCGCAGCCCGACCTGCGCGCCGGGCGGGAAATGAGGACCAAGGGCCAGCGCCAGGTAGTTATCGATGCTGGCCAGGAAGCGCGCGTCCTGCAGCCAGCCGCTGCGCGCCGCGCCGTCAAAAGGTAGTTCGTAGCTTAGCCGCACGCACGCCGCGCAGCCTTCCGGCGCCGGATCCAGCGTTAGCTGGGGTAAAATCTGCTGCAGCTGGATGAGGATGCCGGATTGGTTGCTGCGCTGCACGGCCTGGCCGGTCGTCTCGTCTACCAGGATAATCCGCCCCGCGACGCTGCCCTGCAGCCGCCGGTCGAGCCCCAGGGCGGGGATGGTGTAGCGCAGTTCGACAACGGTCGCGTCAAAGGGAATCGCGGTGGGAGCAGCGGTGGCAACGGCAACGGCCGTGGCGGAGGCCGGCGGCGGTAGCGGCGTGGGAGATGGGGTAGGTCGCGGGGTAAAGGTGGCGACCAGGGAGGCCACCGGCGCCAGCGCAGGCGTGGCGGCTGACGGCGGTTCGGGCGTCGCGCAGCCGGCCGCGCCCACCAGCAGAAGCAGGCCAAGCCAAAGGCGCTGCCGCAGACGTTGGCGAGTAAACCACAAGGCGATCACATGCTATGCACGCACAAAAGGCAGTTCATCTTTTTCCCAGGCGACTAGCAGGGGCACGGCCGTGAAAATGGAACTGTAGGTGCCGCTCAGCAGACCGACGAAGAGCACGGCGATGAAGGGCTTGACGGAAGCGCCGCCAAAAAGCAAAATCGCCACCATCACAAACATGGCGTTCAACTGCGTGGCCAGGGAGCGGTGAATTGTCTCCAGCACGGAGCGATTGACCAGCTTTTCAAATCTTTCGGCCGGACGGCGGGCAATGTTCTCGCGAATGCGGTCGAAGACGACGATGGTATCTTGCAGCGAGAAGCCGGCGACGGTGAGGACGGCCGTTAAGAATAGCGCATCCACTTCCCAACCTAGCAGCACGCCGGTAATCGCCGCAAAGCCGAAAATCACAAACAAGTCGTGGAGCATGGCCGCTACAGCGCACGCGCCATAGCGCAGCGGGTTGGGTACCTGGCGGAAAGCCAGCATGATGTAGAAGAGGATGACGACCGCCGCAACAATGACGGCAACAAAGGCCGCGCGCGTGACCTCGGCGCCCACGGAAGGGCTGACGCTCTGCACCAGCGTGGTGTCGGGTACCAGGGGCGCCAGTTGGCTGTCCAGCGCGCTGCTGATGGCCTGCGCCGTTTCGGCCGTGACAAACTCGGTGCGAATCTGCCAGGCATTCGCCAACCCCTCCCCGCGCAGCGCAATCACGGATGGGTTGTTAACGCCAAACTGATTAAACACGTCCCGAATTTTGTTTTCGGTAACGGTCGCGGTGAACTGCACTTCAAAGCGCGTGCCGCTGCGGAAGTCGACGCCCAAGGGGAAGACAGCGCCGGTGGTAATGAGCGAGTAGAGCATCGCCAGGATCCCCAGGCTTATTACAATACCGGAGAAGATGAAGTAGCGGCGACGGTTTTCGACAAGTTGAAAGATAAAATTGAACATTGGCGTAATCAGGAACCCATAATCCGTAAAAGAGTCACCGGCAACCGGCCATTAAACGCCCAGCAGCCACTTTTTGTCGCGCAGCCAGTCCGCGGCGCGCCCCATCACAATGCGCACAAAGGTCCGCGTGATGATCACGGCCGTGAACATGCTAATCATGACGCCAATTGCCAGCGTGTAGGCAAAGCCCTGCACCGTGCTGGCGCCAAAGTTACGGCCGAAAATCCACAATATCAGGCAAATCACCAGCGTGGCGATATTTGAATCGCGAATCGAAGTCCAGGCGCGGTCAAAGCCGGTCAAGATTGACTCACGCAGCGACGAGCCGCGCCGCAGCTCTTCCTTCATGCGCTCAAAGACGAGAATGTTGGCGTCTACCGCCATGCCGGTCGAAAGCAGAAAGCCGGTGATAGCCGGCAGCGTCAGCGTCACGGGAATAAACATGTAAACGGCGATATTCAATAAAGCGTAAATCAGCAGCGCCAGGTCGGCCAAAAAGCCGGGCAGCCGGTAGTAGACCAGCATAAAAAGCAGCACAATCGCCACGCCGATGGTTCCCGCGCGCACGCTGGCCGCCACGGACTGTTCGCCCAGCGTGGCGCCAATCTGGCGGGTGCTTTCAATGCGCAGCGGCACCGGCAGGCTGCCGAAACGGAGCTGCAGCGCCAGCCGCCGCGCTTCCTCCAGCGAAAAGTTGCCGGTGATTGAGCCGGAATCCTGGATGACGGCATTGATACGCGGGCTGGAAATGACTTGTTTGTCGAGCACGATGGTCAGGAAACGGCCGATGTTCTCGCGCGTGTAATCCGCAAAGACCTGACCGGCCTCAGACGTGAGCGCAAAGGTGACGTAATAGCCGCCAAAACCGTCGGTTTCGGACCCGGCCAGGCGCAGGTCCGCGCCGGTCAGAATCGTTTCAAAGGTGGGCGCCGGGCTAGGCGCCTCGTCCGTGACCGGCTGGCCGGGCGCAAATTCACAGCGCGACGGGCCAGGGGTGAGGGTGGTGCGCACGCAAAAGCCTTCCGGCAAGGGTGTATCGCCGGTATTGATGAACTCCAGCAGCGCCGTTTCCTGGATGAGCGCAATGGCGTCTTCAGGGTTATCGATGCCGGGCAGTTCCACCAGGATGCGCCGCGTACCTTCCACCTGCACCAGCGGCTCGGCCACGCCCAGGGCGTTAACGCGCTGGTCAATAATTTGGCGCGCCGTATCCATCTGATCAGAGGTCACCTCGACATCCGCGGGCAGGTCCGCTTCCAGGAGCACCTGCAGGCCGCCCTGCAGGTCCAACCCCTGGCGAATGGGGTAATTCGGATTTTGGACTATCCAGATGCCCAGGGCTACTATCATCAGAATGATAGCCAGCCAGACAAAATCTCGTCGGGTCATGTATACTCCCAAAAAGTGTAGAACGATTTGCCAAAATCGTTCACGCGCGATTTAGCGAATCGCGTTACAGTTGTAGAACGATTTGCCGAAATCGTTCGCGCGCGATTTAGCAAATCGCGGTACAGCAGATACAGCAGTACGGGGATGGATTATAACAGTCGACCAGAAGGGGTCAATATCAGGCCACGCGCGCAAAGACCAGGGTATCGCGCAGTTCGTCGCTGAGGTGATGGCGCGCTTCGTGGCGCAGCGTACCCTCGTGCGTAAACCCGGCGCGCCGCGCCACGGCCGTGCTGCGCGCGTTGCGGGCATCGCAGCGAATTTCCACGCGCCGGGCGCCCAGCGTGTCGAAGGCAAAGGCGGCAATGGCGTTGACGGCCTCGGTGACGTAACCCTGGCCGGCGAAGCGCGTGCGCACCCAGTAGCCAATTTCAAAGCGGGGCACGGACCAGTCGATGCGGTGCAGGCCGCTGCCGCCAACGATGGTGTGCGTCCCTTTGAGCAGCAGCATCAGCCATAAATCTTCGCGCGCCAGGAATTTGAGCTGGCCCTCGCGCACGCGCACCTCGTAATCCTCCGCGCTGGGAATGTCGACGGCCCAGGGCATCCACGGCTTGAGTTCGGGCTGCGATTCGACAACGGCCGTACGCACCTCGGCCCCATCCCCCGGCAGCGGACCGCGAATCGTCAGCCGCGCGCTCTCAAAGCTGTAGGGGAAGTCGCGCAAAATCGGTTTTGCAGACATACATCACACTCCAGCAGAAAATTTACCACCAAGACACCAAGACACGAAGCAAAACTTCGTGTCTTGGTGTCTTGGTGTCTTGGTGGTGATCTTTTTGGTTTAAGCCCGTCTAGATTCCGGGATCATGCAAATCACATGACCGAATTGTGACGCTAACGCCGGACCGTTGGCAAGTACCAGCGCTGGTCCAGTCCCGGCGGCGGCTGGCGGTCGTCCGGTTCGATTAAGATAAACGGCCGTCCCCCAATCGGATAAATCGGGTTCAGGTCCTGGAAAGGGAAGGGGTTGCGGTTGGTGGCGGCGGGCAGTTCGATGGTGTAGGCGCCGTTTTCGGCCGTAATTGTCCGCTCCACAATCTGGTGGGTCGCCGGATCGAGCGTCACCAGCAGCGCCGTACCGGCGGGGTTGGTAGCGGGGACCACGGCCGTTTCATCCTCACCGCACAGCGTCCACAGCCCCACAATGCGCTCCTGCGTGGCTTGACGATAAAAGGCAATCCACTCCTGCCCGCGTACCTCCACAAAGCCAGGCCCCAGGCAGGTTGATTCACCCGGTCGTTTCCGCTCGTAAGGCACTACATCCCTCAAATGGGTCGTCAGGATTTGGAAGGCCGCAAAGTTGGGGCGCGGCGTCTCCGGCTGGGGGTGCTGGCGGAAGCATTGCGCGTCGGTTGGGTTGCGGAAGAGGCCGTTGGCGTCGCCCGCGCAGTCGAGCGCCGGGTTGCTCACCAGCTTGCCGTCCGGCGTACACAGCTCGCCGCTGTGGGGCGGGAAGTCGGAGCCGAGGGCCTGGTTGCCGCAGCCGTCGTAGAGCTGGAAGTGAAAGATGGCGTCGGCGCCGGCGTAGGTTGCGTAGAAGGCGCTTTGAATAACGTAATCAGCCTGCTCCCGCATGGTAGCGCGCAGCGAACTGCGGGAATCCCAGGTAGGGCCGGGATAGTCGTCCCAGGCGGGCACGCCGTTCTCGTTGAGCCAGATCGGCTTTTGCAGGCCGCGCGCCGCCAGCGTGCGCTCCGCCTGGAAGACGTAGAGCCACGAGTTCCAGGCCACAAAGTAGCTGTGCGTGGCCAGCACATCGTGGAAGTAGCCAAATTCGGCCGCCAGCGGATCCGCGTCGTAGAGCGCCATAATCTGCCGGTAGATGTTGGTGTGGCCGGCGCTGGGGACGACGTTGTTGGCCAGCGCGCCAAAGAGCACCACGGCGTTGGGATCGGCCTGTTTAGCGACCAGGTAGCCCACCTTGAGCAGCCGCGCGTAGGCCTCCACGCTGGCGTCCCAGAAGATGTTCAGATCGGGCTCGTTCCACATCTCCCAGTGGGTGACGCCCACGTTCGCCGGCCAGCCGCGGGCCTGCGCCAGCGCGCCGCCGGGTTTGTAGCGGTTAACGGCCGTGTACACAAACAGCGCCCACTTGTTCTCCGGGTTGATCGTCTTGCCCGGTCCCGGCCGGTCGCTGCCGTCGCTGAAAATGGGCGCGTCCAGCCCGGCCGGTTTGGCGGTTTCCGTGGCGTAAAGGGCCAGCGTTCCAGGGCGGGGGATGGGCTTCGGCGCCGGCTGCGCGCCTTGCCGCTCCGCCCCGGCGGTGGTGTAAAACGGGGGGGTGCCCAGCAGGATGGCGTTGGTGCGCAGGCCGTGGGTCACGTCGCCCTGCACGGCCGCATCCTGCCGGCTCCAGTCAAAATAGCCGGGGCTTTGCTCGATGTTGAACCAGTAGATGGGCCAGCGGTTCCACTGCGCGCCGGTGGCCAGACCGTTGGCGTACTGCTCGGCGTCGGCCAACAGTTCGGCCGAACTGATGAAGTTGACGCCGTACAGCGGAACGCCGCCCTGGGCGAACGCCGCGGGCGCCGGCGAAGCGGCTGCGCCGGCGGGAACGCGGCTTAAAAAAAGTGTCAGGGTTAGAGACAACAGCAAAAGGGCCAGCAGGGGCCAGATACGGCCGTTGCGCCCGGGATACAATCGCGCTCTCAGTTGCATAGCCTTCCTTCCTCGGCGGTCATACCCCGCCGACTATCATTCTATCGCTAACCTATCTTAACAGCACCCGCGCCCAGGTTCCAGCAAAATGGTGTGAACGATGAGTAGAAACTAGGAGCGGGTTGCCCGGCGTGCAGTTCTACGCATAAGATCACAGCGTAACCACAGCAGTAGGGCAAGATTCCTTCTTGCCCGAACAAGTAAAAATGTAAGCGTTCAGTCCCAAGAGATGCCAGGCACTTAAAACGGACGAGTTTTGTCCAACCATGTCTGGTGAAAAGTGCCTGGCATCTGGACGGTTACGTAAAAATTTCGTTCAACTTTTATGAGGAGGAAAGCAGTATGAAAATTGCCATCATTGGCGCAACGGGCGGCACGGGCCGCAGCGCGGTCGAACAGGCCCTGGCGCAGGGGCACAGCGTCAAAGCGCTGGCGCGCACGCCCTCTAAACTCGACCTCACCCACCCCGATCTGGAAATTATTGAAGGCAACGTGCTAAACGCCGCCGACGTAACCGCCTGCCTGGAAGGAACCGAGGCCGTCATCGTTTCGCTGGGCAACACGCCCAACAACCCGGATTTGGTCGTCACCGACGGCACGCGCAACGTCATCGCGGGCATGCGCGCGCTGGGCATCCGCCGCCTGATTGCCGTCACCTCGCTGGGCGTGGGCGACAGCAAGGATCAGGTCCCGTTCTTTTTCCGCACGCTGATGCGCACGGTGCTGCGCAAGGCGATGGAGGACAAGGAACAGCAGGAGCAGCTTATTCGCGCCAGCGGCCTGGACTGGATCATCGTGCGGCCGGGCGGGCTAACCAACGGCCCCTTTACAGGGCGCTACGCGGCTGGAACGGGGCGCGAGATTAGCGCCGGCCAGGTGGCGCGCGCCGACGTGGCCGACTTCTTGCTCAAGCAGCTCACGGACGACGCCTACCTGCACCAGACGCCGGCCATCACGTAAAAATCCCAACGGGAAATGGGGATTGACAAAGTGTAATACATACACTATACTGCACGTGAGATTAATTAGTGTGTTTATTACACGAAGTGCGTTTGCGAAGGCGCTCCCTATGCACGGGACGCACGTTCGGCTGAGGCTCACAGCGAAGCCAGCCTGCACTGCACGCCGTGAAGTGATGGATGAAAATCTGAGCGGCGATTTTGGCAAATCGCGCACCATTTTTGTGGGAGAACCGGCGTCATGGAAATTACTTTAAGCGCCCTGGCTACAATTGTCATCATCACCTACATGCTCGGCATGTTGACCTCTTTCATTTTAATCATCAAGGCCTTTGCGCGCGTGAAGAGCAAATAAAAAGCGGGCGGCGCTCAACAGCGTCGCCCGCTTATCTTCTCAATAACCTGGGGCGGCTCGGGCCGGTCTCCGACCGTGCCCGCCGGTGGCTCGGTCAGGAGACCGGCCACAGCCACGCACTATTGAGAAGTTACTCGCCCACTTTATCGCAGCGTGAACCGGGAGTTTTGCCCCTACTTCAGATCGTCGGCGCTGGCCACGATGTGACCAACCAGGCCGTAGGCCTGCGCCTGCTCGGCCGACATCCAGAAGTTACGGTCGGTATCCTCTTCGATTTTCTCCAGCGACTGGCCGGTCTGGCGGGCAAAGGTCACGTTCAGCCGGTGGCGCATCTTCAAGATTTCTTCCGCCTCAATCGCAATATCCGTGGCCTGGCCGCGCGCGCCGCCCATCGGCTGGTGCAGCAGGAAGCGCGTGTTCGGCAGGCTGTAGCGATTTTCCTTGTCGACCGCGGCGAAGATCAGCGCGCCCGCGCTGGCGACCCAGCCGGTACCTAAAACCTTGACGCGCGGCTTGACGTAGCGGATCATGTCGAAGATCGTATCGCCTGACTCAACGTGGCCGCCAGGTGAATTAATGATCAGCGTAATATCGTCATCGGAGTCGGCGGCCAAAACCAGCAGTTGCTGCGTAATCTCGCGCGCGACTTTCATATTGATCTCACCAAAGAGCAGAATGGTGCGCGACTTTAGCAGTCTGGCGATCAGGTCCTGCGCGCCGCGCTCTTGTTTGGTGGACCCATTCTCGGTCGGCTCTTCGATTGGCTCGTCGTCCTCATCTTGAAATCTATACATTTTTATGCCCTATGTTTATGTCACATTAATCAGAAGTTGAATACACCGTAACGGAAGTTTTTAGAAGTTCAACTTTTCTGAAAAAGTTGAACTTCTTATGTGCCACTCCCAGGAGATGCCAGGCACTTAAAACGGACAAGTTTTGCCCAACAATCACTGGTGAAAAGTGCCTGGCATCTGGACGGTTACGAACTTCTTTCACATTCTTTAACGCTTGAGGTTGGTGAAGGCGTCCATGCCGGGATAGGTGGCCAGATCGTCCAGGTAATCCTCAATGCGCAGCAGTTGGTTGTATTTGGCGACGCGGTCGCTGCGGGCGGGGGCGCCGGTCTTGATCTGGCCGGCGTTGAGCGCGACGACCAGTTCGGCAATCGTGGCGTCCTCGGTTTCGCCGCTGCGGTGGGAGACAACGGCCGTCCACCCATGACGCTGCACCAGCTCAACCGCCGCAATCGACTCCGTCAGCGTTCCAATCTGGTTGACTTTGCACAGCAGGCTGTTGGCGGCCCCCAGCTCCATGGCCTTGGCAATACGCTTCACATTGGTCACCAGCAGGTCATCGCCCACGATCTGCACGCGGTCCCCCAGCTTCTGCATCATCAGCACCCAGGCGTCCCAGTCATCCTCGCTCAGGCCATCCTCAATCGAGATAATCGGGTATTTGTTGACCAGATCGACGTAAAAATCGACCATTTCGGCGCCGGTCAACAGCTTGCCCTCCACCTTCATGTTGTACTTGCCATCTTCGAAAATTTCGGAAGCCGCGGGATCCATCGCAAAGACGATATCTTCGCCGGGACGGTAGCCGGCTTTCTCGATCGCTTCCAGCATCAGCTCAAACGGTTCGGCGTTGGACTTCACCGGGGGCGCAAAGCCGCCTTCGTCGCCGACGGTGGTGGGATAGCCCTTGCTGCTGAGCACCTTCTTGAGGCTTTGATAAATCTCAACGCCCCAGCGCAGACCCTCGCGATAGGTGGGCGCGCCCACGGGCATAATCATGTACTCTTGCAGATCCGTTGCGCCGGCGGCGTGCTTGCCGCCGTTCATAATATTCATCATCGGCACGGGCAGCATGCGCGCCGCCGCGCCGCCCAGGTAGCGGTAGAGGGGCAGGCCCACGCTTTCGGCCGCGGCCTTGGCCACCGCCAGCGAAACGCCCAAAATGGCGTTGGCGCCCAGCCGTCCCTTGTTCTCGGTACCGTCCAGGGCAATCATCGCCTCGTCAATGCCTACCTGGTCGGTCACGTCCCAACCTTCGATGGCGTCGGCGATTTCGCCGTTCACCGCCTCAATCGCGTCCAGGACGCCCTTGCCGCCGTAACGCGCCTTATCCCCGTCGCGCTTCTCCCAGGCTTCGTGCATACCCGTCGACGCGCCGGAGGGCACAATGGCGCGACCGGAGGAGCCATCCACCGTCGTAACCTCTACCTCTACCGTAGGATTGCCGCGGGAATCCAGCACTTCAAGACCGTAAATAGTTTCAATGTAGTCCATGTCAACTCCTTTTGTATATGAGGGACAGTAAATTGCTAAAGTAGCGCAGTCAACCAGCCAGGCTGAGCAGCGCAAACAGGAACTCTGGCGCTGGGCAGGCCTTTTTTGAAATGTCAATGTGGTAACAGGGTGATTATGACAATCGGCTGATTCTCTATAAAAGACTATACAGAACCTGCTGACTTCCAGCAAGCAATTATAGCGAATTATCAGGTTGTGGGGAAAAACGGCCGTTTTTCCCCACAACTCGCTTGTCAACTACCCGCCGCAGGGCTATAACTTGCTTTAGTATGACCACATCATCTGGCACTACGTCCGCTAGCGTAGAAGTGCACCAGCTCTGGCAGCGTATTTCCCAGGAGCTGGCGCACATCTTTGACGCGCACTTCGTCTGCGCCACCGCCGCCTCCGAAATCGCCGTCCAGACTGGCGTCACCACGGTGGTGGCCGTGAGCGATCCCCAGCGCCAATATTTTGACGTCTGGATTTGTGACCGCGACGGCAACCTGCGCCAGAAACGCTGGGACAAAAAAACCGCTTCCTTTGAACCCTTCCTGGAGGCACAGCAGGTCGTGCGCCTGGAAAAATTCGGGCGCCCCGCCGCCGAACAAGTCAGCAGCGAGCTATGGCTGCTGCCGCGCGACGACATCCTGGGCATCGCGCTCCCCTATCCGGCTCATAGCAACGCCATCACGCCGCCCGGCGTGCTGTGCCTGATCGATCCGCAGGATAACTGCTGCCTGAATGCCGAGACCCTGGCGCAATTTGCCGGCAACGTGACTGTTTATCTGGACCGCGCCTACCTGCGCCATCAGGTTGACCGGCAAGAGGTGGAGTTCGCCGTCATTTCCGACATCAGCCACACGCTGACGGCCACGCTCAGCCTGGAAAACGTCTTTCAGCAGCTTAGCGGCACCATCCGGCGCACGCTCAACGTCCAGTCGCTCTCCGTCGGGCTGACGGAAGAGGTCACCGGAGATATCGTCTTTGTCGAATCCCTCATGGGACCGCTCTTCAAGGCGCTGCCCGCCGTGCGCCTCAAGCGCGGCCAGGGCATTGCCGGCTGGGTCGCCGAACACCGCGAACCGGTGATCATCAACGACGCCTACACCGACCAGCGCTTCTATCGCACCATTGATCAGCGGTCCGGATTCCAAACCCGCTCCATGATCTGCATTCCGCTGCAGGTTGAGGAGCGCACCATCGGCGTCTTGCAGGCCATCAACCGCCAGCACGGCAAATTTACGCAGCACGATCTGCGCCTGCTGCAGGCCATCGGCGGCCCGCTGGCGGCGGCGATTGAGAACGCGCGCCTGCACATGGACGTGCTGTCCGAAAAACGGCGCATCGAAACCATTTTCAGCAGCATGTCCGAAGGGGTCGTGACGGTTAACGCCAACGGCATCATCACGCAGGCCAACGACGCCATCGGCGCGCTGCTGGTTGCCAACCCGGTTGAGATGATTGGTCAAAACGTCTACGACGTGGTCAGGCTTAAAGAGAGCAGCCTGAAGCCGTTTATACAGCAGGTAACGGCCGCAAAGGATGAGTATCCGCAGCTTGCGACCGACCTGCAGCAAAGCAACGCCGACTTTCTGGCGGTGCTGATCAGCGGCGCGCCCATCGCGCAAGAAGACGGAACCATTAGCGAGCTGATCCTGGTTTTTAGCGACCTGCGCCAGATTCGCGAAGTCGAGCGGATGCGCGACGATTTTTTCCACGGCATCGTGCACGAACTGCGCACACCGCTGGCCACGATTTTGATGTACGCGCGGCTGCTGCGCGAGGGCAAGGCCCAAGACGCCGCCAAGGCGGGGCGCTTCCTGGGCGTAATTGAGCGCGAGAGCGACCGGCTGCAAAAAATGGTGCGACAAATGCTGCAGCTTGCCAAGCAAGACGTGCGCGAGCTGCAGCGCAGTTGGGAAGCGGTGGCGCTGAACTCGCTCTTTGAAGAAATGCTGCCGCCGCTGGCCGACCAGGCCACCGAGAAAGGGCTGGTTTTCCGCCAGCGGATTGAGCCCAACCTGCCGCCGGTGATGGGCAACCCGGAAACGATGCACCTGATCTTCAAAAACCTGCTTGACAACGCCATCAAATTTACCCCCTCCGGCGCGGTGCAGGTGACGGCGCGGCTGCAGAACGGGATGCTGCACGTGGAGATCAGCGACGAAGGCATCGGGATTCCGCGCCAGTCGCTGCCGAATATGTTCAAGCGCTTTTACCGCACGCAAACGGCCGTTGAGCGCGGTATCGCCGGGACCGGGCTGGGGCTCTACATGGTCAAAGAGAGCGTCGAGAACTATAATGGCAGCATCACGGTTGAGAGCACCGAGGGCAAAGGGTCGACGTTTACGGTGCGGCTGCCGGTGGTGGAGGTTTGATGATTTATTTGGATCATGGGGCGACGACGCCGGTGGATGGGCGGGTGGTGGAGGCGATGCGGCCGTATTGGGCGGAGATTTACGGCAATCCGTCGTCGAGCCACGCCTACGGCCGTGCCGCCCAGCGCGCCCTCGAAAACGCCCGCCAAAGCATCGCCGGCCTGCTAAACGCCCGCCCAGAGGAGATCATCTTCACCGGCTGCGGGTCAGAGAGCGACAACCTGGCGCTGCGCGGCGCGCTCATCGCGGCGCGCGCCGCCGGCCGCGGCGACCACCTGATTATCAGCGCCATTGAGCACAGCGCGGTCACGCAAACGGCCGTGCAGCTGCGCGACTATTTCGGCTTTGAGCTGACCATTTTGCCGGTGGACGGATACGGCCGTATCCGCCTGGCCGATCTGGAAGCGGCCCTGCGCCCCACCACCGCGCTGATCAGCATCATGGCCGCCAGCAACGAAATCGGCGCGCTGCAGCCTGTCGCCGCAATCGGCGCGCTGGCCCGCGCGCGCGGCGTGCTCTTCCACACCGACGCCGTGCAGGCCGTCCCCGTACAAAGTTGGGACATGGCCCAAATGCCCATCGACCTGCTCAGCATCGCGCCCCACAAATTCTACGGGCCCAAAGGCGTCGGCGTCCTCTACGTGCGTCAGGGCGTGGAGCTGGTCAGCCCGCTGACGGGCGGCGGCCAGGAAGAAGGCCGGCGCGCCGGCACCAGCAACGTCGCCTTTGCCGTCGGCGCGGCGGAGGCGCTGCGCCTGGCCATGGAAAACCTGGCCGCCAACGTGGCCCACTACCAGGCTCTGCGCGACCGGCTCATCGCGGGGTTGACAACCGCGCTGCCCGACGACTGCCTGCTCACCGGCCATCCGACGGAGCGGCTGCCCCACCACGCCAGCTTCGCCTTCCGCCATATCTCCGGCAACGACCTGCTGATGCACCTCGACCTGGCCGGCATCGCCGCCAGCAGCGGGTCGGCCTGCAAGAGCGGCAATCCCAAGCCCGCGGCCACGCTCGTCGCGCTCGGCCTGGGGCCGGAATGGACCAAAGGGGGGCTGCGGCTGACGGTGGGACGGCAAAACACGGCCGTCGAAATCGAACAGGTCCTGGCCACGCTGCCCGCCATCATCCACAAGCTGCGCCGGCTGGGCGCCGCCTTTGCCTGAAGATGACGCCCATGACGCCCACCCCCACCCCACCTACCGGAGCGCGCGTCGTCGTCGCCATGAGCGGCGGCGTCGACAGCTCTGTGGCCGCCGCGCTGCTGGTCGAGCAGGGCTACGAGGTCATCGGCATGATGATGCGGCTGTGGAGCGAGCCCGGCGACGATTGCAGCGCGCCCGCCAACCGCTGCTGCACCCCCAACCAGATGGCCGACGCGCGCCGCGTGGCCCAGCAGTTGGGCATCCCCTTCTACGTGCTGGACGTGCAGGATTATTTCCGCCGGCGGATTGTGCAGTTCTTCATTGACGAACACGCGCGCGGCCGCACGCCCAACCCCTGCATCGAATGCAACCGCCAGGTGCGCTTCACCTACCTGCTGGAGCAGGCGCGCGCCCTTGACGCCGCCTACCTGGCCACGGGCCACTACGCGCGCGTGCGCCAGACTCCCGGCGGTTACCAACTGCTGAAGGCCGTGGACGCCCACAAGGACCAATCCTACGTGCTGCACCTGCTCACGCAGGCGCAGTTGGCGCAGCTGCTTTTCCCTATTGGTGACTATACGAAAAATGAAGTGCGCGCCCTGGCGCAGCGCTTTAACCTGCCCGTGGCCTCGAAGGGCGAGAGCATGGACCTCTGCTTCCTGGGCGACGGCGACTACCGCCGCTTCCTGCGCGATCACAGCCCGCAGGCCGCCCAGCCCGGCCCGATTCTCACCCAGGAGGGCGCGGAGGTCGGCCGTCACGCGGGGCTGCCCTTTTACACCATCGGCCAGCGCAAGGGGCTCGGCCTCACTTCCGTGGAGCCGCTGTTTGTGCTGCGCAAGGACGGCGCGCGCAACGCGCTGATCGTGGGGCCGCGCGCGGCGCTGGGACGGCCGACGCTGCGGGCGCGCGACGTGAACTGGATCGCCGGCGCGCCGCCCGCCGCGCCGGCGCCGGCGGAGGTCAAGATTCGCTACCGGGCCGAGGCGCTGGCGGCCGAGGTGCGCGACCTGGGCGACGGCCGCGCCCACGTGCGCTTCGCGCAGCCGGTTTTCGGCGTCACGCCCGGCCAGGGCGCGACCTTTTACGCCGGCGAGGTCTGCCTGGGCGGCGGCATCATTGCGGATGAGGAAATAGAGGCGGGGGCGGGAAACGGCCGTCTCGCCGCAAGCCAGCAGCCGGGAGGCGCGCCATGAGCGGGGCCGCCGCCGCCGTCGTGCTGGGCTTTCTGCTCGCCACGGCCTACGCCGCGGCCTTTCACCTGATCCTGGGCGGGCCGGCGCGGCGGCTGCTGCTCTACCTGGGCGCCGCCTGGCTCGGCTTCGCCCTCGGCCACTTCGCCGGCGACCTGATCAACGTCACCCTGCTGAAGCTGGGCGCGCTCTACCTGCTTCCCGCCAGCCTGGGCGCCTGGACTGCGCTGATCCTCAGTTGGTGGCTGGCGGGCAATCAGGCATAATAATGAACAGATCCAAATGTCATTCTGAGCGGAGTCTGCGGAGCGAAGAATCCCTGGGGCACGTGCAGTCATATGGGATTCCTCGTCGAAGACTCCTCGGAATGGCATCTCGTCGAAGACTCCTCGGAATGACGTGGGATTTTGAATCTACTGAGTTTTGAATGTCACCCGGATTGGTGATATACTACAGACCCTGGGGTAACAATATGAGCAGCATGCAAACACCGGTGGAATATCAAACGCAAACCACGCCGCCACAAAAACGGAAAGAATGGATCTCGAAGACCTACGTTGTCCTGGGCGTCCTGGCCGTTTTACTGCTGGCGGGGCTTTCAATCTGGCTGATTATCTGGCTGGCCGTGACCCAGGGGCCGACCCTGGAAGCGGTGCGCGACATTCTGATAATCGCGCTGGCGCTGGAATCCTGCCTCTTCGGCATCGTCCTGCTGATTTTGCTGGTAATGGTCGTCCGGCTGGTGAATATGCTGGAGTTTGAAATCAAGCCGATTCTGCAAAAGACGAACGAAACGCTGGGGACGGTGCGCGGCACGACCAACTTTGTGAGCGAGAACGTGGTGAAGCCGGTGACCAAGGCCAGCAGCTACGCGGCCGGTTTGCAGCGCGGGCTGGCGACGCTGTTCGGCAACCCCAGAAAAAATTTGCGCGATTAATCAGGTAAATCAGGTCCATCTGCGTCATCAGCGTTCTATTTTAGGCGTACTATTTACCTGGAAGGAGTTATTTACGATGAGTCAGAATAATAACGGCGACCTCGGCGCTTTTTTGGCCGGTTTTGTCATTGGCGGGCTGGTAGGCGCAGCGACGGCGCTGCTGCTGGCGCCCCAATCCGGTCCCGAGACCCGTTCCCAAATTACCGCGCGCGGCCAGAGCCTGCGCCACGCGGGCGAAGAAAAGCTGGCGCAGGCGCGCCATCTGGCCGACGAATATACCCACGAATATCGCGATCGCGCCGGCGAACTCCTGGCCGAAACGCGCGTGCGGGCGCACGACGTCACGGACAGCGCCCAGGAGCAGATGCGCATTGTCCTGGACGCGGGCAAAAAGCGCGCCGAAGAGGCCCGCAAGCAGGTCGAGGAGCTGCGCCATGCCGAGGAAAGCCCCGGCATTGAGAACGAGGGGTCAGCAGCTTAGTTTAGCGCGTTTGGACGGCGGCGCATGTGGCGCTGCCGTTGGCGCTGCCCAACCTCATCCAACAGGTTGGGACCCTGACCGGCAGGCTAAAGCAGGCGCGCTCGTGGAGGCGCCTGTTTTTTTGCGCGCCGCCGGCGCGCCCGGCCAGAGCTTGCGCCGTCCGGGCCCAATGTGCACGCCCTATCTGACCGTGAGAAGATGACCAAAATCGCGCCCCCCACGCTTGAAGAATTTCTGGCGGAGCTGCCCTCCAGCATCGGCGAGTCCGGGCGGAACCGCATCAGCGCCGCCTACGCCTTCGCCGGACGCGCGCACGGGGACGCGCGGCGCGAAACGGGCGAGCGCTACATCGACCACGTCCTGGGCGTGGCGCGGATCATGCTGCAGCTTGGCGTCGACGCCACCACCCTGACGGCCTCGATTCTGCACGACATTCTTTATCCGCACACGGCCGTTACCATCGCCGACGTGGAAAAAGCATTCGGCCCGGAGGTAGCCACGCTGGTCGCCGGGCTGGAAACGCTCTACGCCTACGCGCGGCTGGCCGAAAAGCCGGACCAGGACGGCAAAATAAAAACGGTAGACACAATTCGCCGCGCCATTTTTTCGATCGTCGAAGGCGACATCCGCATCATCCTGATTCGCATGGCCGACAACATCCAGGGGCTGCGCCAGGCGGCGACGCTGGACCCGGCGCGGCGGCAGAAGCTCGCCTACGAGGCGCTGCACATCTACGCCCCCCTGGCCAACCGGCTGGGCGTCTGGCAGCTCAAGTGGGAGCTGGAAGACCTGGCCTTTCGCTACCTGAACCCGGAACAGTTCCACGCCATTGCCGGGCAGCTGGCCGAGCGCCGCGCGCAGCGCGCCGCCAACATCGAAACGGCCGCTAACCTGCTGCGCGCGCGCATCGACGAGATGAAGCTGGCGGCGGCGGTCACCGGACGCCCCAAGCACATCTACTCCATCTACCGCAAGATGCAGCGCAAGGACCTGGACCTGGAGCAAATCCACGACATTCAGGCGCTGCGCGTCATCCTGAGACCGCCCGACCCGGCCGCCTACGCGCGCATGAGCGTGAAGCAAAAAGAGGAGGTGGACCGCACGCTCTGCTACCAGGTGCTGGGGGCGGTGCACAGCCTGTGGCAGCCCATTCCGCGCGAGTTCGACGACTACATCGCCGCGCCCAAGTCCAACGGCTACAAGTCGCTGCACACGGCCGTGATCGACCCCACCAGCGGCCAAAAGCTGGAGGTGCAAATCCGCACCCAGCGCATGCACGAAGAGGCCGAGAAGGGCGTCGCCGCCCACTGGGCCTACAAGGAAGGCGGCGGGCGCGTCAGCAGCTCGGTGCAGCGGCGCATCCAGAGCCTGCGCGACCTGCTGACGGTGCTGCAGGAAAGCAACGGCGACATGGACAGCGACGAGGCGCTGGAGTCGGAAATCCTGGGCGAGCGCATCTTCGTCTTCACGCCCAAGGGGGACGTGGTCGACCTGCCCGTGGGCGCCACGCCGATTGACTTCGCCTACCAGATTCATTCCGGCCTGGGCCATAGCTGCGCGGGGGCGCGCGTCAACGGCCGGATCGTCAGCCTCGACTATAAGCTCAAATCCGGCGACCACGTCGACATCATCAAGAACAAGCGCGGCAAGCCCAGCCGCGACTGGCTCAACGCCAGCCTGGGCTACACCGGCAGCGCGCGCACGCGCAGCAAAATCCGGCGCTGGTTCCGCAAGCAGGAGCGCGGCGTCAACATCCAGCAGGGGCGCGAGGTGGTCGAGCGGGAGCTGCGCCGGCTAGGGCTGGCGGATCGCTACAGCGTCGAGGAGATTGCGCTGGCGCTTGACTTTGACGACGTGAAGGATTTTCTAGCCAGGGTCGGCTTCGGCGACATCCTCAGCACCCAAATCAGCGGCGTGCTGGCGCGCATGGAGATGGCGCGCATGGAGCGGGAGCGCGAGGCTCAAAAAGAGGAAGAGGGAGAGAAAGAGGAGAGCACAAAGCCGCTGGCTTTGCCGGAACAGGGGGCGCCGAAAGGCATCACGGTGCAGGGCGTCAGCGGGCTGCCGACGAAGATGGCCCGCTGCTGCAGCCCGCTGCCGCCGGACAAGATCGTCGGCTACATCACGCGCGGCCATGGGGTGACGATTCACCGCGACGACTGCGCGCAGCTGGCGGCCATCCGCGCAAGCGAGCCGCTGCGGCTGATTGACGTGGACTGGGGGCTGAAGACGGAAACCTTCCAGGTGCCGATCGTGGTGACGGCCTTCCGGCGCCCCAACCTGGTGGACGACCTGGCCGCCATCCTGCGCGGGCAGCACGTCAGCGCGCCGCGCACCAAGACCATCACCAAGGATTCGCAGATTACGATCTACCTGGTGGCCGAGGTGACGGGCATGGCGCAGTTAAACTGGCTGCTGAACAAGTTCGAAAATCTGCCCAACGTGATCGAAGCGCGCCGCCAGCCGTGGTCGTAAGCATTATTCCTGCACAATCCCCATTTCGTCCAGGCGCAGCGTGTGGGGGCCATCGGCCGTTTCCAGCGTAATGGCGGCCGCGCGCAGGTCGTAGCGGAACGGCTGCGGCCGTTCACGCCCCTCCTCGTCCGTAAAAACCAGCTCGCCCCACACGGCCGTTGCGTCCCGCCCCCGCAGCCGCAGCGCCGCCCCCTGCCAACGACAATAATAAACCAACGGTTTCATCACACCTCCAGTTCAAGAGGAACGCGGAGAGGAACGCGGAGAGGAACGCAGAGTTGCGCGGAGGAGCGCGGAGTTACGCGGAGAAAATTTATAAAAATCTCTGCGTAACTCCGCGTCTTCTCTGCGGCTCTCCGCGTTCCTCTCCCCCCACACCGCTATCCATCTTCTCCGCGCTCCTCCGCGCCTCCTCCGCGTAACTCTACGTTCCGCTCCTCCGCGTAACTCTGCGTTCCTCCCCCTCCCTCCACGCGCCCAGGAGCGCCAGGGCGCGGTCGATGAGCGCCCGGTGGGCGGGGCGGTTGGGCCACAGGCTGGCGCCGGAGGGATGGGGCAGGGGCACGACGAAACAGCCGGCGTCTCCGCGCACCGCGGCGCGCGCCGCAAACGCCTCCGCCGTCGCCGGGCGCAGCCACTCCCCGCCCTGCAGGTCCGCCCCGTCGGGATCGCGCAGGGCGGCGGACGGGAGGGAAACGGCCGTGCCGATCGCCTCCGCCAGCTTCAGCC
>Ga0114946_10000866_pt1 | contig 20682 bp, 12 predicted proteins | sample WalLakDeSediment_FD_88676 | JGI IMG/M metagenome (GOLD analysis project Ga0114946, IMG submission 88676) | Lake sediment microbial communities from Walker lake, Nevada to study Microbial Dark Matter (Phase II) - Walker Lake 11/02/13 Deep Sediment | ecosystem: Environmental > Aquatic >...
ATCGAGATTTCGAAATATTTACTACAGACAAAGATTTCATCAACTATCAAAAGCATTTACCAATTAAACTATATAAGTTAAGATCGTTGTGATAAAACAGGCGTCTAACAAAATAAGGTATTATATGCTGCGCCGGTGCCAAAAATCTCCCAATGCTAAAAACCAAGCCAGTATTTAAAACCCTGGTTGTCTGTCCGGCAAATTTTTTGACCAGTCCGGTCCTGTAGGGCGGACCTGTCCGGCTTAGTCTTCCGGACGTGGACTTGGCCGCGGCTTTTTAATCCCGCCAAATAGAGCCGGCTCATCCGCCGCCACGTTAGCGCTGAAGTCAGTATAAGTATCGGGTCTCGACACACAAGAGGAATGACCATGCCTAAACATCCCATTTTCGCGACCGCATTTTCAAAGGTTTATCCGCTGTATGTTCAAAAAGCGGAACGCAAAAATCGTACGAAAGAAGACGTTGACCAAATCATTTGCTGGCTGACGGGTTATGACCAGGCGGGATTAAAGCGGCAAATCGAACAGGAAAACGATTTTGAAACTTTTTTTGCTCAAGCCCCAGCCGTTCATCCGAATAGTTCGCTGATCAAGGGCGTTGTGTGCGGTGTTCGGGTAGAAGAAATTGAAGATCCGCTGATGAAGAAAATACGCTATTTAGACAAGCTGATTGATGAGCTCGCCAAGGGTAAGACGATGGCAAAGATTCTGCGGGAATAACTCCTTTCGCCATCAGAAGCTACAGCGATCAGAGGGCATGTCAGGCCCACGCACAACCGCTATGAGCGCCGGCATTAGCTTTTTTAGCGAATTACAATCTGAATTCTTTGTTGTACAAGCCGAACCGAACACAACCTACGGTCACACTGGTAGGCCAATACCCGGCAAGTCGGGGCACCTTCACCGCCACAGCGAAACAAGTATTTTTGGACAGCCACGAATAGTAATAAAAAGGCTCTGCAATCAGAGCCTTTTTTCAATCATCTACCCTTTACGTTCCATACGGACGATGGGCAGAATCATCTCCTCGATGGAGACTCCGCCGTGTTGAAAACTATCGCGATAGTAATTCAGATATTTATTATAATTGGTGGGATAGACAAAGTAGTAATCCTCTTTGGCAATGATGTAATCGGTATTGATACCCTGCTTCGGTAATTTCCATTGTTCCGGATTGCGGATATAGATGGCGTGTTTTTTATCCACTTTCAGGCTTCTGCCGTATTTATAGCGCAGGTTGGTGGAAGTCTCGCGGTCGCCGATAACCCGCGTACCGTGTAAGCCCCTGATGCTGCCATGGTCGGAGGTCACAAAAAGCACCGCCTGGCTGTTGGCAATCTGCCTGAAAACACTCATCATGGGCGAATGCGTAAACCAGGATTTGGTCAGCGAGCGGAAAGCCGCTTCGTCAGGCACAATATCCTTTAAGATCGGCAGATCGGAACGGCGGTGCGCTAAGATATCCACAAAGTTGACCACGATGGCCAGTAATTTGGAATCCATATAGTTATGTAGATTTTTTTCCAGATTGCGGATGTCTTCATTATTCATGATTTTAATATATTTCAGATTATTATCCAGCTGCAAGCCGTGGCGCTTGAGCTGAAAGTCCAGAAGCTCCCGTTCAAAACGATTCAAGCTTTCATCATCCTCGTTCAGTGACCATAATTGGGGATGTCTTTTCTCGATGTCTTCGGGAAACAGTCCGCTGAAAATGGAATTGCGTGAAAAGGGTGTTGCCGTCGGCAAAATGGAGCAATAATGATCTCTTTTCAAACGGAAGTCCTCATAGAAAAAGGGTTCCAGACTGAGCCATTGATCCATCCGCATACAATCGATTACCATAAAAATGACCTGATTACCTTCTTTAAGTTCGGGAATGAGATATTTACTGACCAGATCGATGGACAGGGCGGGTCTCCGATCCGTCTCTTGCTCAGAAAGCCATTGGGGATAGTTGCGCTCGATATATTTGCCGAATTCAATATTCAACTCGCGGCGCTGGTCGTATAAAATTTGGCGGTAGTCGTTATCACTGGTAACATCCAGATCTATATCCATGCGAAATACTTTCATCGCAAAATCAACCCACTCTTCAAAGGAAAGAGGATTTAACAGAGCCGCGGAAAGCTGACCCAGTTCCCGGGTAAATTGTTTGATCCGCTTCTCGGTGATGATGTCCTTTTTATCCAATATTTTTCGGCAAGCCATGAGAATCTGGCTGGGATTAACTGGTTTGGTCAAATAATCATCGATGCGGCGGCCGATGGCATCCTCCAGCAAACTTTCCTCTTCATTTTTTGTGATCATGATAACCGGCAACTGGGGAGCGAAATCTTTGATCTCGTTCAGGGTGGTCAGGCCATCTTTTCCACTCATCATTTCATCGAGCAGAACAATATCATAGGTTTGGTTTTTTACCTTGTACAAAGCATCATCACCGTTAGTAACCGTGGTTACCTCATAGCCCTTTTCGCGCAGGAAGAGCACATGCGCCTGCAACATCTCGATCTCATCATCGGCCCATAATATTTTCTGCATGTTCTTTAATATTCCTTCTTTTTGCTTTAACCGTTTACCTTGTCTATTACTCAGGGATCATGAATTAGGTTTCGTCAATAATTACTTTGATCCCTGATTCGGAAATTCTAATCAATCCTTAAAATTTCTCTGCCGGATGACCTCATACAAGACCACAGCGGCTGATACCGAGGCGTTTAAGGAATTAATTTTACCAAACTGCGGAATCGCCACGCTACGGTCACACAGCTCGAGCAGGTTTTTACGCACCCCCCGATCCTCACTTCCGACAACGATCGCGACCGGATTTTTCAAATTTTCCTCGTAGATGTATTGCTGCGCCTGGGGCATTGTCGCGATTACAGAGATATTTTGTGCCTGTAACAACCTTATTATTTCCGGTAAATGATCCGTTTGCATTAACCGGACTTTAAAAAGTGCTCCGGCGGAAGTTTTAGCTATGGTCGCATTGATCGGTGCGCTACCCTTGCTGGGCAGGATGATCAGGTTGACTCCGGTAATTTCAGCGGTTCGCAATATGGCGCCCAGATTATGAGCATCCTGCATCTGGTCTAACAACAGAAGCAAAGGATTGTCAAGAGATGACAGATAACCGGCCAAACCGTCTTCAGCAATAAACGGATTAAACTGCACCCGGGCTGCGACGCCCTGATGCACCAAGGCTCCGGTTATTCTTTGAAAAGCGTTCTTGGGCAGATATTCCAGGGGAATTTTCTTTTTTTGGATTAGTGCCTGTATTTGCTGCATGATCTTACCCTGGGCATCGCTGGCTATCCATGCACTCTTTACCAGGCTGCCGGATCGCAACGCTTCCAATACCGGTTGCCGGCCATAGGTGATGAATTCAAGTTCGGGATTGTACAATTCTGCCATAAGTTGCCATGTTCGCTTTTTAAGGAAGTATAATCAAATGTTGTCTAATTTCCAAAGCGAAAAATGTCAACCATACAACTCTTATTCACAAGGGATATTTGCACCGTTAATTGTATTTTTCAAAAGAGCATTTATTCTGTAAATTTACGACTGATTTAAAATTTAAGGATTAGATTCATCATGGAAATTGGAATTATCGGGCTGCCTTATGCCGGGAAATCAACCATTTTCTCTACCCTGCTCAGGCATAAAAGCGATTCCCAGCCCGGAAAGGTGAGCGCCGAACGGGGTATTGTCAAAGTTCCGGATACGCGTTTGGATAAGCTTACCGAGATCATTCAACCCAAAAAGCAGGTCAACACGACCATTGAATTTATCAAAGTACCCGGACTGGATAAGGATAGCAATACGGCCCAGGGTCTGCCCGGCGCTTTTCTAATCAGTCTTAAAAATGTGGAAGCCCTGTTGGTGGTTATCCGGCATTTCGAGAACGATTTCTATCCGCATCCCTTTGGCCGGGTGGATGCAGCAGCGGATATGGTCTGGATCAACAGTGAATTGCTGATCAGCGATTTGATTTTTGTGGAAACGCGGATTGAGAAGTTGCAAAAATCGATTCCCAAAACCCAGAGCGAAAACGAAAAAAGGGAACTGGATCTGATGCTGCGCTTTAAAAAGCAACTTGATCAGGAATTGCCGATTCGACAAATGGAGCTGAATGAAGATGAATTGGCCCTGATCAAAGGTTTTCAGTTTTTGACCATAAAGCCCATCCTGTTTGTGATTAATATTCAGGAGAATCAGATTCCGAACAGCAGCGCCATTGAAAATGAGCTGCAGCCTTTCGTGACTCGAAATTGTGCGATCACCACGCTCAGCGCCGAGATTGAAAAAGAAATCGCCGAACTCGATCCGGATGATGCCAAAACCTTTATGGCCGATCTGGGTATTGAGGAACCGGCGGTACACAAACTGATTCGCAAATCCTGTGAACTGCTGAATTTGATTTCCTTTTTCACCATAGGAGAAAAAGAATGCCGGGCCTGGACGATTCCTAAAAACTCCAATGCGCGTCAGGCAGCCGGTACGGTTCACTCCGATATGGAAAAAGGCTTTATTCGTGCCGAAACCGTGGCTTGTGAAGATTTAATCACTTATAAAAGTTTGAATGCCTGTAGAGAAAAAGGATTATTAAGACTGGAAGGAAAAGATTATCTGGTGAAGGATGGCGATGTGTTGACCGTTCGTTTCAATGTTTAAATCCCTGATGGTCTGAATTTATAGGGGAATCATTCTTTCCGGCGTGAGGTGTTCTAAGGCTGGTTTTTGTCGCTTTGCTTTAGTCAGAGTTTAATGAATTACTTTTGAACTGAGCATAAGCCACGATCATTAATTTTATCTGAAACAGGCTGGATTAATAAAAAACAAACACGCGTCGAATATATTATCAGCATATCAAATGGACGATCCTTAATGAGGTTCACATGGTTGGCAATGTAGACTTATCCATTCTTAATCTGGAAGATAGGCGGATTGCGTATATTTTAGATACCAATGTTCTCTTGCATGATCCTTCCTCGATTTTCCGTTTCCAGGAACATATCATCCTGATACCACTTTTTGTATTGGATGAAATCGATCACAAAAAAAGCGATCCGGTTATTGGTTATAATGCCCGGGAAATCAGCCACAAGCTTGAACAACTCCTGCAGCGCCGGGAAAGCCCCTATCATCCTATTCAGATTCCCAACGGTAAAAACGGCATCATGTTCTTCAGCAATGGTTACATGTCAAAGAACTTTCCCGAGGAGTTATCGGTGAGTTATAAGGATAATGCCATATTGGCTCATGTTATGGGATTGAAAGAGGCCTTCTCCAAAAGGGAATTTGTGCTCGTTTCCAAGGATCGCAATTTGAGAATTAAGAGCGGCGCCCTGACCATACCCCATGCCGATTATCTGCACGACAAAATCTCCGAAGAGTACCTGGCCAGTTTTTTCCTGCCGGTTAAAGAATTATTGCTCGAAGAGGATGAAATTAATCAATTATTCGCTTCTAAAACAGGCTCGAACTGGGTAATTCCGTACCGTAAAAAATGGCGCCTTCTGGAAAATGAAGGTGTCGCCTTGCTGGATCCCGGGAAACAATTTTTTGGAATGGCCATACGCAAAGGTGAGCGTCTTAAATATTTTGATTATCATGCCACCAAGGTGTTAGACATGACCCCCAAGGTGTTGGATACGGCCAATTTCAATTACAATTTTGAACAGGCCGTTTGCATGCAGCAAGCCCTGGATGATGATATTAAAATACAAATTATCATCGGCAAGGCCGGAACGGGAAAAACCCATATTGCCATGGCCGCAGCTCTGGAAAAGGTGTTCAAAGACCGCCGTTACGATGCGATTAAATTAATAAAACCGATCATCACTAAAAGCCGCCTGGGAGAGGACATCGGATTTCTGCCCGGTTCCGTTAAACGTAAGTTGATCCCCAAAATGCGTCCTTTTACCGATAAATTACGACAGTTTACCAGCGATAAAGAATCGGAAGAGAGTTATAATAAACTGCTCGATTCGGGGGTTATTGAAATTTTAAATCTGGCGGATATCCGTGGAACCGACCTGGCCAACTCTTTTGTTATTTTTGATGAAGCCCAGAACGCCAATCCCTTCCAGATGCGCACCCTGGGAACCCGCCTGGGCGAAGATTCCAAATTGATCGTCCTGGGCGATCCCACCCAGATTGACAGTATTTATCTTGATAAATACAGCAATGCCCTGATCAACCTTTATGAAAATGCCCTGAAGAACCCGAAACCCTTTATTGCCCAAATCTGTCTGGTACAAATGGTACGCTCCTACACATCGCAGTGGTTTGAGACTGCCATCCAGGCGGCTCAACACTGATAATGGTTTCATGGATAAAGTGCTTTCCGGAATCAAAAAGACAACTTTCAGGGATAATCTGATAGACTGGTTCAGGGCCCATCAACGCGATTTGCCCTGGCGTAATAGCGGCGACTGGTATCCCATATTTCTCTCCGAGTTTCTCCTTCAGCAAACGCAAATCGAACAGGCCTTACCTTATTTCAAAAAGTTCATCAATCGCTATCCCCAGCTTAGCGATCTGGCCGATGCTTCTGAATACGACGTTCTGGCCTTGTGGTCCGGTTTAGGTTATTATACCCGCGCCCGTAATCTGCTCAAATCGGCCAAAATAATTGAGGCGCAATACGGTGGTCAATTCCCCCGTGATTATCAGAGCGCTCTCTCTTTGCCCGGAATCGGGGCCTATACAGCCGCTGCCATTCTGTCCATCGCTTTTAATTTGCCCCATGCGGTGGTTGACGGTAATGTGGAACGGGTCATGTCGCGACTTTTTTGCTTAAACGATGATATCAGACTCAGTAAAACAAAGAAACAAATCACCCAAATTGTCCAGGTTTTGCTTGATAAAAAACAACCCGGTTTGTTTAATGAAGCCCTGATGGAATTGGGCGCCCTGATCTGTAGACCACGCGCCCCCCTTTGCAGCGATTGCCCGCTTAATAGTTTTTGCCGGGCTTATCAATCCAACCGGGTGGAACAGTTTCCTTACAAATCGGCGCCGGCATTAAAGAAACAGCTTAAGCAATATGTGCTGGTTCTGAGCTCGCAAAATAAATTTCTGATCGTTCAACGGCCGCCCAATGGCTTGCTGGCTTCCATGTGGGAATTTCCCACGTTAATGGTGAATCATTTCAGATACAGCAAGGCCCGGATCGGGGAGTTAATCCGTGAAAAATATAAATGCCCTGTTGGCAGGCTTAACAAGGGGCAGGTCTATAAACACACCTACAGTCACATCCGGTTGACTTTTGTTCCGCTGTTGGTGAAAGTGGATTCCGCCGATTTTCATTATCAGGAATACTATTCGGCGATGAACTGGCGCAGTTTAAGCGAGTTGAGTGAAGAGCCCTTGCATAATGCCCACAAAAAGATTTTAATCTGGCTTAATGAAGTTAGAAATTAAATCCGATGGAAATATATAGGGCGTCCACACCCCGCGTTGTTCTTCCGTAACCCAAATAAAACGGACCCAAAAAAGTATCCAGGGCCAGGGCGCCTCCCAGGGCGGAGAAAAAATCATCGGAAGAAAATACCAGTTGGGGATCATTCCATATCCCACCGAAATCGTAACGCACCAGAAGGTAAGTGTCATTAATCAGGAGATTGTTCTTGCCCAGATTTAATGGTGTTCGATAGCGGTATTCAATATTGGAAACGACCATCTGCCGGCCATAATATTCGTTTTCCAGAAGGCCAAAGAAATTATGCAATCCACCCAGACGAAAATTTTCAGAGAAAGGTACTGTCCGGTCACCGATACCCACCGTAAACTTCAGACGCCAGGTATGGATCTTCCTAAAGGTGTAAAATCCTTCCAGATTGATCAGTGCTTTGGTAAATGATTCTTTGGCATCCAACAGAAGACGATTACCCGATTCCCAGCTCCAGTGGTTGTAAATACCCTCCGTTGGGAAATCGATACGGTCGCGTTTATCCGAAAGGGCCCACAAAACCAATGTGCGGATATCAATTTGCTGACGGTTGGTAAAGGTGCCGGTATAGGGCCGGTCGGCTACGTTTTCCTGGCGTATTTCGGCGACCAGTTGGCCCAATCGCCTGATTTGTGTACCGACCTGCAGGCGAATCCCGCGGCGTTCCTCATTATAACGCCCGGTGATATCACCGATACTGTTGCGCAAAGGATTGATCTCCCAGCTATAATATCCCCGGATGGCAATGGTCAGATTGGTGGTGAAGACACGATCCTCGATGATATTTAATCCGATATAGCCATCGCGCATACCCATGCGGGCCAGAAAATTCGTACGGATACCCATACCTAAAAGGTTTTCATAACCAAATTCCACATAGGCCTGAATGCGACGCTCGGCATCATATTTACCCCCAAAATGGATAACGCTGGGCGATTTTTCCGTCACTTTAACGCGCAGATCATTAACCGAATCACGCTGAGCAAGATCAACATTGACCCGGTCGAACAGGTTGGTGGCATATACATTTTGTAAGGATTGCTCAATGGGTTGCCAATTAAATACCGCTCCCCGCTGCTCCCGGAACTCACGGGCAATCACGTATTTTTTGGTGCGTTCGTTCCCCTGAACCTCGATCCGCTCAATTACACCTTCATCAATCCGGATCAACAGGTCACCCTGCCCGGCATTCCAGACAATTTCATCCACCGTGGCTAAGGAATAACCATATTTTCGGTAGAGCAATAAAATGTTTTCCAGATCGTTCTGCAGGGTTTTTGAATTTAACCGTTGACCGGTCTGGCAAAACATGATCTGGTTGAGTTTTTCTTGCGGAAAAATACTGTTCCCCGCAAAGGTAATTCGGCGGACGACAGGGAAGCTTTGCAGACAATAACTTAAGGTTACTTTGCTATCCAGGGTATCCAATTGGGCACAGACCGATTCATAATGTCCCGATTTGAGCAGTCGGTCAATGACTTTGGTTATCTCAGTTAAGGGCAGGGAGTCTGAAGAGAGGGGATTGATGTACTGAAACAGAGGTAAGTCCAGGGCGTCCTGATCATGCACGATACGCACGCTGTCGATTCGGATGGATCGTTGCATGCGCATATCCGGGGTAAGCAGATGGTTCTGAATATGCTCCAAATTTTGACGGGCGGCGTTTTTACCGAGTTCCACCAGATGTCTGATGTTTTCAAAGGCGTCGTTGGGCGCGTCGCCCAATTCGGGTTGTATCAGGATATCGGCGTTTACTTTCTGCATCTCTCTCGAAATGCTGGACATGATGGTGGTAGCCTGATCAACGATTTCCCAGGGCGCCTGAATTTCGCCCTTGGAGCGCAGGCGGGCCGTGGCGTCAACGGCGATGACCACATCCATCCCTTCATTTTTAGCCACATCCACCGGCAGATTAGACAAGAGGCCGCCGTCAACAAGAAGCATGGTATCCAGCGATACCGGTGAGAAAAGTAAAGGGACGGCCAATGATGCGTTGATCGCTTCGGCCAGATTGCCTTGTTTAAGGACGATCAGTTTACCACTAACCAGATCGGTGCTTACCGCCCGGAAGGGAATTTTTAAATTGTCGAAATCGGAGCGGGATTGATACTTGGCTTTAAGGACAAGATCCGACAAGAAAGTCATTACCTTATGACCGGGTGTGAAAGCCGAAGGAATATACGGATTTAGACCATTGAAGCGGATGGAAAACAAATAACGATCTTTTTCATTCTTTTGACTGGGGAACAGGGTTGTCCTTTGTGTATCATCGCGGTAAATATCCGCCCAATCGATGGTTTCCAAAAGGGTAACCATTTCTTCGCAGGTGTAACCGGAAGCATACATTCCGCCGATAACGCTGCCGATGCTGGAACCGATAATGAGATCAATGGGGATTTCGTTGTCTTCAAGAATCTGCAGTACACCGATATGGGACATCCCGCGGGCACCACCGCCGCTTAAAACCAGACCGATTTTGGGACGTTCGGGAATTGGTGCATCTGTTTTTATCTGAATCTTGTTTCGATTAAAATACACCCGCTTACTGATTAGCGAAGAACTGTTGGCAGGCAGGATGCAGATCAATATAACGAACAAACTGATGATGAGCTTCAGGAACATTTTCAATCGGGATTTTGGATAAAGTCAGCCGTTAATTTCAATTACTTTTACACTTACAACCGTAAGTTAAACAAATAAGCATTGTTGATAAAGCGCTTCTTAATTTTTTTCCGTTTTCTGTCTGAGTAACTGGTTAAAATAGGCTTCGATGAGCTTTTGATAATCGCTCTGGTAACCCTCATTTATGGATCGTTTGAGCGCATCGAGCAGTTTTTTCTTCTCCTGATCGGTTAGATTTTTCAGGACACCGGGATCGATAATCTGATACTCACGGGCCAGCTCACCCTTGCGCTGCTTGGAATGTTCCCGCTCCCGAACAGATTTCTGGGCATCGAGCATGCGCGATAAAATTTCCCGTTGGCGATTAATGGTTTCGCGATTAATATTTTGTTTTAGCAGGTCTTCCACAACTTCATCCATTTTCTCTGCCAGTTCACCGACCCGTCCTAAGACATCCTGACGCGAACCCATTTGTTCGGACATTTCCTGCATGGCTTCACGAAGGGCGGCCTGCTGAGCAGCCATCCGGCGCGTCTCACTTTGTTGCTGCAAAGTCAGTTGTCCGCTGTTCCCCTGACCCTGAAATAAGTTCAAAGTCTCCTGGTTCAGCTGACCCTGAGCGCCCGCCATTTGTTGTAATTGCTCCATGAACTGCTCCAGGCCTGTTCCTGATTGTGACTGCTGCATCTGAGAAAGCGATTGACGCATCATTATGATACTTTCATTCAAGCCGCCCAGGGCCTGCCCCTGATTATTCATGGCTTGTGTCGGATTACGCTCAGTCAGTTCATTGAGGCTTTTGGCCATGCCACTTTGACTTTTGCCTAAGGACTGACTCAGGCCAGGCTGGATAAAAAAGGTCTCTTTGGAGAGCTGAATTAAGTCGGCAATGACTCGCTGCAAATTTTGCGCGGCCCGGTTCTGGGTAATAATCAGATCATTAAATTGTTCACTCAGTGTTGATGTGCCGCGCGTACGTCCCTGTATGCCTTCCTGCATATGGGATAATTCAAGCAGGCGCTGCATAGCGTGAGTCATCTGGCGTTCAATGTTTTTCTTGTTCTGTTGAAGCATCTGGTTTTGAGCGTTACTCAACATCTGGCTGATCTGGGCAAATTGATTTTGCAGGCTCTGCGACTTTTGGGCAGACAGATTCTGCTGACCGGTTTTCAAATTCTGCTTTAAACTTTGGGTATCCTGTTCAAGCTGTGGATCTTTTAATGCTTCTGCAGCCGAATTCAGACTCTCCAGGGATTCCTGAAAACGGCTCAATCGGGGTTCATTCAGGAATTGTTCAAGATCTTTTTCAAGATTACTTAGCTTGTTGTCCAGCATATTTTGCTGATTCTGCAAGGATTCGAATTGCTCCCGGCTGAGATTGGCATCCGATTGTAAATGCTCTGTGATTTTCTGCTGCTGTTCCAGAAGGCTGTTGGCTTTTTGTACCAGTTGATCCATCCTCTGTTCAAGCTGTATTTGCTTGAGTAATTCCATGGTGCGTTCGATGCGCTCCCGGAAGGCTTCCTGATTAAGTTTGAAGTCCTGTAAGGCCTGTCTGACATCCTGGGGATCGGCCTTTTCCAAAGACTGCTGCAAACGGTTCATCGCTTCCAGCAATTCCGGCGAGGCAATTTCATTAAATAATTCCTGAAGCTGCATGTATTTTTCCAGGACTTCCTCGCTGATCAGATTGGCTGCATCAAGCCGGTCGATGAGTTCCTGTAAATTTTCCTGGATTTCTTTAATCTGTTCCTGCAATTGTTTTTGTTTTTCAAGGCTACTCTCGATTTGCTGCTTCTGGGCCCATTCGATCTCTTCAGAGCGGCGCAGATCGCGGCTGATTTCTTCCAGAGTCTTTTTCAAATCATCCGATTGTTTGACGATATCTTCCACCTTCTCGATTTGCTCGGTCTCCCGCTCGTTGAAAGCGTTAAAAATTTCTTCGAGAGAAGGAAAGCGGATATAATACATATTGGATGTACCCGCTCCGGGTCCATTGATTACGTTATTATCGCGGGCCTGGGCATAATATACCAATCCATCATTAAAAGCCAGGGGCATTTTATTGAAGTCCAACAGATGCGTTAATTCAAGCTGTTTAGACCGGGAAGTCTGGTTGATCAGAGAAATTCTCTGCCAATTCGTATCGGAAGCTGATGATGCACTCCTTAAATACTTAAAGTACAGGGAAACATCAGAAAAACCGTAATCATCCCTGGCTTCGATTAATAAGCCGATGGTTGCATCCAATGTGCTTTCGATGTCCTGGCCGGGTCTGCTAATCTCAATAAAGGGTGGATTATCGTAGATGGTGCTGATGGTATATTCAATGGGACTCGGGTTCCGCAGGCTGTCATTATCCATTAATTCAATCAGGTAGCGATCATTATTGCGGATCTCAAATTCAGCGGAAATTCGCCGGCCCTGAATATCCATAGGTACCAAATTGCCGCCGGCAAATCTCAGATGGGCGGATTGGATATCTTTATTTATTCCGCCCTTTAATTTTACTTTCGTTCCGGGTAAGGCGATAATATCACCGATATTGCGCTCCAGATATTGTTCTTTCAGGCCGGAATAGCCTGGGGGAATGAGGCTGATATCCAGGGTGTTGACCAACGGTGGGGTTAGGACCTCAACTTTATAATTGGCGGACCAAAGCTGGTTGCTCAATTGCTTATCATGGAGCGGCAGTCCTTGAATGCTGTAATTAAAAGTTTCTCTGACATCATTTAAAACTGCTCTATAAATTCCGTTCTGATGGACCATCTCAATGCTCTGCCAATCTTTTTTGTTCTCTAATGTCCAAAGATTGATTAAACCGGATCGTAAGGCCGGTCCCTCATATTGCACCTCAACAGTAAGGGACAGACCTTTGATAAGGCGGGTGTTACCGGGATTGACAACAAATTGAAAAGGAGCCAGCTGGATGTATTCATTGGTTGGATTTAAAAGCCGCCTGGTTGAATGAAGGACATTATCAAATTTAAATCCCAGTAGAATAAAAGCGCTGATCAGAACCGGGAAAGCGATTGTTGCGGCGGGTAAATAGTTTTTTACATCAAGGCGTTTTTCAAAATCATACCCCGCCAATCGTTGCAGATATTGATTTATGGCCGCGGTAAGTAATCCGGGTGATACGGCGTCATTCTGCTTTTTTGTGATCAGATAATAACTGTTTTCAACTGTGTCCGACAGCTCAGGATAAAAATGACCAATCTGTCGGGAAGCTGCGGATAAATCGGTTTCGGCGGAAAGGTTGAGTAACTTCCTGACCGGTAAAACAATAAATTTAACAATCAGCACGATCAAAATAATACCATGGATAAACCACAATCCCCAGCGTGTCAGGGTTGAAAAATAGAAGAGATGATCAGCAAGAGCGACACTTAACCATAGCAGCAGAATGATAATAAGAAAAAAAGCCCAGCTACCCAGGGCATTCCATAACCGTTGTTTTTTTTCAAAACGGTAAAGATTTTGTATAAGTTTGGTTTGCTGTTCGCCCATAGGTCAATTTAACAAAACGAATAAAAAAATGTTCACAGCCATCCGGATAGCGAGCTCACGAATTTCGGGGGGAACATTATGGATTTCGGGATCTTCACAACCATCACTGATATCGGTATTAAAGCTGTAAAAACAAACCAGGCGGTCTTCATAGATGAGTCCCAATCCTTGCGGAGGGCCGCCGGCGTGTTCATGGATTTTTGGTAATCCCTGTTCGAATTTATAATAGACATGATAAATAGGATGGGAGAAGGGCAGTTCAACGAAATTTAATTCAGGGAATACTTTTTTCATCTCACGCCGGAAGGACAGGTCCATACCGAAGTCATCATCGGCAAATAGAAAACCACCGTGGATTAAGTAAGAGCGCAGCGCCTGAACCTCTTCATCACTGAAAACGATATTACCATGTCCGGCGATATAGGCCATCGGGTATTTTCTGAATTCGGCATCGCTAATTCGATGGGCGACTTCCTGTTTGCCGACATCCAATCTCAGCTCCTGCCGGACCCGCTCGAGGATGTTGATCCAGGTTGTTTTATTGCCATACCAGTCACCCCCGCCGCCATATTTGATGCGCACCGGTACAATGCTTTGGGCCCCAATATTCAATGAAAAGATTAGCAGAACGCTAAGCATTATCAATTTCTGCATACATGATCCTGTGAATAAAATAAGCGGGAAATTAAAGGGAAGTGTTTTAAATACCAAATTAAATTATTTTTGAGAGAACTATACTGGCCATGGTCACGGCACCGACCGATTTAATGGACAGGCCACCGATCCTGCCCAGAAAAACACCCAATCCGGCGTAGAGACTACTTCTGAGGGTTTTGCTCTTAAGCAGTTCGATGGCACAAGCGCCAATAAAAAGTCCGATTAGTGAACCGATAAGCGCTCCGAATACCGGAGAGAAGAATAAGCCGGTAAGAGCGCCGATCAGGCCGCCGGCAAAGGCGCCGACGATCCCAAATTTAGAAGCGCCGTATTTCCGTGAAGTAAAGGTGATGAGGAAAAATTCCAGAGCTTCCAGAACCAGGGCCAAGGCAAATAGGGTTAATACCAGGGTAAAAGAATATTGTGCAAAATTGGTAGACAGCCCATAAAAGAGGCTGCTAAGGGCAATAAATAAATTGCCCGGCAAGGCATACAGGTTGGAGAATACCGCTACGGCAACGACCGAGACGAGAGCAATATCGATAAACGTATCCATCTGCGCAAAAACCGTTGATTTACCGGGATGAGGTAGCGAACTGATAACGCCGGGCTTTACTCTTAAGATTCAGTTTTGCCAATTCTCTGCGAACCGCAAACCAGCCCGTACGGCTGTATCCAAATTTAGCGGTATATAATTCACGCTTGATTTTACGGGCTCCCCAGGACGGATTTTCTTTGACAATATATTTAATTTTTTCGGTTAAATTCAAATCAGCTGGATTTACGACCAGTTCGTTCTCAGTAACTATTTCCTTCTCCGGTGAGGGTACCGTGGATTGCGGTGATCTCATGTGTTGAGCCGCTGCCACCGGTTCCGGTTTGGGCAGGGTGATTTCCTTGGCTACCGATTTTCCGGCGGCTTCCAGAGCCTCAAATTTATTGGTCGCTTCTTCAACCGAGTCGTAGACGTCTAAAATGTGATGAAATTCCAATAATTCAAATATTTCATAAACATCCGGAACCATTCGAACCAGTTTCAGGTCACCGCCATTTTCCCGAATGGATTTGATCTCACTGATAAAAATACCCCATCCGGCGCTGCTGATGTAATCCACGTTACCGAGATCAACAACAATATAAAAACGGCCCTGTTTGAGAAGGGAATCGAGCGCCCGTTCCAATTCGGATGAAGTAGTGGTATCAATATAGCCACCAACTTTTATGATTGATATATGATTTCGACTACCGGCAATTTCGGTGGAAACCTGAATACCTTCCATTCAATCCTCCTTCGTATAACACCTGCGATGTTCGCTAGAACGGTTTTTTTATCTATTTGTCTTCATGTTTAGCCAGGGACTCAAGGATGGATCGTGTCGAGACAATTTCCTTCTGGGCGATCTTACGGCGGATGCGATCCATCTGGCTTGATTCACTGATTTTACTGCTGGTTACTTCCTGACTTATTTTGCGTTGAATTAGACCAATTTGATTGATCGTTTCAAAAATCTTGCTGTAATCGTCTAATTTATTGTCTTTTCGCAAACAATTCAATAAATCTTTGCTGTTGTTGATCAGATGCTTCGCACTCAGGTTCTCAGCATGCTGATACATAAAATTGAATACATCACGACTGCGTTCAAAGATTAATTGAATATCGCTTATATCTTTCAGTATCGGATGTTTTGAGGCAATAGTAAGTATAACCGTGATTTTTTTTAAATCTTTTTTAAAATCCGAGTCCGCTTGAAGAACTGTAATAATTTCATCCAGAGCGGTCATATCGTCGCTAATCATCTGGTAAAACTGAACCACCTTACTCTGGTCTATCACTGAGGTAACCTGCTCCAGCAAACTTTCCCTGGTATAACTTTTCTCAGGAACCGGTATGTCAATGGTTTGGCGGGTTGTTGCGGGTTTTTCTCCCCCCGGGGTAACCTTTGGTTGTTGTTCAGGGATTATCGTGGCAGGTGTCGGCTTAAATTGCGGCCTACTTTCCTGTGTCGTTTCCGCCACGACGGATTGAGCCGCTTCCGGCCTGGGAATCATTTTTTTCTCTTTCGTATCAGGAACCGGTTTGGGTTCTAGCAGAGGTTTTTTAGGCTCTGTATCCTTGGGAACTACCGCGGGTTTTACAACTTTTTCCGGGATTATAGGCTCGACCGCTGGTTTTCTTGCAGGTTGATCTTTGCCGGTATCTTCGGCCTCCTTTTTAATGATCTCTTCTTTTGCTCCCGGTTGAACAGCTGCCTGGGGCGCTTTTTCTTTTTGTTCCGGTTTAGGAGGTGTTTCGGATAGGCCGGGTTTGAATGGTTTGGCCGATTTATGAATAAAAGTCTTGGGAGCCTGATCGCTGTCGCTATCCTGGGCAGATGAACTGCTCATGGTGCGCACAAACTCTTTCCGCGTATGAGCTCTTTCCACATCCGGTTTAGGAAGCGGTATTTCCGCAGCACCACTGCGTTTGGCAATTTCTTTCTCGGCGGATTCATAGTTAATGATTACATTGCCATCCAGTGTAAGCAGAGGAGTACCCGGTTGTTTGAAATGAGTACGTTTGCCTTTTTGCAGATTCCGCTCTCTCAGTTTGCGGGTATTCAATCTCAGTTTGACGAGTTCATTATAAATACGTTTGGGGTCGATGGATATGCTGCCGTATTCCGGCTTTTCGAGTTCCATGGCAATACGTTTAGCGCCAAACGAGGGATTCTTTTTGATAATATCAAAAATCTTCGTTTTTACTTCAAGAGAGATGTGTTTACGTTCAATATAATCCTGTTCTTCCAAATAGGATTTAAGACCATCCAGGCCATCGCGTTCGATAATATCTTTATATTTATAATAAATGTAAGGGGAAACACGCAATTGTTCCAGGGCGTCCTTCACCTTAACGCCCTCGCTGATAAGACGCGACAATTCCTTTTGGATGCGAAAGACAACTTCGCTGTGCATCAATTTTTCTTTAATCGAGACAAAGGTGATGTCATCATTCTGTTGCGCACCACCGGTAAAATTCTTCAGGTCGTCATTGATACTCTTGATGAAATCACTGATATCCAGGTGGGCATTATTGCGTATCGCATCCAGAAAACGTTCTTCCCTGAACAGCTCGCGCTTCAAATTCATAGCCTCGGTGATACCATCTGTATAGAGAACCAGAATATCATCTTCCCGCAAACGAATGGACTCAGTTTGAATTTTTGCCGCGAATAATCCCGGGTCCGGCAATTGAATACCTACCGGAAAGCCGGATGGGTTAAGATAATAGGTTTGCTTGGTTGATCCGCGGTATAATATCATCGGGTTGTGTCCGGCGCTGGCATAATGGATAATACGATTGCGGGAATCCAGTATGATGTAAAACATGGTCACAAACATACCCCGCCTCATGTCTTCAGCGACAAAGCTGTTTACTTTTGAAAGCACCTCGGACGGGTTTTTATTGCCGCGCGATTCCAGACGCAGGGCAGTCCGGATCATGGTCATAATCAATGAACCGGGGACACCTTTACCGGATACGTCGGCGACGCAGATACCGATGGTATCTTCATCCACCTCCACAAAATCAAACAGGTCACCACCCACTTCCTTGGCGGCTTCGTAAAAAGCGGCGATCTCATAACCATCCACTTTCGGAAAATCGCTGGGCAATAACATTTGTTGAATTTCCTGGGCCACCTGCAATTCTTTCTGCAGTTTTTGCTGTTCCATAAGGTTGACCTGGGCCTTACGGAATTTATGGGTCATCTCGTTAAAGGCCTGGGCAATTTCACCCAATTCATCGGAAGCGTCAATGTCAATTTCATCCTGGTCGATTTTTCCGTGAACCACCTGGCGAACCCAGTCGGCCAGACTGTGAAAGGGAGAAAGAATGCGGTGAATAAGAAAGAACGAGCCCAGATAGGCAATGGTTAATATGGCCAGCATTAATATCAGCAGGTTGGTCTTGCGGCTGCGGGCCATACTTTGAATGGTTTGCTGATCCACCCAAACATGGACGTAACCCAAAAGGGCGCCTTCACCGGTGGTGGTGGGCCGTATTTCCGTGACGAGATCAAAAATATTGGCTGAATCGGCTGTGTGGTAATACCTGAAGATGGTGACGTTCTGGATCGAATCGATTCTTACGGCATTGCTTGGAAATTCGTAGTATCCCAGGCGTGTGCTCTTTAAAACATTGCTGCGTGCCCGAACCCGCAAATCGGGATCGAGAATAAATACTTCTTTGATCACTTCATCGTAGTTGTTTTTCAATGTCACGGCGGCGTCAAACAGGTTGGTTTCATCATCATTCAAAATATTACTGATGGAATTCGCTGCCAGGGAGCGGGATCCGGCTACAGCAGTGGATAAGATATCTGTTTCAATGTCCTTATCAGTTCCGACAATTAACGGAACAAATATGGATAAGATGACGAGGGTGAATAGAGTCGCGGCTACCAGCGAATACTTGGTGCGCAGATTCATATTATGCCAGGCGGCAGTCAGTTTGGATTCATGGGCATTTTCACGATATTTGGTCAATCGGAATTCATTTCCACGTTCGGTTACGGAATACTGCAGGTCATCCATCAGTTTGCGCATCATCATAATGCCCAGACCGCCCTTTTTACCGATATCCACATACTTGCCCAGGTCGGGAGTGGCTGCTTTGCTGGGGTCATAACTACGACCCTGATCAATGATCAGGATCGTTAAACTCAGGCGGCGTACAATGGCCTTGATGGTGATCTCGCCATTTTTAATGTCGCGATAACCATGCCGGATGATATTGGTACAGGCCTCGTCGATGACCAGTTTGAATGAGTTAACCAATTTGTCGTCAAAACGGTACCTTTTACCAATATGTTCGATGAACTCCCGCACCTGAATCAGGTAGCTCATCTGTGCGGGAACGGTAATCTCTTCTATTCTTACGTTTTTAAACATGGATTTGCAGTACCTTTAGTTTTGAGCTTTTTGCATACGCTCACGAGCGCCTTCAATGGCCTTAATTACTTTTCTGTTATAAGGATATTCTTTGCGAATTTCTTCCCAGATTTCGATGGCTTCACGATAACGGCCTTTCACGAACCGATCAATACCTTCCAGATATCTTCGTTCCACATCCGGCGGCATTTCCTCGGTTTTACCTTCGGTTTCGATTTTTGTTCGCTGATAGTATTGTCGAAGTAACTCATCAGCCGGATCAATCTGCATGGCCTGTTCAAAGATTTGTAAAGCCCGATCGTATTCGCCGATTTCATAAAGACTCAGTCCCTGCTGCATTTTTTGAGCTAACTGATAACGTTGCGTCAGCAATTCAATCTCTCGCTGAATTTCGGGAATGTCACCACCCAGCAGACGGGCATCCGTTAACAGTCGCAAAGCCTCCGAATAATTGCCATTCTGATATTCCCTCCGGCTGACCTGGATCAGGCTGCTGATTTCCTGGGCGATCTGGCGACGGGTTGTATTGATGGCGCCGATAATCGTCTCATCATTGGGAGAACGCTCCAGAGCCCGATTAAATTCAATCAACGCTTCCGTGTACTTCTTCTGATCCAGCAATAAACGGCCCCTTTCGAATCGTTCATTGAGAAAGCGGCGATTCATCTCGGCTCGCTCTTTATCGAGAGCATCTTCAATGGCCAGAGCCTGGCGATCGGCAAATTGCTTCTGCAATAAGGTATTGGATGAATCGATCATCATCTGCGCCCGGCTATTGAACGGATCCTGGGTGATCACCTGTTGATATTCCACAATGGCGTCCAACCATTCGCCCTGATTAAAGAATTCATCAGCCTTTTTTAAGCGATCGACGATAAATCGGCGGCGATCTAATTCTCTAATGTCGGCAATAATTCGTTCTTCTTCAGCTCTTCTTTTTGCGGCGGCGATTTCGAACATCTCGTCACGGTTTAAGCCAAAGTTTATGGATAAGGATACGCGATGGACAGCCGGCAATACCTCCGAGTAATAGCTATTGCCAAAGGCATAATCGACCTGAAAAACACTGTATTTCATTCCCGCGCCGAAAGTGATGGCATTGCCGTCAAGGCCGGCCCGTAACATACCCAGCTCCCGGAAGCGGTATTCCATGCCGACATTGAACAGCATATCACGATTTTGTGAATAGTCCAAATCTAATAAAAGATTGACGTTATTGCCACCACCCATAAAAAACAGTTTGCGCATGATGCCCAAACGTAACGTCAGAGGCATTTCATCGACCTGTGTTCCCTCCTTCACCTGCGGGGCAAACAGGTTGCGCACATTCAATCCGATTGACCAGTCCTTCAGAAGCGCGGTGGTGAAAAAATCGGGCCGGTACATAAGACCTAAATCCATGCCTACACCATAGTCGATCAGGTCGCCTTCATTGTGAATGTTACTGAACCCGCGCCGGACCAAACGAACGGTTAACCCGCTGGTAATATCCCAGGGTAGCTTTTTGG
>Ga0114946_10000867_pt1 | contig 20678 bp, 19 predicted proteins | sample WalLakDeSediment_FD_88676 | JGI IMG/M metagenome (GOLD analysis project Ga0114946, IMG submission 88676) | Lake sediment microbial communities from Walker lake, Nevada to study Microbial Dark Matter (Phase II) - Walker Lake 11/02/13 Deep Sediment | ecosystem: Environmental > Aquatic >...
AACGGCCACAGACACGCCGACGCCGGTTCCAACAAACACGCCCACGAATACCCCAACGCCAACGGCCACAGACACGCCGACGGCAACACCTACTGTGACTCCTACGCCAGTATGGTCCCATGTGGGATGGGCCAAAGTGGAGGCGAAGGATCCTGTGGCTGGGCTCCTGATCTACGGCAATCAGGTTAAGGGAGGTATTGCTGGACTTCCGGCAGAAACCAACCCTCAGAACCGACAGGTCCTGTCTCATTTCCATGTGAGCGGCGAATGGTATACCGGCGTGGTGGTGGTCAATCCCAATCCACATGAGATCGCGGCAGTGGGTCTTATCGCCTATGACAACGCAGGCAACGTCAAAGGCTATAAGGACATTCAGGTACCGGCCAATGGAAAGATGTCCAGATTGCTCTCTGCTCCTGATATGTTTGGTTCCAACTTCGGTTCAGGATGGTTGGATGTGAGGAGCAATATCCCTGTCTTGGCTTCCGAGGTGTATGGGAATAGAGTGAGGGGGGGATTGGCCGCTCTGCCCAGTTCTGAACAGACCACTTCATTGATCCTGCCTCACGTGGTGGTGGGTTCTCCTTGGTGGACCGGGATCGCGGTGGTCAACACATCCAATCTTCCAACCATTCTCTTCTGTACAGCCTATTTCGATACAGGAGTTCTGGCGGCCACGAGTTACGCGACCTTGCCCGCGAAGGGCAAGCTCCTGACCTTCGCGGAAGATCTTTTCGATCTGCCTCCGTCTTTTGTTGGTTGGGTGCAGATTTTGAGTCTGAGCATGGATGTGGCTGGGACCCTGGTTTTTGGGAACAATACGACCAGCCCCACAAAGTTGGCCGCGCTGCCGGCAATGGCCAGTGACTCGATCCTGCACTTTGGTGCCGTCAGAAGCGATGCGAATTGGTGGACAGGAATCAGTCTGGTCAATCCCAATGAGGATTTTGCCACAGTGACCTTGGAGCTGCTGGCGCCGAATGGCACTGTGGTGGATACGAAAGTCAGGTTTGTACATCCCCAAGGGAAGATAACTGCTTTCGCGAGTTCTCTTTTCAATCTTGGGGGTCTTACCCGCGGGTGGATACGAGCCACTTCTGACTTGCCGATCGTGGGACTTGAAGTGCTAGACGCCAATGATGACGTGGAACAAGCGTGGGGCTTGGCCGCTGTGCCTTTCCTCAAGTTGGCCAATACGATCTACATGCAGCATTATGACACTCCATCTGTCTGGTGGACTTTGTTCTCCTTGGTCAATCCAAGCAATACAACGCAAATCAGACCGCAACTTCGGGCCTACAGCAACGAGGGTGTGTTCGGGGGAATCGCCAATCCCAACATTCCGCCACGCGGTATGATTATGGAAATGGTCCCTGATCTCTTCTGATGATGTTTAGATGTAAGCATGGAGTGGATCCCTATTCTTTGAGCGCAGATCGGATGCACTGAAAGTTCACGTTTCGATGACGTTGCCGTCACGCGAGACAACCACAGGCAACCCATGAGTAGGAAGGTCTGTTCTGTGTTGCTTGCGTCTATACCACGCGTATCCCTATACTGTCTCCATGAGTTGGCACGACGTCCCATGGCTGGTTTTGTTCTCTGATTCGAGATCAAGAGACCAGATTTAGGATGTCTTTCTCTTGGGTTCAAAGAAGCCATCAGAGCTGTGCAATCCATGAATGCAAAGATCAAGTTCCTCCTTCTGATTCTTCTTTTGATTGGGCTCTTTCTTCTCCAAAAATGGGGCAGTTGGCGCCTGATGGAATACGCGCCTTTGGCGTCCAGGGCTCAGCGCGAGGACTTGTCTTTTCCGAAAGGACCGGGCACCTTCTGGGCCTTGGAGACACGGACTCTCCAGCAGGGAGATGCAATGTCCATCTACCTGCAGGCCGCCGATATGGTTCAACAAGAAGCGCTTTCGTCCTTCCATAGGGTGCGGAAAGAATGGCTCCAGACGCTCGATATCTCTCCAGGCGCCTCAGGGTCCTCCTGCCGTTGGGATCTTTTCCGATGCTCAGGGGATCATCCGGCTCTGGCGTATATGAGAGAAGGTGCCAGCAAGAGCGGCATGACGATTTCCAACGATTTGCTTTCACCGTTGCCTGCGGCCACAGAGATTCTCCTGAGCTGGATCTATCTGATGGCCGGCGCTTTGGTCCATGCGGATGAATTGAAGGAAATGGATCCTGTCTTGTGGGAGATGTGGATGCTCGATTGGATTCAAATCACGGAGCACTTCCGTTCTGCGCCTCCGGCTTCTCATATCGATTATCTGGGAATCTCTTTCCAATCAAAGTTTGCCGGGAAATATGCGGGGGGATTGGATTCCGAGGCATTGGAAAGAACCCAGGCTCATGAACACGCCTTGAAAGAACAGTTGGTGAAATGTCGTGAAAGATCCAGAGCCATTCGAAACAATCGTGTCGCTCAATTGAACTTGACGGTAAGCGACGAACCTTTGTTTTGGAGATGGTCTGAAGGAGTCTTGTCCCTTGTTCTGGAGACTCGCATCGCGCAGAGTCCCCAAGGTTTCTTTTGGAAACATAGAGCAAGGCGGTCCCTTGGCGCTTTTCGTGTGCATTCTGATAGATGGGGATTTTTCGATGGTTTTTGGAAAGAAACCTGGGACGCTGAGGATTTATTCCAGAGTCTGGATCTCATGGCGGGATCTTTTCTGGAAGGACCGCAGCGCTATTGGGAACGTTGGCAGATCGAGCGGCTCGTTTCTTCAAGGGGAGGAAAGCAGAGAATCAGGGAAGGATCTTGAGGAGGGTTTATGCCTAAGATAGGTGTTCTGGGTGGTAGTGGTTTGTATAAGATGGAAGGGATGAGCGACGTTTCAGAGCAATGGCTGGAAACGCCCTATGGGGAGCCATCGGATTGCTACATGCTGGGTGTCTTGGACGGGATCGAGGTGGCATTTCTTCCCAGGCATGCAAGGGGCCACCAGCTCTTGCCGTCTGAATTGAACGCCAGGGCGAACATCTATGGTTTCAAGTTGTTGGGTGTCGAATGGTTGATTGCAGTGGGTGCTGTGGGAAGTTTGAAAGAGGAGATCCACCCCCTGGATATCGTCATGGTGGACCAGTTCGTGGATCGAACCAACAGCGGCAGGAAGATGACTTTCTTTGGGGAAGGGGTGGCCGCGCATATTGGGTTTGCAGATCCGGTCTGTCCGGTTCTTCACTCGATTTTGCTTGAATGTGCCGAACTGAGCCGGGCCCGGGTGCATCCCACTGGAACCTATATCAATATGGAAGGTCCCGCCTTTTCCACACGGGCAGAGTCCAAGTTGTACCGCTCCTGGGGAATGGATGTCATTGGTATGACCAACCTGGTTGAGGCCAAGTTGGCCAGGGAAGCAGAGATCTGTTATGCCACGATGGCCATGGTTACTGACTACGATGTTTGGCATGAAGAAGAAGACGATGTGAGTATTGGAACCGTGATCGAGAACCTGACCAAGAACGCGCAATGTGCTGAAAACGTCATTCGTATGGCCACACAGAACATTCCCCAGGAAAGAACCTGTGATTGTCCAAGGACCTTGGATCACGCGATGATTACGGATCCCTCCCTGATCCCGGAATCAGCCAAGGACCGTCTTCGGTTGTTGCTTGGGGATCGTCTCCAAGGTTAGCAACAACCGTTTTAGAGAGCTTCCCCCTCCAAATCCTCCTATATTCCCATCGGAGAGAACAACTCGGTGGCAGGGAATGACCAGAGGCAAGGGATTTTTCGCCAAGGCTTGTCCCACGGCTCTGGATCCTCGGGGGCAGCCGATGTTTTGCGCTATTTGTCCGTAGGCTTGGGTTTGTCCGTAGGGAATGGATCCTGTCGCCTGATAGACTTTCATCTCAAACTTCGTGGTCTTTGGGTTCAGAACAGGGAAGTCAAAGATGGACCTTAGTCCTGCCAGATATTCTGTAATCTGTAGTACCGCGGCGTCAAAAAGTTCCGGCCTCTCGATGGATCCAGGAATCGAACAGAGCCTCTCCAACAAGATTCTTTTCGAGGACATCGGAAGGAAGATCCTTTGAACAGCATGGGACGGGCCTGCCACGGCGCAGAAGAAACAAGCAGACACATCCATGTGTGAGCGTGGATCCATCTCAAGGAGTGATCGGATGGATGCCGCGAAAACACGATAGAAGATCTCATACATGATCCGACCATGCTATCATAGCTGTCTTATGCACGAGGAAAATCAATCTTATTGGGATCGAGTTCAAGCCCTCCGGAATCATTTGGAGTCTATTCTCCTGGGCAAGCCCGAGGCGGTTCGGCTCTCGCTGATCGGTCTTCTCAGCCAAGGGCATATTCTCTTGGAAGATGTGCCAGGAGTAGGAAAGACTCTGTTGGCCAAATCCATGGCTCGTTGTATGGGGGGTACCTTCGGTAGGGTTCAATTCACGGCGGATTTGCTCCCAGCGGATGTGACTGGCAGTTCGATCTTTGATGTTTCATCCGGGACATTGACCTTCAAGAGGGGCCCTATCTTCGCGCACGTGGTACTCGCAGACGAATTGAACAGAGCCTCTCCCAGGACACAAAGCAGTTTGCTGGAGGCCATGAACGAGGCCCAGGTTACGGTGGATGGTTGCACGCATGCCCTGCCTTCCCCGTACCTGGTGATCGCGACCCAAAACCCAGTGGAACATGAAGGGACATATCCGCTTCCAGCCTCGCAGCTGGATCGGTTCGCCTTGCGTGTTCGGGTGGGTTATCCTGATTTGAAATGGGAAGCCGAGGTGGTGCGATCCAATCGGGCTGGAAGGGATCCTGCTGCCAAAGCTGAACAGATTGTCTCTGTGGAAGAACTCTTGAAGATTCAGGATCTAGTGGCCCATATTCATGTGGACGCTTCTTTGACCGAATATGCCGTGCGTCTTGTTCAAGCCACTCGGCAGGTCAATTCGTTGAAGTTGGGGGCCAGTCCTCGGGGTACCATCTTCCTTCAGAGAGCCGCCATGGCCATGGCTTTGATAGAAGGACGGGATTTCTGCGTGCCAGAGGACTTCAAATCCCTCGCTTCGGCGGTACTGAGTCATCGACTGGTTCTTTCGAATGAGTCCCAGGCATTGGGTGTCACTCAGGAAGAAATTATCGCCCATATACTGGAGAATGTTCAGGTCCCTATCTGAGCCCAAACAATCCCCTTGTTTTTTGCTAAAAAAGTCTATTCTTGCTCGATCAGGCGTTTTTCCGCGTCCTCCACTTCCCGCGCCATTTCCTCGACCAACGCGGCAAGTTTTTCTCGAACCTCGGGATTTGAAAAAGCCGCGATTCGGCTGGCCAACAGGGCAGCATTCTGCGCCCCCGCTTTTCCCAAGCCCATGGTTGCCACAGGGATTCCCTTGGGTGTTTGTGTCATGGAAACGAGAGCATCCAATCCCGCCAATTCCGAAGTGACAACTGGAACACCAATGACAGGAAGCCTGGTTGAGGCGGCGATCAAACCTGGAAGCGCGGCAGCCTTGCCTGCTATCGCAATGATGGCCAAAGCTTCTCTTTCTTCGGCTTCCCGCGTCACGGCGAAGACCTTCTGCGGTGTTCTATGCGCTGAGGCTATCTTCAATCGATAGGTTATTCCCATCCTTTGTAGGACGTCCGTGACGTCTCGAGCAATGGGTTGATCGCTTATACTTCCCATGACAACCCAGACACAGGGAGATGAATCAGTCAATATCGTTCACCAGCGCTCTGAGTTCGGTCGCGATCCGATCTGCTTCAGATTGCACTTCGCCCTCAGCTATATCGCCCAATTGTTCCAGGATAATGATGGCCTTCTTGAGCTCGAGAACTTCCACTTTTCGGGAAACCTGGTTTTCCAGTCCGGAAAATCCGCTTTCCAAGGCTTTCATCCTGTATTTCAATGCATCGACCATCTCAATCTGAGCCCGATCGGCGTTGGTGGAAGCGATACTCAGTTCGTTCAGCGAACTGGCAGTGGCGTTCTGAAGGTGTTGGAACCGTTTGAGACTCGTTGTACCGATGAGCAAAGCGATCACCGCGATGATGAATGTAACCCAGAGAAGGAATTTTGCTATGGTGGGCAGGGATTCCTGATCCGAGCAGCAGGAGAGATTTCCCGTATAGGCCGGCGGTGGGCTGTATACAGAGGACACTCCCTGGGACTCCTTCGAGGTCTCCTGGCAGCAGGTTTCTTCCGTCTTGGTTTCTTCCGTCTTGGTTTCTTCCGTCTTGGTTTCTTCCGTCATCAGCGTCTCCTCTCCTTGCGATGGAGAGTCCTCCGAGTTCTCAGAATCGGTGGCCTCCCTTAACACATAGGTTTTATCCTCTTTGATCAGAATTCCTTGCTCGAGAAGATAACGGGTCGATGGAATGAGCCGTTGCCAAGGGACTCCCAGACGGTCGGCCATCTCCGTGATCTTCAAGCCTTTGGGATTGGATTGCAGAAGAACCGTGATCTCTTGGTTCAACGCTTCATCGGCCTGGACTTCTCCCTCTCCGTTAACCATGATCTCTCCTTTGTTCAAAGAGACGTCATCCTTATCCGTGGATAAGCCGCAGGATGCACAATAGCACAGGAGAATCTTCTTTGACAAGGGTCTGGTCCCAAGAGCGACTGAAGATCCAGAAGATTTCAAGTAAACTTTTCATGGACTCGAACCGGGTTTGCGGAAGGTATGGTTGACTCTCAAATCGTCTTCTGCGGGTTGCTTTCACCCAAGGGAGGTGATAGGCTTCGGAGCTTATGGCCGGTCATGTATCCGAGGATTGGCCCGAGAGGGCCGAAGTCATCTATGAACAGCTACAAATGCAGGTTATGTGGCGATGGTTGGGGATCATCATTGGGGGGATCGTCCTGCTCCTTCGTGGTGTGGGGCCTGAATCGAGGGCTTCCCTGCGGTTTCTTCTGTTGGCTGTAGCCGTGGTCAATGGTGGACTGTCCTATCTCATCAGGAAGAGGCGTTTGCCATTATCTCATAGAAACCTGGGGGTGGGCGCGGATATCCTTTTCATTTCTATCGCCATCTATTTGTCCGAGGGCTGGGAAAGTTCCCTATACGTATTGTATGCTTTAGCTATTGTACAGCAACCTCTGGTCATGTCTCTCAGAGAGATTGTGACCGTGACGTTTGCAGCTTCTCTCAGCTATTTGGCGGCATTGTCCCTTCGAGGGGATCTTGGCCTGATCTGGGTGCAACCTGAAGTCATAGTGAATATCGCCTTCAGGAATTGCTTCCTTTTTCTGATAGCGTTTATAGTGGATCGATCCCTTCGCAGGAGCCTTTCGGAGCGAATCAAATCCGAAGCGATTATCGAAAGCACGGCAGAAGGGCTCATCGTCGTGGATATCGACCGAAGGATTCAAAGAGTGAACGCGGCGGCAGAGCGGATTTTGAGGAAGACAAGGGCCGATCTGGCAGGAATGTTTTGCGGAGGGGCTCTTCATGGCCAACTTTGTGATGAGGGATGTCCTTTGTCTCTTGCCATGTCTAGACGTGGTTCTGTGATTCATGTGGAGGAGGTCCTCCAGCCCAATCCCAAGAGATGTTTTCCCGTCAGGACGTCCGTGGCCGCGTTGATCGATTCCCGGGACCAGATTGTGGGAGCGAGCATGGCGTTTCAGGACATATCCGAACGCATGGTTCATGAGGAAGCCCGACAGGAATTTCTGGCGGCCGTCTCCCATGAATTGCGCAGTCCTCTCGCTTCCATGGCTTCACTGGCCGAGGTCCTCGCGGAGGGAGAGATGGAGAACATGGACGTCAGCCGTGAGTATGGGAGGATCCTGTGGAAGGAGAGCCGTCGACTGGTGGAAATGGTGGAAAGACTCCGACGTTTATCTCGTTTGGAAAGAGAGGACCTGGTTATTACCCTGGAGAATGCCGAGTTGGGGGATGTGTGCGAATCCGCCCTGGCTGCCTTGAGAAAATACGCGGAAGAATGCCATGTCTGTGTTCGACTTCATGCGCCATCCCCATCCCCTTTGGCTCTGATCGATCGAGATCTGGCCCAACAGATATTAATCAACCTTTTGGAAAACGCCATCCGATATTCCAGGAAGGGAGATCAGGTCGATGTAACCATTCGCGAGATCGACGGCATGCCAGAGGTCCTTGTCGAGGATCATGGACCTGGCATACCGAGGACCGAGATCCCATATGTTTTCGATAAGTTTTATAGAGGAGAAGATGCGAGAGAGAGCTATCCTCAAGGTACGGGCTTGGGATTGGCTCTGGTGAGGAGGATCGGCGATTTGCTGGGAGCCAAGGTGTCCGTTTCCGGCCAAGAAGGACAAGGTTGTGTTTTTAGCGTTTGTTTTCGCGCGGCCACCGGGATCAGGGAATGGGTGATGGAGGGCTAGATCGTGCAGATGAATCAGAAACGATGGAATGTTCTGTGCGCTTCGATCCTCATGCTAATCGACGCCATTTCGCTTTACTTGAGTTTCGACATCGCGTATAGATTGCGCCTGTTCATGCCATTCTTTCAGGACGATCGTATCCTGCGTTTGGGGGCTGGATTCTCTGATTTAAGGTTTTTTTTCGTGGTGTCCTGGGTCCTATGTTTGTATGTGTTTGGCCTCTATAATATCCGTCAAAGGTGGGATTGGATGGATATGGTTTTTCCTTGTGTTCTGGCCAATGGGGCGGGGCTGGTCATCGTTCTGGTAAGTTCGTATCTTTCCAGAAGTTTCTATTTCCCACGCTTGATGATTCCCATTTTGTGGGTTCTATCCTCCGCGATGATATTGGCGGTTAGAACCCTGTTGAAATGGATCTTGATGTCCGCCTATTTGAGGAAGATTGGCACGGAAAGGGTCGTGCTGGTGGGAGGGGGGACCGCAGCCGAGATGTTTATCCGTCGGATCATGGGGCGTCCGGAGATGGGCTTTGAGTTGGTAGGTTTTCTCCCTTTATCGGAGCAGGACAAACCAGGCATGGAGAAGGTCCCCTTGATTTCATGCGACGAAGGAAGATTGGTTCAGGCAGCAAAGGACCTCAATGCTTCGGTATTGGTGTTTGCGGGACGCCTTTCCGCTGTGGAGCATTTTCCCGAATGGGTGGAGGGACTTCAGGAGGCGGGTATTCAGATTCGAGTTATTCCTGACCTGTACGATATTTTTCCCAGGTGTTTGACCTATTCGGAGGTGGGCGATATTCCCATGGTTCATTTTCGTACCCTTCCCTTTGCCTGGTGGGATCGTTTTTTGAAGAGGGCCATGGATATTTTGGGATCCGGGATGGGATTGCTCATCTTGTCGCCTTTGCTGTTGGCGATCAGTTGGGCCATCAAGAGGGAGACTCCAGGGCCTGCATTTTTCAAACAGGAAAGAGCGGGAGAGAATGGATTTCCTTTCATCATGTACAAATTCAGAAGCATGCATTCCGTTGCAGGACAAGCCCCTCCCACAAAGGTTCTAAAGAAAGATCCGAGGGTGACCAGGGTGGGTGCTTTCTTGCGTAGGAGGAGCCTGGATGAATTGCCCCAATTGATCAACGTGTTCAAAGGGGATATGAGTCTGGTGGGGCCTCGGCCAGAGACACGACTCTATGTAGAGCAATATGAGCGATGGCACAGGAGGCGTCTTATGATAAAACCGGGACTTACTGGATTGGCACAAGCCATGGGAATTCGAGGCAATACGACCATAGATGAAAAGACTCGACTGGATCTGGAGTATATCGAGACACAGAGTTTTCTTCTGGATATAAAGATTATCATGCGTACAATTCTCACTGCGTGGTTCCATCCTGAAGCCTATTAAGAACCGCGATCTTCGGCTTTCGTTGTGGCTGATTACGAGGAAAGATGATAGATGATATGGCCCCTTTAAAGGAGAGGAAGGAAGAAGAGAAGCGGGATCTTCTTCGAGAAGTGTTGTCTCCTCATGCCGCGCCTCTATGGCTTCTAGCCGGGCTTTTCGTGTTTCTTTATTGGGGACCCCTGAGGTATGCTTTCTTCCATGGACGGATCAATCCTTCGCAATCCCACGCCAGCGTGGTTCCCCTGGTCTCGATTCTCATGGTATGGCTGAAGAGAGACGAATGGCCCAAGGGATGGGGTGAAGGGACGAGACTGGGGTATCTTATTCTTCTTTTCTCTTTTCTGTTGCACGGATTGGGAATCCTGGCCGAGGAACCGAGATTGTCCCTTTTGTCCATGGTCCTCGCTCTCTTCGCCTACGCTTTGCTGTTGGGAGGGCTTCGATTGGCCTGGTTCCTGATGGTTCCGATTCTCTTTTTCCTGTTCCTTATTCCCTATGGACATGTCGAGGAAGGACTGAGTCGATTTTTGCGTCTTATGGCTACGAGGTTCGGAACGACTTTGGCACTATGGACCGGTGTGAATGCCGAGATCAACGGAACCGAGGTGACGATCGCTGGTTCGCGACTCCAGATCGCCGCCCCATGCAGCGGTCTTCGATCTCTTTCCACACTTTTGGCTCTCGCTGTTGTTTTCGCGCATCTAATGGAACCTTCGATGGCGGGCAAGACCATTCTTATTCTCGCGTCTCTGCCCATCGCCGTTGTGGGGAACGCGATCCGATTGGGATTGGTGCTTTCCGCCGCGGAAAGCTTTGGCACCTCGTTTGCCATGAAGCTGCATGATCACTCCGGCATCCTTGTTTTCCTCTTCGCGTTCTCGTGTTTACTGGGTCTTGGAAGGTGCTTGGAATGGATAAGAACACGAACAGACACTGGATCCTTTGTGCATTGACCTCGGGCATGTGCGTGATATCCATGTGGTTGGGACGTCCTCTCGCGCTGGATGATCCTCCCTTGGATATGGATCTTGTGCCTTTGGTTGTCGGATCCTGGCAAGGCGAGGAAGTAGGTCCTTTGGATGAAGAATTGGCCGTCCTGCCCAAGGATGTGACTATCTGGAGAAGAATCTATCGAAAGACAGAGATAGAGATTCCTGTGGAGGTTGCCGTGATTATGTCGGGTCAGAGGACCAAGGCCTCCTTGCATGACCCGAAGATCTGTCTGCAAGCCCAGGGCTGGGAGCCCATAGATCGGGACATTTTCTCCCTTTTCATCCAAGGCTATTCAAACAATCCCCTCAAGGTGGTGCGACTCGTTTCTGATCGAAAAGGGAATCGAGCCGTGTCATTGTACTGGTTTCAAAGCGATTTACGTGTCAGTTCGGAAAGGCTTTCTTCATTCTGGTCCAATGCCAGGAGAAAACTATTCGAGGGAAAGAGAGAGAGGTGGGCGCTGATCCGGATCACATTTCCCCAGGTGGAAAACGCGGAAAAAGATTCTGTGGAACTGTTGCAGCTTCTTGGGCCCCCGATCTTGGAGAGATGGATTCAATGAAAGCTTTCTTGCTTTGCGCGGGTCGAGGCACTCGGTTGGGGACAATGACCAACAAAAGACCCAAATGTCTGATTGAAATTGGAAACAAGAGCATGTTGAGCCATTGGCTGGAACGGTTGGAGGGATCCGATGTGACTGAGGTGCTGATCAATCTGCACCATCACGCGGACCAGATACAAGAGGCCATCGGTCGATATAGAGGAAGCATCAGGGTTTATATCTCTTATGAACCCGTGCTTTTGGGGAGTGCCGGCACATTGGCTGAAGGTGCCTCGTTTGCGAAAGATGGGCCTTTCTGGGTGGTATATTGCGATAATTTCACGGATGTGGACCTTCGAAAGGTCCGATCTTTTCATGAGGGATATTCCGCTTGGGCCACCCTGGTTTTATTTCGTTCGAAGCGTCCGGAAGCCTGTGGTATTGTCGAGTTGGACAATGAGAATTGGATCGTTGACTTCGAGGAGAAACCGCATGCCCCTCGATCGAACCTGGCTTGGGGAGGGATTATGCTGTGTGAGCCCCGTATTTTCTCTCTTCTCTCTTCCGTCCGACCTTTGGATATCGGTTCGGATCTGTTGCCTCGGTTGGTGGGCAGGTCACGAGGATATATTTGTCCCGGGTACCTGGTGGACATGGGTACACCTGAAGGTTATGCTGCGGCCCAAAAGCTACATATGTAGTGCAGAAAAGATGTGATAATGTAAATATTCAGTGAACCCGATCTGATCGAGGGCTTGAACTCAGCAGGGCGAGGAGCACCTGAATCGTCTAGGCTCATGCTCGGCTTGCTAGAATCTTGATGAGGCGAGCCTGGCCGGACAGGGGCGGCCCCAACAATTCACGCGCTCCTCGCCAGTCCGATATGCTCTAAGCTCAGATCGGGTTCACTGAATATTTACGTGGTAAGTTTACTGAAAGGACAACTGGAAAGGGATGATGGAATGGGCACGAGAGCCGTTTTGACAAAAACCATACCCGATCCGGCGCCGGATATCTTGAAGGATGCCGTGGAGGAACTGGACTGGAACAAAGAAGATCGGGATCTGTCTCGAGAAGAGTTGTTGGAGAAGGTCAAGTTCGCTCGAGGCGTTCTTTGTCTGCTGACCGACACCATTGATCGAACCGTTCTGGAAGCGGCTGCATCCGGTGGATGTAAGATCTTCTCCAATTATGCTGTTGGTTACAACAACATCGATGTGGAGGCTGCTACGCGACTGGGAATCATGGTTACGAATACCCCTGGGGTCTTGACGGATACCACGGCGGATCTGACGTGGGCCTTGATCATGGCATGCGCCCGTCGTATTCCAGAGGCGGATTCCTATACCAGGGCGGGTAAGTTCAAGGGGTGGAGCCCCACGTTGTTGCTGGGGGGTGATGTGTTTGAAAAGACTCTTGGCATTGTGGGAGCGGGAAGGATTGGGACCGAGGTGGCTTTGCGGGGCAAGGGATTTCGAATGAAGATCCTTTATGTGGACACGATGATCCATGAGAAGATGGAACGGAAATTGGACGCCAGGAGGGTGACCTTGAGTGAACTTTTATGTCAGTCCGATTTCGTTTCGCTCCATGTGCCGCTGACTGAAGAGACATGGCACATGATCGGAGAGGAACAGCTTCGCATGATGAAGTCAGACGCGTATCTGATCAATACCTGCAGAGGTCCTGTGGTGGATGAAACGGCATTGGTCAGGATTCTCAAGGATCGGGTCATCGCAGGGGCGGGACTGGATGTATATGAACGTGAGCCTGCTCTGGCTCCAGGTTTGATGGAATGTGCCAACGCGGTCCTCTTGCCCCACGTTGGCAGCGGCAGCAGGGAGACCCGATCGAAAATGGCTCGAATGGCCGCGGAGAACTGTGTGGCCGGCATGAAGGGATTGAGACCACCCCATATCGTCAATGAAGAAGTATTGAGTTAGTTGTCTCTGGTGAACTTTGGGTGAACCCGAGAGCGTTCTGGACGCTCTATCGTTTCATGGAAAAGGAGTCGAAATGTACAAAGGATATGAACTCGCGGGACGAGAACCGGTGGAGATCAAGGAATACCCTTCCATACATGACCCGGAGAAGAGTCTTCGACTCAAGTATTACATCAAGACACGGGGAAAGCTGGTCGATGTGGCTCGAGATGTGGCCAGGGATGAGACCACGGGGGGCTGGGTTGGCACGGACAAGCCAACCGATACCTTCCTGAAGGCTCAAGCGGATGTGTGTTTGATTGAATTGTATGCGGAAGACGAAGGTATCATCCATGTCCGTTCTCCGATAAGCAATATGGATCTCGAATCCGATCTTTTGTACCAGTTTCTCATGTTGACCATCGGTGGACCGATCCTCGAATTCGTTTATTACGATGCCGTGGCTTTCCTTGACTTCGAGTTGCCGGAGAATCTGCTGCAGTACCTGCCAGGGCCCAAGTTTGGAATCAAAGGTACCAAGAAATGGCTGGGTTTAGATGAGGCGACTCCGATCATTGGGACCATTGTCAAACCGTGCGCCGGGTTGACCACCGAGGAAGTGGCAGACAAATGTTATCAGGCTGCCCTGGGCGGCGTGAGATTTATCAAAGACGATGAGAAGATGATGGGTCCGATGTACTGTCCACAAGAAGCCAAGGTCAAGGCGGTAGCTGCCGCTCTCAAGGCTGCTGAAGAGCAAACCGGACTCAAGACATTGTATGCACCTCACGTGGTAAGTCCTCCTGAAAAGATGAAGGAGACCTGCTTGCGACTTCTGGAATGGGGCGCTACAGGACTCATGTTTAATCCTATCGTTCACGGTCTTGGTACGCTCAAGGCTTTGGCAGAGAACACTGAGATCTATGTGCCGCTCTATGCCCATTCAGGAGGACGATCAGGATGGTCTACGGGGCCACGCAGGGTGGATGATGTGGTCCTGGCTAAGCTCGTCCGTATCGCAGGTGGAGATTATTTCCAGATCGGTGTCATGGGGCAATTGGAATGTCACGTGGCCAGCCTGTCTCCCAACCTGCTGCTCAGGTTAAATGAGGTCTTCAATGAACCCATGGGTTCCATCAAGGATACCGTGCCCGTGACTGCCGGAGGTCTTCATCCCAGAAATCTCGTAGACAATCTGGAAGCTTTTGGGTCTGGAATCATGGCTCTGGCTGGAACAGGCATCTTGAAACACAGGATGGGTATCAAGGCGGGTGTGGACGCGATGATGCAAGCGGCCCAGGCTCATCAAGCAGGGGTATCTGTGGATGAATACGCCCGGGATCATGAAGAGCTGAGAATAGCTCTGGAAGGCTGAGAAACGATGAGAAAGTTTTTTTTGCGCGATTTGATCGAACGCCAATGGAAGCTGCAGGAGCAGGGAGATATGACGACCCTGTTGGGAATCGGTCCGATGTCGGAGCGGGTGATTCGTTGTTCTTTGGAATTGGCCAGGGACAAGGATTTCCCCCTGATGCTCATTGCAAGCAGGAACCAGATCTCCGAGGCGGGAGGATATGTCAAAGGGTGGAATCAAAGGGCTTTTGTGGACAAAGTGAAGTCCATCGCCGAACAGGCGGGATTCGATGGCATTCTCTATCTCTGCAGGGATCATGGAGGTCCTTGGCAGATGGACGAGGAGCGGATTGCCAGGCTTCCCTTGAACGAAGCCATGGAACGGGCGAGAAATTCGTTTCGGGAGGATCTCAGGGCGGGATTCAACGTGCTTCATGTGGATCCGACCAAGGATCCACATGTCCAGGGTCTTTTGGATTTGAACACGGTGATCGATAGAACGGTCCAGTTGATCGCCTGGCTGGAGGAGGATCGGATCGCGCTGGGCGTGGACCGAATTGGGATCGAGGTGGGGACCGAAGAAACCAGCGGAGGGCTCATCGCCGCAGACGCGTTTGGCCAGTTTTTGGAAAAGTTGAGGAAACGTCTGGAAACGGAATCCCTGCCTCTGCCTGAATTGATTGTTGGACAGACAGGAACCTTGGTGAAAGCGGACAGGAATGTCGGCTGCTTCGACGGTCCTGCGGCTCAGACTTTGACTCGAATCGCCAAGGAGAGAGGAACAGGCTTCAAGGAACATAACGCGGACTACCTCAGTGACGAAGTGCTTGCGGTCCATCCACGGCTCGCCTTGACATCTGCTAATGTGGCTCCAGAGTTTGGCGTTGAGGAAACTCGAGGTTTCCTTGAATTGGCCCGAAAGGAGGTTCAGCTTGGACAACGGTCTTCCTTTGTGGAGATCCTCGGGAAAGCCGCGATCGAGTGTGGACGATGGAGAAAATGGCTTCCCCCGGACAAGGAAGGAATCTCTGAGACGGAATTGTTGTCTTCTCCGGAGTTGAAAGATCTGATGATTCAAGTCACTGGACACTACGTCTTCGATGATCCGCAGGTAACCCTGGCGAGGGAAGAGATGCTGCGGAATGTCAAGGCAGCCGGGATCGAAGACGCGGAACGGTCCGTGGATCAGAGAGTGAAGACCGCCATAGATCGATATATCCGACATTTCAACCTGGTGAATTTTACCAGCAAAATCCATCGTGTTACTTGAGAGGAGATTGGATCGCGGATCTTGCTCTTCGCTCTCTTGCCCGAGATGCACGAAGGGACGGTTGCGCGGAGGTTGCGTTCAGATTCTGGGGGAAGCGGGGCCCAACAAAGAAAGGAGAAACAAATTATGGGACAGAATGATGCGATGGGTCATAAGGTGTGGTTGGTGCCAGATGGATATCTGCCTTCTTGCGAGCCTGGCAAGCTTGTCAGCCACGAAAGTATCTGCGTTCTCAACACGGGAATGCAAGTTGCCCACTGTGTCCTGGACGTGTATTTCGAGGATAGAGATCCTATGCTAGGGATCCATTTTGAAGTGGGTGCTCAAAGGACGCTTCATTTGCGTCTGGATAAACCGGAGATGTTGGGAGGAGCAGAGATTCCCAGAGATGTACCGTATGCGACCCGGGTGACGAGTGATGTGCCTATTGTCGTGCAATCATCCAGATTGGATGTGACGCAGCCCAATCTGGCTCTATTCACGACCATCGGATTCCCTTGGGAAGAAGGGTCTGTTCGTTGACTCAGCAATCGGCTTATGGCACCATGAAGCGGGATAGAAGTGTTTTAAAAAGGGTGAAAATCTCAGGATCAGGTGAGTTGTTTGAAGGGTTACGATCCTAAGTTCGATATGAATTTGACCATTATTCTGGCTTTGGTTCCTGGGGCAATGTTGCTTTATGGATTGGCCTTTCCGAAATCAGCGATCGCGTTCTGGGAAATCGCGGGATGGATCGCTTTGTTGGAGACCGCGTTCCTTTTCGGGTTTCGAAAAATGGCAAAGAGGAAGAGCGGAAAGACAGAGCAGGATGCCGTGTCGAGGACAGGGGGCGCGGAATGAGTACAGTCAGCTTGGGATCGGACCATAGAGGTTTTTTCTTGAAAGAGTCGCTGGAATCTTTCTTGCGGGATAAAGGATGGGAACCTGTGGACCGTGGATGTGATTTGGCCAGCCCCAAAGTGGATTATCCTGACTTCGCGGAGAAGGTTTGCAACGATGTCGCTTCCGGCAAAGCGGACATGGGAGTTCTTATCTGTGGAAGCGGGATCGGCATGAGTATAGCGGCCAACAAGATACGTGGTATTCGGGCCGCCCTCTGTCGGGATGTTTTCTCTGCGACCATGGCTCGGCAGCACAACAATGCCAATGTACTCGTTCTGGCCGGGGATTGGACGGATGAGGCGCTTGCGAGACAGATTATGAACGCCTGGTTAGGTGGAGAGTTTCAAGGAGGACGACATCAAACGCGTCTGGACAAGGTAACCCAGCTAGAGGGGGGAAGGTGAGCGGTGGGGGGTATTCTGCCAATCATCCAGCAGAATCTGCAGCAAGTCAAGGACTTTATGGATGTGTTTATTCTCTGGGTGCTTTTCTACAAGGGATATACCGTGATCAAGGGAACTTATGGCGAAAAGATTCTCATGAGCCTGGTCATTCTGGCCGTCTTGAGTCTTCTTGCCCAGCTTCTGGGACTTCAAGCCCTGTCGTGGCTCACCGGGAAGTTGTGGACCGTGTGGGTGGTCGCACTACTGATCCTGTTTCAACCTGAACTGAGGAGGATTCTAACTCGTCTGGGACAAGGAAGGATCCTGGGATTGCCCCAGCAAACGGGAGCAGCCATCGAGGCGGTCGCGGGCGCGATCGAAGGTCTTTCCTCGGAACGAGTGGGGGCGCTGATATGTGTTGAAAGAAGCACGGGACTTCGTAATTTCGTTGAGACAGGCACCGTGCTTCGAGCCGATCCATCGAGCGAGTTGATCGCTTCTTTGTTCATGCCAGGAAGTCCACTCCACGATGGCGCGGTTATCGTCGGTGGTGGGCAAATCATCGCCGCAGGTTGTTTTCTGCCTTTATCCCAAAGACAGAATCTGCCCCAGGGTTTAGGAACTCGTCACAGGGCGGCCATGGGCGTGACTGAGGTCACGGATGCTGTGGTCATCGTTGTTTCGGAGGAGACCGGCAACGTGTCCATTGTGGTGGGTGGAAAGATGACCAGGAATCTCAAGCCGACGGATGCGAGAAGGGTTTTGAGGAGCCTGTTTGGCGGTGGTACGGAGGGGAAACGGAATCTTTCTGCGGTGTTATGGCCCGACTGGAGGCCTGGAGAGGTGTCTTTCATGAAATATTTTTTCCTTCAGGATCTCCCCGCGAAGATGGCCACGCTTGTTTTTGCTTTTCTGATACATGTGATGATTACGAACCCAAATACCATTGGATTGCAGTGAGAGGTTCGTATTCGAGAAGTGAATCTCTCCATGAAGGATACGTGGATCTATGAGTCGATGGGTTTTGAGGTTGGAGGATGGTCTTTCGCCATCGAATCCACCGAGGAAGGTTTCTTCGGATCCGTGTTCGCTCCCGGTTTGGGATCGTATTCAGATCTTTCATGTGAGCAAGGAGATACTATCCAGAGCTATGGCATTTGGATTGACAAACGCATTGGAAGACCCTGAAAAGATCTCGTGGAGAGAGGTCCCGAGGTGATGGGAAGGGACAAGATCTCCGTGGACCCGTCCTGGTCTCAAGGCATTCCTCTGGTTGCCGCGGATCAGATGAGGATGTTGGATGGAATGGCCATGGAGGGATGTGACATTCCAGGAATTATTCTCATGGAAAGGGCAGGAGGGATCGCGGCCGCAATGGCATTCCGCGTGCTGGGATATGAACGAGGGAAGAAGGTTCTGGTCCTCTGTGGAAAAGGCAACAATGGCGGGGACGGTTTCGTGCTGGCAAGGTTTCTTTGGGAAAAAGGGGTTGATGTGAAGGTTTCCCTTTCCGGTCCCACGCATTCGATTCAAGGGGACGCGGCGAAACATTTGCATATGCTCAGGTCTTCCACTGAAGTCGAGGTGGAGGCATGGGGGGATTCGGTAGATGGCGCAGCGAATCGATGTGATTTGATTGTGGACGCTTTGTTGGGCACAGGAATTACAGGTCCGGTTCAGGGTCGGTTGGCAAGCATGATCGAGTGGATCAACCGACAGGGCGTACCCATTCTTTCCTTGGATCTTCCCTCCGGAGCCAACGCGGATTCTGGACGATTGGAAGGCCCGGTGGTTCGAGCCTCGCAGACCATCACCTTCGGGCTCGGAAAGAGATGTTTTGTTATGGAGCCCTGCGCCGAATTCTGCGGCGAGGTATGGGTGGGAGATATCGGTCTTCCTCGTCGGATCCTGGATTCCGAGGGGCATGGGTGGCCGAGGATGATGCTGGAAGCTGAAGTCGCGTCCTGGTTGCCGGCCATGATTCCTCGGGGTCACAAGGGGAACCGGGGCAGGGTTCTCGTGGTGGGAGGATCTCGGGGAATGACTGGGGCGCCTGTTTTGGCTGGAGAAGCATCGCTCAGATCCGGAGCGGGTATGGCCATGATCGCGGGCCCCGAAGGGGTCATAGGCGGCGCTGTGGCCCATCGGCCGGAGTTGATGTGGGTGCCATTAAGCGAGACCTCAAACGGGTCCATCGGGATGAAAGCTTTAGATCTTGTTCGAGAGCGCTTGTCATGGGCCGATGTGGCTGTGCTCGGTCCTGGTGCCTCACGTTTTGAAGAAACGGCACAGATGTTTCGTTTGTTGATCTCAGAAGGAGAAACACCCTTCATTGTGGACGCGGACGGACTTTCCGCGTGGGAAGGACATGTCCATCTTCTTTCTCAGCATAAAGGACCTTTGATATTGACTCCTCATCCTGGTGAATTTGCCAGGCTTTGGGGCGTGAATCTCGATGTGTTGCAGTCGGATCGAATAGAGATGGCCAAGATGGCGGCTTTGAAATGGAACTGCATCATGGTACTCAAGGGCGCCAATACCGTCGTGGCTGACCAGCAAGGTCGTTGTCTTGTAAGTCCTTTCGTGCACGCCGGCCTGGCCACTGCTGGAAGCGGAGATGTGCTCGCGGGGATTTTGGGGGGACTCATCGGGCGCTTCTGTCGAACAGGCATGACTTCCTTGTCCCTGTTCGAAATGGCTTGTCTGGGCGTTTGGATCCACGGTGTTTGTGGAACCATGCTGTATCGTGGTACAAGTTGTTCTGGATATTGCGCAGGCGATCTTTTACATTGTCTGGGAAAGGCGTTGGATCGTGTCACAAGGCACAAGGAAGAAGTGCTTCCAACGCTTCGACCGGACCTAAGGAAATTGTTTGATGTTGGAGGAATGGAATTTGGCTATGAGTAGAAGTATGGTTGTCGTGGAGTCCCCAGCCAAGGTAAAGACTCTTTCCAAATTGTTGGGCCGTAGATATATGGTCAAGGCTTCTTTGGGACATGTCAGGGACTTGCCAAAGGGAAAACTGGGTGTGGATGTGGAAAACGATTTTCGGCCCCATTATGTGCCGATTGCGGGACGAAAAAAGACGTTGAACGACTTGAAGAAGTTGGCCAAATCTTGCGATTTGGTCTACTTGGCTACGGATCCTGACAGGGAAGGAGAGGCCATCGGTTGGCACATTGCCCAGGCCTTGGGAAATGCGGACGTGCAATTCCAGCGCGTGACGTTCAATGAAATCACATCCAAAGCGGTCAAGGACGCGTTCAAAAAACCACGACAATTGGATATGGGTCTGGTGGATGCTCAGCAAGCTCGGCGTATCCTGGACCGCCTGGTGGGTTATAAACTCAGTCCAATCCTGTGGAAGAAGGTGGCGAAAAACCTCAGCGCAGGTCGAGTGCAATCTGTCGCGGTACGTTTGGTCTACGAGAGGGAATTGGAGATCGAATCTTTTGTGCAGGAGGAATACTGGAGTGTTGTGGCAGAGGTTCGGACTCCGCAAGGGGAGAGATTCAAGGCGGAAGTGACTGGACGCGCCGGGAAGAAGATACAGATTGGCAACGAAGAACAAGCGCGAGAGTTGAAAACATTC
>Ga0114946_10000868_pt1 | contig 20678 bp, 23 predicted proteins | sample WalLakDeSediment_FD_88676 | JGI IMG/M metagenome (GOLD analysis project Ga0114946, IMG submission 88676) | Lake sediment microbial communities from Walker lake, Nevada to study Microbial Dark Matter (Phase II) - Walker Lake 11/02/13 Deep Sediment | ecosystem: Environmental > Aquatic >...
CCACCCTCGAGGACGTGTTCCTGATCATCACCGGCCGCACCCTCGACGACTGATGGCCGCGCCCGCCGCTCCCCCGTTGCTGCGCGTCGTCGAGCGCGAGGCCCAGGTGTTCCGCCACCTCTGGCGGGGCTCGGTCTTCTCGAGCGTGCTCACCCCGCTGCTGTTCCTCGGCGCCATGGGGGTCGGGCTCGGCGGGCTCATCGACGAGCGGTCGGGCGACGTCAACGGGTTCGACTACCTGGTGTTCGTCACCCCGGGGCTCATGGCGGCCAGCGCCATGCAGACCGCGGCGGGCGAGTCGCTGTGGCCGGTGATGGCCGGCACCAAGTGGATCCGGACGTTCCACGCCATGGTGGCCACGCCCGTCACGCCGGCCGACGTCTACGGCGGCTTCGTGGTGTGGCGCGCACTGCACGTGGCCGGGGCGTCGGCGCTGTTCCTGGTGGTCGCCGCCCTGCTCGGCGGCGTCGTCTCGTGGTGGGGTCTGCTCGCCGTGCCGGCCGCGACGCTGTGCGCCGCTGCGTTCTGCGCCGGGCTCAGCGCCTTCGCCGTGGGCCGCGAGACCGACCAAGCCTTCCCGATCATCATGCGCCTCGGGATCGTGCCCCTCTTCCTCTTCTCCGGCACGTTCTTCCCGGTGGAGCAGCTCCCCGACGCGCTCGAACCGCTCGCGGTGCTGTCGCCCCTGTGGCACGGGGTGGAGCTCACGAGAGGCGCGACCACGGGCTCGCTCGGGGCGACCGAGGCGCTGGTCCACACCACGGTGCTCGCCGCCATCATCGCGGTGGCGTGGCGCATCGGCACCCGCGCCTTCGACCGGCGGCTCACGGCGTGAGCGCGCCGACCGCGGTCGAGGCCCCCCGTCGGGTCGGGAACGTGCTGCCGGGCGGACTGCTCGGACGCCGCGCCGTCCACGTGATCGAGCGCAACGTCTTCACCTACCGCCGCACCTGGCCGGTGTTCCTCACCGGGTTCGTCGAGCCCGTCCTCTACCTGCTGTCGATCGGCATCGGGGTCGGCGCGCTGGTCGGCGAGCTCCCGGGGCCGGGCGGCGTCCCCGTGCCCTACCAGACGTTCGTCGCCCCCGGGCTGTTCGCCGCGGCGGCGATGAACGGCGCGGTGTTCGACACCACGTTCAGCTTCTTCGTGAAGTTCAAGTACTTCAAGACCTACGACTCCATGCTCGCCACCCCGCTCGGCGTGGCCGACATCGCCGCCGGCGAGGCGGGGTGGGCGGTCCTGCGGGGCACCGTCTACGCGGGGGCGTTCCTGCTCGCCATGGTGGTGCTCGGCCTGGTGGAGTCGTGGTGGGCGGTGTTCGCGGTGCCGAGCGGCGCGCTCATCGCCTTCGGCTTCGCCGGGGCGGGGCTGGCCGCCACCACCTGGATGCGCTCGTTCATCGACTTCGACTACGTCAACCTGGCGATCGTCCCGCTGTTCCTCTTCTCGGCGACCTTCTTCCCGCTCGAGCAGTATCCCGACGCCGTCGCCTCCGTCGTGCGCTGGACGCCCCTCTACCAGGGTGTGCACCTCGTTCGGTCGCTCACCCTGGGTGACGTGGGGTGGGAGCTGCTGGTGCCGGTCGCGTACCTCGGGGCCATGGGGCTCGGCGGGATGGTCATCGCCGCCCGGCGGCTCGCCCGCCTGCTCCTCCCCTGACCGCCGGCCCCGGGGCCACTACCCTCCTCGCGGTCGCCCACCCGTGAGCTCCCGCATGCCGCTGCCCCCCGATCTCGTCGAGTCGACCCGGCACACCGTCCGCTCCCTCGTCGGGGCCCGGCTCGAGCCGGCCCGGTGGGACGAGGTGGCCCACGACCTGCACCGGCTCGAGACGGTGGTGCGGGCCGGCGACGCCGTCGCCATGGTCCCGGTGGCCGATCAGATCGCCCGGGCCGGCTTCGAGGGGGCCGTCCGGCGCCGGCTCGGCCCCCGCCGGGGATCGGCGCCCGCCGTCATCCCCACCAAGCGGTCGAGCGCGCTGCCGCTCGTCGGGCTGCTCTGCGCCGCGCTCATCATGGGGCTCGGGTGGGCGATCGGCGGCGGGGTCGTGTTGGTGGCCACCGGGGCGTTCGCCCTGTTCATCCTCGTGGTGGCGCTCACCGGCACCCGGTCCGCCGCGGCGCGGAGCCGGCGGGCACGCCGCCACGGCGCGGGCGACGACGACGCGGTGGAGGCGTCCGCCGCGGTCCTCCAGGGCATCGCCGAGGTCGAGCGGGCCCTCGACACCGCCGGCTGAACGGCACCCGACCGGGTCGGAGGTCCCGCGCACGAGTGACCGACGCGACCGGACACGGGGGCCGCGATGGCGCACCATGGGATCCGAGGGGAGGTCCGTCCATGTTCCGATCCGTGATCCGCGTCCTGGCCGCACTGGTCCTCGTGGCTGCGCTCGCCGCCTGCGGCGACGACACCACCGAGACCACCGACACCACCGCCGGACCCACGACGACCGCCGACGACGAGTCCACCACCACCGAGGCGCCGACGACCACCGAGGACGCCGCCGAGCTCGTGGACGTCGCCGTGTACTTCGCCCGGGGTGAGGCCCTGGCCACCGGCGGTCGGTCCGTCGAGCCGCCGGCGGTGGCCCGTGAGGCCATGGAGGCGCTGCTCGCCGGACCGAACGATCTGGAGGTCGAGCTGGGGATGTTCACCGTGATCCCCGAGGGGACCGAGCTGCTCGACATCGACGTCGCCGACGGGCTGGCCATCGTGGACCTGACCGGTGAGTTCGAGACCGGCGGTGGCTCGCTGTCGGTCATCGCCCGGGTCGCCCAGGTCGTGTACACGCTCACCCAGTTCGACACCGTCGACACCGTCGACATCCGGATCGACGGCGTGGCCGTGGAGGCGATCAGCGGTGAGGGGCTCATCGCCACCGGCCTCACCCGCGACGACTTCCGCGACGTCACCCCGCTCATCCTCGTCGAGTCGCCCACCCCGGGCGCCGAGGTGGGGCCGACCATGACGGTCACCGGCACCTCCAACACCTTCGAGGCCACCGTGCAGTGGCTCGTGACCGACTGGGACGGCCTCATCGTCCTCGAGGGGTTCACCACCGCCACTGCGGGCACCGGCACCTGGGGCACCTTCGCCTTCGATGTCGATCTCTCCGAGCTCGATCCCCTGTACGACCGCATCACCCTCATCGTGTTCGAGGAGTCGGCCGAGGACGGCATGCCGCGCCTCGAGTACGAGGTCCCGCTCACCCTCGTCACCGGGTGAGCACCGAGCGGTAGCGTCTCGCTCGCCTCGCGGCCGGACCCCCCGGGCCCGACGCGGGCGGGAGGGGGGCCCGGATGACCGAGACGCGACCGGTGGTGACCGCCGGTAGCCGCAGCCCGGTGCGCGAGGTGCTCGCGCTGCCGTCGTTCCGGCGCTACTGGGTGTCGCAGCTGGCGATCGCCCTGGTCAACGGCACCCTCCGCTTCGCCCTCGTGTGGCTCGTCCTCGACCTCACCGACTGGACCCCCGCGGTCGGCCTGGTCGGGCTCGCGCTCGGGATCCCCGCGATGCTCGTCTCGCTCCCCGCCGGTGCGCTGTCCGACCGGATCGACCGGATCCGGCTCATCGTGGCGGGCACGCTCGCGACCGCCGTCACCCTCGGCGGGCTCGCCGCCCTCGTCGGCACCGACCTGGCGACGGTGTGGATCGTCACCGGGGCGGCCGTCGTCCTCGGCACCACGCTGGCGCTCGTCACCCCGGCCCTCCAGGCCGTCGTGCCCGCCCTCGTCCCGCCCGAGCGGTTGATGACCGGCGTCGGGCTGCAGGGGATGAGCATGAACATCGCCATGCTCACCGGCTCGGTGCTCGGCGGCGCGGCGATCGCCGTCGCCGGCACCGCCGGGGCGCTGGGCATGCTCTGCGTGATCGCGGGCGCGGCCGCCCTCGGCATGAGCGGGGTGCGCCTGCCCGCCCGGGTCGAGCGGACGGCCTCGCGCCGCGTGGTGGCCGACGTGGCCGACGGGCTCCGGTTCGCGCTGCGCCGGGAGCCGTTGCGCAGCATGCTCGCGGTGGGGTTCGTGGCCTCGGGGGCGTGGGGCGTGGTCCAGCTCGTGCTGCCCGACGTGATGCGCTCCACCCTCGGCCAGGGGGCGTTCACCACATCGCTCGTGTTCGGGGCCCTGGGCGTCGGCATGCTCACCACCACGCTCGCCATCGCCAACCGCGACGCCATCGCCCGCCGCGGCCGGCTGCTGGCCATCCCCTTCTCCGGGTTCATCGGCTCGACGCTCGTCGTGATGGGGATCTCGCGCTCGTACGTGCTGACGCTGCTCGCCATGACGTGGTGGGGCGTCACCGGCGGCATCGTCATGACCCTGCAGCGCACGATCCTCCAGGAGTCGACGCCCGACGACTACATGGGCCGGGTCATGGGCTGCAACGCCCTCGCCATGACCGGCTCCTACCCGTTCGCGGCGGCGGCCGCAGCCGCGGCCACGGCCGCGGTGGGCGGGCCGGGGGCGCTCGTCGTCGTCGGCGTCGTGGTCACCCTGGCCGCCGCCCTGGTGGTGTGGCGGCCGGCCGTCCAGCAGATCGACTGACCGACCCGGCGGCGTCGACCGCCCACACCGCGAACGCGGCCGCGGTGGCCGCGTGCCACAGCGCGTGCCCCTGCAGGATCGAGCGGGGCCGACAGCCCGGCGCGCCGGTGCCGGTGGCCAGGTTGGCGGCGACGCCCAGCCCGAGCAGCGCGGCGGCGAGTCGCCACCGGTGCCGGGCCCCCCGCCGGGCCAGGGCCACCTCGCCGGCGAGCCCGGCCGTGGCGACGGCCGCGGCGATGGCGTTGGACCCCTCGGGGCGCGCCGCGAGCAGGCCGCCGATCACCAGTGCCCCGGCGCCGTGCAGCGCGGCGTCCCGCGCCGGCGGGTGCCCGGCGAGCTCGACCACGTCGTGGGCCACCACGCCGACGAGCAGGGCGGCGAGCGAGGCGTCGTGGACCCACCGGGCGCCGGGCGGGCAGGGCCCGTGGTAGGCCACGCTCCCGAGCCCGGTGGCCACCAGGGCGGCCCCGGCCCGGGCCCCGAACCCGGCGTCGAGGTCGGCGCGGCGGCCGGTCCGGCGGATCACCCATCCGCCGGCGACCACGTAGGCCAGGCTCGACGCGGCGTTGGCCGGCTGGGCGATCAGGCCGGGCCGGATGGCCTCGCAGTCCGACGCGCCGAGTCGCTCCCGCGCCGCCCAGCGGCGACGGGCCCGGTCGCGGGCCGCGGCGGCCCGGCGCGCGGCGCGCTCGCGCCGCCCGGACGGGCCGGTGCGCACCGGGCTCACCGGGTCGCGGCCGTCGCCGAGGCGACCGCCTCCACCACGGCCCGGCGCTGCTCGACCACCGGTTCGAGCACACCTCGTGCCTCGGTGCGGCGTTGCCAGGCCCGCCAGCCGTGAACCACCGCGGCGACCGACTCCGCGGTCCACACGTAGAGCAACCCGGCCACCGCGAACCCGGCGCCCACGAGCACGATCCGACCGACGCCGTCGACGAGGAGCGCCGCGACGCCGAACCACGCGAGCGGGAACGCGACCGCGGCCACCAGGATCCGCACGGTCCCCTTGGTCACCGGCACCCGCACCGAGCGGCCGGCGGCCACGACGGCCAGGGCCGGGACGGCGTTCACGGCCACGCCCACGAGGGCGAACAACGAGGCCAGGGCCACGAGCACGCCCGTGCGGACCAACCCGGTGAGCAGGCGGCGGGGCTGGCGCCGGGCGACGAACCCGCGGTCGTCGAGGCGCAGCGCCGACAGCTCCAGGTGGTAGCGGGCGACGGCGTCGACCACCCGCGCCCGATCCGCGGCCGGGCCGTCGGCGAGGCGCTGGGCCAGCGTCTCGGACTCGGCCATGGGCACCGACTCGCCGCCCGGGGGGCGCACCGCGACCTCGGCCGCGAGCCGCAGCGCGTGGTGCTCGCCGACCGAGACGTAGCGCGGGCTCACCGCACCGAGCTCGGTGCGGATCCGGTCGGTCAGGGCCCGCACCGCAGCGTGGTCGTCCTCACCCGGATCGGGGCCGGCACCCAGCTCCGACACCAGGGCGTCGAGGTCGAGCGGCGGGCCCACCCGGACGAGCAACCGCGACCGCAGCACCAGCTTGGCCTCGAACGTCAGGCCCACGGGCACGACGACCAGTCCGGAGATGCCCGCGGCCCGGGCCCCCAACGCGATCCGCGCCGCCCCGGTCCGGATCGGGGCCAGCTCCAGCTCGTCGTGGGTCGTGCCCTCGGGGAAGACAGCGACGGTGCCGGCCCCGGCCAGGACCCGGTGGGCCGCGGCGAAGGCGGAGGTGTTCGCCGCCGTGGATCCGTCGACCCGCCGGGCGATCGGGATCACCCCGCCGAGCGCGAGCAGCGGGCGGAGCGGCCAGATCCGCCAGAGCGTCGCCTTGGCCAGGAACCGCGGCAAGCGGCCCACCGCGGCGGTGACCGCGACCGGATCGACGAAGCCGTTGAAGTGGTTGGCGACCACCAGCACCGGGCGATCCCGGGGCGGGGGCTCCCCCACCACCTCGAACCGCCGGTGGAAGCCGAGCACGACCAGCCGGGCGATCGCGGCGACGAGTCGATCGATCGTGGCCCGCACCCGGGCAGCGTGCCACAGGGCCGACGGAGGAGCGCGCTCGGACCGCGGGGCTCAGACCGCAGCGCGCACGGCCCGGGCGATCTCGCCCCAGCGGCCGAGCCGGCCCGGGTCGTCGAGCCAGTCCATCCCGCCGAAGTAGTCGACGATCCGGTCGGCCATGCCGCCGTAGCGGGCGACGAGGGCGTCGGCCACGCCGTCCCACGTGGCCACCACGGCCACGTGGTCGACCACCTCGTCGGAGACCTCGGCGGCCATCCCGGCGAGGTCGCCGGCCTTCTGTCGGGCCCGGATCCGGGCGGTGGTGCCCTCGGCGCCGATCTGGTCGAAGATGAAGGCGTAGTTGGGCGTGGAGCCGTAGAAGGCGATCTGCATCCGGGCCATCTCGCGCCGGGCCCGCCGCTCCTCCTCGGTGTCCCCGACCACCAGGAAGCACGGGACGATGACGGTGATCTCCCCGGGGTCGCGGCCGACCTCGGCGGCTCCTTCGGCGAGCGACGGCAGCACCGTGGTCCGCAGGTACGTGTCGGTGTTCAGCGGGTGCACGTGGACCCCGTCGGCCACCTCGCCGACCATGCGCAGCATCCACGGGTTCACCGCGGCCACGTCGATGGGTGGGTCGGCCACGTCGATCGACCCGGGGGCCCACTGGCGCGGGAGCAGCGAGAGGCGGTGGTGCTCGCCCTCGAAGTCGAGCGCGCCCTCGCCCCGGAACGCGGTGAAGATGGCCCGGAGCGCGTGCACGTACTCGCGCATGCGCGGGCCGGGTGGGTCGAAGTCGACCCCGTAGCGCCGCTCGATGTGGGCCCGCACCTGGGTGCCGAGGCCCAGCCGGAACCGGCCCCCGCTCGCCTCGGCCAGCTCCCACGCCACCTGGGCGGTCACCATGGGGCTGCGGGGGAACGCCACCGCGATGCCGGTGGCCACGTCGATGTCGGCGGCCAGGATGGCCGCCGCGCAGCCCAGGTACGCGGTGCGTCCGCCCTCGGTGACCACCAGGCCGCTGTACCCGGCCCGCTCGGTGTCCCGGGCGAGATCCTGCATCCGCCGCAGGGGCAGGCCCCCGGTCATGAGATCCACGTGCATCCGCCGATCCTGGCACGTCGGATCGACGATCGGCTCAGGCGTCGAGGTCGCGGTACCGGTCGCGGAGCACCTCGAGCGCCCGGTCGGCGTGCACGTCCATGTTCGTCTCGCTGGCCACGGCCTCGAGGATCGTGCGGTCGGTGTCGATGACGAAGGTGGCCCGCTTGTTCCACAGCGGCCCCGGGCGCTTCACCCCGAACACCTTGGCGATGGCTCGGTCGGGATCGGAGAGCAGCGGCATGCCCAGCCCGTGCTCGGCGTCGAACTCGGCCTGGCGCGCCACCGAGTCGGCCGAGACGCCGACCGCCCGGGCCCCCAGCTCGGCCAGCTCACCGGCCAGGTCCCGGAAGTGGCAGCTCTCGGCCGTGCATCCCGAGGTCATGGCCTTCGGGTAGAAGAACAGCACGACGGGCCCGTCGACGAGGTACTCCGACAGCCGGACGCGGGTGCCGTGCTGGTCGACGGCCTCGACGTCGGGGACGGTGTCTCCGGTGCGCATGACGGCTCCTGGGTGGGTCGGCGGACAGCGGGGTCGGGGGGCGCGGGGTCGGGGGCGCCGGCTCAGTCGGCGGGGCGCTCGCCGAGCAGCTCGGCCACCACCTCGTCGAGGGGGACGGGCCGGTCGCGGAACCCGGCCAGGCGGGCGCACACCTCGGCGGCGGCCTCGTGGAAGCCCGCCGGCAGGCCGGCGGCGGCGAAGGTCTCGGCGATCTCGAGCATCTCTGCGTCCCAGCGCCAGCCCTTCATCGACAGCGAGGCCGCGGCCCGCTCCGAGCGCCCGACCAGGCCGGGATCGACCGCGCCCCACTGGTCGAGGAGCGCGGCATCGACCCCGTGGGCGACGGCGGTGGCCCGCACGGCCACGAGCAGCGCCGCGCTGCCCTTGGTCCAGGCCGCGAAGCAGGCCTTCACCGCCGAGGCCACCCCGGCCCCACCGTCGTGCACGACGGTGGTGACCGGGCCGTTCGCGAACAGCGCGGCGACCTCGGGGGCGCGCTCGCCCGAGAGGTGCAGCCAGGTGACGCCCTCGCCACGCGGCGGCGGGCCGACGATGCCCCCGTCCACGAAGGATGCACCCGCGGCGGCAACGTCGTGGGCCAGGTCGCGCGCCGTGGTGGGCGCGATCGCGTTGGCGTCGACGTACAGGCCGCCGAACCCCGCGGCCAGCACCGCTTCGGCCACGGCGCCGGCCGACCCGGGCGGGCACACCGACACCACCACGTCGGTGCCGGCGACCAGCCCGGCCAGATCGGGCACCTCCACCAGGCCCTCGGCCTCGGCCCGGCGCCGGGTGGCCGGGGACCGGCCGGCCGAGCACCAGCGCACCTCGGCCCCGGCGCCGGTGAGCGCGGCGGCGATCGCCGCGCCCATCTCGCCGGGGTGGAGCACGCCGATCACCGGACCCATCGCCCGACCATATCGGCGCGGGCGCGATGATCGGGTGTCCGCGATCGACCCGGGAGCATCGTGAGCGACCAGACCGACACCAGCACCGGATGGCTGGGCACCGACGACCTCGAGGTGGTCCGGGGCCAGGTGCCCATGATCTACGTGGAGGCGGTCCCGGTCCGGGTCGACGGCGCGGGCACGGTCACCGAGGTGGGCCTGCTGTTGCGCATCCGCCCCGACGGCACGATCAGCCGCACGATCGTGTCGGGACGGGTCCTGCACGGCGAGCTCGTGCGCCACGCCCTGCTCCGGAACCTGGAGAAGGACCTCGGACCGGTGGCCCTGCCCCGCCTGCCGCCGAGCCCGGCGCCGTTCACCGTGATCGAGTACTTCCCCGACCCCGAGGTCACCGGGTACCACGATCCCCGCCACCACGCGGTGAGCCTGGTGTTCGTGGTGCCGGTCGACGGCGACTGCCAGCCCACCCAGCAGGCGCTCGACCTGGCGTGGTTCACCCCCGAGGAGATCTCCGACGAGGGGTTCCGGGGCGAGCTCTCCGCCGCCCACGACCGCCTGCTGCGGCTCGCGCTGGCCCACGTGGGTCGGCTGCGCTGACCCGCCGGCGCTCGGCGTGAGCGCCGGCAGCCGCGGCTCCGATCGCCCGGACGGGTGATCGGAGCGGCATCACGATGGCGCGGGCGGAGTCCATCGCGAGCCGTCGGTGCCGGGGAGGACCGTGACCGCGATCTGCTCGCGATGGCACGTGTCGAGGAGCGCCGGATCCGACGTCGCGAGGGGTCGATCGCTGGATCGGGCGACCTCGGCGGCCACGCAGTCGGCCAGGCTGACCGGGCAGCGTGTCCGGTGGTAGCGGCGGGCGCGGAGGCGACCAGCCGCACCAGCCAGGTCACCGTCGACCACGATGGCGTCGTCCAGCCCCAGCTGGGCGAGGTCGAGGCTGGCGTCCTCCTCGTCGGCTCCCGCGAGGCGAACGAGGTGGTCGATGACCTCGGCCACGCCGACGGCCGTCAACGCGCCGCCGCCGATGATGAGCTGTTCGACCTCGCCGGCCGCCGCCTCGTCCTTGAGGAACGCCAGGACCGCGTATCCGTCGAGGATCGTCAACGGCTGCCCGCCCGGGTCGCCTCATCGCGCCGCGACTCGTGCCGCGCCCGACTCGTCGCCGGTCCCTGGTTCGCGTACTTGCCCCGGAGCCCGCCAACCGGCTCGGGTCCGACCGGTCGCATGACAACCCGATCGCCGAGGTCGACCACCAGAACCTGCCTGGTGTTCCACCGCGCCCGCGTCCCGGCCGGGATCGACACCTGGCCGTTCCGAGACAGGGTCATCACGTGCGAGGTCGCGCTCATGACCTGCATTGTACGATGGATACGACCCGTTGTATGCACCGCGCACCCTGGCCGACGACAGCCGGTCGCACCACCAGGGTCGCGACCCGTCCGATCGACGGGTCGCGACCGCGGTCCGTGTTCGGGCCGTGACGCAGTGCTGCCGGGCTCAGCTGCAGCAGACGCCACCGCTCGCCGCGCCCGGGGCCACCGAGAGGGCCACGGGTGCCGACGCCCCGAGGCCGTCGGGGTCGTCGTCGAGCACCGTGTAGACCTCCCAGCGGGCCCCGTCGGGCTCGGTGACCCACACCTTGTCCTGGACGGCGAAGCAGCACTCGGTCGACTCCTCGACCTCGGTGGCGAGCCCGGCCGCGGCCAGCCGACCGATGGCTGCCGACACCTCGTCGGTGGACTCCACCTCCACGCCGAGGTGGTTGAGCCGCTCACCGAGCTCGGCCTGCTCGAACAGGACGAGCTTCAGGGGCGGCGCGGCGATCTCGAAGTTGGCGTACCCGGGGCGGCGCTTGTGGGGCTCGACGCCGAACAAGGTGGCATAGAACTGGACGGCGGTGTCGATGTTCGCGACGTTGAGGGCGAGCTGCAGGCGCACGGGCGGATCCTTCCGACGGGGCGTCGTGTCGGCGACGCTTCGATGGTGATCGATACCATAGCGGGACACTTCGATCTCTGTCAATATGTCTACATGCGCGCGACCCCCGCCCACCCCGACCTCGACCCTGCCATCTGCTGCCCGTCGCTCACCGCCGCCCCGCTCAGCGAGGACGACGCCACCGAGCTCGCGGCGCTGCTCAAGGCGCTCGCCGACCCGGCCCGACTCCGGCTGGTGAGCCTGATCGCCGCCTCCCCCACCGGCGAGGCGTGCGCCTGCGATCTCACCGAGCCGCTCGGCCGGTCCCAGCCCACCGTCTCGCACCACCTGAGCCAGCTCGTGAGCGCCGGTCTGCTCGAGCGCGAGCAGCGGGGCCGCTGGGCCTGGTTCCGCATCCGCCCCGAGCGGCTTGCCGCGCTGCGCGACGCGCTCGCCCCGCCGTCCGGCGGACTCGGGTCGGCGAGGGGTGCCCGATGACCGGGCCGAACCCGGCAACGGCCGAGGCGGTCAGCGAGACCACCCGTCGCCTCGTCGTCGAGCTCGACGGCGTGCTCGACGCCGAACGGGTGACCGCGATCGTCGCCTCGTCGGCCGAGATCCTCGCGGCCCGTCCGGGGACGGCCGACCGGGTGGGCACGTCGCTCGAGGCGTTCAGCCGCGACCGGGTCCGCGCCGTCGTCCGGGCCGAAGTCGGCGATGGCAACCCGTCGGTGCTCTTCCTCTGCGTCCACAACTCGGGACGATCGCAGATGGCCGCGGGGTGGCTCCGCCACCTCGGCGGCGACCGAGTGGACGTGTACTCCGGCGGCTCCGAGCCCGGGGCGGGCGTGAACCCTGCCGCGGTGGCGGCCATGGCCGAGGTGGGCGTCGACATCACCTCCCACCTCCCCCAGCCCTGGACCGACGAGATCCTCCGCGCCGTCGACGTGGTCGTCACCATGGGCTGCGGCGACACGTGCCCGATCGTCCCCGGGACGCGCTACGAGGACTGGGAGCTTGCCGACCCCAAGGGCCAGCCCATCGAGATGGTGCGCGAGGTGCGCGACGACATCCGGGCCCGGGTGGAGCAGCTCCTCGCCGGGCTCTCCCCCGGCGACCCGGCCTGACCCCGCTTCGGAGCCCGCTCAGAGGTGCGCGTTGCGCTCCAACCAGCGCAAGCTCGGGTAGCCCCAGATCGGCGGCAGGTAGAAGGTGGTCAGGCGGTACGCCACGACCGCGGCGAACGCAGGCTCCTCGGGAACCCCCGCCATCACCAGCCCGAGCGTGAGCCCGCCCTCGGCCACGCCGATCCCACCCGGGATGGGCAGGAGCCCGGCGAGCAGCGACACGCTCATGTTGATGAGCAGCAGCTCGACCACGCTCACCGGGTACCCGACGGCCGCGGCGAACGCCCCGAGGGTGAGGGCGAAGAGCAGCTCGGTGGCCAGGCTCCCGCCCACCAGGAGCCCGAGCCGGCGCGGGCTGTGCAGCCCCCGAGTGGCCTGCCGGGCGTCGGCGAGCAGCTGGCCGAGGAAGGCCAGCACCATCCGGCGCCACCGCGCGACGACGAGCACGGCGCCCACCGCGACGACGGCGATCCCGGCGATCACCGTCAGGAGACGCCACACCCGGTCACCCGCGCCGGGATCGAGCGACAGCTCGAGCGACAGGGGCAGGGCGACGAGGATCGTCGTGAGCGTGATCACCTGGATCACGAAGCTGGTGACCCCGTCGAGGGCACCGACGGTGAGCGCCGATCCGGCCGGGAGGCCGTGGCGCTGCAGGAAGCGGATGTTCATGGCGACCCGCGCCGCGGAGCTGGGGACGGCGAGGCCGATGAACGACGACGCGAGCTGCAGCGCGTAGGTGGGGCCGAGGGGCAGCGGCACAGGTGACGCGCCGAGGGTGGACACGGCCTGGCTGAGCCGCGGCGTCTGCCCGAGCACGAAGCCCACGACCAGCAGGGCCACGCTCGCGTCGGCGAGCTCGGACAGCACGTCGCCCAGGTCGAGCTGGGCCGCAGCCGACACCAGGGCGTAGCCCATGACGACCAGGAGCACCAGGCGCACGACGGCGCCGCGGTCCACCCGCCGGAGCTGCTGCAGCCCGGGGGCGTCCACGCCCAGGCGCGCCGCGGTCGCGCTCCGGAGCTCGTCGAGGTCGAGACCCGACGTCCGGATGTCGGCCCGCTGCGCCGAGGTGAGCGCCGGGGCCTGGAGGAACGACAGCGATCGGGCCAGGATCTCGGCGTCGAGCGCGTCGGCCGCGACCTCCACGGCCGCCGGCACACCGATCCCGAGCGCCGTCGCCACGAGCACCTGGGCCCGGTCGACCTCGGCCATCCAGTCCGGAGCGGCGATCGAGCCGACGCGGAGGTCGGTCAGGACCACCTGGCCGTCGTCGCGCTGGGACAGGACCTCGTCGTCGACCTGGCCGTGGACGATGCCCGCGGCGTGCAGTCGGGCCACCGTGTCCCACGCCCGGCGAGCGACCTCCGTCGTCCAGCGCTCGGGATGATCGGCGAGGCGGGTGCCCGCCGGGCGGAGGACGAGCAACGCGTCGTCCCGCTCGGTGACGGCGGCGGTGACGACGTCGGTGGTCGGCACGCCGCCGCGGGCGGCGAGCAGTGTCATCAGCGCCTCGTGCTCGACCTGGCGGAGCCGTCCGATCGCCCGCGTCGTCCCCGGCCCCCGGTACCAGATCGAGCGCCACAGCACGGCCACGAGACGGGTGTCGTAGGCGTCGCGGCCGTAGACCTTCACCAGGAGCGGCTCCCCGGCGCTCCCGACGGCGTCGACCAGGAACACTCCGCCGGGCTGGCGCGCCGCCACCCGCAGCGACGTGGCGTCGACGCCGAGCTCCTCGAGGGCGGCGGCCACCTCGGTGAGGAGCGGCCAGCCGCGCGCCGAGCCGAACACCAGGTGAGCGGCCGAGGCGCCGATCGCACCGACGAGCAGCCCGGCCACCGCGGCCGACGGATCGACGGCTCCGGACAGCACGGCGCCGAGCGCCGACAGCACGACGATCCAGCGGCCCAGCACCCGCCAGGGGTGGGGCAGGTGGGGGGCCGCGGTCATGACCACCGCGGTGGCCACGGCCACCCGCACCGGCGGACGCCACCCGGTCGGATCGGGCGCCAGCTCCCAGGCCTCGATCGCGGGCCACGACCCCGCGCCGATCCGGCTGACCAGCACCACCGTGAGGACCGCGACCGTGCCCGCGGCGAGGACGTCGCGCACCAGCGCCCATCGGGCCCGGACGGCGAGCACCACGACGATCACCGTCGCCCAGATGGCGCTCATGGAGAACACGAGCTGCCACATCCCCCGCCAGCTCGGCGGGAGGCGCTCGACGAACTCGACGAGGGCCCACTCGAACCCCGATGCCGGGTCGGCCACGATGGCGAGAACGACCAGCCCGGTCCACGCGGCGACGAGGATGATGCCGTCGGTGGCCCGCCGGGCCCGACCACCGCCCTGTGGTCCTGTCGAAGTCGCGGGGGGCATCGGCGCGGATCATCCCACGCCATCCCGATGGCCGCGATGACTGCGGATACCGTCTCGCCCGTGCCGCCCGTGCAGACCGACGACGAGGACCGAGTCGACAGCGAGCCGGCACCGCCGGTCGCCACCGCCCGCGGCCGCCTGCGGTCCGCCCCCCACCTCGGCTCGCTCGTCGGCGCCGTCGTGTTCTGGTTCTGGTCGCTGTGGCCCACGCTCTTGCCCCGCGCCTGGTCGGCCCAGGCGGCGATCAGCGCGATCTGCGCCGCCCTCGGCTGGCTCGTCGGCGGGGTGTGCGGCCGGCTCGTGGGCGTCGGGCTCGAGCGCACCGGGAACAGCCTCGACGCGGCCGCCCGGCGGCGCGTGCTGCGCGCCATCGGCCTCGTGACCGTGATCCTCGTGCCCCTCGGGGCGCTGCTGTGGCACGGCTGGCAGCAGGACCACCGGGCCGTCATGGGGATGCCGCCGACCTCGCCGTGGTCGTTCGTGCCGATGCTCGTCCTCACCGTCGTCCTGCTCGCTGTGCTCGTGCTCGCCGGCCGGCTCCTGGCCGCGGGCGTGGCGCGCATCGACCGCCGCCTGGCCCGGATCATCCGGCCCCGGTGGGCCCGGGTGGCCACGGTGGCGGTGGTCGTGCTCATCGTGGTCGTCGTGGGGAACATCGGCGAGCGCCGCTTCGTCGAGTGGGCCGACGCCAGCTTCGGGTTGGTCAACGACTCCACGCCGCCCGACGCCGAGCGCCCGACCGTCGACACGGTGTCGGGCGGCCCGGGGTCGTTGGTCGAGTGGGACACGCTCGGGTTCCAGGGCCGGGGCTTCGTCTCCGGGGTGACCCCGGTCGGCGAGCTGGCCGAGGTCGCCGGGCCCGAGGCCGAGGTCCGTCCTCCCATCCGGGTCTACGTCGGGCTCGACTCGGCGTCCTCGGTGGCCGAGGGCGCCGAGCTCGCGGTCCGCGAGCTCGAGCGCACCGGCGCCTTCGACCGGTCCGTGATCGTGGTCGCCACCGCCACCGGCACGGGCTGGATCAACCCGGTGGCGGCGCGGACCATCGAGCACCTCCACCAGGGCGACACCGCCATCGTCTCCCAGCAGTACTCGTTCTTCCCCAGCTGGGTCGCGTTCCTCATCGACACCGGCGGAGCCTCCGAGGCCGGCGTGGCGCTCCTGGCCGCGGTGGAGGAGCGTCTCGAGGCCCTGCCCGCCGACGCCCGGCCCCGGCTCGTGGTGTTCGGCGAGAGCCTCGGCTCGTACGGGGCCGAGGCCGCGTTCCCCGCCGACGCCGACGCCGGGCTCACCGACATGATCGACCGCACCGACGGGGCGCTGTTCGTCGGCCCCACGGCCGGGAACCCGGTGTTCAGCGAGCTGGTCGACGGCCGCGACCCGGGATCGCCGAGCTGGCGGCCCGAGCTGGCCCGGATCCCGAACGTGCGGGTGGCCAATGCGGTGGACGACATCGCCGCCGCCGGCACCTGGCCCACGCCGCGGGTGCTGTACCTGTTCCACCCCACCGACGCGGTGGGCACGTGGACGCCGCGGTCGTTCTGGCAGGCGCCCGAGTGGACCGACGACCCCGTCGGCAACGGTGTGCCCGAGGCGGTCCGCTGGTTCCCGCTCGTCACCGGGGTGCAGGAGGGGTTCGACCTCATGGCCGGGTTCTCCGCCGTGCCCGGGTTCGGTCACGACTACACCGACGCCTTCGTCGACGCCTGGGCCGCGGTGGCACCCCCCGCGGGCTGGACCGAGGCCGACACGGAGCGCCTGCGCGCCGCGCTCGACGGCGGGTGACGCGCCCGCCGCCGCTCGCCCCGGGAGCCGCCGTCGCCGTCACCCTCGGCGCGTTGGTCACGTTCGGCCTGGTCCGCCGTTTCGCCATCCCCGGGGAGTGGCACCTCCTGGCCAACGTGGCCGCAGCCGCCGGCTTCGGTGCGATCGCCCTGCTCACCGGACTGCGCGCCGACGAGCTCGGGCTCGCCCGCGCCCGGCTCGGGGCGGGGGCCCGGCTCGGCGGCCTGGCCCTCGGCCTGGTCACGGTCGTCGTGGGGGCGGCCCTGCTGTTCCCCGCCGGGCGCGACGCGTTCGTGGACGCCCGTCTCGACACGTCGCTCGCCGAGATGCTCCGCCGGGTGCTCGTCGACATCCCGCTGGGCACGGTGCTGCTCGAGGAGCTCGCGTTCCGTGGGGTGCTCCTCGCCCTGCTCCTGCGGGTCACGGGTCGGGGTCCGGCGATCGCCGCGTCCGTGGCCGCCTTCTCGGTGTGGCACCTCCCACCGCTGCTCGGCGGTGGTGCCGACGCGGCCGCAGGTGCCGACGTGGCCGGGTCCACGGCCGCGGTGATCGCGGGCACCCTCGTCGCCACCGGTGTCGCCGGCCTCGCCTTCACCTGGCTGCGGCTCCGCTCCGGATCGCTCCTCGCCCCTGCGCTCGCCCACCTCGGGACCAACTCCGTCACCTTCGCGCTCGCCTGGTGGGCCGCCGGGCCCTGATCCGTCCCGACGGCGCACCGCATGCCTAGCCTCGTCCGTGAGCGAGTCGGGTCCCTGTCCGACCTCCGCGACCACCGAGCCGATCGAGGAGACCCCGTGACCAACGACATCGTGCTCGGGCTGCTCGCCATCGCCGTCGGCGCGCTGTTCGCGGCGCGCGGCTACCTCGCCATGCGCATCGTCATCCCCGTCTGGGGCGCGTTCACCGGATTCGTCCTCGGCGCCGGCGCGGTGGCCGGCATCACCGGCGACGGCTTCCTCGGTGGCGTGGCCTCCTGGCTCGGCGGCCTCGCCGTCGGCCTCCTGTTCGCCTTCATCGCCTACGCCTACTACGCGGTCGCCGTGATCATCGGCATGGGCGCGATCGGGTTCGCGCTGGGCTCCAGCCTGATGGTCGCGCTCAACGTGAGCTGGGGTTGGGCGATCATCCTCGCCGGCGTGGTCGCCGGCACCCTCCTCGCCCTCTTCGCGCTGGTCGCCGACGTCCCCATGCTGCTGCTCACCCTGCTCACCGCCACGGCCGGCGCCACCGCCGTGGTCGCCGGGGCGATGCTGCTCGTCGGGACCATCGACACCAGCGACCTCGAGTCGACCTCGGTGGTCGACCGGATCCAGGAGTCCCCCGGCTGGTGGCTGGCCTACGTCGCCGTCGCCGTCGTCGGCGTGGTCCTCCAGCTCCGGGCCCTCGACTCGATCGAGGGCACCCTGCGCGCCCAGTGGGAGGGCGACGGGGTGCGCTAGGAGCCCCTCCCCCCGCGCGCCACGAACCGCACCCGACCCGGCGGTACCCGACCGACGGGCCATGGGTCATCATGAGCCTGACCAACTCCCAAGGAGCCCAACGTGATCCTCGCGAACATCAGCCTCGGTGACCTCATCTGGAGCCTCCTCGTGGCGTTCCTGATGGTGTCGTACCTGATCGTGCTGTTCAGCGTCATCGTCGACCTGTTCCGCGACGACGAGCTGGGCGGCGCTCCCAAGGCCCTCTGGATCGTCGCCCTGCTCGTCCTGCCCCTGCTCACGCTGATCGTCTACCTCATCGCCCGGGGCGACGGCATGGCCAAGCGCTCGATGCGACAGGCCCAGCAGTCCCAGCAGGAGTTCGAGGGCTACGTCCGGTCGGTCGCCGCCACCGACCCCGCCGAGCAGATCGCCAAGGGCAAGCAGCTGCTCGACCAGGGCGTCATCAGCCCCCAGGAGTTCGAGGCGCTCAAGCGCAAGGCGCTCAGCTGACCGTTCCCGCCGACGAGCCGGGTGCCGACCGCCGGACCGGCGGACGCGGTGCGTCCGCCCGGGGCCCGGCCCGGGTCAGTCGGCCCAGTGCTCGTCGGCGCTGAACTCCACGCTCAGCCACAGGTCGTACGCCAGCGGCTCGAGCCGGTCGCGGATCGCGTGGCGCACCCGGTCCTCCTCGCCCACCGACCACGACGGGTCGACGACGAAGTCGATCTCGGCGTAGAGCTTGCGGCCGGTCTTGGAGAGACGGACCCGGGGCGCGGCGAGCCCGTGCGCCGTCCGGACCTCGTCGAGCTGGCGGTGCACCTGCGCCTGCACGCCGGCGTCGGGCGCGGCCTCGAGCAGCTCGGTGAGCATCGGGCGCACCATGCGCGTCGGCGCGGGGACCAGGACCGCGCAGGCGATGATGACCATCGTCGGGTCCACGTAGGGCGCGAGCCACGCGCGGCTCGTCCGCTCGAGCACCACCACGCCGACGAACCCGACGAGCATGCCGACCCCGAGCAACGCACCCGCGGCCCACTGCGTCGACTCGGCAGCCACCAGCTCGGAGCGGGCCGCGTCGGCCCGGACGGCGAGCACGACGAGCAGGGGCCCCACCGTCGACACCACTGCGTACAGGATCGCCCACCCGGCGGTGACCTCGGTCCCCCCGTCGAGGATCGTGAGCACGGCGATGCCGACGCCCACCACCATCGAGAGCAGCAGCGCGCGGTGCTCGGCCCGGTCCGCCGACGTCGGCTCGATCGATTCGGGCTCGCTCACCGACACCTGCCACAGGGCCGCTCCGGACATGCCGCGGGCAGGCTACGTCGCCGCCGACGTCGCGGTCGGCCCGCGACCGGCGGTCCGACGGGGTGGCCGTCTAGCCTTCCGTCGGGGGCCACCGCGGAGGGGAACGATGGGATCGACGATCGACGACCGCGCGACCGGCGCCGCGTTCGGTGACGACGGCGGCGGACCGGCGCGTGTCGCGCCCCCGTCGCTGCCCTCACCGCTGGCCGTCGCCGCCCTCGCGTCCCTCGCCGCCGGCCTCGTCCACGCCGCCGCCGCCGGTTCGCACGCCGGCCAGCCCACGCTCCCCGTGCTCTTCGCCCTCGCCGCCGCGGCCCAGGTCGGCTGGGCCGCGGCCGTGGTGTGGCGCCCGGCGCTCGCCACCGTGGCCGCGGGGGTGGTCGTCAACGGCGCCCTCGTCGCGGTCTGGGCGCTCACCCGCACGGTCGGATGGGGCGCGGTCGACGCGCTCGCCGCTCCCGAGGCGGTCGGCACCCAGGACCTGATCGCGGCCCTCCTCGGCGGCATCGCCGCGCTGGCGGCCACCGCCACGCTCGCCACCTGGCTGGCCCCGGGGTGGACCACCCGGCGGGCCGTCCCCGTGCTCGCCGGTGTCGCCCTGCTCGGTCTGGCCATCCCGGGCATGGCCGTGGAGCACGACCACGACGACGGCCACGAGCACGGCGACGTGGTCGCGGCCGCGGCCGACCCGGCCGCGGCCGACCAGCTCGCCCTCGCCGGGACCGACGGCCACGGGCACGACGACGGCCACGGTCACGACGACGGCCCGGCCGAGCAGGCCGCGCTCCCCACGGGCCCGGTCATCTCGCTCGACGACCCCCGGCTCACCGCCGACCAGCGGGCCGTGGCCGACGACCTCATCGACCGCACCCGCGCGGCCATGGCCCGCTACACCGACGTGGCCAGCGTGGAGGCGGCCGGATACGTCTCGATCGGTGACGGACTCACCGGCTACGAGCACTTCATCCACGTCGGCCACATCGCCGACCCCGGCATCCTCGATCCCGAACGGGTGGAGTCGATCGTGTTCCGGGTCGAGCCCGACGGCACCACGTCGCTCGTATCGGCGATGTACATCCTGCCCCCGGGCCAGACCATGGCCGACGTGCCCGACCTGGCCGGCGACCTCACCGTCTGGCACGACCACCAGGACCTGTGCTGGGAGGGCATCCGGGTGGTCGGCCGGATCGACGCCGACGGCGTCTGTCCCCGGGGCGAGTTCCGGCCGACCGCGCCGATGCTCCACGTGTGGCTCGTCGAGCACGAGTGCGGGCCGTTCGCCGGCATCGAGGGTGGCGGCCACGGCGCCGGATGTGGCCACGACCACGGCGCACCGCCGTCGCCCACGGCACCGGCGGCACCCTCCCGCGAGTCCGCCTCAGGCTGACGCGCCGCAGCCGCGTGGCCGACACGGCTCGGGGCGGTTCGGGGCGGGGCGGCCTCGACCGACGTCGGGGCCGGGCGGCCCACCCGCCGCCGGTATCGGTGTCACTGGCCCTGGATACTCTCGAGGGAGCCTCGGTTGGCCCATCGGGTCGGCAGGACCGTGCGCATCGCCGGCGGTGTGGCCCCGGGATTTCTTGAGTTCTCGGGTTGTGTGTCGAACATATGTTCGCTATGCTGAGGTGACTTCCCCTTCGGAGTCCAGGTGCGGGCTCCCGGTGTTCGGTCGAGCC
>Ga0114946_10000869_pt1 | contig 20673 bp, 12 predicted proteins | sample WalLakDeSediment_FD_88676 | JGI IMG/M metagenome (GOLD analysis project Ga0114946, IMG submission 88676) | Lake sediment microbial communities from Walker lake, Nevada to study Microbial Dark Matter (Phase II) - Walker Lake 11/02/13 Deep Sediment | ecosystem: Environmental > Aquatic >...
GGACAGCGTAAGGGATCGATCTCCCATACCTTGGCGATGAGCTCTCGCCACTTTTTGGTGGGGACAGGCTTAGGGGAATAGTCTGAAACATCAATGATTTCAATGCCGTGGGGAGGTGGCTTTAGGGCCTCTTGCTCTATCCTTCTTGATCCTCTGGCACGGTTTGAATACCAACCGATGTATCTGATCATCTGTGCTCTTTTCTCTGGGATATGCTGCGTAATGGCCGCGATAAACTCTCCGATAGTGAAGACCTCGTAATCTTTTTTCGTCTGAGGATGGACTTTGTCGCATTGATAGATGACCTGGTCGCCTTCTTCGTCATACCTCATTTTCTCCAGGCTGAAGGTGTTACGGACGATGTACCTTGCCGTACGCTGTAGGGAGAGGCACTGATCAGGACGTATGGGCTGCCCTGCGTGGACACTGAAGCCTGAGTTTCGCCACGACAGAAGCATGTCCGCCCTGTCTTCTGTGAGAATCTCCTCATCGAGGAGCATCTTGATGACTCTGACTCGAAAGAGCTCTTCGAGAGGCTTTAAACATTCAGCAAACCCAATCTGGGCTCCAACTCTCCATAGATCTCTAAGATCTACTGAAGCGAAAGGATCGCCCGCAGGACCTCGATTCGGACCTCATCAGCCACATTCCTGTTCTTCTGGTCATTCCATGAGAGTCCGTTCACACCGTCCGCTTCGAGGACGCGTTGTACCCCATCATCGAGAAGGTTACGTGACTTGGCGATCGACACCCTGTCCTTGCCCGATTCCTCCGCCGCCCCAAGGGCGTTCTCGAGCATGACCAGATACTCGTAGTCCTGCACGCTCTCGGCGATGGCTTCCATGTGCTTCCCCGGCGTTACAGAACTCTCGTCCAGGAAAAGCGGCGTGTAGCCATTGCGCGTCTGATAGTACTCATTCCATGAAGACGCCTTGCCACCATCTCCGAAGGCCCAGAAATGGGTTGACTTCGCGCCGATCTGAAAGCAGTGCCAGGCCTGAAGCCTGTGATAGCTGTAAGGATCCAAGAGTCTGGCGGGTCCACTGCAAGAATAGAACCAGATTTGCTGTCCCTTGGCTGCACGCTCGAGGAAAGGCTCGCGGTACGGTGTGACAGAGAGGAAGCGGGGACGGTTAGGGCAAAGGACATCGCAGATGTCGAGCATCTCTTGATTGGATTTACTGAGATCCATGGGAATGGGATCCTCCCAAAGGATCACGTCAGGCTCAGCCTTCTTGATGACCTTGGCCCATGTGAGAATCCTCTCATCCTGTTCGGGAGAGTGTGGCTCGTCCACGAGAAGGAGCAGAAGTTGCTCGGCCTTCAGGCCTTTGGTTTCAAGGTAATCCGCCCACCAGGAGATCCAGCGGGACACCTTGGTCTCGAAGAGGGCCGTGCCCATGGCGGACCCGTCAAAACTGGTCCCCACATTGCTGAATACAGCATAGATACGCGCGTCAGGCCATAACGCGATCCATCGATCGAAAAGCTCCGTTGCGGGCTCCTGGCTCATCCTCCCCTGCTCATCATAGGATCCAGATGGCATGACCACAGAATGAGCCCAAGGCACATCGACGTGGCGCGACCTGAGATGAGCGACGAAGGCCTCCTTGTTCTTGGGATTCACTTCATAGGACGTCTCGGTATCCGTATAGTCCCATCCCCCAAGATGAAGGGAAGGCCTCACAGGGAACTGGATGGGATGGACCACGACTTCCAGGGGAAGAACCGTTTCCTGACCGTCACCGATCGAGAGGACGATGCTACTCTTGAGTGCACCCGCTTTGAGAGATCCCGAATCGATCCTGAACCAGACCTGGCGCATCATACCCTTGGGTACTGAGAGCTCCACTGTACCGTCTCGCCACGCCAAGGGAATCAAGGCTGCGGCCACGGGTTGGCCACTTCGCGTGTCTGTCCAGGCGACTTCGTGGACCTGAACGGCCTTGAGGAGCTCTGTGGCTTGAGATCCCGTCAGGGACAACTTCACCTTTTCCGTCGGCGAAATCACGTTGAATGTGGCGGAACGCACCTCATTCAGCATCATCTCTTGTCGTACGGCTCCGCCTGTTTTCGCGGGAGGATCCTCCCACATGGACAAGGGATCCAATGGCTGGGTCGGCCAAGCCAAGAGGCCCCTGACGCCTGAGACCTCCCATAGATCGCCCCGCACAGCAAAGACCTCTCTGTGCCAGGCATTGAAGGGAAAGATCGTTTTGAAGGTCGCCCCCTCGATGGTCGCCAAAGCATCTTGCATATCGGCTTCTAAGGCCGTCAATCGATCCAAGAACTTCTTCTTGGCCTTTCCCTTGCAGTCCGCAGATTCAATCTTTTCCCTCGTCATACGGAGATCGTTCTTGAAGCGATGTCTGACCGCAGAGAGGAGACGAAGCTCCATGAGGTAAGCCGTCATATCGTCGACCTCCTTTCCCAAGGAAGCGGACATGAAGGTGTCATCGCCTCGGATCAGGCTTATCTCGTCGCAGAAGGTGTAGGGCCCGCTGGGCACCACGACAACCTTCACGAAACGGCCATGGGTCTTGAGGGCATTCGTGGTGTAGGTATGCACACCGTACCCTTCCTCAGGAGGAGAGGATGCCTGACTGAGAGAGACGAGATCCCCTGCCATGTGATAGGTCTCGCCGTCAAGACTGACCAACAGAAGGATCGCGGAAGGCCAAGTCACGCTCGCCCTTCCTGCAGCCGTGCGGAAGGATGCGCCGCCCATGGGCAAATCCTCCCCAAGATCGATGGTGATCTCAACGCTCATCACGTTCTGCCAACCCACGGCTTCCTTCTGAACCCAGAAGGTCCCCTCGGACAAGACACCGTCCGTGAGCTGCACAGCATCGCCCTGTTCCGTGCAGTGCTTATAGTTCGGCTGAGGCGACATCCTGTAGGCCTTGTTGAGGGCAATGTTGTCTTGGGCAAAAGACGTGATTCCTACGCACACGAAAAGAATCACCCAGAAGAGTAGACGCTTGACCATACCTAGCCCTCCTCTCCATTCTCCAGTCCCGCGGCCCATGCGGTTCCTCTTCTGAAAAGTTCTTTCATCGGGTCGCTGAAGGCGTTAAGATTGTGTCCCAGAACGCAGTGAAACGTCCTCCCTTTTCCCGGAGTCACGGTGAAGGCCATGGGATACACCTTTTTGTCCACCTTGGAAACCGCGGTGGCAAGCACATGAATTGGGACATCGCCTTCAAGGCAGGTGTAGAGTTCATCCTCCTGCTCAAAATCCTTCATTCCCTTGGTAACCGGGTGGTGGCCGTCAAGAATTGTCACCATGAATCTTCCATACGGGTCATGCCCGCGCAATTCCGGATTCCAGACGCGACCGGCGATTTTGACGAACTCAGGATTGTATGCGTTTCCTGGGTAACCGATAAAGGCGCCGCAGGCGAAATGGAACAGGGAGAGACCGCCGCCGCCTTCGACATATTTCGTCAGGTTCGCCAGCGATCCCTGTGGCGCAGGTTCATTATGGTTCTGATAGTTCAGAAAAACCGTGTCGTAACCGAAGATATCCTTACGGGACAGAATGGTGTAATCCTCGGTGTAGCTGACTTCAAGACGTTTATCCTCGGCCAGCAACTTGACAATCTCCCCAGCGGTCTCTTGCCACGGATGTCCTGGATATTCGAGTCCGGTGACAACCAGAACCTTTTTCTGCGCACCTTTATTGGCTTCGATTACAGGCGGTCCAAATCTCTCCGGAGAGGGTTTGAGCGGCTTTGTCTCCTCAACGAAGTCGGTCACGGCCACAGGAACCGGTTTGGGAGCGCCGTCAATCTCGCCTTCGGATACCCACAGTTCACTCACAACACAATTGCTCTGACCGGCCCGACTGAAGCGAATGAGGCACGCGCCTTCCGGGGTAATTTCCGTGACGGGAATATTAACCGCAATTGTCTGGGGCAGCTGGTTTTTCCCGTTCCATGCGGGCAGGGCGGTCTTATCAAGCACGTTCATTTTTCCAATAACGACACTCTGTGCCCTTCCGTTATTATCATAATCCCACCAGACAAAGCCAAGCTGGTATTTCATTTTCGGGTCAAGCCCCTTGACGTCGATGACAACCTCGCTGTCGTCGAAAACTATCATTCCTGCAGGTTCCTCGGTAAACTTCCAGGGTGTGCCGCGTAACACAGCGATTTCAGCCCCTGATTTGCCCTTGGCATGGGTGTCCACTCCGCAGTTGAGATATGCGAGCGCCGAGAGACGCGCATCGCTGACACCAAAACGGTCCATGGAGCGCTGACAGAGTGTGCGGTGAATAATATCGGTATTCTTGTTGTCGACTATCTTCCTTAGTAGCGGAAGGACGGCGGGATCGGTCCACTGAGCCAAGGCCCGTACGGCCGCATCGAATATCTTCTCGTTATCCACTGTCAAGTGTTTTTCAACAAGAGCGAGTGCATCGGCCGTGTCCATGGCGGAAAGACAATTCAAAACAGATATCTTCACAGAAACATCACTGCTTTCCATCAACTGAGTCAAGGGTTTCAGGCAACTCTCCCTGTCCTCCATGCGCTTGATCATACGCCGCACAGTTGTCTCAACCTCTTTGTTCCTAGACCTACCCAGCAAGGCGACCATCTTCGGATAATTTGAAGTGTCCCCGCTTCGTCCGAGCACTTTGAGCGCCTCGGCAGCAATTTCACTGTCATCGCTTGCAGCCGCGACGAGCAGAACATCGTCCATGTCAGGAATTCCACGCCGGCCAGCGGCTTTCAGGGCTGTCATTCTGGAAGCGCTGTCACCCTTGTTGACGCTGTCAAGAACCGCCTTGTCAACACCGTCTGCATTCAGGGATGTCAACGCATCCACAGCGCCAGCGCGGATCAGAATCTCAACACAGCTCGAATCGCCGACAACACCCAGAGCAGTCACCGCCGCCGCTCTGATATCCTCATTGCCAGATTTCGCCAATTCTAAGACAACATTGAAGGCCGCAACAATCTTCTCTTCCATAACAATCGCAAGCGCACAAAGCTGTCCATCATCAGAAAGACCCGGCATGGATTCGGCAAAAGCGGATGGATCATGCTTTGCCAGAATGCGCAAAGCCGTGGCACTGACCTGCATGTCTCTATGACCGATGTGCCGCTGTGCAGCAGAAGCGGAATCAGCAGCATGAAACATTGAAAGAGCAGACAAACCGGCAATCATCTTGTCCGGGTTGCCGGTTTCTATCTCGGCCAGATAGACATCTTTGCCCTCATCTTTTATGGAAGAAACGGCGACTTCATTCAGCGCGATACGGGCATCCGCCATCATCTGCGCATCGGTCTTAAAGTTCCGCAGAGCTTCTTTTTCCGCATCGCCGGCAACCCTGGCAAGATGCTGCGCAATAACGGTGCGTCCAGCGGCAGTTGTGTTTTTTGATGCAAACGCCTCCATCAACGCCCAGGCCATCTGTTTCCGCTGCTCTTCATCCCCGGTTGCCTTCGGCACAAACTGTTCCAGCAAATAATGGGGCTCGCGAGGATGCAGCCCGTTGTTGGCTGCCACCTCCTTCACGGCCGCGAAGATTTCCCCCGGCACAGGTTTCGCCTGAACCCTACACATTGTGGTCATCATCACCGCGGTGATCAAGTATTGAATCTTCATAGTAAATTTACCCTATAGTTCGGCCTTCCTATTCCACATCCCACCTTCTACTTTCCACATCCTGCAATCGAGCGCGAAGCGCGCCATCAAATATTCCAAGGACTACGCATTGTGCGCGACAGCATGCAGTTGGCATAATCGTCGTCGACAAACTGTTCTTTCGCCCAATCCCACTTGAGCTTGCGACCCATCCGCGTGGCGATGTCCGCCACAAGCGACAGCGTCGTGGCGGCATGACACACTTCGACCGGCGCGACCGGATCACGCCGACTCTTTATGCAATCCAAGAAGTTTTCCATGTGATTCTTCGAAAGATAGAGGTGCTTGTCGGAAGGTCTGATTATGGTCTGCACAATGGCAGGATCTGAAGCATTGATTCCGTCGCGGGTCACATGTACCCATCCCTTGTCGCCGATAAAACGCACACCGTGACCGTATTCATGACCCCCGTCGTGATAGAACTCCATCGGCAGACCGCTTTTGGCCTTGATTCGGACATTCCATCCGAAGGAGACATCGGCGTCACCTTCCGGTTCAAACTCCGCTTCACCTTCGACCTCTATCGGGCCTTCGAGGAACTCTGGCGCCCCCCACAAACCGATATCGAGATGATGAACCCCCCAACTTTGAATCCAGCCGGCGCAGTAGTCTCTCAGAAAATACCAGTTGTAACTGCAAAGGTTTTTGCGATAGGGCTTGAAGGGCGCGGGACCGAGCCACAGATCGTAATCAATATCCGCTGGCACTTCACCGGGTTCAAGTTTCAGGATACGCCGGCCGCTGGGGCAGGAAATATAGACCTTTTGCAGATCGCCAAGATATCCGTTGACAGCCAACTCGCAAGCCCGACGAAAGCGGGTGTCAGAGCGCTGCTGAGTGCCCGCCTGCAATACCCGTCCGTATCGACGCACCGCGTCGCACATGGCGCGTCCCTCGGCAACGGTCAGGCTCAAAGCCTTTTCGCAATATATGTCTTTTCCGTTTTTTGCCGCTTCAATTGTCATTATCGCGTGCCAGTTTTCAGGCGCGGTAATGGTCACCGCATCGATCGAAGGATCCGCCATGATTTCCCGGAAATCCTTGGTGATCTTCAGGTCAAGCCCCTGCTCTTTATATTGGTCGCGCCGTTGTAAAAGCGCGTCCCCCCGCACCTCGCAGATAGCAGTAATCTGAGCCTGTTTCAGCGCCGAAAGCATGCTCATGTGGTTAGGGCCCCTGCTGCCCATACCGATAACAGCCGTGGTTATTCTTTCCGACGGAGCGATATTTCCATCCAGCCCCAATGCGCTTGCAGGTACCAGGTAAGGCAATGAAACCGTGGCCGCCGCTTGCTTCATAAACCTTCTTCGTGTCAATTGTGTTTTCATATTTATCTCAGTCAAATTTATGGGAAGTGTGATGTGGGATGTGATCTCTGTGGTGTTTTACCACATCTTCAAAATTGCCGCCACCTCGAAGCCATAGTTTTTCGGTAATTCTGAGGACGACAAGGGGAAAGCAAGAAGGTTTCCATGGAACAGCGCTGGTGATCGGTCCGGAAGGATCAAAAATGGTCCCAAGGAACGATTGTCGGCCAGGCTCCGAGAATGGAACCCGTATGCCGCACCAGGGACGGAAAGGCATCGGACGCGGGGTCGGGCGTAACCGGATTAGACGCCTGGTCCAGATACAAGCAGCCTAGCTCCTCCGGAGGCAGCATGCAGACCAACTTTCGCGCCTCGTCCAGTGCCCCAAGCCAGCTCTGTTTCAGATCCTTGAGATCCATGGGTTCGCGCAGATCCAGCCTATTGAGGTCCATTTGGCTGTACGCACTATGTCTTCCCGCCTGTTCGAGGAGGAATTGTGGTGTATAACCAGGATCCTTTCCGCAAGCCGCCCAAACCATTGCGCCCAAAGACAAATAGCTTCGGTCCAGGTACAGTACGTCGACAAAGTCCCTGATCTCGCTTCGCCCTGCGAGCGCCAGGACCTTGTTGACTGCAGCATCCGCGTCATGCAATCGGTAGCCACAGCGTTCGTCCGAAAGAACAGGGAAGAAACGAAAGACACTGTCCTGCGCCCACTCGATTCTTAGCTGCTGTTGGCCCATCGTGATAATCGCCCTATAGAAGGTTGGGGTACGAAGAAGCCACGTCAAGTCGTACCCTGCTTCGAACAACGTCTTTGCGTCCAGCTCCGCGCTCTGAGCGACACGTTCCGCGATATCGTGAAAAAAATCGAGGTCCTGCGAGAACCTAGGAGAATCTCCGGCAAGATGGAGTACGGTAGCGCCGGCAAGATAACTTTCCGGGCAGCGATGGACCGCGATTCGCCTGAGTATCTCGTCTTGAATATCGCTTATTGGCATAATCTCGAGGCCAGAAGAAATCCTCGCCTCCCCCCATTCTGTCGCAACCCACGAACGATCTCCGGGAGGTCTTCCAGCATGACTTTCATATCTTTGGGCATATACCAGAAACACTGGGCGTGGAAAGCCTTGAACGCTCGCCCCGCCTCGCGAACGCGCACCATGTTGCGGGCATCCTTAGCAGACAGAACACGACGGCTCTTCTTGCCTCCCTTGCGTCCAATCTCAGATAAATATTCACTGATGCTCTGATTTACCTTCATGATTTCAACATCATAACCCGCTTAGGATTGCTTTGCAAGCCATAGGGACCCGCACGTAAACATTCAGTGAATCCGATCCAAATATTCAGTGAACCCGATCCAAACGCAGCCCTTGGCCTCCATAGACAAGCAAGAAATGTCCAGGCACATCTACCGTATCCGCACCATACAACCCTGAACTTCCAGTGAACTGGCTCTGGCCTGGCAACGAAAAAGGTAGGACAAGGAATAAGACTTTGACAGGGCAAGCAACTCGGTCTGGATGGGAACCGTCGCCGAATATAGCCTTCCAGGATCAAGCCTTTTTTCAGGAGGAGGATGCAAATCCATGGGCCGGCTTTCAAACCATCTCCCTTGCCAGCCATACCATTCGAACACAACCATTCACCGTGTATAGTGACATCAATACTTCCATCGGTATAGGATATCTGGGATGAGATCTCTATCTGTCACTTGTTTGTTGTTCGCGTATGCGTCATGCTCTTTGGCGATGGAACTTCAGGAACTGCCTATCCAATGTGAGATCCATGAGAGCGAAGTCCCTGGCATTGCCATTCAGTACATCCTTTCACCAGATACCTCTCTCGTCTGTCCCTATTTCCACCAGCGATACATCGCGGAGGATGGATCGTGGTTTGTATGCGAAGGCAGGCTAAACGACTCATCCCAACTCGTACGCGTGGATCTTGAACGAAGAAAAGCCCACTATCTCACACGAAAGGGCGCCGCGGCTCAAGTCGGGGACCTGGGTCCCAAAGGCTCGGTGTATCACTTCGTTCGTGGCAAAGAGGTGCTGGGTGTGGATGTTCTCACTGGACAGGAACGGCTTCGATGGGCCCTTCCCTCGGGGGAGGCATATAAAATGAGCGGACTGGTTCACATCAATGCCGACGCTTCATGGATCGCTGTCTCAGGCAACAAGAACCTTGAGGAAGAGAAGAAGGTGGGCAAAATCTGGACCCTTTGTCTGAAGACAGGAAAGGCCAGAGAAGTCATTGAACAAAACTTCCAGATCGGACACGTACAGTGCTCCACCAAGGATCCGAACCTGATCATGTACTGTCATGAAACCGGTGGGGCTTCGCCGCAGCGTATGTGGCTGGCTCGAACCACAGGAAGACATCCGGGTCCCCTGTTTCACGACCCGGGCCACCCGTGGGTCACGCACGAATCCTTTTGCGACAATGGCAAGTGGGTCACCTTCATCCGTCACCCTGAAGGCATGGCCATGATTCGTCCCAACAACAGGGACTACATCCCCATCGAGCTTCCAGGCGCCTGGCACTGCGCTGGCAACCACGACGCCAGCCTCATTGTCTTTGACACCCACAACGGATCGATCCGTCTCTGGGAGAGGAAGACAGGAGAAGTGACGACCATCGCGACGCGCCAGTTCGACAAGGGCAAAGTGCACTGCCATCCGCGTTTCTTCCCTGATGGAAAGTCCATCATTTGGACCTCGATTCGATGGGGTGCCCCTGCCGCGGCCATCGCTCGGATTCGCGATTAAAGTGATAAAATCCCTCTTGATAAACTGCTTTACATAAGGATGGACCAGTATGATATTGGGTTGTCTTCTTCTGGGAATCCCGGTTTTTTTCTGCGGGGACGCTTGGACAGCCACCACAGGCATAAGAAACGGCGCGATCCTGTCGTTCGCCAAGAATGAATCCGAGGCATGGAAGACACGAAGATAAGAGCAAATATTCAGTGAACCCGATCTGATCTTAGATTATAAAGGGCTGACGAGGAGTGCGTGAATCGTCTGGCAGGGTTCAGGGGCGGGCCGACCACCGAGCTTGAGCACTGAATATTTACAGGGATTCAATTTTGGCGAGCGACAGTCCTTCTGAACCCATGACAAGCCTTTCAGTAGACAAGCCTTTCAGTAGACAAGCCTTTCAGTAGACAAGCCTTTCAGTAGACAAGCCTTTCAGTAGACAAGCCTTTCAGTAGACAAGCCTTTCAGCCATTGACCGACAAACACACTTGTGGGAGACTTGCCCGGTCATGCTCAGTTGCCCACCAGCATCCGTCCGACATGTCGCTTTGAGCCTGGGGATAACTGGCCAACTTGCTCAAGTGGTCATCTTACGCGAACTGCTCATAGTGTTTCATGGCAATGAGCTATCCATAGGAATCATTCTGGCAGCTTGGTTGTTGTGGACCGGTATTGGGAGCTACGTGGGGATTGTGCTGGCCACGAGAGCATTGGATATGGCACACACGCTCCTTATGATGGCAATGGCCTTGTTTTTTGTGCTGCCTTTGACCTTGGCCTTTTCTCGGCTGTTACGTGGTTTTTTCGGTATTCTTCCTGGAGTTTATCTGTCGTTCCTTGATATCGCCTGCTCATGCTTTCTGTTGCTGGCGCCGTGTGGTCTTTTGATCGGTGCGATGTTCACACTCATCGTCCGCGGATGGCGTGAATCGACGGGAAAAGCCATCTCCTCCGCCGCAGGGACCTATATGAGTGAAGCCCTTGGCAATATTCTGGGAGGAATGCTGTTTACCCTGCTGCTTGTCCATTATCTCAATGCGTTCCTCATGATTCTCCTCGCAGGGGGGCTGCTTTCAGCGGTTTTGGCAACTCATGTGCTTTATACAAATACGCCGGCCTTCCGATTGCCGAAAGGCCGATTGCTCCTTGTTCTCACTATCCTCGTGGCCCTGCTCTCGTTGTGGCCTCTGAGTCATTGGATAGATACCACCACATGGCGCCTCCAATGGCACTCTATGGCGCCGGAACACTCGCTGGTAGAGACCGTGGCTTCCAAATACGGTCCTATTGCCGTCTTGTGTCGTGAAGACCAGTACAGCTTTTATCAAAGTGGGAACCTTCTTTTTTCAGCCGCAGGCAAGGAAAGCGAACTGTTTCTCGCCGAAGACCTGGAAAGCGCGGTCTTCGCGCATTTTGCCATGTGTCACCATGAGAATCCTCGGGACATTCTGCTGATCGGTGGAGGAATTCGCGGCACCTTGAGAGAAATTCTACGTCATCCCGTCGAACGGCTGGATTATATTGAACTCGACAGAAAGCTGGTCGATGTGGCACAGAGCTACGTCGCGGAGGCAACGGTTGCGTCTCTTGACGATCCACGAGTACGCGTCATTCTTACCGATGGCAGACTCTTTGTCCGAAGAAGTCGCAAGACCTACGATATGATCATCGTGGACATGCCGGATCCCGCAACGGCTTCCATGAACCGATACTACACCAAGGAATTCTTCCAGGAGGTGTCCAGATCCCTCAATCCAGGCGGCATGTTCATGATGGGCGCGGAATCCACTGTCAACCTGCGCGGCTCAGCCATAGCCAACCGCAATGCGACTTTATTCCACACACTAGATTCCATCTTTGAATACGTATTGCCGGCAGGCCAAAGGTTGTTGCTTTTTATTGCTGGTCAGAAATCGGAGATCGTATCTTGCGACAGCAGGTTATTACAGGATCGTTTGCTTGAACGAGGAATCGATCGCACGGTGTTTTCTCCACGTCATTTCGACTTGCTGCTCGAAGAGGGACAACTGCGACGCATCAATTGGATTCTCCGTCATCATGGACGCGGTCCTCGGACTCATCTGTCCCCTCCACAGTCTCCACCTTTTTCGCTTCCCGGGATCGAAGAGCAGATCGCGCAATCCTCTCATGGGCCCGCTGTGGATGCGCGAAGCTTCATTAATTCCGATTTCAAACCCATCGCTTATTATTATACCCTCGTATATTGGGGAGGTCTGACTCGTTCCGATCATGCCGCGTTGTTCCGGGAACTGTCCCACGTAAATCCCTTGTGGGTCCTTTTTCCTTTCGCGATGGCATTGTTTTTCGCTGTCATCCTTCGCGCCCTGGTAGTATTTTCATCGAGGACGTGGGGCGCGGTCAGTACACGATACGCCTTATCCTTCGCTGTCTTCACGACAGGCTTTTCCACCATGACACTCCAAGTCGCCCTCTTATTTGTTTTTCAAAATGTGTATGGCTTTGTTTATGAGATGGTTGGACTCATCGTCGCCCTGTTCATGACAGGACTGGTCACTGGAACCGCCACCGCGCAGCGTTGGATAAGGGACAAGGCGAATCCCATCGTTCTCGCAAAGGTTCAAGCCATCCTGGCGATCTATTGCGCCATCTTGGCCGTTTTTTTGCCACGAACAGCTTACATATCTTCTCCGACATCGGTCTTTCTCCTGTTTTCAGGCATCACATGGTTGTCGGGATTTCTCAACGGAATTGATTTTCCTTTGGCAACATCCTGTTGTCACAAAACGGGTTTGGGGACGGAATTGTCCACTGGAATGGTATACGGAACAGAATTGTTCGGAGCAAGCCTTGGTGCAGTACTAGCAGGCGTTGCCTTGGTGCCGATTTTGGGCGTCGCCGCCTGCTCTATGACCGCCGCGTTTGCAAACGCGGCAGCGTTTGTTATCATAATATTCTTGGCTAGAGAATAGATGAAAATGCTATCCCCATATGCTTTATATCGCCGTTCTTCTCGCCTTGCTATCAGTCATGATGCCACTCAATAGCCACAGAAATAATCTACCTCGACGCAAGTTTCTAAGACGCGGAGTTGGTACGCTCTGTTCGTTGGGTATGGCGGGTCAGCTTGCCGCAAAGGACAACTCACCTCTTCAAACAGCGCGGCTAGGGCTTATCAAGGCGAAACGTTCCCCATGGTTCAAGGCGTTGGAGAATGGCAGTATATCCTGCGAGCTTTGTCCTCGCCGTTGCCGTCTTGCGCCCGGACAGCGCGGTTTCTGCCGCGTACGCGAGAATCGCGAAGGCGAGTGTTACACCTTGGTTTATGGAAACCCGGCCTTAATTCAAAACGATCCAATCGAACGCAAGCCGTTCTTTCACGTCCTGCCAGGTAGCCGCGCCTTGTCCATCTCTACCGCCGGCTGCAACATGGAATGCAAGTTCTGTGAAGTGTGGGATATGGCGCTGGTTGCCCCGGAAGAGGTGTATGCCTATGATGTACCCCCTCACGCTGTTGTTCGCTATGCCCGTGAGGCGAACGCCCAATCCATCAGCTATGCCTTCGGAGAACCGGTGGTGTTTTATGAGTATGTCCATTCGATAGCCACTCACGCCAAAAACGATTCTCTGCTCAATCTCCTTCATACCAACGGCTATATATCCCCCTCTCCATTAAAAGCTTTATGCGATCGCCTGGATGCGGTAAATCTGGACCTGAAGGCCTTTGATGATACATTCTACCGGGATATTTGCGGAGGGGAGCTGAACCCGGTGCTTGCCTCCCTGCAACTCCTGAACAAGGAGGGGATTCACGTTGAGATCACCAATATTCTAATCCCATCCATGAATGACCATCCGGACACTCTTCGTAAAATGTGTCGATGGATTTGTCATGAGCTGGGCCCGAACGTGCCGTTGCATTTCGGACGCTTTTATCCTTTATACAAATTGGCCAATCTGCCCCCGACACCCGTAAGCACGCTGGAACGCTCCAGGGAAATCGCCATGGAGGAAGGGCTCAAATTTGTTTATCTGGCACGCGTCGCCGGGCATAAAGCTGAGAGCACATTTTGCCCGAACTGTGGAACAGCGGTGATTGAACGATTGGGATTCGTGGTGGAAAACAATCTCCTGAAGGACGGAAAATGTCCCTGCGGTGAACCTGTTCCCGGCCGCTGGAAAGCATGATATTCATCGCAATCTACGTTGGAACATATCTCGCTGCAACAAGGACCGTGGATCGAGGTTTCTCAGCCCGGCTTCTTCCGCCCACTGAACGGCTTCCAGAAACTCTTCCGGCGTGATGGCCCGCGCAATGCGCGGATGATTGAAGGCTTCGTGCTCCACACGATACTGGGACATAATATTGACATAGGTATCCCTGGAAAGGAATTCTGCCACCCATCGAACAAATTCTCGAGTGCCGGCAATCCGGTTGGGCATCACCAGATGCCGTATCATCAAGCCACGCACCGCGATACCTCCGCTGTCCACAACCAGATCTCCCACCTGTCGATGCATTTCTAAAATTGACTCTGCCGCGCGCTTCGGATAATCCTTGGCACCAAGCACCGCGTAGCGATCCGCTTCATCCCCATCCATGTATTTCATGTCCGGAAGGTAGATATCCACGATTCCATCCAGCAATCGGATGACTTCTGCACTCTCATATCCACTACTATTGTAACAAAGTGGAAGATGTAGTCCCTTACGTAGCGCCTGACGGGTGGCATTCAGAATGTTGGGCATAAAATGCGTCGGTGTCACTACGTTGATATTGTGACATCCGATGCGTTGGAGATACAGCATGTTATCAGCCAGGGCGCCGTCGCTGATCTTTCGTCCGTGTCCCTCGTGAGCGATTGGCCAATTCTGGCAAAAAACACAACGCAGGTTGCAATGCGAAAAAAATATGGTGCCTGATCCGCGCCGTCCGGACAAGGGATGTTCTTCGCCGAAATGGGGTGAATAACTATGAACCTTGACGCGATCCGTCCCGCGGCAAAATCCGATTTCCCTGGAACGTCGATTGGCTCCACATTTTCGCGGACACAGCGTACATGATTCCATCAGTTCGAACGCCTGATCGATGCGTTGCTGGAAAAGACCCGCCTCTTCCAGATTGAAATAGGATGGTTTCGGTAACACTCCAACATCTCTCTTCCCCGAAGTACTGCCGAATATGCCTCTGTCACACGCGTTCAGCAGAAGTGGACTACCCGATATGAGGAGATTTCGTATAAAGCCTCTGCGAGTAACGGGCATATGAATATCTCCTGGTTCGCTCCAACACGGCCCTTGGCCGCAACCAAACAAATGCGAGAGAAGACACCAGGGTCGCGGCCCTCCCCCGCCCTCTCCCAGAGGGCGAGGGATCTCAATTCGGGCACGGCATGTCCTAATACCAGTATACCACACGTCTGAATGGGGGATACCTGGGGCGTTTGCCCGGCTTTCAGGTTCGGGCCGCCTATGCATGCAAACGATGGCAATCAATCGCTGTGACGTCTTCACCCGTGTCGTTCGCCAAAACTAAATCGACGCCTTTTGCCTTGACAGGATAACACGTCATGAACCAAACTTACGGTTATGATATCGAAACTCATCCACGTCAATATTCAGTGAAAGCAATCCAGAGATAAACCGTCGTGGGAAGAGGAGACAGAGATGCTGTTCTGTCTCTTCTCCGCCAAGGGCTGCGTTTGGATCGGGTTCACTGAATATTTACGCCACACCCAAATCATTCACTCCAAAGCTCATGGAGCATCTCGATGACAGCCTCCGTCATCATCTGGCCCGCGGCAGGACAGTGTTTCTGACTCAGGACAGGCAACGCGCCGTAGGCGCCCTTGGCTCGAGCCCCACGGACACACTGGTCCGTGGTCGCCTTATAGCCGGTAAGTCCATCCGAACGCCCCAGTTCGACCACGAACGTCCTGTCCGCCGGCGAGTAACGCTTGATTTCCAGGCCCCAACCGGTGAAGATTTCCCCTGGCATGACCACCAAAGCCACACCCCCTATTCGAAGGCAGTTCAATCCAAAGTGATCCGTTTTGCCGTCGTAGGGCCAACGTTCGATTCGCTGGATCAGGTTCGCCTCGAAATAGGTCGCCGTGTCCCCTTTCTCCCTCAGCCTGGCCGCCAAATCGTAAAGCACCTGATCCCTAAGATAGAAGGGAACTTCCAATTCGCGACGCAGCGCGGTCACCCCACCTCCCTTTATTGGGCTGGAGACTTCCAGAGCGTAGAGAGCCGCGCCGGCCACCCCCCTGGCCACGCGACTGCGGCCGCCTGGGATCCAGTCTGGCTCAACCGCTCTGGGATCGATATGGTTGATGTCCCCAGCCGCGCCTTGAAGGAAGAGACAAACCACGTCCTCGCCTCGTACGCGCATGAGATACTCTCGCATCTCACCCGGCCAGCACGAATCCACCGCGGTGGCCTGTCCCCCGCCGGAGATATCCGGATGACAGGCGAAGTGCACAGCCACGGCACGTAAGGTCTTCACGCTGTCGTACACGCTGAGTACCTGAACGAACTCATCTTCAGGACCGGCCGGCCCGATGACCTTGCTCCCTGCCTGTTGCCGGCCAAAGATTTCGCTGCCATCAGCGCATCGAGATAGCCGATTGTGAGCCAGCCCAGGGGCCCGCGTCATGCCGGCACAGACCACGGCATCGAACCGGTTTTCCAGGGCAAAAAAGACCGCTTCCCGCACTCCCTTCGCGCATGTCTCGATCGCGGACTCGGAACAAGGAATGAGACCCCCGCGTCGCACCTCCGGCCCCGTATGGGTATGGCTGGCGCAGGCCACAAAGTTCGAGAGCGGAATTCCGTGGACTCGACTCGCCTCCTCGAATGCAGGCAGACAGATCTCGTCCGTCATGGCTATCAGGTCCGTGGCTACGATTACCGCGCATTGACCCTGGCTCTCCAGCACAAGCGCGCTCGCGTACAGGTCGCGTGCAACGCTGCTTGCGATTCGGCTGTGAAAATAACCGGCCATCTCGCACGGAATCTTCGGCGTGATGCGCACCCGGCCTGCCCCCGCTCGGTATCCATGGCATTCTTCCTTCATGGGATATTCCCCTCGCTGGTTGGACGCAATGTTTCAGTAAAACGTCACGGTTGGGCACCCGTCCATTTCACATCAAATCACATTGAATCATTCCTTCGGTTCATTACACTCGATCATAGCAAGACTTCTCGCCAAGGGCAGGCGCAAAAACAGGGTATACTTTTCGTGAAGCCGAATTCCTACAAGAGTCCCATGAAACTGCTCCCACAGGAAGGAACGATTCATGCAAGGTCTTTATCTCTGCTGTTGCCTTTTGTCCAATGTCACCCAGGCCAGCGAACCCTGGCCTGCCATGGGCCGTTGCGTGACCGAATTCGGCGCCGTGGCGGATGGCCAAACCGACAACACGGGAACATTTCAGCAGGCCTTGGATACAGCCGGGCGGGCCGGTGGTGGGATCGTACATGTCCCGGCCGGCCAATTTTTCTTCGCCGGCCATCTCTCGGTCCCGCCCGGGGTTACCCTATCCGGCACATGGGTGGCGGTCAATTCGGACACCGGAGAGCGCTGGAAGGGAAAGGGAGGACCCAGCTACGGCACCATCCTCCTGGTCACCGAACACCAGGGCAACGAGGCAGGAGACCCCTTTATTTTTCTGACCGACCAGGCCACCTTGCGGGGTGTGACCCTCTACTACCCGGAACAATGCTTCGACGCCCAACCCCACTCCTACCCCTGGGCCATCCGCATGCGAGGCAACAATTGCGCCGTGTTGGACGTGGAATTGCTTAATCCCTACAAAGGTATCGAAGCGGTAAATTCTCATCGTCACCTCATTCGCAATGTTCATGGACAACCCCTTCGTCTCGGGATCCTGGTCGACCAGATCTATGACATCGGACGCCTGGAAAACGTGCATTGGAACCCCTGGTGGTCCTTTCAATCCCCGGTCTTTGAATGGCAACAGGAACACGGAGAAGCCTTTGTCTTTGGCAGGACAGACTGGCAATATGTCCTGAACACCTTTTGTTTCGGTTACGCCGTGGGATATCGCTTCGACGATCTAGGACATGGATTGTGCAATGGAAATTTTCTAGGTATTGGCGCGGACGATTGTCTCGTTCCTCTCCTGGTAGAGCGCTGCGCGGCCTACGGATTGCTCATCACCAACGGGGAATTCGTCTCTTTTCATGGTGAAGATCCGACCATGGTCGTGGTCAAGGATACCAACGAAGGCTCGATAAGAATGACCAACTGTGCCTTCTGGGGTCCTTGTGAACAGATCGCGAGGATCGCGGGCAAAGGGACCGTGGGATTCTCGGATTGCACCTTTGTTCAATGGGATCGCCACAAGAAGGGAACCTTTGCCATTCAGGCCCAGGGTGGCAACCTGTTCGTTCGCGGCTGCGAATTCAGGATGGATGGCGCTCAGATCCACCTGGGAGAGCAGGTGAGCAAAGCCATCGTCAGCGAGAACCTGATGCGCGGAGAGGTTCGCATCGAAAACCTTTCCAAGGGCAAGGTACATCTCAACGCCAATCTGGGTGATCAATAACCTATGTGGCCCATCGCCTTGCTGGGACTTCTTTGGGAATCCTGCCCACCCACGCCCTGGTCTTCACGGCTTTTGGAAGAGATCCATCCATGGAGCGTCACGTGGAATGATCCTATCGTCTCCGTGACTCCCCAAGGGCTACGTATCGAGATTGGAGAGGGAAGAACCTGGGCCATTGTAGCGATCCCCGAGGTTCAGTTCCCTTCGAGGAGCGCAGCGATACGCGTTGAGTTGTCCGAGAAAAGCCCCGGAGCCAACTGGATCGTCAAGCTTAGCCAGCCATCAGGCCATGCCACCCAGGATTGGCTTCCCTTTGGCATGAACCCTGCGTCCTTGAACATGGAAGCTGATCTCAACCCTTGGCTTCGTTTGGGCCTGGATTCACCGCTCCAGTATCTTCAACTCGGACTCGAGGGCGAAGCAGGAGATTTCGCGACCTTCGAACGGTTGGAGGTATGGACGCGTCCAGAGAATCCGAAAGACTCCCCCAAACAAATCCCGAGGCAGCAAGGACAGATCCTCGTGCCTGTGATCGAGGAACTCCCCGGAATACCCCAGTCTCTCGAGTGGACCGATTGGAAACAGAAGGCACAAGATTATGACCGTTTTGTCTTTGACTTTCAGGCCAGGGGAGAATTTTTGCCTTTGATCTGGTGGGACACCTCGCGTCTGGATCAAGGAATTCGGGGTTTTGGACTGCCCAGTTACGTGGGATCCGATTCAACAGGCTCAAACCACGAAAGCATCACCACCATGGGCGCGGTCCTGGGCGCCAGCCTGGTCGGGATCGACAAGAGCAAGGGTGACCCTGATTATGTCCGAATGTGCGAGGTCTATTACAACGATCCCCCGCATGATCTGGTATTGAACCGGATCGCCACCCGCACAGGCCAATCCTTCTGGTATGAGATCTGGCCCAATATGGTTTTCAATATGCTCGCGTCCTGTTACCCCAAGCATGGCAACCTGAAGAAAATCCTTCTTTCAACGGCTTCTCGCTGGTGTGAAGCAATCGAAGTCCTGGACAAGGGATCCGGGATCCCTGATTTCGATTACACGGCCTTTGATTTCCAAAACATGGTGCCGGTCGACAATGGCCTTTGGAAAGAACCCGATGCCGCCGCCGGCGTGGCATGGATGACCTACATGGCCCATGTGGTTTCCGGGCAGGATCTTTTCCTGGAACGGTCTCGCCAGTGTCTTCTCTTCCTGGAAAAGCGGGATCCGAATCTTAACCCCTACTATGAGGTCCTCTTGCCCTATGGAGCCTACCTCGCGGCCCGGGCCAACGCGGAACAGGACTGGAACATGGACACGGAAAAGCTCTTTCTCTGGAGTTTCGGACTGAGCTCCTGCCGTCCCGGCTGGGGCATCATTTTGGGCTCTTGGAACGGCTATGACTGCGGAGGACTCCTGGGCAGTGCCACGGACACCTGCGGAGGATACGCCTTTGCCATGAACTCCTTTGCTCAAGCAGCGGCCTTGGTGCCTTTGGTTCGTTACGACACGCGTTTTGCCAGGGCCGTGGGGCGTTGGATGGCCAACCTGGTCCATGCCTGCCGGTTATTCTATCCGAAGAATCTTCCGCCAGACCTACAATCCTGCTCGTGGTGGAAAGGAGATCCTCAAGGCGTGATCGCCTATGAGGGCCTGAGAAAATCCTGGCAGGGGAAAAGTCCCTATGCCATGGGCGACCCCATCGTCATGAACTGGGGACCCAAGACCGATTTGGGCTTGTATGGCTCAGGCTATGTAGGACTTCTGGGGGCCATGGTCAGGCCCACCGAAGTCCAGGGCATTCTCCAACTAAATCTGCTGGCCACGGACTTCTTCCATGGCCCGGCTTTTCCCAGCTTTCTGTATTACAATCCCTGGCCGGAAACCAGGAAAGTTTCCCTGGATGTGGGACTCGAAGCCAAGGATCTATATGAAGCGGTTTCGGACCGTTTCGTCGCGAGAAAAAAGAAAGGCACGGTCTCCTTTTCCCTTCCCAGCGATCATGCCGCGGTGATCGTCGTGGTTCCCTCTAAAGCCAGGCTGCGTCGCGATCCACACCAGGTCAAAATCAACGACATCCCGGTTCGCTGGAACGCCTCGGCAACGACTCATTCTCCAAGCTGAGATCGGATTCGCTGGAAATCTACATCGCTTCATTGGGAACCCTTGTAGGGGTCCAGCGACTTTCGTGATGCCATTGGCATGCAGAGATATGAGGGTAATAGATAACGATGACATGGGTGGCAAATAAGAGGCGCTATGTGTAGAGGATCGGTATAGCGATGAATGCCGAGAATCTGGAGAATCTTTGGAGTTGGGCGGACCTCGGGTATGTCGAAGCGTATCCTTCCCCACTACGCCGACAATCATGCGGCGGCTTCGAGTTCGACGACAGGCAGA
>Ga0114946_10000870_pt1 | contig 20653 bp, 18 predicted proteins | sample WalLakDeSediment_FD_88676 | JGI IMG/M metagenome (GOLD analysis project Ga0114946, IMG submission 88676) | Lake sediment microbial communities from Walker lake, Nevada to study Microbial Dark Matter (Phase II) - Walker Lake 11/02/13 Deep Sediment | ecosystem: Environmental > Aquatic >...
CTGAGGATTTGCTGGCCGAGCTCGAGTGGGTGGTTGCCGCCGTACACAATCCGAAGGCCCGCGACGGCGTCGAACTGACGACCAGGCTCTGTCGCGCGGCCGCGAACCCCTTCGTGGATGTGATTGCCCATCCGACCGGGCAGCTGATCGGGGTGCGGGAGTCCTACAGCGTTGATACCAGACGGCTGTTCGAGGCTGCGGTGCAGAGCGGCGTGGCTCTTGAGATCAACGCTTCGCCGCACCGGCTGGATTTGCCGCCGGAGCTTGCCCGCGAGGCCGCCAATAGCGGCATCAAACTGGTCATCAGTACCGATGCCCACGATACCCGCAGCCTGGCTGAGCTGTCGTACGGTGTAACCGCGGCCCGGCGCGGCTGGCTGCGTGCGGCCGATGTCCTGAACACCCTGACGCTCCAGGCTCTGATGGAATGGCGGGAGAGCCGCCGGGCGCATGCCGGCCTCCTCTGATGATTCTGGCGCTCTTCGTTGACGGGCTCGGGCTGGGCGCGGACGACCCGCGCCGCAACCCTCTGGCCGGCGATCGCTATCCTGCCCTGAGCATTCTGCTTAGAGGGGCAATGCCTCTCGACGCCTGTCTCGATGTGCCTGGCCTCCCGCAGAGTTCCACCGGTCAGGTGTCCCTGTTCTCGGGCCAGAACGCCGCCAAAGTCGTCGGCGGGCATCGGCCGGGTTTTCCCGGCCCCCACTTGCGTCGACTGCTGGCCGCCAACACCTTCTATCATCGCGTGAGCACTCGGGGCGGCAAGGCCGTCTTTCTGAATGCCTTCGGTCGCCAGTACCTGCGCCGGATGGCGATGGGCACGGCACCGGTGAGCGCCAGCACGCTTGCGGCCGTGGCCGCCGGACTACCGCTAAGCGATCAGTCTAGCCTGCGCCGCGGCCATGCGGTGTATCATGACCTCATGGGCGAGCGCCTGCGGGCTCAGGGTGAGGACGTGCCGCTGATGACGCCGGAACAAGCCGCCGCGATCGCGCGGCAGGTGGCCTCGAGACACGACTTGACCCTGTTTGAGTACTTCCTGACCGACTTGGCGGGGCATCGCTGTGAGCCTGAGCTGACCCACGTCGCGCTCGGCCGGTTGGAGCGTTTCATAGCGCACCTAATGGCCGGTTGGAGCGGCTTGGCCGGCGGTGCTGCTGCGGGCGGGCGGGGTCACGGCGGATCCGGTAGGAGGCCAACAGTCGCTGCATGTTATGATCGACTCGTGCTGTTTAGCGATCACGGCAACATCGAAGATCAGACGACCCGCAGCCACACCAACAACCCCGTACCGCTGGCCGTCTGGCCGCCCGCCGATGAGGCAACCTCGGCCATTGTCGCCAGATGCCGGTCGATCACCGATGTGGCGGGAGTGCTGGCTGCACTGAGCGAACGAGGAGGTGTACGGCATGGACGACAAGAGCCTTAGAACGCTCGAGTTTGACCTTGTCACCGCTGCCTTGGCTGAGCAAGCTTCCTCGTCGCTTGGCCGAGAGCGCGCCCTGGCCCTCATCCCAAGCCCGGACCGCTCCGAGGTCGTCGACCGTCTAGCCGAAACCGCCGAGGCCCACGCCGTCCTCCAAAGGGGTGAGCGCCCACCCTTTGGCGGGATCACCGACATTCGCCCGGAGATCGAGAGGGCTGGCCGGGGCGGGACCCTGGACGGCTCTGAGCTTGGCCGGATTGCCGGGTTCGTGCGGGGGACGCTAATGCTCCGGGCGTTCCTGCGCGAGCGGCAGCTGGCGTGCCCCGTGCTTGCGTCGCTTATCCAGTCGGCCCCAATACCCGACGGGGTTGCCAAGGCGATCCGCCAGGCGATTACCGAGGACGGCCAGGTCGCTGACGCCGCGAGCACCGAGCTTTCACGACTTAGACGCGGTATGAGGGTTCTGGCGGATCGTGTCCGCGACAAGATGAACGCCTACCTCCGCAGCAGTGAGTACCATAAGGCGCTGCAGGAGCCGATCATCACCATTCGTGAAGGTCGCTACGTGTTGCCGGTGCGCCAGGACGCGAGGAACTCCATCCCCGGAGTGGTCCACGATGTCTCCGCCAGTGGGGCGACGGTATTCGTTGAACCGATGGCCTGTGTGGCCATCAACAACGAGCTGCGTACAGTGCAGGCTGAGGAGCAAGAAGAGGTCCAACGGATTCTGTCCGCGCTCTCGGCCCAGGTCGGCGGGCTGGCAACGGAGTTCCGGACTCTGGTCTCGGCAGCCGCCCAACTCGACTTCGCCTTTGCCAAGGCCAGGCTGGCCGAGGTGCAGCGTGCCAACCGTCCGGAGCTGACCGAGGAGATGTACTTCGCCTACCCGGGTGCCCGCCACCCCCTTATTCCGGCCGCCGATGTCGTGCCCGTGGACATCCGCCTGGGCCGCGACTTCACCATCCTGGTCATCACCGGGCCCAACACCGGAGGTAAGACGGTTACTCTCAAGACGGCAGGCCTTCTTAGCCTGATGGTTCAAAGTGGGCTGTACATCCCGACCGACCCCGGCCCCACGGCGACGGTCTTTGATCAGGTCTTCGCCGATATTGGTGACGAGCAGAGCATTGAGCAGAGCCTGTCCACGTTCTCCTCCCACCTCCGAAACATCGTGCGCATCCTGGAGCACGCGGGTCAGCAATCCCTGGTGCTGCTCGACGAGATCGGCGCCGGTACTGACCCGATAGAAGGGGCCGCTCTGGCAACCGCGCTGCTGGAAGAACTTCATGGCCGCGGCTGTCGCTCCGTGGCCACGACGCACTATGGCCAGCTCAAGGAGTTTGCCTACTCCCATGCGGGCGTGGCCAACGGCTCCGTGTCCTTTGACCCTGTAAGCCTTGCGCCGACCTACCGGCTCAACATCGGCGTGCCGGGCCCGAGCAATGCGCTGGTCATTGCGCAGCGACTGGGGCTCCCGGAGCCGATTGTCACCCGGGCGAAGTCCCTGATCGGTGAGGACCGGCTGAAGGTCGAGGAGATGATCCAAAGCCTGCTCGCCGAGCGCGACGGGCTCGAATCTGACCGGTCCGAGCTGGACAAACTGCGCCGGGCCGCGGCCGCGACGCGCTTGGAGTACGAGGCCCGGGTGCAGGAGCAACGCCGTGAGCACGAGGCTGCGCTGACTCGGGTGCGCGGTGACTTGCGACAGGCAGTCACCCAAGCCCGGCGGGACTTCGATGACCTGATCAAGGAGCTGCGCGCCTCGGCCGCTGGTGGTGACAGCCGCACCGTGGAGCGCAGCATCACGGAGTTTCGCGAACGCCTGCGGATGATCCGCCTCGGAGCCGAGGAGCAGGTTGGCGCAGACGAGTTGGGTGTGCCGTCGTCACGGGGTGTGTTGCCCAAGGCGATCAAGCCGGGCCTCAAGGTATTTGTGCACCGGCTCGGTCAGACGGGCAGGGTGCTTGCCGAACCGGACACCGGGGGTCAGGTTCCTGTACAGGTTGGCATCCTCCGGGTCATGGCTGATCTTGCCGACCTCAGCGAGGCCGCCGAGGATCGGGATGAGGCCTCGAATCAGGCCCCCGGCCCAGCCAGAGCGGGCCGCGCGCCCAAGCTTGAGGCGGTGAAAGCGCAGTCGTTCGCATCGGAACTCGACTTGCGCGGCTTGACCGTCGAGGAAGCCCTCATGAGGTTGGACAAGTACCTTGATGACGCGGTACTAACTGGCGCGCGGCGAGTGCGGATAATTCACGGTAAGGGCACGGGTGCCTTGCGTGAAGCGGTCCGCACGCACCTTCGCGGCTGTCGGGCCGTAAGCTCCAACTACACCGCCGCCCCCAATGAGGGCGGCGACGGTGTGACAATTGTGGAGTTCTGCGGTTGATGTTCAGGGTCAGCCGACGTCAGCCCCCGGCTCAGTTCCCGACGACAAGCCGACCGGTCATCGTGGACTTGCCGTCGCCGATGTCCATGTTGCAGAAGTAGTTGAAGGTGCCTGTCTTGTCCGCCACAAAATCGAGGTAGACTGTGTTTCCAGCCGCCACGACTGCCGAGACGCCGTAGCCGTCGATGGCCATGCTGTATGTCCGACCCACCGAGGTCAGAACCAGGCGGACCTTGGCGCCGGTGGCGACGTTGATGGTGCGGGGATCGAACTCGTCGGCGCGCATCGTAACCGCAATCACCTGGTCGGGCTCGAACTCCTCCACCGGCTGGTGTACCGAGCAATAGGTGGTCGGAATCTCTTGGTCGGCATCCTCTGGTACCAGCTGCACCCCCGTGCGGGTCACCCAGGGTGAGTATGGTTCGGGCCGGCGGATGAAGGTCTGCCACATCGTCCACTCCTCGGGGCAGAACGGGCTAGCCAGGTGCCCCGGGCTAGCGATGCAGACCTTGGCTGCCACGTGGATATCGCAAGACTCGCGCGGCTCTGTTCCTTTGAGGAACACCTCAGTGACGATATGCTCGGACGAGCAGTGAGGCCCAGGCAGGCGTCCCGACTTGCTGCAGACAATGGCGGTTACGATGTCCTTGGGACGCTCGAAATCGACCGGGGTGAGCCCCTCGTGGGCGGCGATCATGGCTTCTCGCCAGATTAGGGCCGGGTACATGCCGCCAAACTGCACTCCCATTGACGCCCGTTCCTTTGGGTACCCCAACCAGACCGCTCCGGAGTGCACGGTCGTGTAGCCAGCGAACCAGGCGTCGGCATAGTCCGACGAAGTTCCCGTCTTGCCAGCAGCCTTCCAGCCCGGAATCACAGCTCTAACCCCGGTGCCGTGCGGCTGGTGGATCACACCAACCAGCATGTCCGTAACGAGCCATGCGGTCTGCTCGCTAAGGACCACCTCTCGCCTAGGAAGGTTCTCAATGATCACGTTGCCCGCCTTATCCAAGACTCTCAGCAACGCCAGCGGCTGAACCTTGACGCCCCTGTTGCCCAATACGGCATATGCTCGGGTCAGCTCCAGCGGCGACACACCGTGGGTCAAGGCGCCCATCGACAACGACCAAGTCACATCGTTGATGGTACCTGTCGTGACTAAGCTATCGATGCCCATGCGCTGAGCGTAATCGATGCCGGTTCGGATGCCCACCCACGTGAACACCTTGGCGGCGGCAAGGTTGACCGAACGCTCCAGCGCCAGGCGGAAAGTAATCAGGCCGCGGAAGCGGTTGTCGAAGTTCTTGGGGTGCCAAGCCTCCCCCGTTGTCGTAAACCAAACCGCGGGGGCGTCGTCAACCACCGTCGATGGAGCGTAGCCCAGATCAACAGCTGGTGTATAGGCCACAATTGGCTTAAAGGCCGATCCTGGCTGTCGCTTTGACTGGGTGGCATAGTTGAACTGCAGCAGCTGATTGTGTTCAACGCCGCCGACTATGGCCCGGAGGTAGCCGGTGTCATTCTCCATGAGCACCATGCCGATCTCCGCACGCTCGCCCTTGTCATTAGTTGGGAAGTGCTCTGAGTATTTCGTTGCCGCTTCCTGCGCTGCTGTCTGGACACCCTGGTCTAGTGTGGTGTAGATATGCAGTCCGCCCGAGTAGACTAGGTCCGGGTCGAGCTTATGCACATTCAGCAGCTGGTCAAGCACGTAGTCAACGAAGAAAGGGTAAGGGTACGATGTTCGTGACACCAGGCCCGGCAACTCGAACTCGTATGCTACGGCCTCATCCGCCTCTTCGCGTGACACCATACCCTGCTGCACCATTTGATTGAGCACTACCTGCATCTGCTGTCTAGCACCCTCGAGGTTGCGGTAGGGTGATAGTGGTGTTGGGTTCTTGGCGATACCGGTGATCAAGGCCGCCTCGGCCAAGTTGACTTCAGCGGCGCTCTTGCCGAAGAAGTTGCGCGCTGCGGCCTCGACGCCATATGCGCCATGGGCCAGGTTGATCCCGTTCAGGTACATCTCCAGAATCTCGGACTTGGTATACGAACGCTCAAGCTGAATCGCGAGAATCGCTTCCTGTATCTTGCGGATCATGGTCCGGTCGAGCGTCAGAAACGCTGTCCGTGCCAACTGCTGCGTAATCGTGCTGGCGCCCTGGAAGCGACCACCGGTTAGGTCCGCGTGAACCGCCCGAGCGATCGCTCGTAGCACTATGCCTTGATGCGAGTAGAAATACCGGTCCTCATGGGCGACGAACGCCATCTGGAGGTACTCGGATACCTCGGAGATGGAGACGGGAATGCGATTCTCTGGTCCCGCTAGTCCAGTAACCTGCTCGCCGTTGCGGTCGTAGACGAAGGACGTTGCTAGGAACTTGGGCTGGATCTCAGCCAAAGCAGGCAGGTCTCGCCAAGCCGCATATGCAAAGCCGGCTACGGCACTGGTTCCGAGCACGCCGGCTGCCGTGAGCAACAAGAGCACGGCGATGGCGACGCGCTTAGCGATGATGATGACTAGGCTCTTGGCGTCGGCCCGACCTTGCTTGCGGGCGGAGCGCCTGCGACCAGGCTTATCGTTAGAGGAACCCATATCGCCCTCCATTATCGCCACGTCTTCGGATTAAATCAACTCAAATGCGCGTCTTGCAGCATTGGTTGTTATACGGGCGCCCTGTAGCATGGTTTCGCGAGAAGATGTTTTCGCCCGTTCTGCGCCGTATACCTGCTCTCTGCTAAAGCGCGCAACCCTTGGTGGACAGCAGCCGCGGCAGAACGGGGCGATTCTCGGCGGTTACGGAGGCGGCTCAGCCGCCGGCGATTCCGACAACGTGTCCGCAGGCGTGCTCCGGTTCCGGCGGGACCACCTCAAGGCGGTTGGCGGTCCCTGCGGGACCACCCGGAGGCCTGACCCGGTCCCTATGGGACCACCCACGCCTAAGACCCAGCCCGGTCGTTCCCAAACTTCGTCGCAGCTCCCAGCCAGCCACGGGCTGACCGGACCGGCTCCGGCCGCTCGGCGGCAGCCGCACCAAGGTGTCTGCCGCGGCGATCTGCTCACTGCTTCTGGACACTCACGTCTGCCTGCCAGAGCTTGACACGGACCTTTGGGGGTAGCGTGTTGGCCTTCTTGGCTGGGCGTGCTATAATCCTCGGCAAAGCATACTTGGAACAGCAGCGACGATCGGGCCAATCTAGGTTCCTGGGCGCCTTTCAGAGAGCCGTTAGGGGTGCGAAAGGCAGGCTCCCGCTCTTGGAACACTCCCGCGAGTTGCCGGGCCCAACCGCTCGCAGGGGGCGCAGTAGGTTCGTGCCGGTGTCCCGCCGTTAGCCGGGGATGCAGGCTGATTGGCCGCCTGCATATGGAGATGGCGCGGCGGTCGGTGGCCACCGCGGCAATCAGGGTGGTATCGCGGGTTCAGGCCGCCCCTGGGGGGCGGCTTCGCCATTTCGGGGCGAATGACAGCCTATTCATGCCGCATTGCGGCGACCGACCGCAAGACACCATGTCGGGCCTGATGAAGTGGGGGCACAGACAATGAAAGTGGCGCGGGTTCCCGTAGAGGAGCAGTTTAGGAGCCTCACCAGTGGCGCGGCTGAGGTCATCACCCGAGCTGACTTCGCGGCCAAGCTCAAACGAGCCTTTGAGCTGGACCGGCCGCTGCGTGTCAAGCTTGGCGCCGATCCCAGTGCGCCGGATATCCACATCGGACATGCGGTGCCCCTGCGCAAACTACGACAGTTCCAGGAGTACGGGCATGAGGTCTATTTCGTCATAGGTGACTTCACCGGGCGAATCGGCGATCCAAGCGGCAAGGCTAGGGCCCGGCCGCAGCTTACCGAGGCCGATGTACGGGCCAACGCGAGGACGTACGAGGCCCAGGTATTTAAGATCCTGCTTCCTCACCTGACGCACGTGGTCTTCAACAACGATTGGCTAAGCAGGCTGGGGTTTTCAGATGTCGTCAAGCTTGCGTCGGGCTATACGGTGGCTCGTATGCTGGAGCGTGACGACTTTTCCCAGCGCTTTCGCGATGGCCGCCCGGTTCATGTCCATGAGTTCCTGTACCCTCTCGCGCAGGCCTACGATTCGGTGCATTTGGCGGCCGATGTTGAGCTCGGTGGCACCGACCAAACGTTCAATCTCGTTGCGGCTCGCGACGTGATGCGCCACTACGGTTTGGAGCCTCAGGTGGCTATGATCATGCCTCTTCTAGTGGGGATTGACGGCAAGGACAAGATGTCCAAGAGCCTCGGCAACTACATTTCCGTCGTCGATGCGCCAGACGAGGCATACGGAAGAGCGATGAGCGTTCCCGATGCCCTGCTGCCCCAATACTTGCGCCTGGTCACGGCTTGGCAAAACGAGGAGATCGATTGCCTGTTGGCGTCCCTTGCGGCGGGCCGGAACCCGCGTGACGTCAAGATGTTGCTGGCGAAGCGTTTGGTGGAGCTTTACCATGGTGCTGAGGAAGCCGACCGCGCCGAGTCCAACTTCCGGAGGGTGTTTGGGCAAGGCTTGGCCCCGGCCGAAATGCCCATGCTAGAGCTGTCCGAGTCTGAGCTGGAGTCGGGTCGGATATGGATTGTCCGACTTCTTGTGCGTGCCGGCTTGACCGCAACCTCGAGTGAGGCACGACGGCTGCTGCGGCAGGGTGCCGTGCGGGCAGACGGCCGGCTGCTGTCGGAGTACGACGATGTCGCAGTGCCGGATGAGCTGGTGCTGCAGGTGGGTCGACGGCGTTTCGTCCGGGTGACCAAACTCCCTGGTTAGCCTGCTGCCAGTTGACCGGGAGCGAACGGCTGGCGAGGGGCAGCGCGCACAGGCGAAGGAGGGAGCTCGTGCTGGAGTCGGGAGTAGTCGTTGGGACTGAAGGTGGCCGCGCGACAGTCAAAATGGAGCGGCACTCAGCCTGCGCTGAATGCGGCCTGTGCCACAAGTTGGCGCATAGCCCGCGCGAGATGGTTTTGACGGCCCGCAACACCGCAGGAGCGGTGGTCGGCGACGCGGTGCGAATCAGTGTCCCTGACATTAATGTGGTAACGGCGTCATTCTGGGCCTACGGGGTGCCGTCATTGGGAGCCGTCCTCGGCGGTGTGTTGGGCTGGTGGCTGTTTGCCCACTTTGGATGGTCATCTGAGGCTGGAGCGGCGTTTGTCGGGCTCGGATCCATGGTGGCCGCTTTTGGCTTGGTCAGCAGGTATGATCGCAATCTACGCCGTGGTTGGCGCGGTCCGGAAGTGGTGGCCGTTCTGCCCCGCGATGAGTATGGAGGCGGATTAGGTGCATACTGAGCGACGTGAGCAGGAGGCGTTGTCAGACCGTCAACCGCTGGATGCATTGGAGGCGTGTCTGAGACAGCGCATCAGAAGCATGGGCAGCGTGTTGGTGGCCTTCTCGGGCGGGGTCGACTCCTCGTTACTGCTGGCCCTCGCCGCTGACGAGCTCCCCGGGAGGGTCGTGGCTGCGACCGTTGTCTCACCGCTGTACGTGCGCGAGGACGCGGCGGCGGCGCGTCGTCTCGCAGCGCGGCTGGCGGTGGAGCACCTAGAGATTGAGCTGGACCTCTTGTCGCTTCCGGCCATGCGAGATAATCCACCCGACCGCTGCTACCACTGTAAGAAGGAGATATTCCGCCACTTGAAGGCGCTGGCCCGGCAGCGTAGTCTGGATGCCATCTTGGATGGGGCCAATGCGGATGATAGTCATGACTACCGACCGGGCCAACGAGCGGCGGTCGAGTGCGGAGCGATTAGCCCATTGGCCGAGTGCGGTCTTAGTAAGGCTCAGGTACGTTCGTTGAGCGCCCGTCTGGCTCTGCCCGGAGCTCAAAGGCCGGCGATGGCCTGTTACGCGTCACGTTTTCCCTATGGAACGCCGGTAGAGGCAGCGAGTCTGAACCGGGTTATCGCCGCCGAGGATCTGCTGCGCAACATGGGGTTCGCCCAGGTCCGGGTCAGGCATCATGGTCAGATTGCCCGCTTGGAGGTTGAGCCGGCCGTTATCGGCGAACTCGTTTCTCGGCGCCACGAGTTGGTTGAAGCGATCAGAGGCTTGGGTTATCTGTATGTGTGTGCTGACCTGGCCGGTTACCATCAAGGCAGTCTCAACTCGGCCCTGGAGCTGGCGGACGGCGTCGCGCCGGGGCCTTGCGCGGGAAGAAGGGAGTAGCGAATTTGGACCAGGAAATGGAGCAGTTAGCCGTTGCCATCTCTGGGTGGATCCGTGAGCAGGTCACCGCCGCAGGAGTTCGAGGGACCGTGTTGGGCCTATCTGGTGGGGTGGATTCGGCCGTGGCGGCGGCGCTCTGCCGCCGGGCCGTCGGCGACGGCGCCCTGGGTTTGATACTGCCGTGCCACAGCGAGGATGTCGATGTGGCCGACGCGCTAGATGTGGCTGCGGCCTTCGGTCTGGCCACAGAGACCGTGGACCTCGGCCCTGCCTATGATATTGTCGTGACGTCCCTTGAAAGTGCGCTAAACCTGAGTTCTGTCCCGGCACCCGCCGCTTGCCTGGCCAGCGCCAATCTAAAGCCCCGCCTGCGGATGATGGCTCTGTATTATTACGCCAACTGCCATCAACTGCTGGTCGTCGGAACCAGCAACCGCTCCGAGCTGCACGTCGGCTATGCGACGAAGTACGGAGATTCGGGTGTCGACGTGATGCCCTTGGCCAACCTGTTGAAGCAGGATGTTTGGGCATTGGCGCGGCATCTCGGTGTTCCAGAACGTGTTATCGAGCGCCCCCCGTCGGCCGGGCTGTGGCCGGGGCAGACCGATGAGGGCGAGATGGGGTTGACTTACGCTGAGCTGGACGGGTTCCTGGCGACGGGACAGGCCTCTGAGGCGGCGCAGGCGCGCATCGAGAGGCTGCACCGTGCCAGCGACCACAAGCGGCGTATGCCCCCCAAGCCCTAACAGACGACTGCCCAGCCGGTGCGCTGCCCGGCGCGGGCTGGGGATTGGCGAATGGGCTAGCACCGCGGCGTATGCGGGCAGTGGTTTCCACTATCCGTCGGGGGCGGTGGTCCAGACCAAGCTGGAGGTATGATAATGGCCGGCCATTCGAAATGGGCCAACATCAAGCGGCGCAAGGCCAAGGTGGATGAGCAGCGGGGCAGGGTGTTCACGAAGCTGGGGCGGGAGTTGTTCGTGGCCACGCGCCAGGGTGGCTCTAATCCGGACGCCAACCTGAGGCTGCGTATTGCGATTCAGAAGGCGCGCGACGCCAACATGCCGGCCGAACACATCCAGCGGTCGATTATGAAGGCGGCGGGTGAGCTAGAGGGGGTTAGCTACGAAGAGGTGGTCTTCGAGGGCTACGGCCCCGGCGGTGTGGCCATCCTGGTCGAGGGTGCGACCGACAATCGCAAGCGTTCCGCAGCTGAGGTACGCTACTTGTTCTCGCGCAATGGCGGGAACCTGGGTGAGGCCGGATGCGTGTCATGGCTATTTGAGCCTAAAGGCCTGGTCCTTGTGGAGACGCATGGACTGGACCTCTCGGAGGACTCCCTCACCTTGCTTGCGTTGGAGGCCGGGGCAGAGGATGTGCGCAACGAGGGTGACGCCTTTGCGGTCATTACCGGACCAGCGGAATACGAGCAGCTCAAGACGGCTCTTGAGGTGGCTGGAGTGCCGGTGGCGCATGCTGAGTACACTCGCCTGCCGCGGTCTACGGTTGAGCTCGGGGCCGAGGACGAGACGATCCTCGAACGGCTTGTGGAAGTGCTGGAGGAACACGACGATGTGCATAACGTCTACACCAACTCCGGCTCCGGGGCATCTTCTTGACCGCTGACCCGCGTGGCACCATGCGCGCCGGCGTCTGCTGACCAGCCAGGTCACTGGCCGACCGATGCAGGACTCCTGCCGGTCCGGGGGCGAAGTTCAGCGGGTGCAGGGAGGGGGCCACTTCGGTGCTTGTCTTGGGAATCGACCCAGGCACTTCGATAACCGGCTATGCGTTGGCCCGGCGCCGCCCCGACCAGAACCTTGAGGCCGTAGAATATGGCACGATCAGAACCCCCTCAGAGATGGCTCTTTCGCAGCGCCTAGGCTTGATCTGCCAGGCCGTCGAGGAGTTGGGACAGGCGCACCGCCCAACAGCCATCGCTGTCGAGGAGTTGTTCTTTGGTCGCAGTGCGCGCAACATCTTCGCAGTCGGTCAGGCCCGCGGCGCCGTTCTGGTGGCTGCGGCTCGACTGGGATTGCCTGTGTACGAGTACACGGCGCCTCAGGTGAAGCAGGCCGTCACGGGCTACGGAAGAGCCGATAAGAAGCAGATCCAGGCGATGGTCAAGGTCCTCTTTGCCCTGGACGTAGAGCCGCGCCCCGATGATGCCGCCGACGCGCTGGCCGTGGCGGCCTGCTGTCTGTACTCGCATCGGCTCCAGGATGCTCTGGCTGGTGAAGAGGCCGGAGGAGGCCGACTGCAATGATAGCCTACATCGAGGGCCGCCTAGTTGAGCTCGGCTCTGACCGGGCGGTTGTGGATGTCGGCGGGGTTGCCCTTGCTGCGAGCATTCCGTTGAGCACGCGCCACCGCCTGCCCGAGGTGGGTGCTCAGTGCCGCTTGCTGACCCGTCTCATCTGGCGCGAGGACGGTGCCCAGCTCTTCGGGTTTTCCGTTCGCGAGGAAGTGGAGATCTTTGATCTGCTGATCCGGGTGAGCGGCGTCGGCCCGAGAATCGCGGTTGCCATCCTATCCGCGGCCTCACCCGCCGCAATTCTGGATGCGCTGGTGAGGCAGGATGTTGACGCTCTGCGCCGCTATCCTGGCGTGGGACGCAAGACGGCCGAGCGGATTCTCCTGGAACTCAAGGACCGGGTCAGCGCCGAGCTCTTGCCGGATCCAGGTGGGATAGCCGCGGCTGGTACCCGAACTGCGGAGACTGTCGCCGGGCAGGCCGTTCAAGGGCTGGTGGGGCTGGGCTACAGCAGGGTTGAGGGCCAAGCGGCTGTCGAATCGGTCATGCGGCAGGGTGCGGCGGACGAAACAAGCGCCGGAGAGTTGATCCGCCGGGCGCTGCAGTATCTGGCCGCCAGGTGACCAGCCGTTGATCACGTCCGCTGTCGCGGGCTGTAGGACGAGGTGCCATGAGCGAATCAGATGCCAAAGCTCAGATTGAGCGGATTATCACGGGACGGCGGCGCGATGAGGATCGGCCTCTGGATTTGAGCCTGCGTCCACGCGGTTTCGCTGATTTCGTCGGTCAGCATCAGATAGTGGAGCGATTGCGGGTCTTCATTCAGGCGGCCAAGATGAGGGGCGAGGCCCTGGACCACGTGTTGCTGTCCGGCCCGCCCGGTCTTGGCAAGACCACTCTCGCCCACGTCATAGCCAACGAGCTCGAAGTCGGCCTGAGGATCACCTCCGGACCGGCGATTGAGCGGCCCGGGGATCTTGCGGCCCTGCTGACCAACTTGGGCGAGCGGGATGTGCTTTTCATCGACGAGATTCACCGCTTGAACCGAACCGTGGAGGAGATCCTCTATCCGGCGATGGAGGACTTCGCTCTGGACATCGTGCTCGGCAAAGGCCCAAGCGCCAAGTCGATTCGTCTGGATCTGCCCCACTTCACGCTCATTGGCGCTACCACCCGAGCGGGCATGCTCTCCTCACCGTTGCGCGACCGGTTTGGAGTGGTCAGCCGTCTGGACTTCTATCGCCCTCAGGATCTGGAGCGGATCGTCATCCGGGCGGCAGGCATTCTCCAGGTGGCATTGGCCGATCGGGTGCCGGGGGAGATTGCGCAGCGGGCCCGAGGAACCCCGCGGGTTGCCAACCGGCTGCTCAAGCGGATTCGGGATTACTCGCTGGTTCACGGTGACGGCAATGTGACGATCACGGACGCGCGCGGGGCGCTTGAGCTCCTGGAGGTGGACGAGCTGGGCTTGGACCAGTTGGACCGCAGGATTATCGCGACCATCGCTGAGAAGTTCGACGGCGGTCCGGTCGGGCTGGACACCCTGGCTGCGGCTGTAAGCGAAGAGCCCGAAACCATCGAAGATGTCTATGAGCCGTTCTTAATGCAGCTGGCGTTCATCCAGCGCACACCGCGCGGCAGGATTGTTACACCGGCTGCATACGGCCATCTTGGACTAAGGCCGCCTGGAGGCGGACAGCTGCTTGTCTGATGAACTCGTTCTGTTGCACATCTGTTGCGGCCCCTGCGCCATCTGGCCGGTCGACTGGCTGAGAGGACAGGGGTTTGCCGTCGACGGCTTCTGGTTCAACCCCAATGTCCACCCGCGACGCGAATACCAGGCGCGACTCGACTCCTGCCGCCGCTATGCGGCTATGCACGCCCTGACGTTGCACGAGCAGGATGAATACGGTCTGCAACCGTTCTTGGCCAAGCTCTGGCCGCAGCGCGTAGCCAAGCCTGAGCGATGCGAACAGTGCTACATAATGCGGCTCGAAGCCACGGCCCGCAAGGCGGCTCAACTGGGCGTCGGCATAATCAGCACCACGCTGCAGGTTTCGCCGTTTCAGGATCACCTGTTGATAGAGGAGGCGGGCCGGAAGGCTGCCGCGGAATGGGGTGTCCGGTGGCTGCAGCATGATTGGCGAGGCGGTTTCCAAGCTGGCCGAACCAAGTCACGCCTGTTGGAGCTCTACCAACAGAGTTACTGTGGCTGTCTGTTTAGCGAGGACGAGCGCTATCGGCGGACAGGTCCGCGGACCGATACGACGCCTGATGGCTCGCAGGTGAGGGGTGCGCGTGGTTTCGCCGTTACTGACCAGCCTGGCCGTGAGCATCATCACCAAGACACTTCGGAGGCAGGAGACCCACCAAAATGAGGCCGCCGTGCGAATACCTATACCGAGCAAGCCGTCGTCTCAACGGAGTCAAGCTTGGTTAGCCCTCCGGAAGGTGACCGGCCGCAGCGCGCCGCCCGTCTGGCGCGATACCTTGAGCGCATCAGAAGCGGTGAGCAGGATGCTCGCGGAGAGCTGTTGGAAGCGTATGCGCCGTTCGCTCTCAGCATCGCGTCGCGGGTTGTGGGCCGCTTCGTGCGTCTGGGCAGCGACGACGAGGCCAATGTGGCCCTGATGGCCCTGGATGAGGCGGTAAGCAGCTTCGCATCCGACAAGGGCAGCTTTCTCGGGTTTGCGACTCAGGTCATCCGCAGGCGCGTGATAGACCATGTCCGGCGGGACAGCCGCAAGGCGCGAGAGATACCATCGGGGGTAGCGTTCTCTGGCGGCGACGGCGATGGTGATGACGCCAATGAGCCGCGTCTGCCGCGCGGCGCAGTTCTATCAGAGCTGGCGTCGCGGGACTATGAAGACGGCGAGGTCAGGCGCCAGGAGTTGGCGCTGTTGGCCAGTGATCTTGCTCAATACGATTTGGATCTTGAGGAGTTGTCCCGGGTGGCGCCGCGCCACCGCGATGCACGGGAGGCAGCCAAGGCGGTCGCCAGGACCCTCGCCGGAGACGAGCACCTGCGAGAACACCTGCTGCAGCGACGGCAGTTGCCGTTGCGGGAGCTCGAGTATAGAACCGGCGTAGGACGCAAGAGCTTGGAAAGGCACCGCAAGTTCATAATCGCGGTGGCCGTCGTCCTAATCGGTGATTACCAACACCTGCAAGACTACGTGGTCGGTAGCCCGGACCAGCTTCTGTAGGTCCGGGGTAGGGGGTGGACAGGATCAAACGCCAACGTCCCAAGGCGAGCTTGCCGGAGGCTACCTACGCAACCGGCTTGGTGCTATCCGTTCGCGGCAGATGGGCCGTGGTCATGGCCAAGGGCGGCGCTATGGTCCGGGTGCGGGTTCCGTTTTCGGGCGCCCAGCCCGGCGATGTTATTGTCATCCCACGGTGGGTGCACCGCGGTGGCGTATCCCCGGCCCGCCGGCTGGTCACAGCCGCCGTGGCTTCGTTTGCCGCAGTAGCCTTAATCGTGGCCGGTGTGAGCGCCGCGATGTTCCTGCGTCCTCTGCCTGCCCTCGCGATGATATCGGTCGACATCAACCCCGGTTTTAGTCTCGGAATCAACTCCCTGCTGAGGGTAGTCTCCATCCAGGCCTCTGACGCTGAGGCCGAACGGCTGATCGGCGACCTGCACCCTGGTAGGCGGCCCCTATCTGAGGTCCTGCATGATCTGGTTGATCTCGTCGGGCAGACAACCGGGATGCCAGGTGCGCTATTTATACTTGTCGGGGCCGCACCGTTGCCCGGCCAAGCCGACCTTCCGGCGGGGCTTCAGGAAGGCATCCACCAGGCTGTGGCGAAGACTCAGGAGGCCCTGGGAGACCGTGACCTCCCGCACGGCGCGCCGGGAATCGAGGTCGCGATTGTCGTACTGCCTGACCCGGTGGCCGAGGCTGCCCGGCAGGCCGGAGTATCGATTGGTCGATATGCGGTTATGCTCGCCCTCGCTGAGGTTGGGGCTGGCGAGGCCCACGTTGGCAGCTTGGTTTCGGGTGCCGTGCTTGGGGCCCTGCAGGACGCCGGCATCGGACCGGCCGAGGTAACCGGGCGCTTGAACGCGCCGGGTCAGCTCAAGAAGCTTCTGGCGGAGCACGGGGAGGCGGTCGATCAGGCCGCCGCCGGTGCCGGTTCGCCTGATGCTGGGCCGGGGCGACCGGATAGCCCGCCAGGTCTGGATATCGCTCCGGGACCACCAGGGCGGCCACCAGGTGACGAGGAGCGGTCGGGCGATGCCCCGGCCATCGACACCGAGACCGGCTTTCCGGTGATTAAGGGCGGCGCTAAGGATGCGCGGGGCCGAGCTTCAGAGGTCTTGGAGCGTTTGGAGGAGGTCTTTGGTCGGCGGCCGGGGGCCGGAGGCCAAGGGCCTTAATCGGACGGACGCCGCGATTTCATCTGCACGCGATTGGGAGGTCTACGATGTCCTTCACCCACCGCCTGGCGCGTTCCCTTCGGCTGCACTACGTGGCGCCCACTGTCCTGGGCGCCTTAGTTGTACTACTCGGCCTGGCCGGTCAGATGTCGTCCGCGCCGGCCTGGGCTGCCAATCCCTGGCTGCCGGCTGAGATTCGAGTTGCCCTGCACCAGAACACGGCGCAGATCACTCTCGGTGCTACAGCCCCGTACCAAGTGGTGAACGCTCAGAGCGGGCAGATGGCTTTGCTTCTGAGTTCAAGCGAGCAGATCCAGCTAAGGTCGGCCCTGGGCCTGATTTACGTGAACGATCAAGGGCCTTACTATGGCCCGCTGCAAATCCGTCTAGTTGACGAGCTCGGAGGCAGACTCAGCATTGCCGGTCGTCAGTACCGGGGCTGGCTCGAGGCCTCGATTGGCTCCGACGGTCAGCTGCTCTTGGTCAACCAAGTCGGACTCGAGGATTACCTCCAGGGTGTCGTCCCGCGCGAGATGCCCGCGAGCTGGCACCCGGAGGCCCTCAAGGCGCAAGCGGTTGCTGCCAGGACCTATGCCGTGAGTCAGATCAGGGCCTCGCAAGCTGCGGGCTCCAGATTCGCCGTCGTAGCGACCACCGACTCCCAAGTCTACGGCGGCAGCACGGGCGAAGTCGCATCGACCAACCTGGCCGTGCAGCAGACCCGGGGCATGATTCTTACCTACCAGGGTCAGCCGATTACGGCGGTCTACCACGCATCATCAGGCGGCCACACCGAGAACAGCGAGATCGTCTGGACCAGCGCGTTACCCTATCTGCGCGGCGTCCCCGATTTTGACCAATGGTCACCTAGATATAGCTGGGAGATTGCGATGACCATGGAAGAGGTCGCAAGGCGGCTCGGCAATGCCGGCTACGACATCGGCTTGGTCCTGGCCATCGAGCGGACGGGGCCGGTTGGGGTTTCCGGACGAACCCACAGCCTGACCTTTCGCGGCACCGATGGCACCCTTGAGCTGCGCTCCGAAGCCGGAAGACGGGCTTTGGGCCTCTGGAGTACGCTTTTCGAAGTAAGCATAACCGAAGAGCATGAGGGCATCGTGGTCACGGGCCTGCCCGCGGGGCGAGAGGTAGTAGTTGCCGGTGCGGCGGCCGGGGCGGTGCAGACGGTGTCGCGCAGTGTCGGGCAGAGCTTCTCGATTGGCGCCGAGGGAGTTCTATACCGGATGCCTCGCTACACCGTTGTTCACAAGGCCCATATCACCGGAGCTGTCGTGTTCACCGGGGGCGGGTGGGGACACGGCGTGGGTATGTCGCAGCACGGCGCATATCAGTTGGCGCGTGATGGCAAGACCTTCGCCCAAATCCTGGCCCATTACTACCCGGGCGCAGTTCTGGAACAGCGTTAGGCGGACAACGGGCCATCGCCGGCGGGTCGCCGACGGCCAAACGTGTTAAGCTAGCCTTATGTTAGTGTCGGACTTCTCGTTTGACCTGCCGGACGAGCGGATTGCGCAAGTGCCTGTGCAGCCGCGCGATTCGTGCCGCCTGATGCTCCTTGACCGTCAAACTGGGTGCGCCCGCCATCACCTCTTTCGCGAGTTGGCTCTGCTGATTAGACCGGGTGACTGCATTGTGATCAACGAGACCAGAGTGCTAAAGGCTCGGCTATTCGGCACGGTGATTGGAGAGTCCGCCAAGGCCGTCGAGATAATGCTGCTGAGGCAGTTGGCAAGCCCGTTGACGTGGCGAGCCTTGGTTCGCCCGGGCCGGCGGCTGACCGCCGGTTCGGTCGTTGCCATCAACGACGCCGAGGACGTTGTGGCGAACATCGGGCGCCGGATGGGTGACGGCCAGGTTGAGTTGAGCTTTGCAGGCCTTGCCCCAGAGGAGTTTGCCAGTTGGCTGGCTGCGAGCGGTGCTACCCCTCTGCCACCCTATATCAAGGCCCGCATCGCTCTGGACGACGATTACCAAACCATCTATGCGACGGTCGACGGCTCAGTCGCCGCGCCCACCGCCGGCCTGCACTTCACGCCAGCTGTTCTGAACAGCCTTGCCGCGCGCCAGGTGGCCGTAGCCAGAGTCGTTCTCCATGTGGGCTATGGCACGTTTGCCCCCCTGCGCGCCCAAGCCGTGGCCGACAACCGCATGGCTGCAGAGCACTTCCTGGTGAGCGCCGATGCTGCCGAAACCATCAACCGCCAGCGAAGGTCAGGCGGTCGCATATTCGCCGTTGGCACGTCGGTGACCCGGACCCTAGAAACTGTCAGCAGCGCAGAAGGGCTGGTTGCCCCGGCTCAAGGCTGGTCGGACCTCTTCGTCTACCCCGGCTACCAGTTCAGGGTCGTGGATGGGCTGATTACCAACTTCCATCTACCTGGCTCTTCGACGCTGCTGCTGGCGTCCGCCCTGGCCGGCTGGTCCAACCTGGCCTCAGCCTACGATACCGCGATCACGATGGGTTACCGCTTCTACAGCTTCGGCGACGCGATGATGATCGTCTAGGACAGCAGACACGGAGGTTGACTGGCACCCATCATGCTTAGATTCCGCATCGAGAAGACCACTGGAGCCGTGGCAGACCCTGCTGACCGGGCGGCTCGCCCGAGAGCGGGTGAAGTCGCCACGGCGCATGGTCGTTTTTGCACGCCGCTGTTCATGCCCGTTGGCACCCAAGGCACAGTCAAAGGTGTCACCCCCGAGAGCTTGGAAGCCATCGGAGTACAGGTGATCCTGGCCAACGCCTATCATCTTTACCTGCGTCCAGGCATCGAAGCTGTGGCCCAGCTCGGAGGGTTGCACCGGTTCATGGGTTGGTCAAGGCCCATACTCACCGATAGCGGGGGCTTTCAGGTGTTCTCGCTCGGCGGCCTACAGAAGATTGACGAGAGCGGCGTCACGTTCAAATCTCACCTTGACGGTTCCACTCACCACTATAGCCCGGAGAAGGCAATGACCGTGCAGGCAGGCTTGGGCGCGGACATAATCATGCCCCTTGATGAATGTCTCCCCTATCCGGCGACCTGGGAGCAGGCGTCGGCATCAGTCGATCTCACGACGAGGTGGGCTGAACGGTGCCTGGACGCTCAGCAGCGGCCCTCAGAGCAATCGCTCTTCGGCATTGTCCAGGGAGGCGCCTTTCCCGATCTGCGGCAGCGTAGCGCCGAGGCTCTAGTCGCCATGGATTTCCCCGGCTACGCGATTGGTGGACTCAGTGTGGGCGAGCCTGCTGAGGTGCTTCTGTCGGTGCTCGACACCCTGGTCGAGCGACTGCCATCCGACCGCCCGCGCTACCTGATGGGTGTGGGCACACCGGACCTGCTGGTCGAGGGGGTGCGCCGGGGCATTGACATGTTCGACTGTGTGCTGCCTACCCGCACGGCCCGTCTGGGCACAGCCCTGGTCCCGCAAGGGCGCTTGGTACTGCGCAATGCGGCCTATGCGCGAGATGGCCGACCAATCCAGGAGGACTGCGCCTGCTACACCTGCCGCACCTTCAGCCGGGGCTACATAAGGCACCTGCTCAAGGCGCGCGAGATGCTGGGCGGCCAGCTCATCACCGTCCACAACCTGTGGTACCTGACCCGCCTGATGGAGAGCATCAGAACGGCCGTCCTTGCCGGCGAGTTCGACGGTTTCGCCAATGAGTTCTGGCGGCGGCGTTCGCGGGGTGATGTTACTGAAGATGACCAATGACAGACGAGGGGTGACTAAAAATCAATTCTGAAAACCTTGCCGCTCTGACGCCAATGCTAGTCTTTCTAATCGTGGCTTACGGGGCTATGTATCTCTTCGCGATCCGTCCGCAACAGCGGCAGCAGCGCAGGCGGCTGGAGATGCTGCGCGAGCTCAAGAAGGGTGATCGCGTGGTCACAGGTGGGGGTTTGATTGGCTGGGTGGCCGCGATCAAGGATGATACCATCAAACTCAAGATTGCCGACCGGGTCGAAGTTGAGATGGAGAAGACCGCCATCGTCCGCCGTGCCGGTCAGGATTCTTGAAGC
>Ga0114946_10000871_pt1 | contig 20644 bp, 13 predicted proteins | sample WalLakDeSediment_FD_88676 | JGI IMG/M metagenome (GOLD analysis project Ga0114946, IMG submission 88676) | Lake sediment microbial communities from Walker lake, Nevada to study Microbial Dark Matter (Phase II) - Walker Lake 11/02/13 Deep Sediment | ecosystem: Environmental > Aquatic >...
CGGCCGACCCGAGCGGCGCAGATCTTCGGCGACCCCGGCCGCCACGATCCAATCGAGCGGTCGCAAGCTCGCGCGGGCGAGGGCGAGCTGCGGCAAGAAGGCCTGGAGGTCGTCGGGCGTGGTCCCGGAGATCAGCACGAACAGGTTGCCGCCGGTCGGGATCAGCAGGTTGTCGATCACCGAGTCGCCGTCGGCGACCATGAACTCGACGGCCGGGCCGGCCGGCAGCTCGAGCTCACGGGTCCACAGCAGCGTGTAGTTGCGAGCGGTCCACTCGGCGATCAGCGGCTCGGCGCAGGCCATGCCCTCGCAGCGCGAGCCCCGGGGCTCGCGGACGACGAACTGCACGCGCTCGCTGGGGTCGGCGTCAGCGGGCCGGTTGGGGATCGCTTGGCGGACGCCGAGGCCGTCGGGGTTGGGCGTGGCGGCGGCGGCGAAGAAGATCTCGGCCGAGACCTGGGTGTCGGCGTGGCGCGTGGGCGCGAGCGCGGCGAGGGCCGCTGGGGCGACGCCCGCGAGCTGGCGATCGAAGCCCTCGGGGGTCTGCAGCCAAGCGGGGAGCAGATCGTCGGCGCTGGTCAGGATCGCGGGCAGGCTGTCGTCGCTCAGCCAGGGGTGGTCGGGGTCGACGAGCCGGGCCGCGGCGAGCAGCTCGCGGGCGTGGCTGAGATCGTCGGGGCCGGTCAGGAGCGGCAGCGCGTCCGCGAGTATGAGCGGCTCGCCGGGGTGCAGGGCGACGAGCTCGCGGGCGAGGGCGAGGGCCTGCTCGCGCATGCGGGCGTCGACGTACTGCGAGAGCAGCATCAGCTTGCCGACGTGGCTGTCGGGGTGGGCGCTGGTGATGGTCTCGTAGGTGGCGAGCCCGCGCTCATTGGCGATCGCGTCGAGCAGGTCGAGCATCGGCTCGCGGGGGATCCGGCCGTGGTCGAGGTCGGCGCGGATCAAGCCGGTGATGGCCAGGGCGTAGAGGGCGGTCGAGCGCAGCGCGGCGTCGCTGACGGCGCCCTCGGGCCGGTTGGCGGCGAGCAGCTGCGGGGCCTTGGCCGTGAACACGGCGCTCGGATCGTCGCCGGCCGCGGGCAGCCAGGCGAGCAGCCGAGCGGCGTAGAGCTCGGCGGCGATCAGATCGAGGCTGCGGACCGCCGAGCCCGACGCGAGCGCGAGCCGGCGACGATCGTTGGGCTCGAATTGATCGACGATCTGCTGGCGCAGCAACGGCCCGCGGTAGCGACCTTGGCCGAGCTCGAGCAGGTCCGGCTCGGCGGCGATCGCCTCGCGCGCGAGCTGCTCGACGCGCAGGCTCGCGCCCAGCTGATCATCGCCGCGCTTGGACGCCAGCAGCGACGTGTTGAGCAGCCAGACCGGATCGTCGGCGAGGTCCGGCAACCCGGCCGCGGTCGCGAGGAACGACTCGAGCTCGAAGCCGTGGGCGCGGGCCTGATCAGGATCGTTGAGCGCGAGGTAAGCCAGGTCGACCGCCAACGACGGGCTCCCGCCGAGCTGCTGCCAAAGCGGGATGCAGCGCTCGGCGGCGATGTCGAGCTCGTCGCGCTCGAACATGCGTAGGCACGCGTACTGAGCGAGGGCCGGATCCTCGATCGCGCCGTAGAGCTCGGCGACCTGGCTGAGCACGACTGGATCAGCGGCCTCGAACAGCTCCTCGCGGGCCAGCGACCAGGCCAGCAGGTCATCGACGGCGCCGCGCGTGCGGGCGTCGGCGAGCAGCAGCGTGGGGTGCTTGGCGCTCGCGGTCTGGAGCATGCCCTGGGCCCTGGGCCGGGCGGCCGCGAGCGCGGCGAGCTCGTCGTCGCGGCCGATCAGGAAGGTCAGCCACAGCTCGACGTTGCGGTATTGCACGCGCAGATCGGCCGGCATCGCGCTGAGCCAGCTGAGCGTGTGGGCCGCGACCGGGAACGCCTCGGCGGGCAGCGGCGTGGCCTCGAGCTCGTCGAGCAGGCGCTCGAGCCCGACCTCGGCGGTCGGTCGGAGCTTGGCGGCGGGCTCACCGAGGGCCAGGGCCGCGGCGCCGTCGTTGCGGGCGAGCCACGCGGCGGTGAGCGTCGGGCCGTCGATCTCGCCCCGCTCGGCGGCGTCGAGCAGCTCGCTCGCCGACCAGTGGACCCGGCTGTCGGGGAACAGCAGCAGCGCGTCACGGATCCGATCGCGGTCGAGCTTGGCCAGCGGGGCGGTCCGCAGGACGCCCTCGAACGCTGGCAGGGCGAGCGGGCGGCGGGCGAGGGCCTGCACGTAGAAGCTGTGGGCGTTGCCGAGCGAGCCGGCCGCCTCGGCTATGCGCGCGCGTACGAACGGGGCCATGAACCCGAGCGGATCCTCGGCCTCGGCCACGGCCAACGCCCGATCGCGGAGGACCGACTCACCAGCGAGGTTCGCCGCGAGCGCGAGCCGGCCCGCGACCACGCCCTTGGCGACGCCGTCGAGCGCCTCGACGGCGAGCAGCAGCTCGGCGGTCGCGGGCTTCCACGCGCCCATGCGTGAGAGCGCCAGGCCCCGGGCGAAGTGGGCCAAGCGCGAGCGACCCGGGAACAGATCGCCGACCATCGAGGGATCGCCGGGGAGCCAGCGCTCGAGGAACCATGACGCGTCGACGTCGGCGCTCGGGACCTCGAGCAGCAAGTTGGCCAGCTCGCGGGGCTCGACCAGGCCGTCCTCGAGATCGTGCAGGGCCATGGTTGCGATCGCCCGGGTCTCGGGCCGCAGGATCGCGCCGTTTTGATCGAGCCGCGCGCGCGCGAGGTCGGGGCGGTTGGCCGCGAGCTCGGCGAACAACGCCGCCGCTTGAAAGTCCGTGGTCGCGGCGGCGCGGGTGCCTTCGTAGGTTTGCAGCCGCTCGCGCACGTCCGCGAGCTGCTCGCCGCTGAGCCACGGGATCGGGGAGAACCACGCCGCGCGGACGTTGGCGGCCCCGGCCAGGGCGTCGAGCCCATCGCTGTACTCGGGGCTGGCCGCGTCGAGCTTGCCGAGCTCGTTGACGACCTCGCGGCAGTCGTCGTCGAACAGCGCGCGCTCGCGGCAGATCATGAACTTGGCGCCGAGCGTGGGGCTGCGCCCGACGACGCCGGCGAGGGCCTGCTCGCGGACCCGCGGGCGCGAGTCGGTGTTGAGCGCCGCCGATCCGAGCACCGCGAGCCCGAGCCACGGCCGCGTGCGGCCCTTGGCCTGGGCGACGAGCGTGCGATCGGCGGCGCGGGCGAGCTCGTTGTGTCGCTTGGGCGCGAGATCCTGCTCGAAGTTGCTGACCCAGCTGGCGATCGCCGGCGACCGCTGGGCCTTTGTTTTTCGCTGCCAACGCTCGAACTTGGCCCGGCCCGCGGAGGTCCCGGACTCGAGGCCGATCATCGCAATCAGGGTGGCGTGGAGCTGGGCTTCGGCCTTGCTCGGCTTGGCGAGCGCGCCGGGCTGCTCGAGCGCAGCGAGCAGCTCGCCAGCGTCGCCGAAGGTCCCATGCTTGACCATCGACGTGGCCCGGTACAAGGCGAGCGCGCGGCTGTCTGGGCGCGCGCGGTGGCGGATCAGCATCCGCGCCTGACCGCCGAGGGGATCGACGGTGGCGCTCGAGAGATCGGGGAGCAGGCGGGCGTCGGCGACGAGCTCGCCGCGCTCGATCGCGTCGACGACGACCTTGATCGAGAGCGCCTCGGGGCTCCAGCGATCGCTCGCGAGGATCGCCGCGAGCCAGCGCCGGTGGTCGTCCGCGCGGCGCTCGGTCGCGGCCCGGTCGTGCTCGGTCCAGAGCATGTCGATGGCTTCGGGCCCGAGCTTGGCGAGGGTCTCGGGCGCGAGCCGGGGCGCGCCGTGGGGCAGGCCGGGGCTTTGAAAGCTGCGCCAACGCAGGCGCGTCAGCCCAGCGAGCATGCTCGCGTCGCGCTCGAAGGCCGCGAACAAGTGGGCGTAGCCCCAGCTCAGATCGGCCTCGTGGGTGATGCTCAGCGCTCGAGCGATGCGCTTGCGCTCGCGCTTGGGCGCGGTCAGGAACTGCGCGGCCTCCAAGACCAAGCGCCCGTCGAGGATCACGTCGCCGGTGCGCACGGCGAACCGGGCGGCCTCGTCGAGCTGGGCGAGGGCCGCGTCGAGCTCGAACGCCGACCCGCCCGCGAGCCGGATCAGCAAGACCCGCGTGCGCGCGAGCGCGAGCTGCTCGCTCGCAAACCCAGCCGCCTCGTCATGGTTGCCGAGCTCGAGGGCCACGCTCGCCGCCGCCCGGGCCCGCTGCTCGCCCTGGTCGAGCTCACCAAAGCCGCCGAGGTGGCCTAGGCTCACGCGCTCGGCCAACGCGTCGCCCTCGATCGACTCGAGCTGCGTGGCGATCCGAACCCGCGCGCCGGCGCAGGCGCTCAGGGTCGCCGTGAGGCTGAGCAGCAGCGGCGCGAGGACGGTCGCAAACCGGGGAGGCTGGCGCGAAGACATCCCCGCGACCCTAATTTGTTTTGCGGCGAGGTGCGAGGTCCCGCCCGAACGGAAGCCACCATGGTTTGCCAGGGCTCTCGCTACCTGACCGAACCCAACCCAACATCGGGGTTCGCGCTCGCCGAGATTGGCGGGGAGACGTGAGCGCCGATGGGGGTAGATTAGCCAAGCGGACACGGCGCTGACCAGGACGATCCAAGCCGAAATCGCCGAGGCGGCGCCGACGCGACCGGGTTCCCTGGACGCCGCTAGACCCCACGCTGCCCGCGTAGACGCTGGTTTCGCACGCCGACGCATTTTACAGTTGGCTGCGTGGGATATTGCTGGGCTTGGCACGTCGGCGCATTATCCAGCTGTGCCCGAATGTGCAATCAATCGCACATGTGCCTATGAATATGAGCTGCGGCATCAAGGGTAATGGAAATACTATTTTACAGCAAGAAAGGTGAGAATAAATGTCACATGTACAAACTTCGACGAGGGGCGGAAGCGGCGGAAGCGGCTTCACGGACAACCTGACTGAGACCTGTCAAATCAGGACGGTCATCATCCGCCACGGCCGCTACGTCGACGCGATTCAAATCGTCTGGACGACCCCCACCGGCCAGCTCGTCACCGGTCCGCGCCGCGGTGGTGGCGGAGGTGCGCGGTCCTCGTTCAATTTGGCGGACGGCGAGTCTATCGCCGCGGTCGTCGGTCGCTCCGGCGCCTACATCGATCAGCTCGAGTTTCGGACCAACCGGGGCCGGCTGTTCGGGCCCTACGGGGGCGCCGGTGGCTCGCCCTTCGCCTACTTCGATCTGAACGTCGGCGGCTTCTTCGGCCGTTCGGGCGCCTATCTCGATCAGATCGGAATGCTCTCGAAGACGCAGTGCCCCGGCACCTGATCGCCGAGTCGTGAGCGTGCCCGGCGAGCCTCCACGCTCGCCGGGCTTTTGCCTTTGGATTGGATCTCACCAGCGTCCGGTCGCCTCACCACGGGCTGCTAGCCGACCTGCGTGGTCGCGGTCGCGAGCCCCGCCTCGATGCTCGACCAACACCCGGCCTCGTCTTGCTCGCCCTCGAGCAGCTGCTCGAGCGCGGCCTCGACCACGGCCATCGCCCGCGAGACCTCGGCGTGGCCGTAGGTCCCGGCGGTCCCGTGGAGCGTGTGCGCGATCCGATGGGCGGCCTCGAGCGCGGTCTTGCGGCTGGCGGCGTCGGCTTCGTAGGCGTGTCCGATCGCCGCGCGCAGGCCCTCGAGCTTGCTCGCGAGGCCGTCGGCGTAGCGCTGGCGCAGGGCCGCGAGCCGGTTGCGTCCGCGCTGCTCGACGGGCTGCGCCAAGATCCCGCGGATGTCGTCGGGCAGGCGCATGGGATCGAAGGGCTTGGCGATCACGCCCGCGGCTCCAAACCCGACGTAGCGCTCGCGCTCGTGGCTCTGGACCCGGGCGGTCATGAAGATCACCGGGATGTCGCGGGTCGCTTCGTCGCTGGCGAGCGCGTGGAAGGTCGCGACCCCGTCCATCTCCGGCATCATGACGTCGAGCAGGATCAGGTCCGGTTGACGGGCGGCGGCGAACTCGAGCGCCTGCGCGCCGGATGACGCCAAGATCGTCGTCCAGCCGCCGACCTGCGAGAGGCTCAGCTCGGCGATGGTGCGGATGTCGGGCTCGTCGTCGACGAGGAGGATGGTGTTGATCTCGGGCAAGGGGGTGTCTCCTCGAGGATTAAAAGCTGCGCTGCGCCTCGTCTTCGAGGGTGCGCAGGGCTTCGGCGAGGCCGTGACGTCGCTCGCGTTCATCGGCGGCGCGCTCGCTGACGGCGAGGCTAGCGAGGCTCGACGCCACGCGGATCAGGCTCGAGCGGATCGGCACCGGCAAGCCCCGGCGGCGGGCCAGGCTCGACGCTTGATCGTGGAGCTCGCGGGCGAGTCGGCGATCGTTGTCGTTGGTCGGGGTCCCGATCAGCACGAGCGCGCCCTCGACGAGGTCGAGGACCGAGTCGTTGGGCAGGTTGCCGGTTCGTGGGCGGCGCTTGCGAAACGGGCTGGACTCGGCGCGGAACCGCCGGACCGGGCGCTCGGTCTCACCCTCACCGATCTCGAAGTGAAAGCGCGAGCCGACCCCGGGCTGGCTCTCGACCCCGATCACCCCGCCGTGGGCGTCGACGATCGCCTTGGAGATCGCGAGGCCGAGCCCGCTGCCGCCGGTCGAGCGCGTGTCCGACTCCTCGAGCTGCGAGAACTTGCGAAACAGCTTGGGCAGCTGATCCTCGGCGATGCCGGGGCCCTCGTCGCAGATCGAGAACCGGACCGTGCCGACCACGACCTGCTCGAGCTCGACGCGGACCGTGTCGCCGGGCTTGGAGAATTTGATGGCGTTGGACAGCAGGTTGATCAGCACCTGCAGCAGCCGATCCCGATCGCCGCGCAGCTGCGAGGCCGGCTCGAACTCGCGGACCAAGGCCACGCCACACTCCTCGGCGAACCCGGCGATCTCGGCGATGGCCTCGTCGGCGAGGACCACGGGGTCGAGGTTCTCGCTGCGCAGCTCGAGCTTGCCGGTCTCGATCTTGTCGAGGTCGAGGATGTCGTTGACCAGACGGATCAGCCGCTCGGTGTTGCTCAACGCGATCTTGACCAAGCTGCTGGTGCGCGGCTCGAGCACTCCAACGACTCCGCCGTCGAGCAGCCCGAGCGAGCCGCGGATCGAGGTCAGCGGGGTCCGCAGCTCGTGGCTGACGATCGACACGAACTCGTTTTTGAGCCGCTCGATGCGGGCGCGCTCGGTGATGTCCGTGGCGATCCCGACGACGCCCTCGATCCGATCTTGGCCTTGATCGTCGCCGGTGACCGCCGGTGAGCAGCGCAGCTCGAAGGTCATCCGGCCGATCGGCGCGGTCGTGACCGTGGTCTCTCCGCTCATCGCCCGGCGCACCGCTCCGAGTAATTGCGGCACGTGAGCGAACACTTCGAACACCGAGCGCCCGATCACGCGCTCGGGTGATACGCCCAAGCCCGCGGCCCCGAGCCCGTCGAACAGCGACAAGATCCCGTCGGGGTCGATCGAAAACAACACGATCGGGGCGCCCGTGATGATCGTCCGCAGTCGATTTTCGCTGGCCACGAGGGCCTCTTGCGCGCGCCGGCGAGCGCTGACGTCCTCCTCCGTGATCAGCGCGAGCCGCTCGGGGCCATCGACGGCGCTGACTTGGATCAGGAACCACGCCCGCCCACGCGGGCCATCGCGGGCGACCTCGCTCTCATAGCGACGCCGACGGTTGTCGAGCACCTCGAGCACGCCGGCCACGAACGCGCCGACCTGATCGCCCGGCCCGGCGGGGCTCAAGCCTGCGAGGTAATGGCTGCCAATGGGTCGCCACGGGGGCGCATCGGTCCGTTCGTAATTCATCGGCGACAGCCATGACCGGTTGGCCGCGATCACCCGGCCCTCCTTGTCGAGCAGCGCCGCGCGGTTGGGCATGGCCTCGAGCAGATCGCCGGCGGGCCCGGGAGCGAGGGAGGCGGGCGCCTCATCATCGCCCGGCTCGCCGCTCGGCCGCCCCTGGTCGCCGCTCTCAGACCTCACGGCCCGGGAGTATGACGCCCTCGGGGCGCGGCCACCAGCAGGACCTGCGGGCGAGGTCGCCCACGGAAAACCGCGCGCCCGTAATCGTGCTTGTCAGCGATCGACGTCGGCTGCCATAAAGACCCCGATGCCTAGCCAACCAGGCGCAGGGAGGAAAGCCAGGGTCTTGGTGGTCGACGACGACGTCGACCTCTTGGCTTTGCTCGAGGCGGGACTCGAGGACGGTGGTTACGAGGTCGAGGTCTGTGGGTCCGCCGAACGAGCGCTCACGCTGCTCGAGGTCGCGGCCTACGACATCATCGTCACCGACATCAATTTACCGGGCATGAGCGGCCTCGACTTTTGCTCGCGGGTGGTGTCCGAGCGCGGGAACGTCGTGGTCATGGTCATGACCGCGTTCTCGAGCATCAAGTCCGCGGTCACGGCCCTGCGCGCCGGGGCCTACGACTACCTGATGAAGCCCCTCGACATCGAGGCGCTCGTCCATCGCCTCGACCGGGTCGTGCGTGAGCAGGACACCCAGCGCGAGGTCCAAAAGCTGCGCGAGATCGTCGCCGAAGAGCGGGGCTTTGAAGGGCTGCTTGGGACCAGCGCGCCCATGCAAAAGCTCTACGACCTCGTCGCACGCGCGGGCGAGACCGACGCCTCGGTGCTCGTGACCGGCGAGAGCGGCACGGGCAAAGAGCTGGTCTCCCGGGCGCTGCACCGGCGCAGCGCTCGGAGCAGCGCGCCGTTCGTGCCGGTCAACTGCTCGGCGATCCCCGACACCCTGCTCGAGAGCGAGCTGTTCGGCCACGCCCAGGGGGCCTTCACCGACGCTCGCAAGTCTCGCGCGGGCCTGTTCGTCGAGGCCAGCGGCGGGACCTTGTTCCTCGACGAGATCGGCGAGATCCCGCTGCAGGTCCAGCCCAAGCTCCTGCGCGCCCTCGAGGAGCGCCGGGTCCGGCCGGTCGGCGCCGACAAGGAGAGCGAGGTCGACGTGCGCCTGATCGCCGCCACCAACCGCGACCTCGAGGCCGCCGTCGAGGACAACAGCTTCCGCGAGGATCTGTTCTTCCGCGTCAACGTCATCCACATCCACGTCCCGCCCCTGCGGGCCCGCGGCGGCGACGTCCTGCTCCTCGCCCAGAGCTTCCTCGAGCGCTACGCCGCCCGGTTCGGCAAGGACGTCGTCGGGCTCGGCTCCGGCGCGGCTGAGCGGCTGATGGCCTACAGCTGGCCCGGCAACGTTCGCGAGCTACGCAACTGCATCGAGCGGGCGGTCGCCCTCGGCCGCGGCGCCGACATCCAGGTCGAGGATCTGCCCGAGCGGGTCCGCACCCACAGCCGCGCCCAGCTCGTCGTCGGCAGCGACGACCCCTCGGAGCTCGCCGAGCTCGCCGAGATCGAGCGCCGCTACATCCTCCACGTGATGGAGGTCGTCGGCGGCAACAAGAGCCTCGCGGCCAAGACCTTGGGCCTCGATCGCAAGACCCTCTACCGCAAGCTCCAACGCTACGCCCGCTCCGGCAACGCCGATTGAGCTGGAGGGGCGGGGGCAGTGACTCGTGATCCGCTAATTTATCACATCACTCATGTCACGAACCTCGCGGGGATCGTGGCTGCCGGTGGCTTGTGGTCTGATGCGGTCGCCCACGCCGAGTATTTCGCCGACCAAGCCCACCTCGACAGAATCCGCTGGACGGCGGTCGAGGCTCGACAGTGGAGCCACTGCAAGGAGGAAAAACAGGCAGAATTCCTGGTCAAAGACTTCTTTCCGTGGGGCAAAATATAAATGATTGGTGCCCGCGACCCGGCGGCCGCGGAGCAGGCGAGGGCGCTCGTCGCAACATCGCCAGGCACGCTGCCTCCTGTTGAGTTGCGACCGGGTTGGTACTACACATGAGGGCGTGCTCGAGCTGACCACAGGCGACCTCCTCCAGGCCGAGGTGGAGGCCCTCGTCAACACCGTCAACACCAAGGGTGTGATGGGCAAGGGCATCGCGCTGCAGTTCAAGAAGGCGTACCCGGAGAACTTTCGCCAGTACAAGGCGGCCTGCGACAAAAACGCGCTGGATGTCGGCCAGGTGCTCACGCACGACGCGGGAGGGCTAGTTCGGCCTCGCTACATCATCAATTTCCCGACCAAGCGACACTGGCGCTCGCCGTCGAAGCTCGAGTACGTCGAGCTCGGTTTGCGCGCCCTCGTTGACGAGGTTCGCCGTCTGAGGATCCAATCGATCGCGGTCCCTCCGCTGGGCTGTGGCAACGGTGGGCTTCCGTGGGCCGAGGTGTTGCCGTGTATCGATGCCGCGTTCGGCCCCTTGCAAGACGTGCGTGTGCTGGTGTTCGCGCCGGCCGGCGCTCCGGCCCCCGAGACCATGAAGCACCGCACGCCGCGGCCCAAGATGACTCGCGGTCGCGCATCGTTGCTGGCCTTGATGGCCCGCTACCACTTCCCGGACTACGACTACCCGCTCACGCTGATCGAAGCACAGAAGCTGCTGTACTTCATGCAGCTCGCAGGTGAGCCGCTGCGCCTCGACTACCAGCGCGGCCACTACGGCCCCTACGCGGACAACCTTCGCCACGTGTTACACCACCTCGAGGGGCACTACATCATCGGCTTCGGTGATGGACGCAACCAGCCGGATACTCCGCTGACGCCGCTGCCGGGCGCCGCCGAAGAGGCCGAGGCCTTCCTTGCCCAGCATCCCGACACGCAGGCGCGGCTCGAGCGGGTTGCACGGCTGATTGAAGCGTTCGAGACGCCCTTCGGCATGGAGTTGCTAGCGAGCGTGCACTGGGTCGAGGTGAGCCGCCCGCCCGAGGAGCGCTCACCGGAGTCCGCGTTGCGGGACGTCCATGCGTGGAGCGAGCGCAAGCGCGAGCGCATGCGGCACGCTCACGTGTCGGCTGCGTGGGAGCGGCTGCGCGCGCAGGCCTGGCTGTGACCGAGCGGGTCCTAACTTCGGCTCGCGCCGAGGATGTTGAACTCGATGCGGCGGTTGTTGGCGCGGCCGGCCTTGGTCGCGTTGCTGTCGATCGGGACGTCGGGTCCAAAGCCGGTGGTCTCGATGCGTGCGTCGCTGATGCCCATGCCGACGAGGTAGCTCTTGACCGCGGCGGCGCGCTGGCGCGAGAGCTCGAGGTTGTGATCGTGGGCGCCGTGGTTGTCGGTGTGGCCGGCGATCTCGATGCGTAAATTGGGGTACTGCTCGAGCAGGAGCACGGTCTCGTCGAGGATCGGGAGCGAGGTCCGACGGATCGTGGCTTGGTTGGTGTCGAAGGTGATGCCCTTGATGCTGCCGGTGAAGCGCTTGATGGCTTCGGGGAGCTCGTCGGGGCAGCCGTCTTCATCCTCGAACCCGTTGAAGGTCTCGGGATCATGGATGCATTGGTCGACGTCGTCGAAGATCCCGTCGCCGTCGGTGTCGGGCACTGGGCAGCCGTCGGGCGCGACCCCGGGCTCGTCTGGGCAGGCGTCCTGCTCGTCCCAAAACCCGTCGCCGTCGCGGTCGTACTCCGGGCAGCCGTCGTCGTCCTGAAACCCGTTGAAGGTCTCGGGCTCGTCGGGGCAGGCGTCGACGTCATCGGGGATCCCGTCGCCGTCGCGATCCCCGGGGCCAGCGGCCACGGCGACGGGCGCGGGCCGACGCGGGGTGTTGCGCCGGTTGAGCGAGACCGAGAGCCCGAGCACGGCCTCGAAGTTGTGCGACTCGAAGGTGTTGTCGACCCCTTGCATGTGGGTGACGACGTCGCGCAGATCGAGGCGAAGCAGCAGCCAACGGTTGATGTACACCTTCACACCGCCGCCAAAGTGCAGCGCCGGATCGATGTCGGTCCCGAGCGGGCCGGCGTTGTTGACCCCGATCATCCCGCCGCCGATCAGCACGAAGGGCGTCACGCTCCAACGCCCGAGCTGCGCGACCACGTGGCCCCGGACCGTGAACGGGAGCGCGCCGGCGCCGTCGTCGAGCTTGCTGGGCATCGCCCCGCCCTCGGCCTCGAAGCCAATGAAGCTCAAGGGGTAATAGCCGACGCGCGCGCCGACGTTGGGGTTGAGCTGGCGCAGCGGCTGCCAACCTTGGAGCGGCAGCTCATGGTTGGGCCTAAACAGCTCGTGCTTGCGGTTGAGCAGGAACACGCCGCCGTAGACCCCAAGCTCGACCATGCGCGGCTCCGGCCGCCAGCGTCGGATCCACTTTTGATCCTCGCGCGGGTCCCAGCGAGACGCGCCCTTCGCCTGCGCCTCAGTGTCGGCTCGCGTGTCGGTGCCAAGCTGCAAATCGACCTCGGCGCGGGCCTCGGGGCCGTCCGGCTCGTCGCTCGCGGGCTCGCCCGCGTGGGCGAGGAAGGGGGCTAAGAGGCCAAGGGCACACAGTAAACTGGGAATTCGCCGTCGCATGGTGGAGCTCCGCGGGCCGCACACGCGGGCCGCTCCGGCAATTGTGCCGTGCGCTCGCGGCTTCGCATATTTTTTGACTAAAGCTAGTCCCAGCGGATCCCCTGCGCCAAAGGCAGCTCCGCGCCACCATTGATCGTGCAGGTCTGCCGCCGCATATAGGCCTTCCACGCGTCGCTCCCGGCCTCCCGGCCCCCGCCGGTGGCCTTCTCGCCCCCGAACGCCCCGCCGATCTCCGCCCCCGAGGTCCCTAGGTTGACGTTGGCGATCCCACAATCGCTCCCGCTCGCGCTCCAGAACCGCTCGATCGTGCGGGCGCTGTCGCTAAACAGCGCGCTCGACAGGCCCTGCTCGACGCCGTTTTGCCAGGCGATCGCCCGCTCGATCGCGCCGTCGGGGAAGCTGCGTACATACAAGATCGGCGCGAAGGTCTCGATCTGCATGGGGGCGAATTCCTGGTCGCCAGCGAGCGCCTCGGGGACCCGGATCAATGTGGGTTGGACATAGTGCCCGGGCCCAGGCAGGGCCTCGCCGCCCACGAGGACCTCGCCGCCGAGCGCCCGAGCGTGGTCGACCATCGCAAGGAATTGCTCGACCGCCCGGCCGTCGATCAGCGGTCCGACCAGCTTGTGCGAGTCGCGTGGGTCGCCGACGCGCTCGCTGACCTGCTCATAGCCCCGGCGCAGCTTGGCGATCAACGCGTCGGCGATCGAGGCCTCGACGAACAGCCGACGGGTGGTCGTGCAGCGCTGCCCGGCGGTCCCGGCCGCGCCAAATACGATCGCTCGGGTCGCGAGGTCGAGGTCGGCGCTGCGATCGACGATAGCGGCGTTGTTGCCCCCGAGCTCGAGCAGCGAGCGGCCGAGGCGAGCCGCGACGCGCGGGGCCACGGCCCGGCCCATGGCGCACGAGCCCGTCGCGCTGACCAGCGGCAGGCGGGGATCGTCGACGAGCGCGTGGGCGACGGGATCGTCGGGGCCGATCACGAGCTGCATGGCGTCGGCAAAGCCGGCCTCGGCGAGCACCGGCTGCAGGAGGCCGTGGACCGCGAGCGCGCAAAGCGGCGCTTGCAAGCTCGGCTTCCAGACCACCGGATCGCCGCAGACCAGGGCGATCGCGGCGTTCCAGGACCACACGGCGACCGGGAAATTGAACGCGGAGATGCACAGGATCGGGCCAAGCGGCTGCCACTGCTCGAACATCCGGTGATCGGGGCGCTCCGAGGGCAAGGTCTTGCCGCCGAGGGTCCGCGACAAGCCAACCGCATAGTCGCAGATGTCAATCATCTCTTGGACCTCGCCGCGGGCCTCCTCGATGCCCTTGCCGACCTCGATACATACGATCTGCGCGAGCGCGTCTTGGTGCTGACGAAGCCGCTCGCCCATCGCCCGGACCAGGGCGCCGCGGCCCGGCGCCGGGACCTCGCGCAGCGCCTTGAAGCAGCGGCTCGCGGCCTCGACCTTGGCCGCGGCCGACCCGAGATCGTCTTGCTCGAGGTGGGCGATGATCGTCGCGCGCGAGGGATCGTAGCAGGGCAGGGCGCGCGGGCCCGGGGCGCTCAGCGGTAATGGGGCGCGGAGTTGGGCGAACAGGTGGTTGAGCTCGGCGTCGGCCATCGCCGGGCCCATAACACAGGTGGGTCAGCGCGGCAGGTCGGTGCAGATGGCCTCGGTTTGCGTCTGCGCGCGCGAGCAAAACCACGCTTGGGGCTCGGCGTCCGGCGCTCGACAGATCGCCGTCCACGATGACGGGCCTTCGAGCGGCTGGTTGGCCTCGCTGATCTCGAGCTGGTGCTCGGGGCAGCGCGTCGGCAGGGCGCTGGCTTGGACGAGCGCGGCCGTTGAACACGCCGTGGTCACGAGCAGAGGCAGGCACAGGGCGAGGCGGCGCATCGCTAGAGCTTAGGCCAACCCCCAAGGCCCGCGCAGCTGCGTGGGCGCCGGCTCGACGGGGCCGCCTGACTTGTTCTTGAGCACCTCGTAGCGAACCCAAAACCAGCCCGTGCGCGCCGCGAAGTCCGGCGGATCATCGGCTCGGCGGCTGCGCTCGATCGACGAGGCGACGCGCAGGCCGGTCAGCGGACCGAGGGAATTCATGGCTACGCCGTGGCCACGCTCGCGCAGGACGACGACCCGCGCCTGATGCTGGCGAGCGAGGCCGATCAGCCGGGCTTGCCAGGCCGTCGAGCCCCGCGGCTCGGCCCGGCCGAAATCGAGGACCACCAAGCCAAAGCCGCCCGAGCGGAGCAGCAGCTCGGCCGCGCGGCACTGGCCGCTCGCGCCTGCGTACGCCGAGCCTTGGCCAAGCTCGGGCACGTGCACGACGACCAGCGCCTCGACGTCGACGCCCGCCGCCGCGAGGTCCGGCGGGAACAGGTCGCCGCGCGCGAGCTGAATCCACACGGCGGTCTCACCCTCGCGCTGGACCGCGGCGAGCACCGACACCGCCGCGCTGGTCTGCGCCTCGCCACACAGCTCGACGATCCGCCCAGGCGCGACGAACTCCGCGAGCGCGCGCGCGGGCTCGGGCGCGCCGGGCTTGGGGATCAGGTTCAGCGTGGCGATGGTCATGGGCTGAATGGTAGTTCAGTGGCCGGTGGACGACCATCCGCGCGCGCCACCCTCACGAGACCCGCTGCGTCAACCGCGGCGCGATCTCGTCGAGCCGCTGGCCGCCGACGATGCCGAAGTCCAAGCTGCGGATCGGGAACGGGATCGTCAGCCCTGCCGCGTCGAACGCCTCCTTGGTGACCATGACCCCCTCGGACCGCGCGTCGAGGAAGCTGGTCTCGGGCACCTTGATCCAAAATCGCACGGACAACTTGATCGAGCTGTCGGCGTAGCCCTCGTAGATCGCCGTGACCTCGCGGTCGGGATCGCGGAATGCGAGGCCCTCAATCGCCTCGATTGCGACCTTGCGGGCCTCGCGGAGCGAATCCCCGTAGCTGACGCCAATGTCGACGTCGACCCGGCGCTCGCCGGTCGTGTGGTAATTGCGAATCTCGTTTTGGAGCACGTCCTTGTTGGGGACGATGCAGATCTGACCCTCGAAATTGCGCAGCGTCGTCGACCGAAGGCCGATGTCTTCGACCGTGCCAAACACCTCGTGGATCACGACCATATCGCCGACCTCGAACGGGCGCCGGACCGCCATGAAGACCCCAGACATGAAGTTCGCGGCCATGTCCTGAAACGCGAAGCCGAGCGCGAGGCCGACGACGCCGACGCCCGCGAGCAGCGAGGTCACGGTCGTGCGCAGGTCGAGGATGCCGAGCGCGATGAAGACGCCGCCGAGGATCACCGCGATTCGAGCGATGGTCGAGCCGAGCCTGACTAGGGTCTGGTGACCCGTGAGCTTGTACAGGCCCTGTTTGGCGAGGCGCGAGACCACCCGAGAGAGCAACCCGAAGATCACGATCACGACCATGGCCGCGGCGATGTTCGGGAGTATCTCGATGAATTGGCGGCCCCAATCGCTTAATTTGGACCACAGCGTGTCGAGGGTTGAACCCATGCACGCGAGCGCTGCAAGCGGCGGACCAGCACAGCAAACGCTCTCACAAACTGGGAAGACGGCTGAGGGGGATAGCGTCAGTGCGCCAGCGTGTCGCAACGACACGATTAACGAGCGCCCGATCGCCGCCGCCGCGACGATCGGGAGCCTCGCCGAACACCGGATCAGCCCCGGCGACGCCGGGTGAAGCCGAGCAGCAGCAAGCCGAACGCCCCGAACAACGCCCCCGTGTCGCGCTCCTCGGTCGAGCAGGAGCAGCCTTGGTCGACGACGACCCCGCCAAAGGTGTCGAACGGGACGCCGCCGTCCGTTTCGAAGCCGACCTCGTCGTCGCCGCCGTCGTCGCTCTCGCTGTTGCCGTCGCCGGTGCTCGGATCGCCGTCGCCGTCGCCGTCGCCGTCGCCGTCGCCGGGGTCGCCGTCGCCGTCGCCGGGGTCGCCGTCGCCGTCGCCGTCGCCGGGGTCGCCGTCGCCGTCACCCGGAGGGTTGGGATCGGTGATGCACGCGTTCGATCCGAACAAGCAAATCTCGCCGTCCTCGCAGTGCTCTTGCGCGGTGCAGCAGCCCGGCGTCCAGTCGATCACGCAGCCGACCAGCATGTCGCACGACGCGGTCGTGCAGATGTTGTCGTCGGCGCAGTCGATGGTCATGCCGCCGCACGAGCCGTTGCTGCACGCGTCATTGGCGGTGCACGCGTTGCCGTCGTCGCAAGGATCGTTGTTGTTGGGGTGGGTGCACGCGCCCGCGGAGCACACGTCATTGGTGCACAGGTTGCCGTCGTCGGGGCACTCGCCCTGGTTATTGGGCGGGTGCACGCATTGGCCGTCTTGGCAGACGTCGAAGGTGCACGACTCGCCGTCGTCGGGGCAAAAGCCGTCGGGATCGGGGGCATGGACGCAGACGCCGGCCTGGCAGGTCGGCGGCGCGGTGCAGGGGTTGCCGTCGTCCTGACAGTCGCTGTTGTTTTGACAGGGGATCCCAAGCGCCCACAGCCAGGTGTCCGACATGATCGTCGAGCCGCCAATGTCGTAGGCCGCCCCGGTCCAGAGGTTGTCGTTGCCGTAGCTGGCCATGCCAATTGGCACGCCGTTGGTGTCGATCCCAATGAACGCGGAATCATTCGCCGGCTGCCAGGTGACCTGCCCGAGCATCGCGCCGTTTTGGTCCCAGACCGTGAGGTATTGGGTCCCGTTGCGGGCCGCGGTCAGGCCGATCTGGGTGACCGGCTGACTGAAGGTCACGACCCCGCCGAAGTAGGCAAACGAAGCCTCGTGGATCCCACCGCCAGCGATCGGGGCCGGAAAGTTGGCGGGGCTGTTGGGCTGGTAGTTCGGCTGGCTGGCGTTGCCGAGGGTGGTCACGCCCGCGAGCACGTTGGTCAGCGGCCCGGTGTGGAAGGTCATGCCCTGGGGCGTGTACAGGTTGAGCGGCACGCCGCCAGCGTTGGCTTCGTTGTAGGTCGCGGAGCCGACGATGCCCTGGAGCTGGTTGACGTTGTCGAGGGCCGTGACGGCGCCTTGGCTGGTGATCGTCCCGGCCCAGGCGGTCTCGGCCCCGCCGAGGTAGGTCGCGAAGCAAGCGGCGAAGGAGAGCAGATAGACGCGGCGTTGGTAGTTCATGGCGCGCGAGCAGTCTACAGGACTAGAACGCTCCGTAGCTGACCAACTCGCTGGGCTGGACCTCGATCAGCTGGCCAAGCTCGCGCAGCGAGTCGAGGTCGACGCGAGCGCGGTCGCCGACGATGCTCATGATCACCGGTCGGTTCGCCGTGGTGCTCGCGAAGGTCTGGACCTGCTCGAGCTCGAGGGCTTGGATCTCCGCCCACTCCCACGGCCGTGGATCTCGCTCCTCGCCCCGCTGATCCCAGCTGTTCACGTACCACACGACCCACCGCGGGTCGGTGCGGGTCGAGCGATACTCGGCGTCGAGGGACTCGAGGGTCTGGCCGAGGCGGGTGCCGTCGATCGGGCGGTCGCGCAGGAGCTCGAGGTAGGTGGTCAGCGCGTCGCTGGTCTTGTCGGCCTGGGTGCCCATGCCCCCGATCAGCGCCCATTCATCGGCGGCGACGCTGCCTTGCGAGATATACGCGTAGGCGTAATAGGCCAGGCCCCGGGCCTCGCGGATCTCTTGGAAGATCAGCGAGCTCATGCCGCCGCCGAGGTAGTGGCCGAGGTAGTTGGCGACGGGCACCTGCGCCCGAGGCTGCTGGCCTTGGGGGATCGCGACGGACACCTCGGACTTAGCGACGTCGCGGTGGACGAAATAGATGATCGGGGCGTCGACCTTGCGAAACTCGCGGAGCCTGCGTGGCCCGGTCGGGCGGTGCTTGCGACCAAAGCCGACGGCGGCGGCGACCTGGTCCGGCTCGCGCGGGCCAAAGTACAAGGTGCGGTGGCGAAAGTCGGGGTAGCTGGTCAAGAGCTGGGTCAGCTGCTTGGCCCGGACCTTGGCGATCGCCGCGTTGCTGGGCGCGGACCGGGCCGAGGCCTTGGCGCCGTAGTTGGCGTAGGCGCTGAGCAAGCGGCCGAGCGACTGCGGGTCGTCGAGCTCGTCCTTGCGCTTGCTGATCGTGTTGGTCCGGAGCTTGGCGAGGGTCTCGTCGTCAAAGCTGGGGTCGCGGATCCATTGGGTGAGGAGCTCGACGCTGCGCTCGAGGTTGGCGTCGATGCCGTCGATCTCGATGCTGCTGGACTCGGCGTCGCAGCTGAACTCGACGCTGGTGCCGAGGGCGTAGAGCTGCTTTTGCAGGTCTGGGGCCGTGGTCGCGCCGACCCCCGAGCGCTCGAGCAGGTCGAGGGCGACGCACAGCATCTCGACCTTGCGGTGGCCCCGATCAAACTGGTAGCTGAGCGAGAACAGGTCGTTGCGAGTGTTGCGAGCGACGACCAGCGGGCCGGCCGGGAGCTCGACGCGCTCGAAGTGCTGGCCCTCGCTCAGCCACTCGGGCTCGAGCGGCGTGGCCGGCATCGCCTTGATCGCGGCCGCGAACGGGCTCTCGCGCCCGGCGTCGATGTCGATCGGGGTGATGCTCGGCTTTTGAATGTTGGGCGGAGATTGGACGCCTTGCTTGCGCTTGATGACCACGAAGTCGTCGCCCAGATATTGGTTGGCGACGCGGATCACGTCCTCGCGCGAGACCTCGCGCAGCAGTTGCTCGCGCGCGAGCACCTCAGCCCACGGGCGCCGCTCGATGAACGAGCCCAGCATCCGCGAGACCCGGCCCGAGCTGCTCTCGATGGTCCGCTTGTCTTGGATGTCCGCGTGGAGCTTGATCGCGTCGACCTCGGCTTGGGTGAACTCGCCGGCCTTGAGCTTGGCGACCACGCCGAGCAGCAGGGCCTCGACCTCGGCGTGGGACTGGTGCTCGCGCAAGGTCGCGCGCATGCCGTAGTAGCCGGCTTCGTTGAGGTGGCTGGGCCACGAGCCCACGCTTTGGACCTGCTGCGTGAGCCCGAGCTCGACGTTGAGCAAGCCGCTGCGCGAGTTGTCCATCAGCCAGTCGAGCACGACCATGGCCGGCTCGTCCTCGTGCTTGGCGTCGACCGTTTGCCAGGCCAAGGTCAGGGTCTGCTCGCCCTCGGCGATGATCTCGCGCTCGACCCGGCCGGTGACCGGCGGCAGTCCTGCCGCGGCTGGAGTGGCGATCTCGCGGGGCGCCCAGCGCCCGAGGGTCTTGGCGAGGACCGGCAGCGCGGTCTCGGGGTCGATGTCACCCGCGAGCAAGATGGCCATGTTGTTGGGCGCGTACCAATCCTTGAAGTACGCGACCATGTCGGCGTAGGCCGGGCTCTTGAGGTGCTCGGTCACGCCGATGGTCGGCTGCGTGCCGTAGGGGTGCTCGGGGAACAGGGCGAGCAGCATGGCCTCGTAGATGCGGCTCGACGGCCGATCGAGCGAGAGGTTCTTCTCTTCGTAGACCGCCTCGAGCTCCGGATAAAACAGGCGAAACACGGGGTCGGCGAAGCGCTCGGCCTCGATCTCGAGCCAGGCCTCGAGCCGGTTGGCGGGGACGTCGGCGATGTAGGCCGTGACGTCGTTGCTGGTGAACGCGTTGACCCCCTCGATGCCGAGCGCGGAGTACATGCGGTCGAGCTCGTTGGGGATCGCGTAGGCGGCCGTGGCCTGGGTGTGGTGATCGATCTGGGCGAAGATCTTGGCGCGGGCGTCGTCGCCCTCGGCCTCGCGGAGCTCGGCGTAGAGCTGCTCGATGCGCTCGAGGTGCTCGCGTTCGGCCTCGAGGTTGAGGGTCCCGTACTCGTCGGTGCCCTTGAACAGCATGTGCTCGAGGTAGTGAGCGAGGCCCGTCGAGTTCGGCGGATCATTGCGGCTGCCGGTGCGCACGGCGATCCAGGCCGAGAACCGCGGCTTTTGCCGATCGGTGCTGATGTAGACCGTCAGCCCGTTGTCGAGGCGGTGCACGGTCACGCCCATGGCGTCGCCGTCGAGGGCCGAGCTCACCGTCGGCGGGAGATCCGATGCGGCCAAGATCTGCGCAGGGGTGAGCGCCTCGACGAGCACGCCCTCGGGCTCGCTGGGCTCGGCGCTGTCGGCCGTGGGGCGACAGCCCAAAACAGCGAACGCGAGGGCGAGGGCGGGGAGCGAGGCGGGGCCGCGGAGCATGCGCTGGATTAGCACGCTTCGCGCCGCCCGGGCTAGCAGCCCGTGGTGGAAGTCCTCGTGGCGCCTCGCGCCGGAATTTTCGTCGAGGGCTAGTGTCCCGAGTCAGTAGTTCGTGGCGTAAAGAGCGGTGTTC
>Ga0114946_10000872_pt1 | contig 20640 bp, 13 predicted proteins | sample WalLakDeSediment_FD_88676 | JGI IMG/M metagenome (GOLD analysis project Ga0114946, IMG submission 88676) | Lake sediment microbial communities from Walker lake, Nevada to study Microbial Dark Matter (Phase II) - Walker Lake 11/02/13 Deep Sediment | ecosystem: Environmental > Aquatic >...
CCTACCAAATCGCCGACCTGTGCGGCAATACAGCCACCTGCACCCAGGAGGTCACCGTCAATGATGCCGAGTTGCCTGTCATCACATGCCCGCCGGCATTGACTGCCGTGTGCAGCATCGACGAACACCCGGCATACATGACCTTTGCCGAATTTATAGCAGCCGGTGGAAGCGCCACAGATAACTGCGGCATCGATGAAGGCAGCTTTATGCTGATGAGCGAGACATCTACGCCAGGCAACTGCCCGAAAATTTATACCCGAACTTACCAAATAGCTGATTTATGCGGTAATACTTCAATCTGTGAACAGGCTATTACAGTCGTTGATGTAGAATTCCCGGTAATGATATGTCCGGGTGACGTGACAGCTTTATGTGATATCTCGGAATATCCGCCGTATGATGATTTCACCAGTTTTGTAGCTGCCGGCGGCAGCGCCACCGATAATTGCGGCATCGATGAAAGCAGTTTTGTATTACTTGATGAGCAAATCATCGGAGCTTACCCTGCGGCTTATTCCATTATTCGCACCTATGGAATTTCTGACTTGTGCGGTAATCAGTCGGTTTGTGAACAAACAATTAATCTACCTGCATTGCTTCTGGTTGGGATCACTCCTGAAAATCCAATAATATGCGCTGATGAGCAGTTGGAATTGAATGGCAACCCTTCAGGAGGTAACGGGGCGTACAGCCATGAATGGTCGGGAACCGGAGCAATTTACCTGAATCAAACCAACATTCAAACTCCTGTATTCAGTAATGCACCTGGGGGCTCTTATACATTAATTTATACTGTAACAGATGAGAGTGAATGTATGGCTTCCGATATGATCATGGTTATTGTGGAGGACCCGACATTGCCTGTTTTTGACCCCATCGGTCCGTTCTGCGTTAACGCAATTCCCCCAGCGCTGCCCTTAATATCAAAAAACAATATAACTGGCAGCTGGGTACCGTCGGTTATTGACACTTCCATCCCTGGAATTTCAACCTATACGTTCACCCCTGATGAAGGACAGTGCGCTTTGATAACGAATATTGAAATTGAGATAGCCGAAGAAATCGCTCCAATATTCAACCCTATCGGTCCGCTGTGCCTCTTCTCAGATCCGCCAGCCCTGCCCGCTGTATCAATCAATGGTATAACCGGAAGCTGGGTGCCGCCCGTTATTGACACCTCCATTCCAGGAATTTCAACATATACCTTTACTCCTGATACAGGACAATGTGCGCTGGAAGTGATAATGGAAATTGAGATAACAGATGAAATTATACCTGCTTTTGATCCTATTGGACCGCTCTGCCAGTATAGTTTTTCACCAGCTTTACCCGACACATCTCTCAATGGCATCACGGGAACCTGGAACCCATCCTCGATAAACACTACTGTTCCAGGGACCTTCCAGTATATCTTTACACCTGATGATCCTGATCAGTGTGCCGTTCAGGTGACCATTGAGATTATAATTCTACCGGAAGTCATCCCTGTATTTGATCCCATTGGACCATTTTGTCAGTATAGCACACCACCTGTTTTACCTGGCATATCCCTTAATGGGATCACAGGTACCTGGATGCCGCCTATCATTTATACTACAGAACCGGGCTCTTTCCAGTATACCTTTACGCCTGATGACCCCGATCAATGTTTTATTCCTGTTGTAATCAATATCACTATTTTACCGGAACTTGTACCTACATTCTACCCCATCGGTCCTTTATGCCAATATGCCGTACCGCCAACTCTGCCCATAACATCGATCAATGGCATTACCGGCAGCTGGGTTCCTTCCGTTATTAACACATCAGTTCCTGGTACTACCACATATACATTTACTCCCAACCCCGGGCAATGTGCAACTAGCGTGACTATGGATATCGTAATAGAAGAGGAAGCCTCTCCGGAATTCAATCCTATCGGCCCGCTTTGCCTTTATTCTGAACCACCAGACCTGCCTGATATATCTGACAATGGGATCTCAGGTAGCTGGGCCCCCCCGGTAATCAATACTTCTGTTCCGGGAATTTCAACTTATACCTTCACTCCTGATGAAGGGCTTTGTGCAGTACCCGTGGTGATGGAAATTGAGATAACAGATGAAATTATACCTGCTTTTGATCCTATTGGACCGCTCTGCCAGTATAGTTCCTCACCTGCTTTACCCGACACATCTCTCAATGGCATCACGGGAACCTGGAACCCATCCACGATAAACACCACTGTCCCAGGGACCTTCCAGTTCATCTTTACACCTGATGATCCTGATCAGTGTGCCGTTCAGGCAACTTTAGAAATCATTATTGAACCGGAAATCATCCCTGTATTTGACCCGATCGACCCACTTTGCCAGTATAGTATGCCGCCTGGTTTATCAAACATCTCTACTAATGGAATCACCGGAACATGGGATCCTCCAACGATTAATACAGCTGCACCGGGCACTTTCCAGTATACCTTTACACCTGACGATACATATCCATGTGTCATCGGAATGATTTTGGAAGTCACCATCGATCCGGAGATCATCCCGGAATTTGACCCTATCGGCCCAATGTGCCAGTATTCCATTACGCCTGCACTTTCCACGATATCTAACAATGGTATTACTGGTAATTGGGATCCGGCATTTATTGATACTTCCGTGCCGGGGACTATATACTGCATTTTTTCTCCGGATGAAGGACAATGTGCGATGGGTGTGACCCTAGAAATAGAAATATATCCTTTACCTGATGCATTTGCAGGCAATGATCAAACCATCGCATATGGCACCAGCACTTTTATCGAAGATGCCTTGGCTTCAGGTGCCGAACCCCTGAACTTCAGCTGGGCACCTGCTGAGTTGCTGGTAGATGCAACAGTATTGAACCCTACAACTATTAACCTTCAGGCTAGCACCACATTTTACCTTACCGTTACCGATGCCAACGATTGTATTAACAGTGACGAAGTAACCATTGATCTATACACTATTATACCTGAAACCCTTGAAGCGCTAACGGGGCCAGGAAGCCACTGCCTTGGCAATTCAGTCATTATTCCAATAGAAGTGAGCCATTTCTCCTCTGTGTTATCATTTCAGCTCAAACTAAACTTCAATAAAGACAATCTGCTGTGTGATGGCATTATTAATGAAATTTCATGTCTTGCGGATGAACTTTCAGGATGGGTGGATCAGCAGGCAGGTGAAATCATCCTGCAGTGGGAAGGTCTGGAACCGGTATCATTCAGCCAACCTGAAACTATCGCGGAACTTGTGTTCAACCTTATTAGTCCCGGTTCAGGGGAACTGAAATGGTACACAGGCCCGATGCAGAGCTATTTTATTAATCAAACAGGAAACTATGTCCCGGCCGAATTTTTCGCTGGTGAAATAATTATTTATGAACCCCCTGTCATTTATCTGCCGGATTCTATTGTTATCTATGAAGGACAGACCGTCGCAATCTTTGCTTCCGTGAATGCATCAAATCCTCCAATAAATTTACAATGGATATACCCGGACGGTAATATCTACACAACAGATCCATATTTCACCAGCATCACCGTGGAAGATGCCGGACAATACACGCTTCTGGCCGTTGATAAATTGGGGTGTGCTGACCTGAAGACTGTCAATTTGGTAGTATTGGAGAAGGAGGAAGAGATCCCCACCATACAGCTTTTTATCCCAAACGCTTTCACTCCTGATGGTGACGGGTTAAACGATACTTTCAGGGCTGTTCCTTCCAATGACATCATAACAGAATTCAAAATGCTAATCTATAATCGCTGGGGTGAAAAGTTATGGGAATCCGACGATATCAGCGTAGGCTGGGACGGCACAAAAAACGGCATTCTCTGTCCAGGTGATGTCTATGCCTACAAGATCATCTGGAAAGCAGCCGGTGTCCCGGAGGCAGATACTGAGCAGGTGGCAGCCGGAGTGGTATTATTACTTCAGTAAAAACGGATGTCCTGCATTTGGCAATAACTTTTCATCATAAGTGTGAACTGACCAGCAAAAACCATTGTGCATGGTATCAGTGATCCCGGAGGGATTCGAACCCCCAACCCTCAGAACCGGAATCTGATGCTCTATCCATTGAGCCACGGGACCGGGAAATGTTGAATTCTAAATTTTGAATTTTGAATTAAAAGTTAAACGAATTCAACATTCAAAATTCAACATTCAAAATTGAACTGCAAAGTTAGATAAAAATCAGAATAGTTATACCTTTGCGGCGTTGATAAATTAATCTAATTTAAAAAGTAATTATATGTCAGTCAAAGTATTGGATCATGTGAAGCCGGGGGTTGTCACCGGCGATGATGTTTCGAAAGTTTTTGAGATCGCCAAAGCCAACCAGTTTGCTTTGCCGGCGGTGAACGTGGTAAGCACCGATAGTGTGAATGCCGTGATGGAGGCAGCTAAAGCCGTAAATTCCCCGGTGATCATACAGTTTTCCAGCGGCGGGGCCGCTTTTTACGCCGGGAAAGGCCTTTCCAATGAGAATGAGCGTGCAGCCATCTGGGGCGCCATATCAGGGGCCAAACATATTCATATGCTGGCAGGTCTTTACGGGGTGCCGGTCATTCTTCATACCGATCACGCCGCCAAAAAGCTCCTGCCCTGGATCGACGGGCTCCTGGAAGCAGGCGAAGAACATTTCAGTAAATACGGCAAGCCGCTGTACAGCTCGCATATGTTAGACCTCTCGGAAGAGCCGCTCGAAGAAAACATAGCGATTTGTAAAAAATACCTGGAACGTATGTCGAAGATCGGAATGACGCTGGAGATTGAGCTTGGCGTCACCGGCGGTGAGGAAGACGGGGTGGACAACACGGGGATCGACAGCTCCAAGCTCTATACACAGCCTGAGCACGTGGCGTATGCATACAGCGAACTGATGCAGGTCAGCCCGCGCTTTACCATTGCAGCCTCTTTCGGTAATGTCCATGGTGTGTATAAACCTGGAAATGTGAAACTGCAGCCGGTCATCCTGCAAAATTCACAGAAATACATCGAACAGAAGTTCAATACCGGCCCCAAACCGGTCAACTTCGTCTTCCATGGCGGGTCAGGCTCGTCAAGAGAGGAAATCCGCGAAGCGATCTCCTACGGTGTCATCAAAATGAATATCGATACCGATACCCAATGGGCCTTCTGGGATGGCGTCCATCAATATTACAAGAAATACAAGGATTATCTGCAGGGGCAGATTGGCAATCCCGAAGGGGAAGATAAGCCGAACAAGAAATATTACGATCCCCGCAAATGGCTCCGCGAAGGGGAAGCGGCCATGATCAGCCGCCTGAGGGTTGCTTTTGAAGATTTGAACTGCTTAGGGAGGAACTGAAATCACCTGCTTAGCGAAGCCAGCATCTCTTTCGGATGAATACTCAGCACCGGGATCGGTGAATGATTTACCATCTGCTGGGCATACGGCCCAAGGATAAGGTTTTTCGCCGTCGTTTCCTGCTCGGTCATGATCGAAATCAGGTTCGCGTTCACCTTCAGGGCATATTCGATCGTTGCATCGGTCAGGTTATCGGCATAGACCGACTCCAGTACATATTTGATATTTTCTTCCTCCAGGTGGGTGATCACCTGTTCGGAATAACTATCTATCCTCCTTACAATAGCTTGGACTTTAGAAGTATATACCCGGAGGATGTGGACTTCCGCATCAAATATTTTCGCCATGTATGCGGTAAAGGGCACTTTCTGCCTTGTTTCCGGTGTGCTATCGAGCGGCAGGACGATCCGTTCCAGGTGGCGGTTAATGCTCACACCACCCCGGATGGTGATCACCGGCTTGCTGGAGGCCGATACGATCCGGAAGGCGTTGCTGCCAATCCAGAACTCTTCGAAACCTGAGGCGCCATGGGTTCCGGTCATTACCAGGGACACATCCTTTCGCTCCGCTTCCCTGACGATCTCCCGGTATATCTTCCCCTCTTTGATAATATAAAGAAGCTTTCGTTTTCCCATCATCGGTTTATACTTCTCAACCAACTCATCAAATTTATCTTTCACCATATCCATCAGGGTTTGCGGCCCTTCCGTGAACATGTCCCGGGTACTCTCCGGTTTGATGACAAACATCATTTCTACATCCGATTCTGCCTTATTGGCAATACTAATGGCATGCTCCAGGGCATTGATGGAGCATATTGAGAAATCGACGGCGACAAGTATCTTTTTCATATCTACAGGTATTAATTTATAAGAGGGAAATTAATTTCATCTTTTATTACCCATCCGTTCGGATAATCACGCATGATCCTTTGAAGGAACTTTTCGGCTTCAAGGCGGCTTTTAAAGTCGCCGACCCGGACGCGGTAATTCGGCGACTTCCAGCTCACGTATGCCGGAACATCGGGGTATTTTTTTAGAAACTTCTCTTTTGCCTGCCGGGCCCTGTCGCTGGATTGCAGCCCCGAGTCAAAGAAGATCTGGATGCGGAATCCCGGGATGGCTTTATGATCAGGATTATCCAGCAATTCCAGCCGGAGTTGTTCATAATGATGCAAAACGGCATATAAGACACTATCCTGATATATCTCCAATCGTCCTTCCCGGGCCTCCCGGGCCTCCTGGCCGGATAAACCCATGTGCAAGGTCATCACAAATCCGATAACAAAGGCCATTCTCATCTTCACGTCTTCAAAGTAATGGGTAATAATTCTTTGGCCCGCATGCTGAGCACCGGTATCGGCGAATGGTTGACCATCTGCTGGGCATAGGGGCCCAGAAAAATATTGGCTGTAGTGGTCTCCTGTTCCGTCATGATAGCAATCAGGTCCGCATCCACCGTTTCCGCATAATCGATCGTGGTCCGTGTGATATTTTCCGATTCTTTCGTTTCGGTGACATATATAATATTTCTTTCACCCAAATAATTGGTGACCTGCCGGGCATAATTATCGACTCTTCTGTGCACCGATTTCAGTGTAGTGGAATAGAGGGAGAGGACGTGGACCTCCGAATGGCAGAGCTGCGCCAGTTGAGCGGCCACCGGGATCTTTTGCCGCGTTTCCTGGGAGCTGTCGATCGGAATGACGATCTTTTTCACATCCTGCACTTTGGCGTCATGCCGGAGGGTAATGACCGGGCAGGGAGCGTTGGTAACGATACGGTAGGCATTGCTGCCGATCCAGAACTCTTCAAAACCTGAAACGCCGTGTGTGCCGGCAATGATCAGGTCGGCATTGGCAGTCTTGGCTTGCTGGGCAAGTTCTATATACACCTTCCCCTTGCGTGTTTTAAAATCGAGTTTGCCATTTTTCAATGACTTATTGTATTTCTTTTGAAGCTCCCTGAGGAGGGCGACTTTCTCGGTTCGTTCTTCCTGGGCGAAACCTTCGAACACCACCTCCTCGCTGGTAGTGTTATCCACCCAGACCATCTGGAGATCGGCGCCAGCCTTATTGGCAAAATGGATACCATAGGCCAGGGCATTGAGCGATGTCTTGGAAAAGTCGATAGCAACAATGATCTGTTTCATGACCTGGCTATTAAAATCAATTTGCAGTAAAGATAAAAAAAATTAGATAACAAAGAAAAAAATGAAATTGGTTCCTGGTTCATGGTTCCTGGTTCTTGGTTCTTGTTTTGTGGATTAATTGCTACTTTTGTGGAATAAAGATATAAGATGAACCAGAACCTTGATGCGACGGGCCGGTCGTTTTCGCCTGCGGAGAAGGAGGCGGAGATGGCGTTGCGGCCATCTGATTTTTCGGGTTTTGCCGGCCAGCAGAACGTCAAGGAGAACCTGAAGATTTTCGTGGAAGCAGCGCGGCAGCGCGGCGAAGCGCTCGACCATGTGTTGCTGCATGGCCCGCCGGGGCTGGGCAAGACAACACTTTCCTACATCATCGCCAACGAGCTGGGTGTCAACATCAGGCTCTCATCGGGGCCGGTGCTGGACAAGCCGGGCGACCTGGCGGGGCTGCTCACCAACCTGGAAGCCAACGATGTGCTGTTCATCGACGAGATACACCGCCTGAGCCCGGTGGTCGAAGAGTACCTCTATTCGGCCATGGAGGATTACCGGATCGATATCATGATCGAAACCGGCCCCAATGCCCGCAGTGTACAGATCAAGCTGAACCCTTTCACTCTTATCGGCGCCACCACCCGCTCGGGATTGCTGACTGCCCCGCTGCGTTCCCGGTTTGGCATCACTTCCCGGTTGTCGTATTACGATGCCGAGACCCTCGAAAGTATCCTGTACCGTTCGGCGAAGATCATTAATATCCCGCTGGATACTGATGCGGCGAAGGAGATTTCGCGCAGAAGCCGCGGCACGCCACGCATTGCCAACCTGTTGCTGCGCCGCGTCCGCGATTTCGCCCAGATCAAGGGCGACGGGACGATCAATGTTGAAATTGCACAGATAGCGCTCCAGGCGCTGCATGTCGACCTGCACGGACTGGACGAAATGGATAACCGCATCCTGAGCACCATCATCGAGAAATTCAAAGGCGGCCCGGTAGGGATCAGCACCATTGCCACCGCCGTGGGAGAAGAGAGCGGTACCATCGAAGAGGTTTACGAGCCGTTCCTCATTCAGGAGGGTTACCTGATGCGCACCCCGCGCGGCCGGGAGGTGACCGAACTGGCCTACCGCCACCTCGGCAAGGCTTTCCCCCACCGCCAGGATAAACTATTCTGAACCCCACACAGGGATGGAGTCCCTTTCCAAATATGAGCTCTCCGCCTGGATAAAGGAAAAAGCCCTTGCACTTGGGTTCCAGGCATGCGGCATCTCCGAAGCATCTAGTCTTGAAGAAGAGCATAACCGGCTTGATAAGTGGCTGCGGCAGGGGTTTCACGGAGAGATGGCCTACATGGAGCGGAACCAAGAGCAGCGGATGGATCCGTCATTACTATTGCCAGGCGCCCGGTCGGTCATCTCTGTGCTGATGAATTACTTTCCGGATAAAATGCTGTCTGAAAAGGATAATTACAAAATCGCCAGGTACACTTACGGAAAGGATTATCACCTGGTCATCAGGGAAAAGCTGCACTTGCTCGTGAAAGAGATGAAAAACCAGGGCAGACACTTCAAGGCACGGGTTTTTACCGATTCGGCGCCGGTATTCGACAAGGCCTGGGCCGAAAAGGCAGGCCTGGGCCGGATCGGCAAGAACACCTGCCTGATTCACCCGAAGCTCGGCTCTTATGTTTTTATCGGTGAAATTTTGACCGACCTGGAACTGGAATATGATCATACCCGCGTCAATGACCTGTGCGGCGGTTGCACCCGCTGCATCGACGCCTGCCCGACGGGCGCCATCATCGCTCCCGGGGAACTGGATGCGCGGAAATGCATATCTTACCTGACGATTGAAAAGCGGGGAGAAATCGATTCACAGTTTCACGGTAAATTCGATAACTGGATCTTCGGGTGCGATATCTGCCAGGAGGTCTGCCCCTGGAACCGGAAGGCCCTGCCGCACAATGAACCGGCATTCTTTCCAACGGAGGCGCTGCAGGCGATGAACCGGGAGAAATGGGATAACCTGACTGAAGCGGAATTTGATGAATTGTTCCGGGATTCGGCGGTGCAACGAACAGGGTTCGGAGGGCTTAAGAGAAATATCAGGTTCATATGAGACTATTTTTTTCCACTATATTTATCTTCACTATCTCAGCATTTATTGTTGAAGGAAGAAGTATCATTTCCCCTCAGCCTGATTCCATTCCGCCCCCCCCGCCCCCACAGGCAGTGATCCTCACCGGGCCATCACAGGCTTGTACGGGCGATACATGCATCTATGAAGCCGACGTGCCGGTGGCCTGCATCTGTCAGTGGGCGATCAACGGGGTGATTCAACCCGATACCGTTTCCCCGCTGATCCGGGTTTACACTGCCGCCGGGCTACAGACGGTGACCCTGGCTTTTATCTCCAACGGCCAAACTTCCATACCTGATACCGCTTTCACCGAAGTCAGCGAGACGCCATCCCAACCTGCACCTATTTCCGGCCCCGACACCGTCTGCGAATACACTACGCATACCTACACCACTGTCGTCGGACCGTTCGATACCTGCCAGTGGAGCGTCAACGGGGTGATCCAGTCTGCTTCCGGGCCTTCATTAACTTATAGTTTTGGCGGGCCGGGCGATTACCTGATCGAAGTGTTCTCGTTCAACCAATGTGGCACGGGCAGCCCGGCATTTAGCAATGTTTCGGCATTGACCCAACCCGAGGTTTTTCTCGGAAATGACACCACCATTTTGCAGGGGCAGACGCTGCTGCTGGACGCCGGCAACCCCGGGTCGGAATACCTCTGGTCAACCGGCAGTACAGAACAAACACTTCTGGTAAGTGTTACGGGAACCTATTGGGTGAATGTGACGAATGTATGCGGAACAGATTATGACGAGATCGTGGTTTCAGTGATTGTCGGTGTTGATGAAGAAAATCTGACGGGGACGTTCCGGGTCGTCTCACACAATGGGAGACTCCATCTCATTCATCCTCCTGATAATATCAAAATGATCGGGCTTTATGATATGACAGGACGTTGCATTTACCTGGGTAAAGAGATGAACGAACCGGCTGTTCCCCGAAAAGGTCTTTATATCGTGAGGATTGTTGCCGGTCAACAGGCTTATTACGGGAAAGTCTTTATCTATTGAAACCTACCAGGCATCCTTGAACTGGTAAACAATGCTCATCACCAGGCAATCGTTGAACTGGCCATAATTACCGGGGATAATCCTCAGGACATCTCCCGTGGCATTGTCGCTACGGATATTCAGCAGAGAATTGTTAGTCCGCAGGTTGAACATCAGCCGTTGGGTAAAGCTGACATACATACCGGCATTGATCTGAAGCGTCACCCTGGCCGGTCGGTTTCCCCCTTTGATCTCATAGTAGTCCTTCTCTTCATAATATCCCGTTAGAAAACCCAGCGAAGGGCCAATCTCCAGTTTAAGTCGCTCATGGATGATGAACTGGTATAATACCGGCATCTCGATATAATTCACCCGGAAGAGGTACTGGTCGAAGTCGTCTTCTTCGTAATTCGGGTTCTTCCGGCTGCCTTTCTGGAAGAATTCCAGTTCAAGCTGAAAAATTGACCGCTGGCTGATCTGAAGGTTCACAAATCCCCCGGCATATATCCCTGCCTTGTGAAAGCCGCTATAAGTATCACCGGCTACCTGGGTGCCGGCCACCCCGGCCATGATGCCGCCATTGAAATACTGGCCTTTGACAGGTTCAACCAGAAATAAAAAAAACAGTGAAATTATGCTAATTATTAAGAATCGCATGTGCAGGGATTCGAATTTGCTGCCAAAGATCGTAAATTTAAACCTGAACCCCATAAAAAAAAATCGCCCAATCGCCCAATCACCCAATCGCCCAATCGCCCAATCGCCCAATCGCCCAATCGCCCAATCATTTCATCCTGTCCCTGATTTCACGGTATTTTTTCGGGTTGAAAATACGAAGAAAGGTTTTTGTAACAACCAGCGGACCGCGGTTTAAAATAGCCATCCGGGCCTTGTAAGGGAATGTGTCGACTATTCTGGTAAGGAACGCCAGCGTGATGGCAATTAAAATGCCCGGGGAGGCCATCAGGTGAAACAAGGGGTTTGCTCCCCGGTATTGCCGCTGATATCCTGCCGTTTCCGAAGTTTTGCCTGCCCCGATGTCGGCCAAAACGATCTCCATCCGGGTGAGTTTGTTTTTCCATATCTCCACCCGGCTCTGGTTAACCTGGTTGCCGAGGTTGGCATGGTAACGCGTTATGAATTCCTTTGGATAAACCTTCAATATCTCATCCTTTTTCTTATAATAATTCAACACCTCGGGGTAATAATCAATACCCAGGAACCGGCAGAGTTCCATGGTTTCCCTTTCAGGGTCTGCGGTCAGGTCTTCATAACGTATGACCCGGCATAAATCGGGATACTCCTTTCTGAACCTCTCAAAACTCCGGTAAAACAAGCGCCATTTATAAGCTACCATCGAGGGGATTGGCAGCTCAAAATCGACATCCTTCACCGAAACGTAATTATCGCGGTAATCCCTCACGATATGGATAAATTTCGAACCGGGAAAAACCTCATGCAATCTTCTGGTATAAATGGTATAGCCCGGGTTCTTATCCCCAAACATCAACATTTTATCTTTCGGGAAAAATGACTGGTAATTATAATACACCACCTTGCAGATCCTGCTGTAAGGAGAGTCGCCCGCGCATTTCAGCAGGTCTCTCCTCAGTTTTTCGTGGCTGATGGTCCACGTATCGAAACGCAACTGCTTCAGCAGGTCGTCATAAAATTCCAGGATATCCTTATGGCCCCAGTGCTTTTTACGGCCATATTTCGGATATAGGTCGAGGATGAATTTACATTCGATGGGTATCTGTACATTGGGATGCGCATCAAACAATGACCTGAGCAATGTAGTGCCGGACCTCGGCCTGCCTACAATAAAGAAGAACGGTATTTTATCCAGTCGTTTCATGTTTTCTGATCTTCCGGAGAATTTCCCTGAAAATTAAAAAATCCTGCCTTGTGAAACGGAACAATTCTCCGTAACTTGTTCCGCAATGCCGTGCAAATATGATCCAGTATCCGGTGGCGCCGAAAACGTAACTGATATTCGTCGCAATGGCAGCGCCCAGACCGCCATAAAGCGGTATCAGCAGGAAATTCAATGCGACATTCAGCACTAAAGCGGGTACAAAGATATAAATTGCGAGCTGCGGTTTGCCCATTCCGGCCAATTGACCGCTTAACACTCTGAATATCACCATAATAATTATTCCAGGTAAAACAACCTGCAACAGCAGCACGCTTTCAGCAAAGTCCTCGCCAAAGACTACAGGAATAATCCAGGGAGCGGCCACTACCATAACGACGGATACCAGCACCGCGATGATAAGCGAAATCCTCGCCAGGCTGACGGTGGTTGCCGTCATTTCTTCTGGATTATCCAGATTGGCAGTCCGGCTGAATAGGATGACACTGATGGCCAGCGGAATCTGCCATAACTGCTCCCCTATATTTACACCCAGCGAATACAATCCAACCTCTTCCAGTCCCTTCAGCTTTTCCAGCAAGACAATATCAACCCGGTAATTCAACTGTATAATAAAAAATGAAGCGGAAAACAGGATGCCCATCAGAAACAGGTCTTTCAGCACATGCTTATTGATGGAAAAGGAGGGCATATAAATCCGAAAAAGCCTGCTGAAGGCGTAAACCGACACGGCCACATTGGCCAGCAGTGTGGCAAGAACGGCGCCGGTCACATCATAATTCATCCCCCATACCAGTAGGGCTGCCAAAGCCAGGTTGATCAGGTTTATCGGCCAGTAAAGCCGGGTAGCCTGCCTTATCTCGTCCTTTCCAATGAATATCCCTTCAATATAGATGATGCCCAACCGGAAAGGGATTACCACCAGGACCATCCCGATCAAAGGCATGGTAAACTGCGGATCGTCATAAAACTTAAAGGCAAAATAACTGATCACGATTCCTGTGATACTGGATAAAGCCAGCATTAAGAGTATCGTGGAGATGATCTCCCTTTCCGGGTATTTTTTCCGGCCGATGAGATAGATCGAGGCGCCCCGCACCCCCATATTGGTGATGCTGACCACGATAATCGGGATCACCAGGAGCGAAGTGAAAAGGCCGAATCCTTCGGGGCCCAGTTCGCGTGTCAGCAATACCGACAACAGCAAACCACAGATAAGCGAGAAAACGTTGCTGTTGAATACGCCCACGACATCCCTGAGAAACAGTCTTTTCGCCATGTTATCCGTTCATGAATTGATCATCTGGGTTAATCCTCCCAAAAAAGCACCGGGTTCCAGCGGATCCTGGCTGCCAAAAACGACATTATGTCTCTCCACATTCGAGAGGTAGGACCAGGCGGCGGCTTTTTTGCTCCTGGTTGCTTTCAGCGTCTCGAGCATTTTTTTCTGGATCACCTTGTGGTCGTACATGATCTTCCAGTTCTTCCACATGGCATTCATCATCGCTTCCGGGCTCATGGTCAAAGGTTTATGGATGACTTCCATGAAGTGGTAACGTTCCCAGTCGCCCGGGAAATTGGTGAATAGCAACCGGTTTTCCCTTTGCAGGCGCTCAAAAAGCCCGGTTCCCGGCAGAGGGGTGACAATGGTGGCCTGCATGGCATCCATACGGGAACCGATCGCAAACTGCGTGCGGTCAAACAGGTCCTGTTCCGTATCGCTGTCGAGCCCATAGATCAGAGCGCCCAACACGCTGATCCCATATTTGTGTATCTTATCAAAAACCTCGTTATAGCTGTCGATCCCCATCCGCAGGTTCAGAACCTTTTTGGCCTCTTCGAGCTGGTGCACCTTTTCCGATTCGATGCCGATGAGGATCATGTGGCAGCCGCTTTCGGCCATGTATTTCAACACTTCCTCGTCATCGGCCACGTTCAGGGATGCCTGGCAGTACCAGTCTTTCTTAATGCCTCTTTCGATCATGCCTTTGAAGAGCCTTTTGGCGCGCTCCTTTGATTTTTTGGAGTAACCGATGATGTTGTCGTCGACGAAATAGATCCTGTCGTGAGGGATGGTTTCCAGTTCGTCGAGCACCTCATCGACGGGCCTTTCGCGGTAATGGCTGCCATTGAAGGTATGGACGGAGCAGAAGTCGCATTTCATCGGGCAGCCCCGGGTGGTCTGTATATTGGCGTAGGTATAGCCAGGGTGAAAGAGATCGCGGCGTGGCAGCGGTGCATGATCCATGGGCAGTAGCTTGCCGTCGTAGCGTTTCCGGAGCTTTCCCTGCTCAAAATCGGCGATGAGCTGCTTCCAGACGCTTTCCGCTTCGCCGGTGACTACTGAAGGGACATAGCGGGCGGCCTCTTCGGGCAGCATGGAAACATGGATCCCGCCGATCACCGCGGGTATTCCTTTTTCGCGATAGATGCCGGCCAGTTCATAGGCCCGGTTTACCGATGCCGTCATGGCTGTGATCCCGACCAGGTCGGCCGGACGGTATGAGAAGTCCACGAAATTCTCATCCAGGATCTCCACCTCCCAATGCGGTGGTGTCATTGCCGCGATGATCCCCAATGCCAGCGGCGGCGACATGGCGTGCACGTCGACCAGCTCCTTTTTCTTGTACTGTGAAAACGGATTGATAAGAAGCAGCTTGTAACCCGATGATGACATGGAGGCAAAGATAATTATCTTTGCAACATGCTATTTCCACTTTACATTGCCCGGCGCTACCTTATCGCGAAGAAATCGCATAATATCATTAATATCATTACATTGATATCAGTGATCGGGGTGATGATCGGAACGGGGGCGCTGATCATTGTGCTGTCGGTGTTCAACGGTTTTGAAGGACTTGTTTTGGGGTTGTTCAATTCTTTCAACCCTGACCTGAAGGTAACGGTGGCTGAAGGCAAGACCTTCACCCTTTCCCCGGAAGAAATGCGGAAAATCAAACAGTTGCCGGGAATCGCCTTCGTCGTGGAGACCGTGGAGGAAACGGCCCTGGCACGTTTCGGCGACCGGCAGCACATTGTAAAAATGAAAGGTGTCAGTGATGATTTTGTTGAGATGACCCCGCTGGACGATTTCATGCTGAACGGCTACTACACCCTGGGCAGCGATCAGCGGCCCGCTTCGGTGATCGGCGCCGGGGTGGCATATTACCTGGGCATATACCCCGAGGAGTTCGCCGTCCCGATGTCGCTATACCTGCCAAAACGGACCCGCCGGACACTGACCGGCCTGCCCGACCAGGCCTTTAACAGCCGGCAGGTGAACGTGGCCGGCGTTTTTGCCATACAGCAGGAATTCGACATGTCGCATGTCATCGTGCCGCTTGACCTGGCCCGTGATCTGCTGGAATTCAAGGATGAGACCGGCGCCCTGGAGATCGGGTTGCAGCGCGGGACAAACATAGCGTCCGTTAAAAGATCGCTGCAGGATATCCTGGACAGCCGGTTCGTCGTCAAAGACAGGTACGAACAACAGGCTACTCTTTACCGGGTAATGAAGTCGGAAAAATGGGCGATCTATTTCATCCTCACCTTTATCCTGGTCATCGCCGCCTTTAACATGGTCGGCTCGCTGTCGATGCTGATCATCGATAAAAAAAAGGATATTGCCGTCCTATGGAGCCTGGGGGCCGGGAAACCACTGATCAAAAGGATCTTTTACGCGGAAGGCCTGCTGATCTCCCTTTCGGGAGGCTTGCTGGGACTGATCCTGGGCGGAGTGACCGCCATTTTACAGCAGGAACTTGGCTTGTTGAAGCTAGGCGGAGGGGAAGGCTCCTATATCATCGACGCCTACCCGGTGCAGGTGCAGCTTACTGATTTCCTGATGGTGCTGGCCACTGTGATACTGATCGGACTGGCCACCACCTGGTACCCCGTGCGCCAGATCTCCAGGAAATACCTTGCAGGAAGAATGAATTATTTACTGATGAGATAAGCTGCCAACCTAAAAATCTATACTTTTGCATGTTTGAATCCCATTAATGCTTTGCTTAAAATCTAACCGGAACGTATGAATTTTTCCACTCGCAAGGGACAATTGATTGCCATATCAATTTCAATACTGTTGTTAAACTTTTCATCATTCGCCACAAATCCCATCAAACTGAATGATCGTCACAATTCCTTAAAGGTTGACAACCAAACTGATCAGGGGTTCAGGGTAACCCTGCACTTATCGGAATTCAGCACGGCTGAGATCAAGACCGGCCAGGGTATCTTTACCCGGATCAATATCCCGGACTACGCCCGCTGCGGCGCTTACGGCCATCCAGAATTGCCGGTAAAAAGCGAGCTGATCGAAATTCCTGCCAACGCCCGGGTGGAGGTTAGAATTATTCATTCATCGTTCAGGGAATTCAGCCTCAAAGATCTTGGTATTAACCATCCTCTCTTCCCTCACCAGCCCCCGATTCCCAAAACAGGCGAGCCGGTTGGCTTCGTATATGAAAAAGGGGCATACCAGGTTGATGCACTCCTGCCGGGAAACCTTGCAGAATTGGAATCACTCGGTATGATGAGAAATGTGAACATCGGCCGCCTTGATATCTTTCCGGTGTATTACAATCCTTTGCAAGGAAAGGTCAGGATTTACGAGCAACTTGAGCTGGAGATCATTTTTGAGGGCGCCGATCCGGCGGCTTCAGCCATACAGGATCTGGTTTACGGCAACCACTATTTCCATGCTGTTTTCAATACCCTGATCAACTACCGGCAACCGCAAAATGCCTCAAGGGAAAATTTCGCCAGGTACCCGGTCAAGTACGTTATCGTTTCCGACCGTATGTTTGAAGCGACCCTGGAACCTTTCATCGAATGGAAGACCCGGAAGGGGTTTACGGTGATCGAAGCGTATACTGACGACCCCGCTGTTGGAAATACCACCACGCAGATAAAGAGCTATTTGCAAAATTTATATACCAGCGCCACGCCGGAAGACCCGGCGCCGACCTTCATCCTTTTCGTGGGCGATATTGCACAAATTCCCACCTGGAACGGCGTGGCCGCCGGGCATGTCACCGACCTGTATTATTGCGAATATACCGGCGATTATTTCCCGGAAGTATTTTATGGCAGGTTCTCTGCGCAAAATGTCGCGCAATTGCAACCACAGATCGACAAAACGCTGATGTATGAGCAGTTCACCATGCCTGAACCCTCTTACCTGGATACCGTAGTAATGGTTGCCGGGATGGATGGATCCTATGCTATCACTCATGGCAACGGGCAGATCAATTACGGGACGATCAATTATTTCAATGATGATAACGGGATCTTTTCCCATACCTATCTTTACCCCTCTTCCGGCAGCAACGCGGCGAACATCCGCCAGAACATCAGCGACGGGGTGACTTTCGGAAACTACACGGCCCATTGCTCTCCCAGCGGCTGGGGGGATCCGAGTTTTACCACCAGCCATATACCCGCCCTGCAAAACGAAGGCAAATATGGCCTTTTGGTGGGCAATTGCTGCTCTTCCAGCGAATACCAGCTGAACGAGTGTTTCGGCGAGGCGCTGCTGCGGGCGGTTGACAAAGGCGCGGTGGCTTACATCGGCGCATCCAACAGCACCTATTGGGACGAGGATTATTACTTTGGTGTCGGGGTGGGGCAAATCGCCACCAACCCACCCCCATACGAACAGACTTCCCTGGGCTTTTACGACCGGGCCTTCCACACACACGAAGAGCCTTTTTCCGAATGGTACACGACGGCCGACCAGATGATCTATGCCGGCAACCTGGCTGTCACCCAGGGCAAACCGGGATCGGCCAGATATTACTGGGAAGCATATAACCTGCTGGGCGACCCCTCCCTGATGGTTTATTTCTCCATGCCCCCTGCCATGCCCGTTACTTACGATCCCCTGGTCCCGCTGGGCAGCCCTGATTTTCACATCCAGGCCGTTCCGTATGCCTATGCCGCGCTCTCTTTCGACGGAGAGCTATATGGCGCCGCCCTGGCCGACAGTAACGGCATAGCCGTGATCGACATTTCAGGGATTACGGTGCCCGGAACCGCCGATGTGGTCGTTACCGCCCAGAATTACCAGCCGTTTGAAGACCAGGTGCTCATTGCCAATCCCGAAGGGCCCTATGTGCTTATGAACCATTATGTCCTGCACGATTTTCCCCTTACCAACGGGCTGATCGAACCGGGGGAAGAGGTGAAAGTTGACATGGAACTCAAAAACTGGGGCAATGCCGATGCCGTGAATGTCACTGCCACTCTGCAAACTGAAGATCCATACATTGACATTCTTTGGGATGAAGAGGATTTCGGGACCATCGCGGCCCATGATTCGGTCATGCAAGCGGATGCGTTCTGGTTTGTGGTGGCCGATTCGATTCCCGACCAGCACCCGGTGGCCTTTGAGGTAGTTATCCAGGACGAGACCCGGGAGGTTTGGAATTCCTCTTTCCAGGTCCTGCTGAATGCTCCGGTGATGACCATCGGCAGCCTGACCATTGTGGATACTGCCGGCGGCAACGGCAACGGCCGCCTCGACCCGGGTGAAACAGTTGACCTGATCTTGAACTGCCATAATACCGGCCACTGCGACGCTTACGATATTCTTACCGTCTTACAGTCCTACAGCCCTTATATCACCATCCACAACGACAGCGCAACGATCGATACCCTCCTCTGGAACGGTATGCAACAGGCCACTTTTACCATTACACTTGTTGACGAAATTGAAGAAGGGATCGCTATTGACCTGTCATTTTCAATGACTTCAGAGCCTTATTCCGATGAAGCGGTCTTTTATCCGCAAGTCGGACTGCTGGTGGAGGATTTCGAAACAGGCAGCTTCGAGGCCTTCAACTGGTACCATGGAGGCAACCAACCCTGGCAGATCACCACCAGCAACGTTTTCGAAGGTACCTACTCTGCCAGGTCGGGAGCCATTGGCAATAACCAGACCACGGTATTGCTGATCGACATGGATGTAGCGATGAACGACAGTATTTCGTTCTACCGCAAGGTATCCTGTGAGGATGACCCCAACGGCACGGGTTACGACTGGCTGGGCTTTTACATCGACAATGTAATGCTTGCCAGCTGGGACGGTGAACTCGATTGGGAAAGGTTTTCATATCCTGTAGCAGCCGGGCAGCATACATTCAAATGGGTTTACAGAAAGGATTATTCGGTATCCTCCGGTATGGACGCCGCCTGGATCGATTTTATCGTTTTCCCGGGAATTGCCCCCACCGTTTCTGTGGAGGACGGTCTGGCAACAGGAGGTCTTTCCATGAAATTCCATCCCAACCCGGCCCGTGAGCAAACGGCCATTAACCTCCATTTGCCTTCCCAGGCCAGGGTTTCGGTAACCTTGTTCGATCTCGCAGGTAAAAAGGTGGGCATGCCGGTTGCTGAGCAACCGTTGACCGGGGGCTTTCACCGTATCAGCCTTGAAACAAACTATCTGAAAGCAGGTGTCTATTTCTGTGTGCTGAAGGCCGGAAATGAACAGGTAACCCGGAAATTGATCATCACAAGGTAATATGCCTATATTTGCATATCATTAATTCAACACTGCATGAAAAAGTTCTTCCTTTCCATCGCTCTTTTATTTTCCGTTATGGCCCTGGTGGCCTCCAACGGATTCCAGGTTATATATTCACAGCCCCAGGGCGAAACGCATCAGTTGCATTTCACCCTTGGTGATTATGCCGTGACAGAAGTTCTCCTGCAAGGAAACGTCTATTCAAAGATTGACTTTGAGCGGCAAATTCTCACAGAGAAAAAGGGATTTGCTGAACTGCCTTACCTGAATGCAACGGTGATGCTGGATCCTGTGAAAAATGTAACACTGGAAGTAATTCCCGGCGATTACGTGGAAATTGCACTAAGTCATCCGCTGGTGCCTTCCCGCGGTGTCATTTACCGTGACCAGGACCCGGCAACGGTTCCTTATGAGATTGATCCCAGATCGATCACCGACAGATGGTATCCCCACACCCTGGCTGGAAATACCGAGCCTTTTATTTTAAGGGATATCCGTGGGACCAGCGTATATGTCTATCCTTTCCAATACAATGCCGCCCGGCAGGTACTGAGGGTATATACCAGCCTGACCGTCAGGCTCGTGGAGAACAACACCACACCTGTCAATCCTTTGACAA